>Ga0213875_10001741_pt1 | contig 13635 bp, 9 predicted proteins | sample BarmaccomBMRX_R8_FD_160105 | JGI IMG/M metagenome (GOLD analysis project Ga0213875, IMG submission 160105) | Root-associated microbial communities from Barbacenia macrantha in rupestrian grasslands, the National Park of Serra do Cipo, Brazil - RX_R8 | ecosystem: Host-associated > Plants > Roots... | reverse complement strand
GGGCTCCGCGGGCGACTACCTGCATCCCAATCGTGCCGGGTACCAAGTGATGGGCGAAGTCGCAGCCGAGGCTGTGCTGAGCTTGTTCTCGAACCACTGAGGCTTCCTGCCGGACGAACGCGCTTGGTCCCGGGGCGCCGTGGGCCCAGAGGTTTGTCGGAGGCGGACTCAAAGGCGTGAATTACGCGACTGAACGAAGGCTTGAGCCGAATGGGTCAGCGCAAGCGAACCCATCCGGCTCTAGATTTCCTCCACCCGCTCCACACCCGGCACCACTTTTAGCGCCTGCGCCAGCCGTGGGGTGACGTTGAAGCCGCCCGGCAAGGTGATCTCCACGTCCTGCGTGGCGCCGAGGCGGGGGACAAGGATCACGCGTCCGCGCCCGCGTCCTTCGCGGCCGAGGATGGCCCGGATGTGCGCCACCGCCTCGGTCTGCTGCAGCCACACGCGCATGCCCGCACCCACCGCTGCCACCGCCTGGTCGAGCGGCGCGATCTCCTGGGCGGTGATGCGCAGCGTCTCCCCCTCGATGCGGATGTCGGCGGTGATCAGCAGATTGGCGCCCTCGCCGATCAGGTCGCGCGCGCGCGCGAGCACCTCGCTGAACACCGTGACCTCATACGCGCCGCCGCTGTCCGACAGGCGCAGCCAGGACATGCGATTGCCGGAGCGCGCCAGCCGCTCCTTGACGGCGATCACCGAGCCGGCGAGGCGGAGCCGGGCGATCCCGGCCTCGGCGCGCTCGGCGATCCGGTTGCTCGGCACCACGCCGAGGCGCTGCAGCACTCCGGCATAGACGTCCAGCGGATGCGCGGTGAGGTGAAAGCCGATCGCCTCCGCCTCGAAGCCCAGCCGCTCCATCGGCGTCCAGTCCGGCAGGTCCGGCAGGCGCAGCGCCTCCGCCCGGCCGGCCCCGGTGAAGATGAGCGCGAGGCCGACCTGGCCGCTCTGCCTTTCCTCGAGCGAGGCCTGCGCCCGGCGCAGCACGAGATCGGCGCCGGCGTGCAGGCGGGCGCGGTTGCCCTCCAGCGCATCGAAGGCGCCGGCGCGCACGAGGTTCTCGATCTGCATCCGGTTGAGCGCGCGCGCATCGACCCGCCCGGCAAAATCCGCGACGTCGTCGAACGGCCGGCTACCACGCGTCGCCACCACCGCCTGCATTGCGGAAAACCCCACCTTCTTCACCGCCGCCAGCGCATAGCGGATGGCGAGCGCGCCGTCCGGCCCGCGCTCCACTGCGAAATCGGCGTCCGAGCGGTTGATGTCAGGCGGCAGCACGGCGATGCCGAGCCGCGCCGCTTCCTGGCGTAGCGCCGCGAGCTTGTCCGTGTTGTTCAGCGCGAGACACATGCAGGCAGCGAGGAACACCACCGGGTGGTTCGCCTTCATCCACGCCGTCTGATAGGCGATGACGCCGTACGCGGTGGCGTGCGCCTTGGGAAAGCCGTAGTCCGCGAACTTTTCCATCAGGTCGAAAATTTCCGCGGCCTTTCCCGCCTCGATGCCGCGCGCCGTCGCGCCATCGATGAAAATCCGGCGCTGCGCCTCCATCTCCTTGCGGATCTTCTTGCCCATGGCGCGGCGCAGCAGGTCGGCGCTGCCGAGGCTGTAGCCCGCCAGCTTCTGGGCGATCTGCATCACCTGTTCCTGGTAGACCATGATGCCGTAGGTCTCGCCCAGGATGTCGCGCAAATCTGGGTGCGGCGGCTCCCAGGGCTCGCCGTGCTTGCGCTGGCAGTAGGCGGGAATGTTGGCCATCGGCCCCGGCCGGTACAGCGCGTTGGCGGCGATCAGGTCCTCCAGCCGGTCCGGGCGCATCAGCCGCAGCACCTCGCGCATGCCCTGGCTCTCGAACTGGAAAACGCCGGCGGCGTCGCCGCGGCCGAGCATGGCGTAGGTCGCGGCATCGTCGAAAGGCAGCCGGTCGAGATCGACCTGCACACCCTGGGCGGCCAGCAGCTTCAACGCGCGCTGCAGGATCGTCAGCGTGGTCAGGCCCAGGAAATCGAATTTCACCAAGCCGGCCTGCTCGACATATTTCATCGAGTACTGCGTGACCAGGAAATCCGAGCGGGGATCACGATACAGCGGCACCAGCTCGATCAACGGCCGGTCGCCGATCACCACGCCGGCGGCGTGCGTGCTGGCGTGGCGATAGAGGCCCTCGATCTGCAGCGCGATCTCCAGCAGGCGCCGCACCGCCTCGTCGTCGTCGCGCATCTCCTGCAGCCGCTTCTCGCCCTCGATCGCCTGCTGCAGCGTCACCGGCTTGGCGGGATTGTTGGGGATCAGCTCGGCGACCTTGTTCACCTGGCCGAACGGCAGGCCGAGCACCCGCCCGACATCGCGCACCGCTGCGCGCGCCTGCAATTTTCCGAACGTGATGATCTGTGCCACGCGATCGGCGCCGTATTCGCGCCGGACATAGGCGATCACCTCGTCACGCCGGTCCTGGCAGAAATCGACGTCGAAGTCCGGCATCGACACGCGCTCGGGGTTGAGGAAGCGCTCGAACAGCAGGTCGAAGCGGATCGGATCGAGGTCGGTGATAGTCAGCGCCCAGGCGACGAGCGAGCCGGCGCCGGAGCCGCGACCCGGCCCGACCGGGATGCCCTGCGCCTTCGCCCACTGGATGAAGTCGGCGACGATCAGGAAGTAGCCGGCGAAGCCCATGCCGGCGATGACCGAAAGCTCGTATTCCAGCCGCTCGCCGTAGCGCGCGCACATGGCCGCGTCGGCGCCGCGCGCGTCGAGCCGGATGGCCAGGCCTTCGCGCGCCATGGCCCGGAGGGTCTCCTCCTCGCTGCTGCCCGGACGCAGCTTCGGGCAGACCGGCAGCAGCGGCTTGCGCGTCTCGGCCATCACCGCACAGCGGCGGGCGATCGCGAGCGTGTTGTCGCAAGCCTCCGGCAGGTCGGCGAAGTCGGCGCGCATGGCCTGCGCAGGCTTGAACCAGTGCTGCGCCGTGACGCGGCGCCGGTCCTGCTCGAGCAGCAGCCGCCCCTCGGCGATGCAGAGCAGCGCGTCGTGCGCCTCGTGCATGTCGGGGGTCGCGAAGTAGCAGTCGTTCGTCGCGACCAGGGGCAGCCCGGCCTCGTCGGCCAGCGCGATCAGCCCGGGCTCGATGGCGCGTTCGAGGTCGGTGCCGTGGCGGTGCAGCTCGACCGCGGTGCGATCGGCGAAGGACTCCTTAAGCCGCGCGAGCAGCAGCGCCGCATCCGCCCGGCGGCCCTCGGCGAGCAGCCGCGCAACCGGCCCGGTGGTGCCACCGGTCAGCAGGATCAGGCCCTCGGCATGGGCGCCGAGCGTGTCCAGAGTCGCCTGCGGCTTCAGTCCGGGATCGGTCTCGAGAAAGCCGCTTGAGGAGAGGCGCTGGAGGTTGGCGAAGCCCGTTGCGTTCTGGGCCAGCAGCACCAGAGGGTCTGGGGCGGCGCGCGGCGCGTCGTCGCGCGCCAGCGCCACCTGACAGCCGATGATCGGCTGCACGCCGCGCGCCGCGCAGGCCTGGCTGAACTCCAGCGCGCCGAACAGATTGCCGCTGTCGGTGATGGCGGCGGCCGGCATCGCCGCCTCGCGCGCGAGCGCGGCGATCGCCTCGGCCTTGATCGCGCCCTCGCTCAGCGAATAGGCGGAGTGGACGCGCAGATGGACGAAGTCGGCGTGCGGCATGCTCTTTCGGGGCGACTCGGGTCGGCGAAGGGCAGGGTATCGGAGCTGTCGGTCTCCTCAAACCGGCGAGCCGGGCTCGACGATCCGGCCATCCCGGAGCGTCACGCGCCGGTCCATGCGGGCCGCCAGCTCTGGGTTGTGCGTGGCGATCAGCGCCGCCACCCCCTCGCCGCGCACGATCGCCAGCAGCTGTTCGAACACCACGCCGGCCGTGCCGACATCGAGGTTTCCGGTGGGCTCGTCGGCAAGCAAAACGCGCGGTGCATTGGCCAGCGCGCGGGCAATCGCCACGCGCTGCTGCTCGCCGCCCGAAAGCTTGCCCGGCAGGTGGCCAAGGCGGCCGGCGAGCCCCAGTGCGCTCAGCAGCGTCGCCGCGCGTTTCGCCGCCGTCGCGTGGCGCGTGCGGGCGATCATCTGCGGCAGCACGACGTTCTCGAGTGCGGAGAACTCCGCGAGCAGATGATGGAACTGATAGACGAAGCCGATCGTGTCGCGCCGGATCGCCGTGCGTTCGGCATCCGGCAGCGCCCCGGCGTCGCGACCATCGACCAGCACCCGCCCACCGTCCGGCCGCTCCAGCAGGCCCGCCAGATGCAGCAATGTCGATTTGCCCGCACCGGAGGGGGCCACCAGCGCCACGATCTCGCCCGCCTGCAGCGTCAGCTCGACGCCGCGCAGCACTGGCAGCTCGCCGGCATCGCTGCGATAGGTCCGCACGACTTCGCGCAGGACCAGCGGCTCACTCATGCCGCAGCGCCTCGACGGGATCGGTGCGCGCCGCACGCCAGCTCGGGTAGAGGGTCGCCAGCAACGACAGCGCCAGCGCCATGACGACGATCTGCACGACTTCGTGCCAGTCCAGCCGCGCCGGCAGGTGCTCGAGATAGTAGACCTCGGGGTTGAACACTTTCGTCTGCGTCACCGCCTCCACCCAGCGCTGGATCGTCTGGATGTTCAGGCAGAAGACCACGCCGAGGATCGTGCCGACCACCGTGCCGGTGATGCCGACCGAGGCGCCGCACAGCAGGAAGATGCGCATCACCGCGCCGCGGCCGGCGCCGATGGTGCGCAGTACCGCGATGTCGCGCGTCTTGTCCTTGACCATCATGATCAGCGACGAGATCACGTTGAACGCGGCGACCAGGATAATGAGCGTCAGGATCAGGAACATGACGTTCTGCTCGACCTGGACCGCGCTGAAGAAGCTGTCGTTGCTGTGCTGCCAGTCCACCACCCGCACGGCCGAGCCGCGTAGGGCGCCGCGGATGGCGCCCGCGATCTCGCTCACGCGCAGCGGGTCGGCGACGCGCACCTCGATCTGGGTCGCGGCGTTCGGCTCCTGGAAGAAGATCTGCGCGGCCTGCATCGGCAGGAACACGTAGCTCGTGTCGTATTCGTTCATGCCGACCTGGAAGATCGCCACCACGCGATAGGCGCGCACGCGGGGAATTGTGCCGAATGCCGTCGCGGCACCTTGCGGCGACACCAGGGTGAGCTGCCCGTCCACGGCGATGCCGAAACGCTGCGCCAGACCGACGCCGACGGCGATCGCGTCGTCGCCCGTGAAAGCGTCGAGCGAGCCGGCCAGGATGTGATCGCTGACCGCGTGCAGGTCGCGCAAATCCTGCTGGCGGATGCCGCGCACGATGCCGCCGGTGGCGCCGCCGTGGTCGGTGGTCAGCAGCGCCTGGCCGTCCACCACCGGCACCGCCGAGGCGACGCCGGGCACCGCCTTTACCCGCGCGATCACTGCGTCGAAATCGGTCATCGGCCGGCCGGCGGCGAAGACGCCGATATGGCCGTTCAGGCCGAGTATGCGATTCAGTAGGTCGACCTTGAAGCCGCCCATCACGCTCATGACGATGATGAGCGTCGCGACGCCGAGCGCGATGCCGATCAGCGAGAACGCGGCAATGACGGAGACGAAGCGCTCGCCGCGGCGGGCGCGCAGGTAGCGGCCCGCGACCGCCCGCTCGAAGGGACCGAACACGCGGCTAGAAGAAGGCCAGGGGCTCTGCCCTGGACCCCGCTGGGGCCCGCGGCCCCAGACCCGCTTCCTCAAGTTGAGGATTGCAAAGGCTCTGCCTTTGCCGGGGTCCAGGGGCAGAGCCCCTGGCCTTCGCTGGCTCATCTACCCGATCACCCGCAGCGCATCGCCCGCGAGTGCCTCCTGCCGCTCCCCGGTTGAGCGGCGCTTCACCTCCACCTTCCCCGCCGCGGCGCCGCGCGGGCCGACGACGATCTGCCAGGGATGGCCCATCAGGTCGGCGTCGGCGAACTTGACCCCCGCACGCTCCTCCCGGTCGTCGTACAGCGTCTGGCCGGCGAGGCGCGCATAGATGTCCTCGCAGATCGTGTCGCAGGCTGCATCGCCCTGCTTGAGGTTGAGGATGACGGCGCGGAACGGGGCGACGGCATCGGGCCAGATGATGCCGGCCTCGTCGTGGCTCGCCTCGATGACCGCGCCGACGAGACGCGACACGCCGACACCGTAGCTCCCCATCTCCGGCGTCACTGGCTTGCCGTCCGCGCCGGCAACGCTCAGCCCCATCGGCTTGCTGTACTTGGTGCCGAAATGGAAGATGTGGCCGACTTCGATGCCGCGGCCTTCGCGCCGGCGCGCGGGCGCCACGTTCTCCCAGGCCGCGATGTCGTGCTTGTCGTCGGTTGCCGCGTAGTGCGTTGTCATCAGGCCGAAGAAGCGCTCGAGATCGGCCTCCGAGGCGTGGCTGAACTCGCCGCCGTAGTCGATGTCCTCGAACGCCGAGTCGTAGAAGACCTGGCTCTCGCCGGTGGGCGCCAGGATGATGAACTCGTGGCTCAGATCGCCGCCGATCGGGCCGCTCTCGGCCGCCATCGGGATCGCCTTCAGCCCCATCCGCTGGAAGGTCCGCATGTAGGCCAGCATCATGCGCCGATAGCTGACCACCGCGCCGGCGTGGTCGAGATCGAAGCTGTATGCGTCCTTCATCAGAAATTCGCGCCCGCGCATGACGCCGAAGCGCGGCCGCACCTCGTCGCGGAACTTCCACTGTATATGATAGACGATCTGCGGCAGCTCCCGGTACGACTTCAGGGATTGCCGGAACAGGTCGGTGATCACCTCCTCGTTGGTCGGGCCATACAGCAGCTCGCGATCGTGGCGATCGCGGATGCGCAGCATCTCCTTGCCGTAGTCCTCATAGCGTCCGCTCTCGCGCCACAGCTCGGCCGACTGGATGGTCGGCATCAGCAGTTCCTGCGCGCCGGCGGCGTCCTGCTCCTCGCGGGTGATGCGGGCGATGTTGGCGAGCACGCGCCAGCCGAGCGGCAGCCAGGCGTAGATGCCGGCGGCGGTCTGGCGCACCAGGCCGGCGCGCAGCATGAGCCGGTGCGACACGATCTGCGCGTCGGCCGGGGTTTCCTTGAGCGTCGGGATCAGGCTGCGGGAGAGGCGCATCGGTCGGTCCTCGGCAAACGGCGGCGGACCCTACAGCGTGATCGCGGAGGGGGAAATCATCGGCAGCGAATTCGCACTCTCAAGTCGTGCGGCGATATCGCTGTCGGCGCCCATGCCGCGGGCATCCGCGCCTTGTGCGCTGCACAAAGTAAGTCCTGGAAAATGTGGCGAAATCCGCCCGCGCTCAGGGGAAAACGCGTGACACCCTGCACGTTTCTGTGTAACCAAAGAAATGGCCCACGGGCAAACCCATGGGCCAAGTTTAGGGAGGCAACGCCAGTCACACGGCAGGATGAGGAACCTTCCTCTTCCTGCTGTGATGATGCCGTTTGCTCTTTTCGGCTGTCCAAGCTTTTTTCAATGATCATCCCCGCATTTTTGTGCGTCCAGACGCGATATGCCTGCATTGCTGGCAGTCCAGCCCTGGGCTCGGTCACTCCCTGTGCAGGGCGAGCCAGCCGCCCCGGAAGCTGAGCCACGGGCTTTCGATCACCGCCACGCACGCGCCCCAGACGAGCAGCGCGACGAGCGTTGTCGCCAGCACCTTGCGGCCGAGATGCGGATGCGCTGGCGCGCCGCGCCAGCCGGATTGCTCGTCGGCCTCCGCGACCGGTTTCGTGCCGAACGGCAGCACGGCGAACAGCACGGTCCACCAGATCAGCAGGTAGAGCACGAGGCCGGTAAACCAGCCCACGGCGTTCAGATTCGCAACAGGTGGACGTCCACCAGGGGCCGCTTCTGCAGCCGCCGGCCGAGGGCGCGACGCAAGGCGGCGCGGGCCGCCTCGGTCAGCGCGGCATCGTCGCGCCGCAGCGGCGCCGGAAGGTCGGCGACGGCGCGGCCGAATTCTTGCGCGACGCGCCCGGCTTCCGGGTCCTCCGCCTCGAACAGGCCGGGCGCGCTCACCCGCGGATCGCCGCGCAAACGGCCGGACTCGTCGACCGCCAGGCTCGCCAGCACGACGCCGTTGAACAGCATGCGCCGGCGCGCCGACAGGATGCCGCCGTTGAGCGGCACCAGCCGGTTGCCGTCGACCGCCAGGCGGCCGGTGGGCGCGCTGTCCACCACTTCGGCCCGGCCGGGGGCGAGGCTCAGGATGTCGCCGTCCTCCATCAGGATCGGTGTCGCGCCCATCTCGCGCGCGAGCGCGGCGTGCGAGGCGAGATGGCGCCACTCGCCGTGCACCGGCACGCTGTAGCGCGGCCGGACCAGCCGGTAGAGGCGGCGCAGCTCGTCGCGCGCGGGATGGCCGGAGACGTGCACCTTGTGGTCCTCGGCGGTCATCAGCCGCACGCCCCGGCGCACCAGCGCGTCCTGCACCAGCGCGATCGCCCGCTCGTTGCCGGGGATCACCCGGCTCGAGAAGATCACCGTGTCGCCCTCGCCCAGCGCGATGTTGCGGTGCGCGTCGGCGGCGATGCGGGCCAGCGCGCTCCTCGGCTCGCCCTGGCTGCCGGTGACCAGGATCAGCAGGTTGTCGTCCGGGATGGAACCGGCCTCGTCCTCCGGCACGAACGCGCCGACGCCCCTGAGGTAGCCGCATTCGCGGGCGGCCGTGGCGATGTTGCGCAGGCTGCGCCCGACCAGCGCGACGCTGCGCCCGGCGTCCCGCGCCGCCAGGGCCACGGATTCCATGCGCGCCACGTTGCTCGCGAAGCAGGTCACCGCCACCCGGCCGCGCAGGTCGCGGACCAGCGCGGCCAGGCTGCGCCGCACCTCGGCTTCCGAGCCGGAGTGGCCTTCGACCATGGCGTTGGTCGAATCGCAGATCATCGCGAGCACGCCGCGCTCGCCGAGCTCGGCGAAGGCGGCCTCGTCGGTCGGCGGGCCGATCAGCGGATGCGGATCGAGCTTCCAGTCGCCGGTGTGGAGGACGACGCCGTGCGGCGTCGTGATCGCCAGCGCCTGCGCTTCGGGCAGCGAATGGGCGACGCGCAGGAAGCGCAGGCCGAACGGCGGCAGATCGATGACCCCGCCAGGCTGCACCACGTGCAGGCGCACTTCCTCGAGCAGCTGTACCTCCGCGAGCTTGCGGCGCAGCACCGCGGCGGCGAAGGGTGTCGCATAGACCGGGCAGCGGAGCTGGCGCCACAGCCAGGCGACGGCGCCGATATGGTCCTCGTGCGCGTGGGTGATCACGAGGCCGACCAGCCGGTCGCGCCGCTCGGCGATGAAGCCGGGATCGGCCATCATCACCTCGACCTCCGGCAGCTCGCCGCCGCCGAAGCCGATGCCGCAATCGACGGCGAGCCAGCGCCCGCCGCAGCGATAAAGATTCAAGTTCATGCCGATCTCGCCCGTCCCGCCGAGCGGCAGGAAGGCAAGATCACCGGAAGCCGCGTCCATTCTTCTTTGCTTCTTTCTCGTTCAAGCAGCGGTTTCGGGCTATGTGGGCGGTCGGCCGGGTCACGCCAAGCTGCACGTCGTGGACGGCAGGCGCGCGTCGGGCGGGCAGGCCAGCACTTCGCCGGCGGCAACTTCGTGCAACCGGCCCTCGGCGCTCAGCAGCAGCGTCCCGCGCTCGGTCAGCCCGGCGAATGCGCCGCGGATTTCCCGGTCGCCGGCTTGGATTCTGAGCGCCGTGCCGGCGGGGTGCGCGCGGGCGAGCCAGGCGGCCCGCAGCGATGCGAAGCCGCCGGCGTCCAGCCGCTCGCGCCAGTGCGCCAGTGCGGTCAGCAGCTTCTCGGCAACCGCTTCCGGTTCGGGAGCCGGCCCGAGCGCGGCGAGGCAGGTGGTCGGTCGGTCGGGGATATCAGGGGCCCAAGCGAGGTTCGCCCCAAAACCGATGACCAGCCAGTCCAGCCGGTCCGCCCCGGCGCTGTCGATCAGCACGCCGCCGAGCTTTCTTTCATCCAGCAGAACGTCGTTCGGCCACTTCAGCCGGAGGGCGGCAGGATCGGGTGCGAAGCGCGCCAGCGTCTCGGCGAGTACAAGTCCGGCCAACAGCGCCCAGCATCCGGCCGCCGCTGCCGCGCCGCCCGGGCGCAGCAGCACGGAGAGCGAGAGATCGCCGGCGGACGACTGCCAGATGCGGCCGCGGCTGCCGCGCCCCCGCGTCTGGCGGCGCGCCAGCACCGCGAGCCCCTCCGGCTCGCCCGCCCGCGCCCGGTCGATGCAAAAGTCGGAGGTGGAAGGGAGGCTGTCGTGGACGACGAGCGCCCAGAAATTCACCCGAACAGCGCCTGCGCCGCCGCCTGCGCGGCGTTCAGCACCGGTCCGGGCAGCACGAAGAACAGCGTCGTGAACAGCCCGGTGCCGGCCGCGATCACCGAGAGGGACGCGGGACGCGGATCGAATGCCTCCCCGCCGGTGTCGAAATACATCACCTTGATGATCCGCAAATAATAGTAGGCGCCGATCACGCTGGTCAGCACGCCGATGACGGCGAGCGTCCACATGCCGGCCTGCACCGCGGCAAGAAAGACGTAGAGCTTGCCGAAGAAGCCGGACATCGGCGGGATGCCGGCCATGCTGAACATGAAGATCACCATCGCCAGCGCCATCGCCGGATCGGTGCGGCCGAGGCCGGAGAGGTCGTTGATCTGTTCGCACGCCCGTCCGCGCCGGCGCATGGCAATGATCACGGCGAAGGTGCCGGCGCTCATGAAGACGTAGGTGACCATGTAGATCAGCACGCCGCGGATGCCGACCGCGGTGCCCGCAGCGAGCCCGATCAGGGCGTAGCCCATGTGGCCGATCGAGGAGTAGGCCATCAGCCGCTTGATGCTGCTCTGGCCGATCGCCGCCAGCGAGCCCCAGAGCATGGAGAGGATGGAGACCAGCACGATCAGCTGCTGCCACTGCGCCAGCAGATGGCCGAACGGCGCGACCATCGTGCGCAGCAGCAGCGCCATGGCGGCGACTTTCGGCGCCGTGCTCATGAACGAGGTCACCGGCGTCGGCGCGCCCTCGTACACGTCGGGGGTCCACATGTGGAACGGCGCGGCGGAAATCTTGAAGGCCAGCCCGGTGACGATGAACACGATGCCGACCACCAGTCCCGGCGAAACGGTGACGGGGTCCGTGAGCGCTCGGGTGATACGGGCGAAGTCCATCGTGCCGGCGAAGCCGTACACCAACGAGATCCCGTAGAGGAGCAGTCCGGAGGCCAATGCCCCCAGCACGAAGTATTTCAGCCCCGCCTCGGCCGAGCGCTGCTCGTCACGCGCGAAGGCGGCCAGCACGTAAATGCAGAGCGACTGCAGTTCGAGGCCCAGATAGAGCGACATCAGGTTGGCCGCCGAGGCCATCACCATCATGCCGACCGTCGAGAGCACGATCAGCACCGGGAACTCGAAGCGCGTCAGCCGCTCGTGCCGGTTGTAGTCGAGCGACATGACGACCGCCATCGCGCCGCCAGCGAGGATCAGCAGCTTCATGAAGTCGGCGAACGGATCGACCACGAACAGGCCGCCATAGCCGGTGCCGAACGGCGCGGCGAGGATCAGCATCGCGGTCAGCAGGAAGGCGCCGAGGCCGAGCATCGTGCAGACGAAGGTGCTGTCCTCCCGCACCACCACGCCGAACACCAGGATGGCCATGGCGCAGCAGGACAGCACGATCTCCGGCAGGGCGAGGGACCAGTTCATCGCGCAAGCCCCGCCAGGTGCATGGGCGCCGCGAGCGCCGCCTGGTGATGCTCCACCATGGCGCCGACCGAGGCATCCCAGAAGCTGGTGAAGCTCTCGGGATAGAAACCCATCCAGAAGGTCAGCAGAACGAGCGGGGCGAAGACAGCGATTTCGCGCGGCGAGAGGTCGAGCATCGCCTTTAGGTCATCGCGGGTCAGGCGTCCGTAGATGACGCGGCGGTAGAGCCAGAGCGCATAGGCGGCGCCGAGGATCATGCCCGTGCCGCCGAGCAGCGACAGCCAGAAGCTGACGCGGAACGAGCCGATGATGACCAGGATTTCGCCGACGAAGCCGGAGGTTCCGGGCAGGCCGACGCTCGCCATCGTGAAGACGAGGAATACGACGGCATAGACGGGCATGCGGTGCACCAGGCCGCCGTAGCGGGTGATCTCGCGCGTGTGCAGCCGGTCATAGATGACACCGACGACGAGGAACAGCGCGGCCGAGACGATGCCGTGCGAGAGCATCTGGAACATCGCCCCGCTGATGCCCTGCACGTTGAAGGTGAAGATGCCAATCGTCACCACGCCCATGTGCGCCACCGAGGAATAGGCGATCAGCTTTTTCATGTCCTCCTGCGCCAGCGCGACGGCGGAGGTGTAGATCACCGCGACCACCGAGAGCGCGAACATGAAGGGCGCGAAGTCGGCCGAGCCCTGCGGCAGCATGGGGACGGAGAAGCGCAGGAAACCGTAGCCGCCCATCTTCAGCAGCACGCCCGCCAGGATAACCGATCCGGCGGTCGGCGCCTCCACGTGCGCGTCCGGCAGCCAGGTGTGCACCGGCCACATCGGTACCTTCACCGCAAAGGAGGCGAAGAAGGCGAAGAACAGCCAGTCCTGCATGGCCGGCGGGAAGCTGGTGTGCAGCAGCACCGTCATGTCGGTGGTGCCGGCGCGGAACCACATGGCGAGCAGCGCCAGCAGCATCAGCACCGAGCCGGTCAGCGTGTAGAGAAAGAACTTCAGCGCCGCATAGACCCGCCGCGGCCCGCCCCAGACCCCGATGATCAAAAACATCGGGATCAGCACGCCCTCGAAGAACATGTAGAAGACGACGAAGTCGAGCGCGCAGAACATGCCGACCATCATCGTCTCGAGCACCAGGAAGGCGAGCATGTACTCGCGCACCCGCACTCTTATGGCGTCCCAGCTCGCCAGCACGCAGATCGGCGTCAGCAGCGTGGAGAGCAGCACGAAGAGAACGCTGATGCCGTCCACGCCCATGCGGTAGCCGACGTGGAAATCCGGCAGCCAGGTGACGCTTTCCACGAACTGGAAGCCGGGTTCGCCGGTGTCGAAGCGTGCCCACAGGACGAGCGAGAGCACCAGCACGATCAGGCTGGTCCAAAGCGCCGTCCAGCGGGCGTTGGACGCGACCGTCGCCTCGTCGCCGCGTACGCACATGATGATGATGCCGCCGAGCAGCGGCAGCCAGGTGATCAGCGACAGGATCGGGAAGCCGGCGGCGTTCATCGGGCGGTCACCGGAAGAGCAGGAAGATGCTGACCAGCAGCACGAGGCCGATCAGCATCGTGAAGGCATAGACGGCGATCGACCCGGTCTGCAGCTTCACGACCTCCGACGACGATCCAACGGTCAGCCCGGCGAGCCCATTGGGCACGCCGTCGATGATGGTGGCGTCGCCGACCTGCCAGAGCAGGCGCGACAGGCGCAGATAGGGCTGCACCAAAACCGCGTCGTAGATCTCATCGAAATACCACTTGTTGAGCCACAGCCGGTAGATCGGCGCGAAGCGCTTGGCGAGCATCGCCGGCAGCGTCGGATAGGCCATGTACATGAAGTAGGCGAGGCCGATGCCCAGCGCACCGGTGATCAGCGGCGCATAGCCGACGAGGCCGGGCAGGTCCTCCATCCGCTCGAGCACGTGGTTGTT
>Ga0213875_10001740_pt1 | contig 13640 bp, 13 predicted proteins | sample BarmaccomBMRX_R8_FD_160105 | JGI IMG/M metagenome (GOLD analysis project Ga0213875, IMG submission 160105) | Root-associated microbial communities from Barbacenia macrantha in rupestrian grasslands, the National Park of Serra do Cipo, Brazil - RX_R8 | ecosystem: Host-associated > Plants > Roots... | reverse complement strand
GCGGCGAGCGTGAAGCGCAATGCGTCGCAGCCGTACCGGTCGATCAGTTCGAGCGGGTCGATGATGTTGCCGCGCGACTTCGACATTTTCTGGCCGCGCGCGTCGCGCACCAAGGCATGGATGTAGACCGTGCGGAACGGCACGTCGCCCATGAAGTGCAGACCCAGCATCATCATCCGGGCGACCCAGAAGAAGATGATGTCGAACCCGGTCACCAAGACGTCACCGGGGTAGTAGCGCGCCAGCTCGGCGGTCTTTTCCGGCCAGCCCAGGGTCGAAAACGGCCACAGCCCGGACGAGAACCAGGTATCTAAAACATCCTCGTCACGGCGCAGCGCGACGCCGTTCTCGAACTTGCCCTCCGCTGCCGTGCGCGCCTCTTCCTCGCTCTCGGCAACGAAGACGCTGCCGTCGGGCGCGTACCACGCCGGGATCTGGTGACCCCACCACAATTGGCGCGAGATACACCAGGGCTGGATGTTGCGCATCCACTCGAAGAAGGTGTTCTCCCACTGCCGCGGCACGAAGCGGGTCCGTCCGGTCTCGACCGCCGCGACCGCCGCCTTTGCCAGCTCGCCCGCATTGCAATACCACTGGTCGGTCAGCCAGGGCTCGATCACGACGCCGGAGCGCTCGTGATACGGGACCATCAGCGTGTGATCCTCGACCTTTTCCAACAAGCCCTGTGCTTCGAGATCGGCAACGACGCGGGTGCGCGCTTCGAAGCGGTCGAGCCCGCGATACGCTGCCGGCGCCGCCTCGGCAAGCCGAGCGTCGGCGTCGAAAATATTGATCATCTCGAGCCCGTGCCGGCGTCCGACCTCGAAATCGTTGAAATCGTGCGCCGGGGTGATCTTGACCGCGCCGCTTCCCTTCTCCGGGTCGGCATGCCGATCGGCAACGATCGGGATCGCGCGGCCGACCAGCGGCAGCAGAGCCGTCTGCCCGACGAGGTCGGCGTAGCGGGCATCCTCGGGGTGGACCGCCACCCCGGTATCGCCGAGCATCGTCTCCGGCCGGGTCGTCGCGACGGTGATGTACCGCCCGGGCATGCCCTCGATCGGGTAGCGGATATGCCAAAGCGAGCCCCTGGTCTCGCGGTTCTCGACCTCGAGATCGGAGACCGCCGTGTGCAGTACCGGGTCCCAGTTGACGAGGCGCTTATCGCGGTAGATCAGCCCTTCGCGATACAGCGTGACAAACACCCGGCGCACCGCCGCCGACAGGCCGGGGTCCATCGTGAAGCGCTCGCGCTGCCAGTCGGCGGAGGCCCCGAGGCGGCGCAGCTGGCGGGTGATCGTGCCGCCGGACTCCTCCTTCCAGGCCCAGACGCGCTCCACAAAACCCGCCCGGCCGAGGTCGCGCCGGTCCTGCCCTTCCTCGGCGAGCTGGCGCTCGACGACGAGCTGGGTGGCGATCCCGGCATGGTCGGTGCCCGGCTGCCACAGCGCGTCGCGACCGCGCATCCGCTGATAGCGGATCAGAATGTCCTGCAAGGTAAAGGTCAGCGCATGGCCGATATGCAGGCTACCTGTCACGTTCGGGGGCGGCATCATGATCGTATAAGGCGGCTTTCCGCTCTCGGGCGCCGCCGCGAACGCGTTTGCCTCTTCCCAGCGCTCGTATTGCTCCGCTTCGAGGGCGGAAGGCTGGAAGGTCTTGTCCAACATCGCCGAATGCGTTTCCCGGTCAGAGATTACGAGGCGCGCTCGCGATCATGCCGGGCGCATCGAAGCGAGACACCCGTTCAACGCAGGCCGGCTTCGCCGACCACGCGGGCAATCTCGGCGCGCACGAGCCGCTCGACCAGCTCGGGCAGGTTTTCGTCGAGCCAGGCCTGGAGCAACGGGCGCAACGCTTCGCGGACCAGCTCTTCGAGCGTCCGGTCGCCATTGCCCAGCAGCATGTCGCCTTGCCGCCGCTCCCGCGGCATGCCCGCCAGCCGCGCGAAGGCGGCTGCCGCCGCCCCCGAACTGGCGGTCGACAGGATCCGCTCGCCCGCCGATTCGGGCGGCAGATCGGCGAGCAGGTCGGGGCCCGCGCCCGGCTGATCGGCGACTTGTCGCGGCGCGGCCGGCTCGATGCGTCCGTCCGGCAATGGCGCAACCGGCGGCGCGGCCGCTGCGGGCGCTACCGCCGGGGCGGATGGGGTTTCGCTCGGCTCGATATGCTGGACGGAGCCGTCTTCGTTGAGCACCTCGGTCAGTTCCAGCACCTCGTCGGGTCCCGAACCGCTCGGCAAGGCCGCCGGGGCGGACTCCGCCGGCCGCTCGTCTTCCGCGATAATGCGTCGGATGGAGGCAAGGATCTCCTCCATCGAGGGCTCTTGCTGCGGCTTTGCATCCGACATCAGCGAACCACCGGACCAGTCTGGTTCCGCTTAAGCTAGGAAAGGCGAGCCGCTTTTGCCAGCCGCTCGCCGCCGATCATTCGCTGAGGCCGCCGCCGAACCCGGCCCATTTATCCTTCACGGCCTTGTAATGCCGCTCCATGTCGTAGAGCTGCACCGGCAATTTCAGTTCGGGGGCGATCAGCCGGCCGGTGGCCGCGGCGAGGTTGAACTCCGCAATCGCCGCATCGTGCTGCGACGTGACCAGCTGCGACTGCGTCGTGAAGAGCTGTTGCTCGGCGATCAGCACATCGAGCACGGTGCGCGACCCGACCAGCGCTTCCTGCTGCGTCCCTTCGAGTGCGATCTGCGCGGCGCGCACCGCTTGCGCGAAGGAGGCGATGCTGGCGCGCGCCGCGATCAGCGTCTCCCAGCTCTGGGTTGCGGTCTGCACCGCTTGGCGACGTGCATCGTCGACCTGGCTGCGCCGTTGGCCCACCGTCTGCTCGGCCTGACGCGTCTGCGAATAGATCGCGCCGCCCTCGTAAAGCGGCATCGTCAGGCGCGCGATGATCGACCCGGTATCCTCTCGCGTGCCGCTGAGCGTAACCGAGGGGCCGTAGCTGCGGTTCACATCGCCGACAATCGATATCTGCGGCAGCAATTGGCCGCGGACGACGTCGATGTTGTCGCGGGCCGCGAGCTCGGCGAAGGTCGCCGCAATGACCCCGGGATTGTTGTGTGCGGCGAGGCTGAGCGCCTCGTCGCGCGTTGCGGGCAGGCCGGGCCGCTCGCGCGGCAGGACGAGCCGCCCGGGCGGGTGGCCGACCGCGCGCACATAATTGGCAATGCTGACCTGGAGTTGCCCGGCCGAGCTGATCCGGGTTGCCGTCGCCTGGGCCAGCGAGGATTCGGCCTGCGCCACGTCGGTCCGCGTCACCTCGCCGACCCGGAAGCGGTCCTGCGCCGCTTCGAGCTGTTTGCGCAAGACCTGCTCGTTGTTGATGTTGACCTCGACCAGGGTCTGGTCCCGCACGACGTCGAGATAGGCTTGGCACACGGCTTGAAACACCGTCGTCTCGACCGACAGCGTCTGGGCGCGGGTGGCCTCCACGGTATTGATCGCCTGCCGAGTCTGCGCCTCGGTGCGGCCGCCGCGGTATATCGGCTGCGTGACCTGCAGATCCAGCATGCGCTCGCGATAGCTGAGATAAGTGGTTGCTGCGCGGGGTTCCGCGATGTCGCCGCGCGCGGTCCCGGCCTGCCCGGTGAAGGTCACTGTCGGGCGCCAGTTCGACAAGGCTTGCGGCACCTGCTCGTCGGTCGAGCGGAGCAGCGCGCGCTGTGCCAGCAATTGCGGGTTCGTGTTGTAGGCGTAGGCCAGCGCTTCGGTCAGCGTCTGGGCGCACGCCGGCGTTGCGGATAAAACCGCAAGCGACGCGAACGCCGCCGCCACAAAGCCAACCGGGCGACGCGCCGGCATCAATAGCTCGCCATCGCCGGATCGATGTGACGCGCCCATTCGTCGATGCCTCCCCGGAGGTTCACGGCATTGTCGAAGCCTTGCGCTCGCAGCCAGCGCGCCGCCTGCGCGCTGCGCACGCCGTGATGACACAAGACGACGAGCGGGCGATCGCGCGGCAAGGCCCCGACAGAGGCGGGCAATTCGGAAAGCGGGATATTCAAGCTACCCTCCAGACGGGCGATCTCGCGTTCCCAAAGCTCGCGGATGTCGAGGACCGCGACATCCCCCTCTTGGCGCAGCCGCGCGAGATCGGCGACCCGGATCTCTGGAACCGTCTTGCCGAACATTACCCCCTCAGAACACGAAACCCGGCTTGGGCGCGAACCCCGGCAGGAGCGGCGTGCCGGCATCGAACATAGCGCGCCTCGCCAGCACTCCGCCAGTCCGCGCCGTCAAGACGGCCCGACCGACTGCGCCCGCCGGCCTGATCACCGCCACCATTCGCCCGGCTTCGGCGAGTTGGGCGGCCACGTCGGCGGGGATCTCGGCAACGGCGCCGGCGAACAGAATCACATCGTAGGGGGCGCGCGCGCGGTGACCGGTCCGCAGCGGCTCTTCGACGAAAGCGACCGACGCGATTCGATGCTCGACCAGAGCCGCGCGCCCGCGCCGGGCAAGCTCGGCATCCTCTTCGAGGGCCACCACGCTGCGCACCAGCTGGGAGAGCACCGCGGCCTCGTAACCGGGGCCGGCGCCAACCACCAACGCGTTCTCGCCCCGGCCCGGCGCCGCCGCCTGAACCAGGCGGGCCGCGATCATCGGCTCCATCAGGTATCGCGACTTGCCGAGCGGCAGGCTTTCATCGAGATAGGCCACGCCGCGCAGGTGCTCCGGCACGAACACCTCGCGCCGGATCTGCGCGAAGGCGGCGATGACACGCTCGTCGGTGACCTTGTTGGGCCGAATCTGGCCCTCGATCATGTTGGCGCGGGCGGCTTCGTAGTCGGAAAGCGACATCGCATTACCGCTCGGTACGGGCACGGCTCGGCGTTCCGGTCGCTGACGTCGAAGCGCGGCGGTTATATCGGTCGATCTGCGCCAGTACAATCATCCGGATCATACCATCACCCCGCAACAGCCAGAGGTTCAATGCGGTCGGCGCTCGATAACCGCGCAAGCAGCTCCGCTGCCGTTTTGCCGAGCGTCGGGTGGACCCAGGCGGGGGCGAGTTCGCATAGCGGCGCGAGGACGAACCGGCGCTCGTGCAGCCGCGGATGCGGCAGCGTCAGCGACGCGCTTTGGAGGACGCGGCCGTTGTAATCGAGCAGGTCGAGATCGAGCACGCGCGCCGCATTGCGCACCGACCGCACACGGCCGAACGCCGCCTCGACCGACAGCAGTGCTTCCAGCAAGGCCGCCGGTTCGAGATCGGTCGCGAGCGCTGCGACACCGTTGACGTACCAGGGCTGCCCGGAGGGCGGCACCGGCTCCGAGCGATACCAGCTCGACCGCGCCGCGACAGAAACGCGCATCGCCGGCAACGCCTCCAGCGCCGCTGTTAGGGTCGCCACGGGCGACCCGTGGCGTTCGCTGTCGAGATTGCTGCCGAGGCCGATGAGGATCATTGCCGCCCTGTTGCCGGAGCCCGCTTGACGCGTCTATATCCATCGGACGAAACTAGCATAGATTTGCAGAATAGGCTGAGGTCTTAATGAATTTCTATCCGCAAGAGCGCATCGCAATATTCATAGATGGTGCGAATCTCTATTCCGCAGCAAGAGGTTTGGCCTTCGACATAGATTATAAACGACTTCTCGAACTGTTTAGCAGCAAAGGTCGGCTTATCCGTGCCTTCTATTATACGGCGTTGATCGAGGACCAAGAGTACTCGCCAATACGACCTTTGGTGGATTGGCTGGATTACAACGGCTACACGATGGTGACCAAGCCGACCAAAGAATTCACCGACGCCATGGGGCGCCGCCGCATCAAGGGAAACATGGATATCGAGCTGGCGATCGACATGCTCGAAATGGCGCAGTACATCGACCACGCAATCCTGTTTTCCGGCGACGGGGATTTCAGGCGGCTGGTCGAGGCGGTGCAGCGCAGAGGCGTCCGGGTTTCGGTCGTCTCGACGACCCGCTCGTCGCCCCCGATGGTCTCGGACGATCTGCGCCGCCAGGCCGATAACTTCATCGAGCTGCAGGAATTGGCGCCGAGCCTCACGCGCAATCACCACGGCCGCGAGGAAGGCCCGCGCCCCCGAATGGAGCCGGTCGAGATCGCGTGAGCGGCAAAGCGGGCGCCGCACCCGCGCCCGCCCTGCTGCCCGCGGCCGATTGCCCGCTCTGTCCGCGGCTGGCTTCGTTCCGCGCGATGCACCGGGCGCTCCATCCCGACTGGTTCAACGCCCCGGTGCCGTCCTTCGGTGATGACGACGCCGAGCTGCTGATCGTCGGGCTGGCGCCGGGGCTCAAAGGCGCGAACCGAACCGGGCGGCCCTTTACCGGAGATTATGCCGGAGAGCTGCTATACCGGACCCTCGGAAAATTCGGATACGCCGAAGGCGCGTATCGAGCCCATCCCGGCGACGGTCTCGTATTGCGCCGCGTCCGCATCACCAATGCGGTGCGCTGCGTGCCGCCGCAGAACAAGCCTGAGCCGGGCGAGGTCTCGGCATGCCGCGGGTTTCTCGCGGCCGAGATCGCCGCCTTGCCGCGGCTGCGCGCGATGCTCGCGCTCGGCGCGGTTGCGCATCAAAGCGTGCTGATCGCCCTCGGCCTTAAGCGCGCTGCCTACCCCTTCGCTCATGGCGGACTGCATGAGCTTCCGAACGGGCTCGCACTTGCCGACAGCTATCATTGCTCGCGGCTCAACACCAATACCGGCAAGCTTACCGCGGCGATGTTCGAAGACGTGTTCGCGGCCCTCGCAGCCCGCCTCGGCTTCGCCTAACCGCGCGCCCGCAGCAGCCGGGCACGGCTCTTCTGCCAGTCGCGGTCTTTTTCGGCCTGGCGCTTGTCGGCTTTGCGCTTGCCGCGGGCGAGGCCGAGTTCGACCTTGGCGCGGCCGCGCTCGTTGAAATAGATCGCCAGCGGCACGATCGTCACACCTTCCCGCCGTATGGCGCCGAGCAGGCGGTTCATCTCCTTGCGGTGCAGCAGCAATTTGCGGGGCCGGCGCGGCGGGTGGTTGAAATGCGCCGAGGCCGCGTATTCCGGGATGTTGGCGTTGAGCAGGAAGAGTTCGCCGTCGCTCTCGCCGGCATAAGCCTCGTTGATGCTGGCGCCGCCCTGGCGCAAGACCTTGACCTCGGTGCCGTGCAGCACGACGCCCGCTTCGAGCGTGTCCTCGATTAAGTAGTCGTGGCGGGCGCGACGGTTCTGGGCGGCGTAGCGATCTCCCGCGCGCATTAATGGGCGGTGCGCATCAATTGATCAGGCCGGCGCCTCGCATCGCCTGTCTGACCTTCTCCTGCGTCTCGGGCGCGATTGCCCAGAGCGGCTGGCGCACCGTAGCCACGCAACGGCCGAGCAGCGATGCGGCGTATTTGACCGGCGCGGGGCTGGTCTCGGCGAACAGCGCGTCGTGCAATGGCAGCAGCCGTTCATTGATCGCGCGCACCGTCGCGAGGTCGCCGCGCTGCCACGCTTCGTGCATGGCCGCGCACAGACCAGGGGCCACGTTGGCCGTAACGGAGATGCAGCCGTCTCCCCCTTGCGCCAAATAGGCGACCGCCGTCGCGTCCTCGCCGGAGAGCAGCGCGAAATCGGCGCCGATCTCGAGCCGCATCTTGAGCGGGCGCGTCAAGTCGTTCGTCGCATCCTTGACGCCGACGATGTTGGGCAGCTTGGCGAGCCGCGCCATCGTCGCATTGCTCATATCGACCACCGAGCGGCCCGGGATGTTGTAGATCACGATCGGCAGGTCGACCGCGTCGTGCACCGCCTTGAAGTGCTGGTACAGGCCCTCCTGGGTCGGCTTGTTGTAGTACGGGCAGACGATCAACGCGGCATCGGCCCCGGCCGCCTTGGCCTCGCGGGTCAGCGCGATCGTGTGCTCGGTCGAGTTCGTCCCCGTGCCGGCGATCACCGGGGCCCGGCCCTTCGCCACTTCGGCGCACAGGGCGACGACGCGGCGATGCTCGTCGTCATGCAGGGTCGGCGATTCGCCGGTCGTGCCGCACGGCACCAAGCCGTGCGTCCCCTGTCCCAATTGCCACGCGACGAGTTCCTGGAACGCGGTATCGTCGACGGCTCCGTTCCGGAAAGGGGTGATCAGCGCAACCAGCGATCCCTTAAACATTGATGCCTCCCCGGCAACGGCCTTGCCTTAACGTATAGTCACGCGGGAGCCCGGCTACAACCGGCTCCTCGCGTCCTCCGCTCTCGTTTCGCCGCCTTCGGCGCGCACCGGGCGCCAACTTGCCCGGGAATGCGAAACGCCGTAAAGGAATCGGGCTCTCCACGCCTGTGCAGGAGTGGCCCGCTTTGTACCGGGTTGTGCGTGCTTCACTGTTGTGGCTCGTGGCCGTACTGGCCCTCCCTTCCGTGTCGGTCGGCGAGGAGGCGGCCCCAGCCGGGCGACCGGCGACGCAGGCGGCCTTGGCGGCTGCCCGCAGCGGCGATTGGAGCCAGGCTTACGCTCGGGCGATGCAGGTCCAGGACCCGCTGCCGCTCAATATCGTGCGCTGGCTCGACTACAACCGGACCAATGCGGGTGGGCGCTTCGCCGAGATTGCCGATTTCATCGACAAGAACCCGGATTGGCCCCACCAGAAGATCCTGCGCCAGCGCGCCGAAGAGGCCATGACCGTCGAATCGGACAGCACGGTTGCCGATTGGCTGAAGCGGTACCCGCCGCTGAGCGGCATCGGCAAGGTGCGCGAAGCCGAGTTGATGCTGAACGCCGGCAATATCGAGGGCGGTACCGCGGCGTTGCGCGCCGCCTGGGTGTCCGCCGATTTCACACCGCTCGACGAACGCAGCGTCTGGAGCCGGCACGGCGGCTCGTTTCGGCCGGAGGACAACGTCAAGCGGCTCGACCGGCTGGTGTGGGACGGCCAGAGCGAGGCGGCCCGCCGCATGCTGCCGCTCGTCGCCGCCGAATACCGCGCGCTGGCCGAGGCGCGCCTCGCCCTCGCGGCGCAGGCGTCCAACGCCGAAGCTCTGGTCGCCCGCGTCCCGGCTCAGCTCCGCTCCGACCCCGGTCTCGTCTTCGAGCAGCTGCGCTGGCTGCGCAAGAAGGACATGGTCGACGCGGCGGCACAGCTTCTTGCCGCCGAGCAGGGCGATCCGGTTCGCCCGGCGTTGTGGTGGGGAGAGCGGCAGATGATGGCCCGCCGCGTGCTCGCAACGGGCAATGGCGAGCTGGCCTACCGCCTCGTCCAGCAGCATGGCGAGCTCGACGGCAGCGCCTATTCGGAAGCCGAGTTTCTTTCCGGCTACATCGCGCTGCGCTCGCTGAAGAACCCGTCGCTCGCCTTCGAGCATTTCTCGCGCATCCTGACCCGGGCCGCGAGCCCTTACGCCAAGGCGCGCGCAGCCTATTGGAGCGGCCGGGCGGCCCAGGCCGAAGGCAAGACCGAGCTTGCCGGCAAATGGTATGCCGCCGGGGCCGAGCACATGGCGACCTTCTACGGCCAGCTTGCGGCGCACCAGCTCGGCAACGATGCGCCGCCGCACCCGGTACCCGAACCCCGACCGGACCCCGACGAACTCGTCCGTTTCAACAGCCAGGAGATGGTTCGCGCCGCGCGCCTGCTGTTCGAGAGCGGCGATCGCGACCATGCCCGCGCCTTTGTGCTGCGCCTTGCCGAGATGGCGAAGACCTCGATGAATTTCGCGATGCTCGCCGATATGGCCGAGTCGTTCGGGCGAATCGACCTCGCCATCTCGGTCGCGAAGCATGCGGTGGATGCCGGCATGCCGCTGATGGTGCATGGTTATCCGATCACCGCGGTGCCGAGCGGCGGGACCAGCGAGCGGCCGCTCCTCTTCGCGATCGTGCGCCAGGAGAGCGGCTTTGCCCCCGATGCGGTCAGCCGGGTCGGCGCGCGCGGGCTGATGCAGCTGATGCCGGCCACCGCCGCCAGCATCGCCAACAAGATGCAGGTGCCGTTCTCCCCCGAGCGGCTGATTGACGGCGCCTACAACATTCTTCTCGGCCGCAGCTATCTCGAAACCCTGATCGAGGATTTCGGCGGCTCCTACGCCCTTGCCATCGCGGCCTACAATGCGGGGCCTGGCCGAGTGCGGCAGTGGCTGCACGAATTCGGCGACCCGCGAGGCCGCGACATCGACATGGTCGACTGGATCGAGCTGATCCCCTTCACCGAGACCCGCAACTACGTGCAGCGCGTGCTCGAAAACCTGCAGATCTACCGCGTCCAGAGCGGCAACACCGCCTCCGCCTTTTCGCTGGTCAGCGACCTCGCCCGCTGACCAGCGGCATCAGCTCTGCGGCGGGTCGTAGGCTGAATCACTGATTTAAATCCGCTTTGCGCGGGCTCGCCCGGGCAGCCTGCGCATCCTTTGATGCGCTTCGTAGTAAGCCGAGCCTAGCCCGTCAAAGCGGAGAAGAAGGGGCGGTTCCGACTCATGAAGCGAGGCTCCGGCGGCTTACCACTTGTTGCGCAACTCGCGAAGTTTCAGGAACACCGTCTTCGGGTCTGGGGAATCCGGCAGGTCGGGAAAGGCCTCGCGCAAGCGGGCGATCACCGTCGGGCTGGAAAGCCGGAAGAAGGTGTTGATCTGGCGCTCGAGCCCGAGCGTCGTGACCAGCGCATGCCCAGGGTCCTGGCTCTCCATCTGCGGCAGCATCTCGCGCGCCTTGGCGTTGTCCGGCTCGCGGTCGAGGGTGAATTGCAGGTTGCGCGCGATGTAGTCGTGCCCAGGGTAGATCCGCGTATCCTCGGGCAGTTTCGCGAGCTGGCCGACGAAGGTGTTGTACAGCTCGTTCGGGTGCCCGCCATTGTGGCAATTGCCGGCCCCGGCGTTGAACAGGGTGTCGCCGCAAAACAGCGCCGGCGCGTCGCCGCGGTTGCGCACGCAGATATGCGACATCGTGTGGCCCGGCGTGTCGAGGCATTCGAGCTCGACCGTGCGGCCGACCTTGATCACATCGCCCGCGCGCAGCCCGCGGCTCATTTCGGGAATTCTGTCCTTCGCGTTGGCGTGCGCCAGCACCGGGGCGCGAGTGGCGGCGACGACCTGCATGTTCCCGCCGGTGTGGTCGCGGTGCTCGTGGGTGTTGAGGATCTGGGTGATGGTCCAGCCTTTCGCGCGCGCCGCGGCCAGGCATTTCTCGTGGTCGAGCGGGTCGACCGCGAGCGCCTCGCCGGTTTCCGCACACGCGATCAGATAGTTGAAGTTGCGGCCGGAATTCCCGGTCCAAATCTGTTCGACGAGCATCGTCTCTCCCGGCTATTTCAGCGTGCGGTCCCACATGGCGAACATCTTGGCCCAGGTCTCCTCGGCGGCGAAGGTTTCATAGACCGGCCGCTCGGGGAAGGCGAAGCCGTGCTCGGTTCCGGGAAAGACCTTCAGCTCGTATTTTACGTCGGTCTTGTCGAGCTCCTTTTTGAGGTCGCCCGGGATGTGCGGCGGCACGCTGCGGTCGGTCTCCGCGAAGGCGTAATAGAGTTCGCCCTTGATGTCGCCGAGCAGCTTGTGCGGCGAGTCCTCCTCGTCGGTGATGATGCCGACGCCGTAGAGCGAGGCCGCTGCCGCGATGCGGTGCGAGAAGCGCGCCGCCGCGGTGGTGATGTAGCGCCCGCTCATGCAATAGCCGACGCAACCGACCGGCCCCGGCGTCACCTTGTCCTGCGAGTCGAGATAGCCGAGCAGCCCCGCGGTGTCGTCCATCACCATCGCGTTCGTCAGGCTGTTCATCGCCGCGCGCATGCATTGGAACATCGCATCGTCGCGGCGCGGCACGTCGAAGCGCAGCAGCCCGAGCCGGTAATACATGTCCGGCAAGACGCAGAAATAGCCGTGCCGCGCGATGCGCCGCGCCATCGCGCGCAATTCCTCGCGGATGCCTGGCGCGTCCATGTAGAAGATGATCCCCGGATACGGCCCGGTTCCGTCGGGGCAGGCCGTGAAGGTGGGCATCTGGCCGTATTTGGTCGTGATGACGACGTCCTTCTCGTACATCCCGCTCGCCTCCTCCGCCTCGGCCTGACGACGGGTCGAAGCGTCGCGCGAAACGCGCGCTCTTGTCACGCGGATTCACGGAAGGCGAAGGAACCGGTGCGAGTGCGGCCCCGTTCGGGGAGCATGAAGCGAGCGGCGTACATCGTGCTTGCGCTCGGCCTCGGCGCGACCGGATCCGCCGCGGCCCAGACCGTCGCGACGCAATCGACGAGCACGCAGAGCACGAGCGACGGCGCGGTAAGATTGCCGACTTCGTCCGGCACCGCCTTAATCCCGTCCGCGACGACCGTGCCGACCGCGCAGAGCCAGACCGTGGCGGCTGGCTCGGGCAGCGCGACAGGATCGGTTTCCGGCGGCGGCTTCGGCTCCACCGCGAGCACGGTGTCCGGCAGCCGGAGCACCGCAACCGGTGCGGCGGGCGGAAGCGGATCTTATGCGGGTTCCGCGGGGACCGGCGCCACCGGGTCGAGCCGCGGCTCGGGGGCCCGCTCCTCCGCCAACGGGGCGGGCGCATCCGGCGAGAACTGGATTCTGTGCCCGCCGGGCGATGCCGGCACCACCCCGTTCCTGACCGGGACCCCGCTCTCTTGCGCTCCCTAGTATCCTGAACGATAAGTTCGTTAGATAGTTATTGTTGTCCTTCCGGGGGCCGTGCAGCGGCAGCCCGGAACCCAAGAACACAGGCCTTTCCTGGTTTTCTTAGGCCGGTGTTCATGGGTTCCGGGCTCGCGAGCTGCGCTCCCGCCCCGGAATGACGAGGAAGATAATGATGCGGATTTCTGGTTCAGGATACTAGAGCGGAATCCGATGAGGTCCGATCGGCGTTGAAAAGAACTCCCCTCCCGCGGGCTCGAGCCGCGGGTCCACGTCTTCATCGGCATGCATGCGAGCAAGACGTGGGTGGCCGGCACAAGCCCGGCCACGGGGCCAAGAGAAGGGATTCGATTTGAGTGGATACTGCTCTAAAGGCGCTCTCGTAGGCGCACAGCACGAAAGCTGCGGAGTGCGGGCGCACCCGTCAGTTCACCAGGTGGCACGCCACGCCGTGACCGGGAGAGACCTCGCGGTAGACCGGCGCCTCGATGCGGCAGCGCGGCTCGGCATAGGGGCAGCGGGTGTGAAAGGCGCAGCCCGGCGGCGGGTTAATCGGGCTCGGCACGTCGCCTTGCAACAGGCGCTTCTGCCGCTTCAGCCGCGGGTTGGGAACCGGCACGGCGGATAGCAGCGCCTCGGTGTAAGGGTGGCGCGGCGCGGTGAACAAGGTCGCCTTGTCCGCCTGCTCGACGATCTTGCCGAGATACATGACGGCAATGCGGTGGCTGATGTGCTCGACGACCGCGAGATCGTGCGCGATGAACAGATAAGACAGCCGCTTTTCGCGCTGCAAATCCATCATCAGGTTGACGACCTGCGCCTGGATCGAGACGTCCAGGGCCGACACCGGCTCGTCGGCGACGATCAATTTGGGATTGAGCGCGAGCGCCCGCGCAATCGAGATGCGCTGCCGCTGGCCGCCCGAGAACTCGTGCGGGTAGCCGTTGATCTGCGACCGGCGCAGCCCGACCTGGTCGAACAACGCGGCGACCTGCGCGCGCTTGTCCCCGCCATGGGCGATCTCGTGAACCTGCAGCGGCTCGCCGACGATGTCGCCGGCGGACATGCGCGGGTTCAAGGACGAGAACGGGTC
>Ga0213875_10001739_pt1 | contig 13649 bp, 10 predicted proteins | sample BarmaccomBMRX_R8_FD_160105 | JGI IMG/M metagenome (GOLD analysis project Ga0213875, IMG submission 160105) | Root-associated microbial communities from Barbacenia macrantha in rupestrian grasslands, the National Park of Serra do Cipo, Brazil - RX_R8 | ecosystem: Host-associated > Plants > Roots... | reverse complement strand
AAGCGGTCCGCGGCGAGGGCGGAGTGCTGAAGCATCCGCTGACCGGCCACCGCTTCATGCCGGACTATGACGAGCGGGGTGAGCTAGCGCCCCGCGACATCGTCGCCCGGGCCATCGACCATGAGATCAAGCGCGACGGGCTCGACTTCGTCTTCCTCGATATCTCGCACCGCGACCCTGAATTCGTGAAGGCGCATTTCCCGAATATCTACGAAAAGTTGATCGGGCTCGGCATCGACATCACCCGGCAGCCCATTCCGGTCGTTCCGGCACAACATTACACATGCGGTGGCGTGCTCGTGGATATCGACGGTCGCACCGACGCCGTGGGGCTCTATGCGGCGGGGGAGGTTACGCAGTCCGGCCTGCACGGCGCCAACCGACTGGCGTCCAACAGCCTGCTCGAATGCCTGGTGTTCGGCGAGGCGGCGGCTAAGCACATCGTCGCTCATTTCCCCGACCTGCCGGAGGTACCGGACATCCGCCCCTGGGATGAAAGCCGGGTCACCGACAGCGACGAGGAAGTCGTCATTGCGCAGACGTGGGGCGAGATCCGGCGCTTCATGTGGAATTATGTCGGCATCGTCCGCACCACCAAGCGGCTGGAGCGGGCGAAGCACCGGATCGACATGCTGCGCCGGGAAGTCCGCGATTATTACGCTCACTTCCGAGTGACTCCGGACCTAATCGAGCTTCGCAACTTGGTCGACGTCGCCGACCTCATTATCCGGTCCGGGCTGTCGAGGCACGAGAGCCGTGGTCTCCACTACACGCTCGATTACCCCGAGATGCTGCCGCAGCCGAAGGACACCATCTTGGTGCCTTAGGTCTTTCGAATGGTGGACAAACGGCCCGTACCTTTTTTGCGCCGTCTCGCAAAAGTAACTCAGGTGACTCAAGCACCCGCAAAAATCATGCTATGTGGATAACTTCGAACGGCGACTCGGTACGTTCCTAACGCTGGCCATCGGGGGGTGGGCGCAATGGTTCCGGATGTCGAATATTACGGCCGCAGGGCTCGTGAGGAGCGGGAAGCAATCCTGCGAACCGCAAATCCACAGGTTCGGGAAGTGCACCGGCAACTCGCCGAAGCCTATGAGCTTCGCGTGCGGGGGCTCTCGCCCGAAGTCCGCAGGCTGGCCATGCATCTCGTGACCGCCGCCTAAGACCGATTGAGGCCGAAGGCGATAAATCCAGGGCCCGGTCGGCTGCCGCTAAGGCCGCCGCTGCTGGCATCAGGACGCGGCGCTCGCTAGATCAGGCGTTGATGCCCGACGCAGCCACATCGCAAGACCAGAGTCAGACCCCGGCGCAGGCCCAACCCCATCTCTATCTCGTCGACGGGTCGAGCTACATCTTCCGCGCCTATCACCGGCTGCCACCGCTGACCAACCGCCATGGCCAGCCGGCCGGCGCGGTCTACGGCTATACGACCATGCTGTGGAAGCTGGCCGACGGGCTCAGCAAGGCCGACGGACCGACCCATATGGCGGTCATCCTGGATGCATCCGAGCAGACGTTTCGAAACGATATGTACGACGGCTACAAAGCGCACCGGCCGCCGCCGCCCGAAGACTTGGTCCCGCAATTCCCGCTCATCCGCACCGCGACGCGCGCCTTCTCGATCCCGTGCATCGAGGAAGCGGGGCTGGAGGCCGACGACATCATCGCTTGCTACGTCACCGCGGCGCGGAACGCCGGCTGGAAGGTGACGATCGTCAGCTCCGACAAGGATTTGATGCAGCTGGTGTTCGATCATCAGGTCGACATGCTGGATACGATGAACGATCGCCGCATCACCGAGGCAAGCGTCGTCGAGAAGTTCGGGGTCGGGCCGGACAAGGTCGGCGACGTGCTGGCACTGATGGGCGACAGCGTCGACAATGTGCCAGGCGTCCCGGGCATCGGACCGAAGACGGCGAGCCAGTTGATCCAGCAGTTCGGCGACCTCGAGACTGTCCTGGCCAGCACCGACCAGATCACGAAGCCCAAGCTCAAGCAGTCGCTGATCGACCATGCGGGCGATGCCCGCCTGTCGCGTGAGCTGGTGCGGCTGGTCTGCGACGCCAAGCTGCCGGAGCCGCTGGATTCTCTGTCGCTGAAGGGCATCCCCGAAGAGCCGCTGCGCGAGTTCCTGACAGAGCAGGGGTTCAAGACGCTGCTCAACCGGCTCAACGGCGGCGGCAGCGCAATCGCCGGAGGAAGAAGCAGCAGCGGCGGCGGCATCAATGGCGTCATGGCGGCAATGGAGTCGAAGGCGATCGCACCGCCGCCGGCCGATCAGATCGAAGTCGATCGCTCCAGGTACGAGACCGTCACCGATGAGGCGGCGCTCGACCGCTGGATCGCCGAGGCGACGGCCCGGGGTTACGTCGCGCTCGATACCGAGACTGATTGCATCGACTGCATCATCGCCCGCCTTGCGGGGATAAGCCTTGCGACCGCGCCGAACCGTGCCTGTTACATCCCGGTCGGACACAGCGGCGCCGATTTGCTGTCCGACGCTCCGGACCAGCTACCCTTCCAGCTGGTGCTCGACAGGCTGAAGCCGCTGCTCGAAGACCCGGCGGTCACCAAGATCGGGCACAATTTCAAATATGATTGGGTGATGTTCGACAAGCTCGGCATCGACGTCGCGCCGATCGACGACACGATGGTGATGAGTTTCGCGCTCGATGCGGGCCGCTCGTTCGGGCACGGGCTCGACGAGCTGGCGAAGATCCACTTCGAGCACGAGTGCATCACCTTCAAGCAGCTGTGCGGGACCGGAGCGAAGCAGATCACGTTCGACAAGGTGCCGCTCGGCCCCGCCACGGAATATGCCGCCGAGGACGCGGACATCGCGCTTCGGCTATGGCTGCGGCTGAAGCCGCGACTTGCGCAGGAGAATGTTGCGCGGGTTTATGACCGCGTCGACCGGCCGCTGGTGCCGGTGCTGGGCCGGATGGAGCGGCGCGGGATCAAGGTCGACCGGGATTATCTCGCCGGGCTCAGCAAGACCTTCGCCGACGAGACCGCGAAGCTCGAGGAACGGATCTACGAAGCGGCATGCGGACCGTTCACGATCGGGTCGCCGGCGCAGCTCGGCGAAGTGCTCTATGGGCGCCTTGGCCTCAAAGGCGGCCGCAAGGGCAAGAGCGGTCAATATTCGACCGACGTCAACGAACTGGAACGGTTGGCGGCGGAGGGGGTCGAGTGCGCGGGGCTGGTGCTCGAATGGCGCCAGCTGACCAAGCTGCGGTCGACATACACTGAAGCGCTGCAGGCACAGATCAATCCGGAGACGGGCCGGGTCCACACCAGTTACTCGATGACGGGCGCGCAGACCGGTCGCCTGTCGTCGAACGACCCCAACCTGCAGAACATTCCCATCCGCACCGAGATCGGCCGCAAGATCCGCGACGCCTTCGTCGCCGAGCCGGGATACAAGCTGCTGAGCGCCGACTACAGCCAGATCGAGCTTCGGCTCGCGGCGCACATGGCCGACGTACCGCAGCTCAAGGACGCGTTCCGGGGCGGCATCGACATCCACAGCCTGACCGCGGAGGAACTGTTCGGCCGGGTCGACCGCGACACGCGCAACCAGGCCAAGACGATCAACTTCGCCATCCTCTACGGAAGCTCGGCCTGGGGAATCGCCGGGCGGCTCGGTCTTCCAAAGGAGGAAGGCAAGGCGATCATCGATCGCTATTATGAGCGGTTTCCGGGCATCCGGTCGTTCACCCACAGCACGCTGGAGTTTGCGCGGCAGCATGGCTTCACCAAGACCCTGTTCGGCCGGAAGACGCATTTTGAGCCCAACATCCGGTCGTCCAACCCGTCCATCCGCGCGGGGGCTGAGCGGGCCGCAGTCAACGCGCCGATCCAGGGCAGCAGCGCCGACCTTATCAAGCGCGCAATGGCGCGGATGGACGATGCGCTTGCCGCCGCCGGTCTCGACGGGGTGCGGATGCTTCTACAGGTGCACGACGAACTCGTGTTCGAAGTGCCCGACGGTCGCGAAGAGGAAGCCGCCGCAGTCATCAAGAAGGTGATGGCCGAGGCCGCCGAGCCAGCGATGACACTTGACGTGCCGCTCGACGTCGAGGTCGGGTGGGGAGAGCATTGGGGCGCAGCGCATTGAGCGACGCGGGGGGGACACAGGCCAGCGTCACGCCAGAGCCGGCGGTGTCCGCACCCGACGCCGACATGGCGACCCTGGCACGCGGCGGTCGGCTCAACATCTTCGGCTTCGTCCTTCGGCTGGCCGGGATGGTCCCGTTCCTGTTCATCGGCGGGCGTATCTACGGCGCCGCGGCGCTCGGACGGTTCGCCTATGCCGTACTGGTCGTCGAGTTCGCCGCGCAGATCGCCGCCCTCGGGCTGCGGCGCGGCCTTGCGCAGCTGCTCGCCGATGCGAAGAAGCCGCAAGCCTGCATCGTCGCCGACGCGCTGCTGGTCGCGGCAATGGGAGCGGCCCTTGGCATGGCGATCCTAATCGCGCTGCCCAAGGCGATGTATCCGACGACGCCCGTCGGGGGACTCGACCGCCTGCTGGCGATCACCGTCATCGCGATTTCCTGGACCGACATCGCGCTGGCAGGGCTGGCATTCCACCATGACGTCGCCTCGACCGTGCGGTCCCGATCCATCGTGCAGCCTTGGGTTATAAGCATCGCCGCCTTCGCCTTGTCGTTCGATCCGGTGATGGTCAGCCGGGGCGACGGCCTCATCATCGCATATGTGCTGTCGATGGTGGCGGCGCTCGTCGCGGCTCTGATCCCACTGTTCCGCTGCTATCGCTTGCCCCATGGCTGGAAGCCGGACCTTCGCACCGCCTGGGGCACGGCGGTTCACAACGCCCCCCTTGCCGCCGCCGATACGGTCGAATGGGCGTCGCGTCGGATCGACCTTGCCGTGCTTGGGGCGTTCGTACCGGCGAGCTTCGTCGGCATCTATTATGCGGCGCAGCAGGTCGCGACCCTGCCCGCGAAACTGAAAACGAGTTTCGAGCCCGTTCTCGGCCCGGCGATCGTCCGGCGGCTCGCGTTAAACGACCGCGCCGGGATCGCGAAGCAGGTTCGGCAGGTCACCTACTGGATCATCGCCGCGCAGGCCGGCATTGCGCTCGCGCTCGGGATTCCGGGACGCGCGGTCATGGGCCTGGTCGGTTCGGCCTTCACCGGCGGCACGGCCATGGTCAGCTTCCTGCTCGCCGCCGAAGTCATCGCGGCAACCGCCGTCGTCAGCGAGGCGGCGCTGATCTATGTCGCGCGCAAGCGGAACATGGCGATCAGCCTGGTGATGCTCGCGATCGAGGCCGGCCTCGCCGCCGCGCTAATCCTTGCGATGCGGAACGAAGGCCTGCCGCCCGCCTACCAGGCGACGGGGCCGGCAATGGCTCTTTGCATCGCGCTCGCCTTTTCATCGATCGCGAAGTCGTGGCTGCTCCGTCGCCAGCTCGGAGCACCGGTGTCCGGATGGCGCTGGGACATCGCCTGGGCCGCTGCCGCCGGTGTGCTGGCGGGGGCCGCGGTCGAATGGCTGCTCCCCGACATGCTGCAGCTGGCCGGCGTTCCGGCAATCCTGCTGGCATTCGGTGCCGTACTCTGGACGAAGGGCTTCGGGCCCGAGGATCGCGAGCTTTTCCGGATGGACAAGAGCGACGTGCGCGAGCTTCGCGAAGCCGAGCAGGCGGCAGTGGCGCGAGACCAGATCGAGGACAGCATCGTCTGAACGTTCCGCGCCCTGAGGGGCGGATCAGTGCCGGAAGTGGCGCATTCCCGTGAACAGCATCGCCAGGCCGGCGTCGTCGGCAGCGGCGACGACCTCGTCATCGCGGATCGAACCGCCCGGCTGGATGACCGCAGTGGCGCCGGCCTCGGCCGCGGCGAGCAGCCCGTCGGCGAAGGGAAAGAAGGCGTCCGACGCGACCGCCGAGCCGATCGTGCGCGGCTCGGCCCAGCCCTGGGTCTCGGCGGCTTCCTTCGCCTTGGCGGCGGCGATGCGCGCGGAGTCGCGGCGGTTCATCTGGCCCGCGCCGATGCCAGCGGTGGCGCCGTCCTTGGCATAGACGATCGCGTTGGACTTCACGTGCTTGGCGACCGTCCAGGCGAACAGGCAGTCGCGGACTTCCTGCTCGGTCGGCCGGCGCTTCGTCACGCACTTGAGGTCCTCACGCGTGATCGAGCCGTTGTCGCGGTCCTGCACGAGGATCCCGCCGGCGATGATCGACATCGTCTGGCCGCCGCGCTTCGGATCGGGCAGCTCGCCTGTAAGGAGCAAGCGCAGGTTCTTCTTTCGAGCGAAGATCGCCCGGGCCTCGTCGTCGGCGTCGGGGGCAACCACGACCTCGGTGAAGATCTGGGTGATCGCGTCGGCCGTTTGTGCGTCGAGCGGCCGGTTGCTGGCGACGATCCCGCCGAATGCCGAGACGCTGTCGCAGGCCAGCGCTTCCGTCCATGCGTCAAGCAGGCTGTCGCGTGTCGCCACGCCGCAGGGGTTCGCGTGCTTGACGATGACGATGGTCGGGGCAGCGTCGCGAAACTCCGCGGCAAGCTCGAGCGCGGCATTGGCATCGTTCAGATTATTGTAGCTGAGCTCCTTCCCCTGAACCTGTTCGGCCTGTCCGACGCCCTTCGATCCCGGACCGGCTGGAGCGTAGAGCGCGGCTCGCTGGTGCGGATTCTCGCCGTAGCGGAGCGGCATCTTGAGGGTGCTCGACTGGGTCCAGCTCTGCGGGAAGCGTTCGCCCTGGTCGGCGAACGCGAACCATTGCGAGATCGTCGAATCGTAGGCGGCGGTGAGCGCGAAGGCCTTGGCGGCGAGACGCTTGCGCAGCTCAAGCGTCGTCGCGCCCTTGTTGGCGTCCAGCTCCGCGAGCAGCGCATCATAGTCGGCCGGGTCCGTGACGATCGCGACATGCGCGTGGTTCTTGGCTGCCGAGCGGACCATCGACGGGCCGCCGATGTCGATATTCTCGATGATCGTGTCGCGGTCGGCGCCGCTCGAGACCGTCTGCATGAACGGGTAGAGGTTGACGACGACGAGATCGATCGGCGCGATGTCATGCTCCGCCATCGCCGCGACATGCTCCGGATTGTCGCGGACGCCGAGGAGGCCGCCATGGACCTTCGGGTGGAGAGTCTTCACCCGCCCGTCCATCATCTCCGGGAAACCCGTAAGGTCACTAATGTCACACGGTCGGGCGCCATTTTCGCGAAGTCTAGCAGCCGTCCCACCGGTCGAGACCAGCTCCACGCCGTGACGAGCGAGGCCGGCGGCGAGCTCGCCCAGGCCGCTCTTGTCCGACAATGAAATGAGTGCCCGCCGAACGGGTACCAGGTCCGTCATCACTGCTCCTTCTAGCTTGTCCGGCGGAACTGCCAGCCGATTTCGCCGCCGATGCCGGAGACCTCGCCGACCACGACAATCTGTGTGGCGCGCTGCGGATGGCCGCGGCCGTCGATCCACAGGCTGTCCTCGGTCGTCAAATTGCCGCCACGGCAGCGAAAGTTCCACGGCGGAGCGCCGCGAGACCGCAGGATCGCGCCCATGCCGTCGGCGGTCGTCGTCACCTCGACTCCCGGCGCGAGATGGAAGCGGACGGCGTACGGGACAGATTCGCGGATCTTGCGGCGGCCCCTGGCAGTCAGCTGGTCGGCGCCGCGCATTTCCTTGCCGTCGTTCCCGAGCATGATGCTGCGTTTGTGGACCAGGCCGAACGAGCGGACATAGCCGTCATGGCTCGCTTCCAGCCGGGTCGCGTCATTGTCGTCGCTGCGATCAATAGTGACGTCCTCGACGCCCTTGCCGAGCGATCCGTCCTGCTGAATGTTGGTCGAGTTGGTGTCGGACAGAACCAGGGTGCTGTGCGCGGCGGTGGTGCGCAGGGCCTGGACGAGCTCCGGCGAAAGATCGGCCGGAAGCGGACCGGGACCGCCGCAGTTGACAACCAGCCGCTGGCCGCCATCGGACATCTCAAAGGCGAGGGTCGAGGCGGAACCCTGCGCCGCGACACGCTGCGGCGGCGGCGGCGCTGCGTCGAGGACGATGATCGTGCCGAGCGCGGAGAGCCGCTGATATCCCCAGCCCCGGGCCTGGCGGAGCGGCCTGGCACGAAGGCCGCAGCCTTCGATCAGGGCGGTTAGCCGCGACGCCTCGCCCGGATTGCAGCCCTGCCAGCTCGAGAGGGCACCATCGCCTAAAGTGACGCCATGAAGCGCTGCCAACGCGGCCGCCGCGGCGGTCTCGATGCCTTCGGGGATCGTCTGCTTGGCGGCGGCGTAGCAGGCCCTCAGCATCCCCATTCGGTCAACCAGAAGGACCTGCTCGAACGGCGAGCGGCTGACGAGGCCGCCGTCGTCGAACTGCGCGCCGGCAAGGGCGCGGGCAAGGCCTGCCTCGCCCCGGGCGACGCGCGGAACTCCGCCCTGCACGAGAAGGCCGGCCGCGACCACCCCGCACCAGGCGGTGACGCGTTTGAGGCCCGGCGGCGCCTTCTCGGCATTGGCGTCGAGATGGCGGGCGCCCCGCGCAAGGGTGTTGAGGAGGGCCGAGCGATAACCCGAATCGCTGCTCGACAGGATGTAGGGCGCGTATGCCGTCCAGTAGAGGATGCGCTCGCCCCAAAGATGTGGCGCCCAGGCGTCGTCCACGCGGGTGCCGTGCGCGAGCAGCCACCGGCCGACGATCGCCTCGGCGGTCGCGGCGCCGCGCTCGCGCCCCGTGGCGGCGGCAAGATCGCGAAGCCAGGAGAATCCCTGAAGATTATCGCCGAGCGTTCCACCGCTTGCAGCAGCGAAGTCGAGGTCGGCCAGCGACAGGGTTTCGCTGCCCAAGGTAAAGCGGCCCATCGCCAGCGCTTCGCCGCGCGGCCGGTCGCCGGGGACATGATCGCGGGGGACGGCGACAAGCTTGAGCGGCTGGCGGCCCGCGCTGGTGAAGCGCGACAGAAGCGACCCGCGCGCGAGCTTGCGGACGATCGCCCGCTGCGCGGCCGAACCCTCCGCGGTCACTCCGCGGCCTTTAGCTTGGCGATGTTGCCGGCGTAGAAGTTTGGGCCACCAGTGAAGGCCGCGGTGCCGGCGACGAGAACGGTCGCGCCGGCGGCGACCGCCTGGCGTGCCGTCATTGGATCGATTCCGCCGTCGACCTCCAGGTGAACGGAGAGATTCTCCTTGGCGATGCGGTTGGCGATGGCTTCGATCTTGCGCAGCTGGCTGGCGATGAACTTTTGCCCGCCGAAGCCCGGATTGACGCTCATGACGAGGACAAGGTCGACCTCCTCGAGCACATAATCGAGCGCCTTGGCGGGAGTCGCGGGGTTCAGGGAAACGCCCGCCTTCTTGCCGAGCGCCTTCACCCTTTGGACTGTTCGATGGAGATGCGGCCCCGCCTCGGGATGGACCGTGATGATATCGGCGCCGGCCTCGGCAAAGGCATCGAGGAATGGATCGACAGGCGAAATCATCAGGTGGACGTCGAACGGCTTGGCGGTGTGGGGGCGGAGCGCCTTCACGACGGCCGGGCCGATCGTCAGGTTAGGGACGAAATGGCCATCCATGACATCGATGTGGATCCAGTCGGCGCCCGCCGCGTCGATTGCCCGGACGTCCTCGCCCAGCCTGGCGAAATCGGCGGACAGGATCGATGGGGCGATGAGCGGCGCGCGTGTCGGCATGGGGCCGATTAGACGGGTTCAGCCCTTGGCGACAAGGCGCGCCATGAAGAAGCCGTCGAGACCGCCCTCGGCTTCGAGCAGGCCGGGAAGAATGCGGACCCACCCGGGACCGGTCGGATTGGCCGCGGCCGGAAGCTCACCGGCCAGAGGCGGGCGCATTTCCAGAGTGGGATCATTCTTAAGGAGGTCGGCGAGCCGCTCCTCACCCTCCTGCGGTTCGAGCGAGCAGACGGAATAGACGAGGACGCCGCCGGACTTCAGCCATTTCGCGGCGCGGGCGAGGAGGCGGGACTGGAGTTCGCTATTGTCCGCGACGATGCGAGGCCGCGCGCGGTAGAGAACTTCGGGATGGCGGCGAAAGGTGCCGGTCGCGGAGCAGGGCGCGTCGAGCAGGATGGCGTCGAACCGGCGGTCCGGAGTCCATTGCAAGGCGTCGGCGACGACGAGCTGGGCCGTGAGGTGCGTGCGCTGAAGATTCTCGTTTAATCGTCCGAGACGACTGCGGGACGAGTCGAGCGCCGTTACGCGGTGGCCGGCGGCGGCAAGCTGCATGGTTTTTCCGCCGGGCGCCGCGCAGAGATCGAGGACTTGGGTCGCTTCTGCCGGGATCAGGCGCGCGGGGAGCGAGGCCGCAAGGTCCTGGACCCACCATTGTCCGGAATTGAAGCCCGGCAGCTCGGCGACATTGCTGCTGTCGACGCGGACGTGACGGCGGGCGAGCGAGCGACCACCGTTGGCCTGTGCGAACATCTCTGCGGCGGCATCGTCGGCGAAGGTGAGATCGAGGGATGGCCGTCTGGCGATCTGGCGGCGGGCGGCGAGCACCGCCTCCTCGCCCCAGGCCGATCGCCAGCGATCCTCGACGATTCCGGGGAGGCGGCAGGAATCCGTGGCCGTCACGCCGCGGCGGAGCAAGGTTCCGAGCACCCCATGAACCAGCCGGCGCGGGCCGCCGTCGACCAGCGGCAAAGCGGTGGCGACAATCGCATGGTCGGGCGTGCCAAGACCGATCTTCTGGGCGAGCGCGAGACGGAGAACCGCACGCGACTTCGAATCGTCTGGCAGGGGCTGGCGGGTCGCGCTGTCGATCAGGGCATCGAGGTCGGGCAGGCGGCGCAGCGTCTCACCGGCAATCGCGGTCGCGAGCGCGCGGTCCACCGGCGCGAGATTGGTCGCGCGGGTCGCGGCGGCCTCGATGGTCTGGCCACGGCGAAGCACGGCGTCCAGCATCTGCAGCGCGGCGCGGCGCGCGGGAACGCCTTCATCGCTTGGCATTGTCGCGCCCGATCATCATCTTGGCGTCATGAAACGCCCGAAGCACCTCGACCCGCCCACGCATCTCAGCCCGTCGCCGCCGGTGCCGGCGCCGGAAGCGAGCCCGGCCGCCGAGCCGCCGGTCGGCGAGGAGCAGAAGCCCGATCCGACTCGCTACGGTGATTGGGAAAAGAAGGGGATCGCGATCGATTTCTAGACTGCCTCGGTCCTGGGCGGCCGCGACAGGAGCGATCCGAGCACCGAGTCGACATCCGACCGGCCGGCGATGAGGTCCGCAACCGCCTGGACGATTGGCATGTCGATGCCCTCGTCGCGGGCGATCCGCGCAAGCACCGGGGCGGTGAAGGCGCCTTCGGCAACCGTGCGCCGGTCCGCGAGGAGCTCCGTGGCGGGGCGGCCCCCACCGATGCCGAGCCCAAGCGAGTAATTGCGGGAGCTGGTCGAGGAGCAGGTCAGGACGAGGTCGCCGAATCCGGACAGTCCGGCCAGGGTCTCGCGCTTTGCTCCCCTCGCCAGCCCGAAGCGGGTCATCTCGGCGAAGCCGCGCGCGATGAGCGCCGCACGCGCGTTCTGACCGAGGCCGCGGCCCTCGACCACGCCGCAGGCGATCGCAAGGACGTTCTTGACCGCTCCGCCGATCTCCGCGCCGGCGACGTCGTCGGATATGTAGATGCGAAATTCCGGCAGCGCGATGCGGTCGCGGAGCTGCTCGGCGAGGGCGAGGTCCTCCGCGGCAAGGGTGACCGCGGTCGGTAGGCCCTTCGCGACTTCATGGGCGAAGGTCGGCCCGGACAGGACTGCGATCGGGGCGTCCGGGCAGAGCTCGCGGGCGACTTCGTGGACGAGCTTTCCGGTGCCTTCCTCGATGCCCTTTGCGCAGAGGAGCAGGGGGGCGCCGGCGCGGCGAATCCCTCCAAGGACCGACCGCATGTGCTGCGCGGGGGTAACGACGAGCAAGACGTCACAGCCATCAAGGTCGGCGAGTTCGGCCGTCGCGCGAATCCCCTCATGGAGTGCGACGCCCGGAAGGAAGACGGCATTTTCCCGCGCCCCGTTGATGCCGGCGACGACATCCTCCTCTCGCGCCCAAATAAGGGTCTCGCCGCTGCTTGCCGCGACCTGTGCGAGCGCTGTGCCCCAGGCGCCGCCGCCGATCACACCAATCCTGGCGACGGTCATGCCTTAACCCCGGCGCCACGAACTTTCTCGGCATTCTCGTCCAGCGGCCAGCGGGCGCGGGCCGGCGCGTCGAGAGGATCACAGAGGCCGGCGCCAAAGCGCTCTGCTCCGACCCAGGCGATCATCGCGGCATTGTCGGTGCAAAGCCAGGCGGGCGGCACGCTGAACTGTCGACCGTTCGCCTCGGCAAGGCTTGCCAGCGCACTTCGGATTTCGCCGTTCGCCGCGACTCCGCCGGCAACCACCAGGGTGGGCGCATCGGTCTGCTGGAGGGCCAGGCGGGTTCGGTCGACGAGGCAGTCGATCACCGCTTGCTGGAAGCTCGCGGCGATGTCCTCGCGTCGGAAGTCTGCGCACGCGGCGGCGCGCTGGACCGCGCTCTTCAAGCCCGCGAAGGAGAAATGCGGCTCGGCGGAGCCGACGAGCGGGCGCGGCAACGGCACTTCACGCGAATTGCCCTCGGCTGCAAGCGCCTCGATGGCCGGCCCCCCGGGATAACCGAGGCCGAGCAACTTGGCCGCCTTGTCGAACGCCTCGCCCGCGGCATCGTCGATCGTGGTCGCGAGCCGCCGGTAGTCACCGACCCCACGAACCTCCAGCAACTGGCAGTGGCCGCCCGAGACCAGTAGCAGCAAATAAGGAAAGCCGAGGTCGGGATCGGCCAGGCGCGGGCTGAGCGCGTGGCCTTCGAGATGGTTGACCGCGATCAGCGGCTTGCCGGCGGCGAGCGCGAGGCCCTTGCCAGCGAGAAGTGCCACCATGACGCCACCGATCAACCCCGGGCCGGCCGTTGCCGCAATCGCGTCGACATCGCGAATCGAGAGCTCGGCCTCCGTGAGGACGTCGCGAATCAGCTTCGGCAGAATCTCGACATGGGCGCGCGCGGCGATTTCCGGAACGACGCCGCCATAGGGCTGATGCGCGCTGTTCTGGCCAACCACTGCTTGGGCAAGAATGCGCCGGTCGGCGGTGACAAGAGCCGCCGCGCTGTCGTCGCAGGACGATTCCAGGCCAAGAATGATCGTCATTTCAGGTTTGTTGGCCGATTTCCTTTGGCGGCCCTTTGCCTGAATGCCTCGCCATGCACTAGAGGTGCAGGAATGCAGGGACGGCTGAAGCTTGGAACACGAGGCTCGCCGCTGGCGCTGGCCCAGTCGCGCAAGGTTGCCGCGGCGATCGAAACCGCCCAGCGCTGGCCCGACGGCTATATCGAAATCGTGCCGATCAAGACGACCGGCGACATGGTCCAGGACCGGCCGCTGGCGGAGATCGGCGGCAAGGCCCTGTGGACCAAGGAGCTCGACCAGGCGCTGCTGAACGGCGACGTCGACTTTTGCGTCCATTCGATGAAGGACGTCGAAAGCGTCCGCCCCCGCGAAATCCACATTGCCGCCGTCCGTCCGCGCGGCGATGTCCGCGACCGTCTGATCGGTGGCGACCAGATCTCGAATCTCAAGCAGGGCGCGGTCATCGGCACCTCGTCGAAGCGGCGGCAGGCGCAACTCCTCGCGATGCGGCCCGACTTCAAGATCGT
>Ga0213875_10001738_pt1 | contig 13651 bp, 10 predicted proteins | sample BarmaccomBMRX_R8_FD_160105 | JGI IMG/M metagenome (GOLD analysis project Ga0213875, IMG submission 160105) | Root-associated microbial communities from Barbacenia macrantha in rupestrian grasslands, the National Park of Serra do Cipo, Brazil - RX_R8 | ecosystem: Host-associated > Plants > Roots... | reverse complement strand
GATCTTCAAGAAGGCCTCCGCCGCGTCGTCCTCGCGAACCACTCGGGCGACATCCCCTCCGGCACGCTACGCGCAATATGCCAGCAGGCTGGCTGGGAGTTCCCGCCTCGGCGATAGGAGAGGCCCAATCATGGCTACCCGGCATTATATCGGCATCGCCGATCAGCACGTCAAAGGCGAGAGCTGGTCGATTACCTTCCCGCAGTTCCCCGGCGTGACCTCGGTCGCGGAGTGCGCCGGCGCCCTCATGCGCCAGGCCAAGGACGCACTCGCCACGGCGGTCGAGGATATGGAGGCCGACCGCGAGACGCTTCCGCTCTCGTTCGAGGACGATCAGGACGTGCCCTGGAAGCGAACGGCGTTCAGGAATCCGCACGTTCTGCTCGTGCCTGTCGAGGTGGCGGGCCGTGCGGTCCGCGTGAACGTCAGCATCGATGAAGGCCTGCTCGGCAGGATCGATGATGTGGCAAAGCGCATCAACTCCAGCCGCTCGGCGCTGCTGGCCCGGGGCGCGCGGCTGGTGATCCACGAAGAGACGGGCGCCTGACGAGGGTTGCCGATCAGATCCGGCGCATCGGCAGCGACCAGGCCAGGCCCACCGCACCCGCCGCGAAGCAGGCGATCGTCAGCAGCGCGGCCCGGAACGCGTCGCCGATCTCCGCCTGCACGATCGCCTGGCGCGCCTGCGGCAACGCCGCCAGCGCCGAGGGGCCGCGCTCCACCAGCGTCACGAACAGCGCCGCCGTGTGCCGGTCGGTCGCGGCGAGCACGGCGAACAGCACCGCCCCGACCAGCGCCGTGCCGAACGCCGCGCCGATTGAGCGCGAGAACTGCACGGACGCCGCCGCCGCGCCGAGCTGCTTGCGCCCGGCGACGGTCTGCACGGTGATCTGCACGACCGGCATGCCCGTGCCGAGCGTGATGGAGGTCAGGCCGAACGCCCACGGCAGTTCCCGCGTGCTCAGATGCGGCGCCAGAAATGCCAGCGCCAGCAGGCTCACCGTCACCACGCCGAGGCCGACCGACGGGATCGCCGCGGTGCGGCCGGTGCGCGCGATCAGCTGTCCGGTGCAGATCGAACCCACCGCGATGCAGGCGGTGAGCGGCAGCATCAGCAGCCCGGTCTCGCCCGGCCCGGTGCCGCGCACGACCTGCAGGTAGATCGGCAGGAAGGTGATCAGCGACACGATCGTCGCGCCGATGCAGGAGGCCATGGCGTCACAGCGCCAGATCGCCGCTTGACTCAGCAGCTGGATCGGCAGCAGCGGCGACTTGCTCCGCCGCTCGTGGCGCAATAGCAGCCAGAGCGCCGCCGCGGCGACGCCGGCCAGCCCGATCATCCCCGGCAGCGCCCGCGCCTCGAAGCGCTGCGCCTGTTCGAGCGCCAGCAGGGTCGGCGCCACCACCGCAGCGAACAGCAGCACGCCGAGGAAGTCGAACCGCAGCCGCCCGCCGCCGGCAGGACGTCGCGGCAGGCGCAGCGCCAGGCCGATCGCGACCAGGCCCACGGGAACGTTGACCAGGAACACCGAGGGCCAGCCGAAGTGCTGCGTCAGATACCCGCCCGCGACCGGCCCGAAGGTGCTCGCGGTCATGAACACCCCGGCGAGATAGCCCTGGAACCGCCCGCGCTCGCGCGGCGGCACGCTCTCCCCGATCAGCGCCTGCGACAGCGTCATCAGCCCCCCGCCGCCCAGGCCCTGCAACACGCGCGCCAGCGAGAGGCCGACGATCGATCCGGCGAAGGCGCAGAACAGCGAGGCGGCGATGAAGATCACCAGCGCCACGAGCATCATGCGCTTGCGTCCCAGCACGTCGCCGAGCCGCCCGTACACCGGTGCGGCGATGGTCGTCGCGATCAGGTAGGAGACCACCACCCAGGAGACGCGTTCCACCTCCCCGAGCGACCCGGCGATGGCCGGCAGGGCGGTCGCGACGATCGTCTGGTCGAGCGCCGCCAGGAACATTGGCAGCATGATCGAGGGGTAGAGCGTGAAGAAGATCGTGCGCGTCGAGGGCGTCGGCAGGGAGCCGTCGGCGAGCGCTTCGGAGGAACTCGACGGCATCGATGCCCCTATGGCCCGGGTCTCCGCCCTTGAACCCCGGCCAAGACAGAGCCTCTGCAGTCCTTCACTTGAGTCCTCGGGTCTGCGGCCCGCTGGCCCCAGCGGGGTCAAGGGGCGAAGCTGGCCAAGGTTCCGCGGGCGGAGCCCGTGGAATTGCCAGCGGAGGGAGCGCCCGTGGCCTTCCTAAAGACTGCGACCGATCCAGCTCTTGAGCTGGCTCTTCGGCAGCGCGCCCACCTGCGTCGCGGCCGGCTTGCCGTCCTTGAACAGGATCAGCGTCGGGATGCCGCGCACGGCGTAGTCGTTCGGCGTGCGCGGATTCTCGTCGATGTTCACCTTGGCGACCGTCAGCTTGCCCTTCAGCTCGCCGGCGATCTCCTCGAGCGCCGGGCCGATCATCTTGCAGGGACCGCACCACTCCGCCCAGAAATCGACCAGCACCGGCTCGCTCGCCTGCAGCACGTCCGCCGCGAAGCTGTCGTCCGTGACGGCCTTGGTGTTCTCGCCCATCGACGTGTCCCTCTTTTCGCGTGCCAGCACGTGGTGCAGCCGCCGAGTCCGGTCAAGCATCCGCCCCTGCACCGGGCGCATGCCGGTCGAGCAGCTCCGCCGCCAGCCAGTCGACGCGCGCCGCCTGCGTCCAGATCACCGCGCAGCGGACCGGCCGATCCGGGTAGATGCGCGCGAGTACCGCCCGATACGCAGCCATCTGGCGCAGGTAGAGCACCGGCGTCGCCTCGGCGGCCTTGGGCGGCTCGCGGTCGGTCTTGTAGTCGGCCACCAGAATCCGGTCGGCCAGCACGGCCAGCCGGTCCACCAGGCCGCCGACCACGCTGCCATGCACGACGCCGGTCAGCGGCACCTCCGCCCGGCTGCCCGGCCCGAACAGCGGAGCCAGCTCGGGATGCCCAAGGATCGCCATTGTCTCCTCGGCCAGCGCTGCCGCCGATCCGGGCGCCAGGCCGCTGCCGGGCCTTGCGAGGAACGTCCGGGCGGCCGCTTCCCGCTCGCTCGACGGCAGGGCTGGCAGGTGCTGCAGCAGGGCGTGCAGCAGCCGGCCGCGCCGCAGGCGAAGGGCGGCCGCGTCACGCATCGCCAGCGGTGACGCGGCAGCGGGCACCGGCCGCGGACCATCGCCATCGGTCCGGCTCGGCGCCAGGGCCACCGGAAGCACCGGCTCCGCGGGCGGCGGCCTCGGCTGCCACCCCGGCGCGCCGCCCGCCCAGGCCGGCAGCGTGATGCTGGCCGCCTCCTGCACCGAAGGCCCGGCCCGCTCGGGCGCCGCGCGCTGCGGGCTGGCCAGGCGCCGCATCTCCGCCGCCCACGGCTCGGTGACGCAGTCGAACGGACGCGACTCCGCCTCCGGCAGTGCCGCGAAGCCGCGGCGCACCAGCTCGTACCAGCAGGTTTCGGGCAGACTCTTGGTCGGCATCCAGCCGCAGACGATCAGCCGGTCCCTGGCCCGGGTCATCGCCACGTAGAGCAGCCGGTTCTTCTCCTCGAGCCGGCGTGCCTCCGCCTTGGCGCGGACCGCGTCGCTGCCGGCGCAGCCGAGCTCCTTCTTTGGCACCCAGATCGGCACGCTGATGCGGCTCGACGGGTCCTCCGCCCAGGCGACCTGCCCGTCGTCCCGCGGCAGGGAGGTGGTGTCGGGCAGGATCACCACCGGCGACTCCAGTCCCTTGGCGCCGTGCACCGTCATGATCCGCACCGCGCCACCGGCGCCCTCGGCCTCCCGCTTCACTTCGGCGCCGGACTGGCCGAGCCAGTGCAGGAAGCCCTGCAGCGCGGGCGGACGCGTGCGCGCATATTCGAGCGCCGCGGCCAGCAGCTCGTCGACCGGCTCGGCGGCCTCCGGACCGAACCGGGCGAACAGCCGCGCCCGTCCGCCAAGCCGCCCGAGCGCCTCGACGAACAGGGCGTGCGGCGTCGCATAGTCCACCCGCGCGAGCAGGGCGTGGAAGAACGCCGATGCAGAACGCCAGTCCGGCCGTTCGCCGGCGCGCCGGCGCAGCGCCTCCCACAGCGATCCCGGCCGCCCGACGGCCAGCTCCATCAGGCTGTCGTCCGAGAGCCCACCCAGCGGGCTGGTCAACACGGTCGCCAGGCCGAGATCGTCCTGCGGCAGCAACAGCGCCTCGGCCAGCGCGAGCAGGTCGGCGACCGCCGGCTGCTGGGTCAGCACCATGCGGTCGAGGCCGGCGACCGGCACGCTGCGCCGCTTCAGCGCGCGCACCAGCAGGCGGCCGAACTCGGTGCGCCGGCGCACCAGCACCAGCACGTCCCCGGCATGCAGCAGCCGCCCCGCGCTCTCCAGCATCACGCCGCCGCGGATTTGCCCGGCGATCCACCCGGCGAGCGCCTCGGCGAGCAGCCGCGGCGCTCCGGCCTGTCCATGGTAGCGGTCGGGCACCGTCCAGGGCTCCGGCTCCGCCCGCTCGGGCGCCGGGCGGAGTGGCCACAGCTCGACGCTGCCGGCGTGGTCGGCGCGATCGGCGTAGTGCACGAGCGGCGGCTCGCTCTCGCGCACCACGCCCGCCCTCGCTGCCGGATCGGCGAACACCGCGTCCACCAGCTTCAGCACCGGCGCCGTCGAGCGGAACGACACGTTCAGCGGCGTCTCTATCCAGCGGCAATTCGCCCCACGCACGCGCCGCCCCAGTTCGTCCCGCCAATGATCGAACGCCTCCGGGTCGGCGCCCTGGAAGGAGTAGATCGACTGCTTGCGGTCGCCGACCGCGAACACGGTCCGCGGCAACGCCGTCTCGCGCGCGCCGGCGCCGGCGAAGAATTCCTCGGTCAGCGCCCCGGCGATCTGCCACTGCGCCGGCGCGGTGTCCTGCACCTCGTCGAGCAGCAGGTGGTCGAGCCCGCCGTCCAGCTTGTAGAGCACCCAGGCGACGCCGGGATCACGCATCAGCGCCAGGGTGCGGCGGATCAGGTCTTCGTAGTCGAGCAGCTGGGCTGCCTGCTTGCGCACCTGGTAGGCCTGCGCCATCGGTGCCGCCAGGCGCAGCAGCGCCGCTGAGATGGCGGCGACCCGCGCCGTCCGGCAGGCATCCTCGACGGCGATGATCCGCTGCTGTTCGGCGAGGAATGCGTCCAGCAGCCCCGGCATCCGTTGCTGGACGTCGGAACTGACCAGGCTGCGGGGCGCCGACGGCGCGCCGTCCTTGCGAAAGAACAGGCGGCACCATTCCTGCCAGTTCTCCACCCGATCGGCGCGGTCGAGATCGAGCCAGAGCAGCATCTGCGCCGCCCTCTCGGCGGCCCCGCTCGATCTGCCCCGCGCCACAGTCCCGGCCGCTTGCCGCACCGCGCGCTCGCCCGCCCAGACGACCGCATCGGCCCGGACTGCCGCCTCGTCGCGGTCTCCGGTACCGAGCGCCCGGCGTTGCGCGGCGGCGAGGCCCTCCGGACCCAGCGCCAGCGCCGCGGCGAGACGCCCGCGGTCGCTCTGCAGCTTCTTGGCCAAATCCCCGAACTGGTCGAGCGAGACGAGGCCCGCGAGCGTCTCCAGCGCGTCGCGCCCCGCCGGGTCGTCCGCGTGGCCGATCGCCTCCTCACGCGCTTCGACCTGCCGAGCCGCCGCGTCCACCTCCTCGATGATCTGGAAATGCGGCGAGATCGCCGCCTCCAGCGGAAAGCGGCGCAGCAGCGACTGGCAGAAGGCGTGGATCGTGCCGATGCGCATCCCCCCGGGCAGATCGAGCACCCGCGCGAACAGCGCCCGCGCCTGGCCGCGCAGCGCCGGTCCGGGCGGCAGTTCCAGCGCGGCGAGCCGGGCATCGAGCGCTGCGTCGTCGAGCGTCACCCACTCCCCGAGCAGGGCATTCAGCCGCAGCGACATCTCCGCGGCCGCCGCCTTGGTGAAGGTGAGGCACTGGATGCGCGCCGGCTCGGCGCCGGCCAGCATCAGCCGCAGCAGCCGGTCGGTCAGCAGCTTGGTCTTGCCCGAGCCGGCCGAGGCGCCGACGAAGGCGGACACCGCCGGGTCGGACGCCTTCAGCTGCTCAGCCTGGGCAAGCGCGCGGGCGGAGAGCGTCATTCGTCCTCCGCGGCCTCGCCCCACTCGTGCACGCGGGCGAGCTGAGCGTAGCGGGAGAACCGCGGCGCATGGCCGGGATGCGGCTGCGCCAGATAGGCGCGGGCCGGATCATCGAAGCACACGACGAGATCACGCAGCGCGTTCGCCGCGACGGCCGCCAGGGCGGCTACTTTCTGCGCGTCCCGGCGGAACAGGGCGACGGCGCGGCCCGGCTCGTGGCCGCCGCTGAGCTTCCAGTACGTCAGTTCCGCCGCCTGCCCGGCCAGCTCCGGACCGAAGGCGCCGTTGGCCGCCATCGCCGCCTCCAGGGGCAGCTGCGGCGCGCGCCCCTGGTCCACGTCCTTCTGGGCCGGCACGGTGCCGGTCTTGTAGTCCAGCAGCGACAGGGTGCCATCCGCGCGGCGCTCGATCCGGTCGGCCCGGCCGGTCAGGGTGAAGCCATCGGGCACATCGAGCGTCCAGCGGCCGGAGACCTCGGCCTGCAGGAACGCCGGCGGCGCCTCGGCGCGCCGGCGCGCCTCCTCCTCCGCGACCCAATCGGCGATGCGATGCAGGCGCGGCATCCACCACGCCTCCACCGCCGGGCGCACCCCAGCCTGACGCAGCTCGAGTTCCATCGCCGCCCGCAGCCGCTCGCGCGCATCCGCCGGCCAGCGCGGGCCGATCCCGCCGAGGAAGCGGTGCAGCGCCGCATGCACGAGCGCGCCATAGCTCGCGGCATCGGCGGACTGCTCGACGGGGTCCAGCGGCACCAGCCGCAGCACATGGCGGGCGTAGATCGCGTAGGGGTCGCGCAGCCAGGTCTCGATCTCCGTCACGCTGAGCTTGCGCGGCCGGAGCGTCACCGCGGGGCAGGGGCGGGGCGGCGCCACCGGGCGCGGTCCGCCGTCCGGCTGGTCGAGCGCGCGGGCCCAGGCCGCGGCGGAATGCAACCCGAGCCGGGCGCCTTCGCCGGCCAGGCAGGCATCGAGCCGGGTGAGCCAGCGCGAGGGGACGGCCGGCGCGCCGTCCCGCCGGCGCGGACAGGAGAGCACCGCGACCGGCGCCGCGCAGCACGCCGTCGTAAAATCGTGTGCCGCCTGGCCGACCCGCTCCTCCGGGCTCGGCAGCCCGGCGCGGGCCCGCATCGGCCGGCTCATCCAGGGTCCGGGATCGGTTGCCGGCGGCCAGACTCCCTCCGCAAGCCCACCGAGCACGATCACATCAGCCGATTGTAGCCGCGCCTCCAGCAAGCCCCAGATGAACACCCGGGGATGTTCGGTGCCGGAACGGCCGCGCAGCGCCCGCCGACTGCGTACCACGGCGCCCTCCAGCACGGCATCGAGCAGGCCCGGCAGGCAGCGCGGCGCTTCCTCGGGCAGCATCGGCAAGGCGTCCTGCACGGCGGACAGGCACGTCGCCAGCGCCTCGCCCTCCTCCAGCGCCCAGAGCCGCGCGGGTCCCGTTTCGTCCGCGGTCCCGGCCAGTGCCTCCGCCGCCCGCACCAGGACAGCCAGCGCATCGGCCGGGGGAACCACCACGGCGGACGTCAGTCGCAGCAGCGGTTCCAGTCGGTGTTCCAGCCGGTCGAGGAGATCGCGAACGGCGGGCGACGTCGTCGCCCGGTCCACCGCCTGCCGCAACCCGGCGAGGCCGGCGCCGGGGCGGGGACCGCGCAGGCAGGCGAGTTCCAGCGCCCGCGCCGCCTCCCGCGCCGCGGCCGGATGCAGTCCGGCGGCGGTCAGCGGGTGCTTCAGCAGGGCGAGCAGCGGCACTGGCGCCAGGTTCTCCACCACCGCCTCGGCGAGCAGGCGAAGGAACACGGCGGGCGGCGTCTCAGCCAGCGGCTCGCCGGCGCTGTCGTCGGCGACCACGCCATAGCGCAGCAGCTCGGCGCTGACCCGCGCCGCCAGCGCACGGTCCGGCGTGACCAGGGCGGCGTGCGCGCCCGGCCGTTCCAGCGCGTCGCGCAGGACCATGGCGATGGCCACGGCCTCCTCCTGCTGGTCGGCGGTCTGCAGGCGCAGCAGGCCCTCCGTATCCGGCCGGAAGCGCTCGGTGCGCCAGGACTCGAGCGCCCCGGCCGGCAGCAGCGCCCGGCCGAGCAGCACCTCGCGCCCGACCGGCGCCGCCCGCCCGATGCCCGGCTGCGCCGGCCAGAGGCGAACGTCGTCGCGCCTTGCACCCAGCCGCAGCAGCAGGTCGCGCAGACCCGCCTGCGGATGGCCGGATGGGAGGTCCGACCAGACCGCCTCCGGCAACGCGCGATCGATCCCCGCCAGCAACACCCGACCCGACGGCATGCCGGCGACGACGCGCAGCAGCTCCGCTTCGCCGGGCATCCCGGCCGTGGTCCCGGCGACCAGCACCGGCTCTTCCGGCGGAGTCCGCTCCCAGGCGTCGCGTTGGGCGCGCAGCAGCGCCGCCTGGCGTGCGGCCGGGTCCATCAGCCCCTGCTCCGCGAGCCAAGCCGGCCACTGCCGCGTGACGATGTCGAGGAAGCGCAGCGTCTGCTCCCAATGCTCGGCATAGCCCTGATCGGCGAGACCGGGCAGGGCGGCGGCCAGATCGACCCCCGCGCGGTGCGCCTCGTCCACCAGCGACGCGAGCTCCGCCGCCAGCCGCCACGCTCGGTCCGCGCTGCGCGGCGCCCCGAAGTCTCCGTTCAGCGCGAGGATGAACCGGCTCAGCACGGCGAGGCGCTGCGCCTGCTCGACCGCCGGCGGCAGGGTCAGCGCGCCGGCCAGCGCCAGCGGCGCCTCGTCCAGCGCGCCGAACGCAGTGATACGCGGCAGCAGCAGCGGCCGGCCGCCGGCCTGGCGCAGGAACGCCTCGGCGAGCGCCCGCGCGGCCCGTCGCGTCGGCAGCAGGATCAGTCCGCGCGACACGGCCTGCGGATCGCCGCCGCATTCGGCGAGCCAGCCGGCCGCGAGCGTCTCAAGGAATGGCAGATGCGGCGGGATCGCGAACAGGTTCATCGCGTCTCGCCGGTGATGCGCGCCTGCAGGCTGGATTCCGCCTCGGCCAGGTCGGCGGGGGTGGAGAGATGGAACCACAGGCCGTCATGCACCACCGCCTGCAATCGGCCGCTTGCCATCGCCCGGTCCCACAGCAGGTTCATGCTGAACGCCCCCTCAGGAGCCCCGGCGAACAGCTCGGGCGAGGTGAGCTGCACGCCGGCATAGATGTAGGGCACGACCTCGCGCTCGCCGCGGCGCCGCACCGCGCCCCACTTGTCCAGCGCGAAATCGCCGAACCCGACGTCCGCATGCACCTGAAAAGTGCGATGCACCAGCAGCGCCGCGTCGCTCTCCCCCTGATCGAAGGTCGTGGTCAGCCGCTCGAGCGCGGGCACCGGACCGTCCAGCCAGAAGGCGTCGCCGTTGACGACGTAGAACGGCGCGGAGCGCAGCAGTCCGTCCGCGAGCGCCGCCCGCACCGCACCGCCGGTATCGAGCAGCATCGCTTCCGGCCGCAGCACGGTACGCGGGCCGCTGGTACGCGCGCGCAGATGCTCCGCGACGCGCGCGGCGTGCCAGTGCACGTTGACCACCACCGTCTCGACCCCCGCGGCGGCCAGCCGGTCGAGTCCATGATCGATGAGCGTGCGCCCGCCGAGCGGCAGCAGCGGCTTGGCGGTCAGCCCGGTCAGCGGTCGCATCCGCGTGCCGAGCCCCGCCGCCAGCAGCATGGCCTGGCGCGGCCGCATGCTCAGGCAGCGCGCGTCGCCGGGCTGGCGCGCCGTTCCGGCGCAACCCAGCGATCGAGGAAGGCGGCGAGCGGCGCGGCGGCGGGATGCGCGACCGCCCTCTCCAGCAGCCGCCAGGTGCGCGGCCCATGCCGGAGATAGCCGGGCTTGCCGTCGCGGCGCGCGAGCCGCAGCCACAGCGCGGCGACGCGCAGGTGACGATGCGCTGCGGCGACAGCGAAGGCTGACCGGAACGCCGCTTCGTCGAGCTCCGGGCGCAGCGTCAGATATCGCCCGACCTGCCGCTCCGCCAGGCCGTCCGGCAGGTCGCGCCGCGCGTCCTGCACCAGCGCGGCGAGGTCGTAGGCGGGATGCCCGATCGCCGCATCCTGGAAGTCGATGATGCCGACCTGTGTCAGTCTTGGCCGGTCAGGCAGCCAGAACAGGTTGTCGGCGAAATAGTCGCGGTGCACGAAGCCGCGCAGAGCGGCGAGTGGCGCCAGCAGTGCCGCCAGCGCGTCCCCGAACGCCTGCCGGACTGGCTTGGAGGCTGGCGCGCCGAAGCAATCGGGCCACCACCAGTCGAGAAATGTGGCCTCCGCGGCGCGCGCCATCGCCGAACCGTCCCAGGGCGGCAGATCGGCGGGCGGCGGTGCGGCGTGCATGGCGGCCAGTGCGTCCGTCGCGGCATCGTAGAGCGCGAAACAATTTTCCTCGGTCAGCACCGCCGGGAACAGCGCGTCGCCGAGATCGCCGAGCAGCACCAGCCCCGCCTCGACATCGGCCGCCAGCACTTCCGGCACCGAAAGGCCGAGCCCCGCCAGATGCGCCCGGATGCGCAGGAACGGCCGCGCATCCTCCTGGCCGGGCGGCGCATCCATGAGCACGGCGGGAAGCGGGCCGCCGGTGATGCGCAGATACCGCCGGAAGCTCGCATCAGCCGCCAGGGTCTGCCGCTCGGCCGATCCGTAGCCGTGCTTCGCAAGAAAGCGCGCAATGATGTCGGACCGCGTCACCCCAGCCGCCCAAGACGGCCCGGCCAGCCGGACAGCGTGGCGTGCCGGCCTTCGCCGGCAAACTCCAGCGTGACGCCGAGCGCATCGTCCGGCCGGAGGGCGTCAAGCCGGTCGGGCCACTCCACCAGCACGACGCCTTCGCGCGCCTCCTCCCAGCCGAGCTCGACCAGGCCGCCCGGCCCCTCGATGCGCCAGAGGTCGAAATGGTGCACGGGCCCGATCGGCGTCGCGTACGCCTGCACCAGCGTGTAGCTCGGGCTGGGCACCTCCAAGCCGGGATCACCGGTCAGCGCACGCAGCAGGGCGCGGGCGAAGGTGGTCTTGCCGGCGCCGAGCGGCCCATCCAGCAGCACCGCGTCGCCTGATCGCAGCAGGTCGGCGACGCCCGCCGCCAGCCCAGCCGTGGCGGCGAGGTCCGGCAGCGGGCACGACAGGACCGATCGAGTCTGCGACACCGGCGCACTGTGCCGCAGGGGCGGAGTCGCTCACAACTCGGCCCCGCTTGATCCCGGCGCCGTTCGCCTTACGGTTCCGCCATGCCGGAGACGCTGCATACCGACGTCGCGATCGTGGGGGCCGGCCCGGTCGGCCTGTTCGCCGCCTTCGAGTGCGGCATGCTGAAGCTGCACAGCGTTCTCATCGACGCCCTGGCGTCGCCGGGCGGCCAGTGCGCGGCGCTCTATCCGGAGAAGCCGATCTACGACATCCCCGCCCAGCCCAGGATCGAGGCCGGTGAGCTGATCAGCCTGCTCGAGCGGCAGATCGCCCCGTTCCATCCGCCGCACCTTCTGGGGCGCCGGGTCGAACGGCTCGACGGCGCGGCGGGCGCCTTCACGCTCGGCACCGATGCGGGCGACGTCGTGCACGCCGGCGCGATCCTGCTCGCCGCGGGCGCCGGCGCGTTCGGGCCGAACCGTCCGCCGCTCGCCGGCCTGGCGGAGTATGAGGCGGCCGGCGCGGTGCACTACTATGTGCGCCGGCGCGAGGATCTCCGCGGCCGTCGCGTGGTGATCGCCGGGGGCGGCGATTCCGCCGTGGACTGGGCGCTGGCGCTGCGCGGCATCGCCGAGGCGATCTTCGTCGTGCACCGGCGGGCAAAATTCCGCGCCGCGCCGGAGAGCGCCGAACAGCTGGCGCAGGCCGCACGGCGCGGGGAGGTGGAGCTGGTCATCCCCTACCAGCTGCACGCCCTGCACGGCAGCGACGGGCGGCTGGAGTCGGTGGAGGTCGCCACCGTCGAGGGCGAGACGCGCCGGCTCGCCGCCGACCGGCTGCTGCCGTTCTTCGGCCTGTCGATGGATCTCGGCCCGATCGCCGACTGGGGCCTCGCTCTGGAGCGGCACCACATCGTCGTGGCGCCGGCGACCTGCCAGACCAGCGTGCCCGGCGTGTTCGCGATCGGCGACGTGGCGAGCTATCCGGGCAAGCTCAAGCTCATCCTGCAGGGCTTCAGCGAGGCGGCGATGGCGGCGCACGCGATCCACGCCGTGGTCCGCCCGGACCAGGCGCTGCACTTCGAGTACTCGACCACCTCCGGCATCCCGACGCTCTGAGGCGTCCAGCATGACCGCGCCGCTCTCCTCGATGACCGGGTTCGGTCGCAGCGACGGCAGCGGCGACGGTGTTGCCTGGGCCTGGGAGTTGCGCAGCGTCAATGCGCGGGGCCTCGATCTGCGCTTTCGCCTACCGCCCGGCCTCGACGCCCAGGAGCCGAGGTTGCGCGAGGCCGCCGGCCGCCTGCTCCGGCGCGGCAGCGTGACCGCCAGCCTGGCGCTCCGCCGCGAGACGCCGACGCGCCTCGTGGCGGACGAGGCGGTGCTCGCGCACGTGCTGACGCTGGCGCTCGATCTCGCACGGCGCATCCCCGGCAGCTCGGCCCCACGCGCCGAGGCGCTGATGGCGTTGCCGGGCGTGCTGCGCGTGGCCAGCGACGAGCCCGAGGCCGGCGCCGCCGGCCAGACCGAGGCCGTGTTTGGCGGATTCGGCGCGGCGCTCGACGCGCTCGCCGCGGCGCGGCGCGCGGAAGGAGCGCGGCTGTCGGCTGCGCTGACGGCACTGCTCGGCGAGATTTCCGCTCTTTGCGCGCAAGCCGGCGCGGAAGCGGCCGACCAGCCCGCGGCACAGCGCGCGCGCCTGCTCGACAACCTGCAGGCATTGCTTCGCGATACGCCCGGCCTGCCGGAAGAGCGCATCGCCCAGGAGGTGGCGCTGCTCGCTTCCCGCTCCGACGTGCGCGAAGAGCTCGAGCGGCTGGATAGCCACATCCAGGCCGCGCACGCGCTGCTCGCCGAAGGCGCGAATATCGGCCGCCGCTTCGACTTCCTGGCCCAGGAGTTCAATCGCGAGGTCAACACGCTCTGCAGCAAGTCCGCCTCCGCCGCGCTGACCGCGACGGGGCTGCGGCTCAAGGCGGCGATCGAGCAGTTGCGCGAGCAGGTGCAGAACATTGAATAGTCCGCACATTGAATAGCCCGGCGCCGGCCCGGCGCGGCCTGTGCCTGGTGCTCTCGGCACCTTCCGGCGCCGGCAAGAGCACGATCACCCGCGCGTTGCTGGCGCGGGAGCCGGGGCTCGCACTCTCGGTCAGCGTCACCACGCGCCTGCCGCGCGCCGGCGAGCAGGAGGGCGTGCACTACTTCTTCCGCGACCAGGCCGCGTTCGATGCGATGGCCGGACGCGGCGACCTGCTGGAGTGGGCGCGCGTGTTCGACCGCTGCTACGGCACGCCGCGCGCCCCGGTGGAGCAAGCGCTCGCCGAAGGCCGTGACGTCGTCTTCGACATCGACTGGCAGGGACACCGCCAGCTGCGTCGCGCGCTGCCCGGCGACGTGGTCAGCGTGTTCATCCTGCCGCC
>Ga0213875_10001737_pt1 | contig 13652 bp, 13 predicted proteins | sample BarmaccomBMRX_R8_FD_160105 | JGI IMG/M metagenome (GOLD analysis project Ga0213875, IMG submission 160105) | Root-associated microbial communities from Barbacenia macrantha in rupestrian grasslands, the National Park of Serra do Cipo, Brazil - RX_R8 | ecosystem: Host-associated > Plants > Roots... | reverse complement strand
CAGGCTCTGGCCCTTCAGCTGGGACGCCGACGAGATGCCCGGCTTGACGACGATGGACGCGCCGCCGGCCGCGGCGCCGGAGACGACCTTGATGGCCGTGCCGCCGGACTTCTGCCAGGCGTTGATCGTCGGGTTCGGTCCCACGTAGGCGGCGTCGAGCTGGCCGGCCAGAATCGCGGTGGTCTCCTGCGTTCCGCTGCTGAAGGCGGTGGTCTGCACGGTCCCGGCGGAGCCGAGGGCCTTGCTGAAGAACCCTTCCTTGATGCCGACCAGCGCGGACGCGTGGGTGATGTTCTCCAGGAAGCCGAGCCGCACGGTCACCGGCGCCGAGCCGGTCGTTCCCGACGTGCTCCCGGAGGCGGCCGGCGAGTTGTTCGCCGACGAAGACGATGAGCAGCCGGCGAGCAGTAGCGCGCCGCCGGCGGCCGCGGCGGCAATGAGTCGTCGCATCTATGTCCTAAATTCCATCGGTTAAGTAGGGATTAATTACTATACCGCAAGTCGGCAATGTGGGAATAGCCCTGGTGGCCCGGGGGCCGAAACCCCGCTAAGACCCCTGATCCGAGGAATCCTGGAGGGTGACGCCGGCCACCGAGGGGAACTTCGACAGGCATACCTCGAGGCGGGCGATGTCGGCGTTGGAGGCGTTATTGACCTGGTACGCGATCTGGGCGACGTCGTAGGCCGCCAGGCTGCCGGAGGGCAGCGGCGCCGCGCTGACCCGGGGCGGCTTCGCGCAGGTGGCGCGGACGTGCAGGCGCTCGGCCGTGGACGTGCCGTCCTTGAAGGAGACCAGGGCCTGACGCTGCCCCAGCGCCGCGTCGAACTTCGAGCACCCCGTCAGCACGGCGCCCGCGATGAGGGCCGGTATAACGACACGGGGTAGTACTCGCATGGCGCCAGCCTACGCGGCCCCCGTACCGAGTACGGTACTGGGGAGACAGATCCCGCGGGCGGCGCGGGTGGGAGGTACAGTGGCCAGCCGTATCGAGGATTACGCCATTGTCGGCGACATGCAGTCGGTCGCGCTGGTGAGCGCGGACGGCTCGGTTGACTGGCTGTGCCTGCCCCGGTTCGACTCCGACGCGTGCTTCGCGGCGCTGCTCGGCGACGAGCGCAACGGCAGCTGGCGGATCGCGCCCGCGGGGCGGGCCACCGCGACCCGGCAGTACGCCGGTGACACGCTGATCCTGGAAACGCTCTGGGAGACCGGCACGGGCGCCGCGCGGGTGATCGACTTCATGCCGCCGCGGAACGGCGACCATCCGTCGCTGATCCGCATCGTCGAGGGAGTGCGCGGCACGGTGGAGATGGAGGCCTCGGTCCGCGTGCGCTTCGGCTACGGGAAGGTGCTCCCGTGGGTGTACGCGCTCCCCCGCGGCATCCGCGCCATCGCCGGCCCCGACTCCGCCTGGCTCGACACACCGGTCAAGCTGAACGGAACGGACTTCGCCCACCACGCCAGCTTCACCGTCAGCGGCGGCCAGCGCGTGCCGTTCACGCTCACCTACCTTCCCTCGCACATAAGCGAGCCGTCATGCCCCGATGCCGGGGAAACCCTCGAGGCCACGCGGAAGTACTGGGACGGGTGGGTGTCGCGGTGCACCTACCGCGGCAAGTACCGCGACACGGTGGTCCGCTCGCTGATCACGCTGAAGGCGCTGACCTACCAGCCCACCGGCGGGATCGTGGCCGCGGCGACGACCTCGCTGCCGGAGGACATCGGTGGCGTGCGGAACTGGGACTACCGGTTCTGCTGGCTGCGCGACGCCACGATCACGCTGGAGGCGCTGCTGCGCACCGGGTACACGGACGAGGCGGCCGCCTGGCGGCACTGGCTGGCACGGGCCGTCGCCGGGGACCCGGCCGATGTCCAGATCATGTACGGGGTGGCCGGCGAGCGCCGGCTGACCGAGTGGCAGGCGGACTGGCTTCCCGGCTACGAGGCGTCGGCGCCGGTGCGGATCGGCAACGCCGCGTCCGGCCAGTTCCAGCTCGACGTGTACGGCGAGGTCGTCGACGCGCTGCACCTGTCCGCGAAGTCCGGGCTGCCGCCGGACCGGCACACCTGGGCTCTGGTGCAGCGGCTGCTCGAGTTCGTCGAGCGGCACTGGGACGACCCCGACGAGGGCCTGTGGGAGGTGCGCGGTCCCCGGCGGCACTTCGTCCACTCCAAGGTCATGGCGTGGGTGGCCTTCGACCGCGGCGCCGACATGGCCGACGCGATGAACGACGCGAAGCGGGCGTCGAGGTGGCGCGAGATCCGCGACCGTGTGCACGCGCAGGTGTGCGAGCAGGGCTACAGCGCCGAGCGCGGCGCCTTCGTCCAGTACTACGGGGCGACCGAGCTCGACGCCGCGGTGCTGCTCATTCCCGAGGTCGGCTTCCTGCCGCCGGAGGACCCCCGGGTGGTCTCCACCGTCGACGTGCTCCGCCGGGAACTCGTCTCCGACGGGTTCCTGCGCAGGTACGAGGTGGACGCGGGCGGGACATCAGCGGTCGACGGGCTGCCCGGCTCCGAGGGCGCCTTCCTGGCCTGCAGCTTCTGGCTCGCCAACGCGCTCGACTTCAGCGGCCGCAGGCCCGACGCGGTCGCGATCTTCGAGCGGCTGCTGGGGCTGTGCAACGACGTCGGCCTGCTGAGTGAGGAATACGATCCCCGCTACGGGCGGCTGGTGGGGAACATGCCGCAGGCGTTCAGCCACGTGCCGCTGATCCAGGCGGCGCTCAACCTGTCCGATCATGCCGGGGAGCACCGCCGCGGGTCCGCGGACCTCGGCGACGAGCGCCGCATCGTTTCTGGCTAAGCCGCGGGTCCCGATGCCGTCAGCACGTCACGTCCTCATCGTCAACGCGCGCAAGGTCGCCCAGCCGGTCTTCGTGATCGGCGCGCCGCACTCCGGAACGGAGCACATCGGCCGGGCGCTCAAGAGCTCCCCCGGTTTTCACGTCACGATCGGCCAGCGCAGCGTGCTGCGGGTGGTGTACGCGTTCGCGCGCCGGCCATCCATGTACTCCGGGCGCGGCGCGGCGGCGGCCGCGGTGATCAGGGACGCGTTCGCGCAAGGCTGGCAGCTGACCCCGTCGAGCTGCCTCGAGTGTTCCGGGCTGTGCCGTTCGGCCGCCGGGCTGCGGCCGGGGGACGTGGGCCCGTGCGCCGAGCAGCGCGGCCTGGCCAGGTTCGGGGACGCCAGCCCGGACCTGGCCTACTGCGCGGAGGCGCTGACCGCGGCCTTCCCCGACGTCCAGATCGTCCAGGTGATCAGGGACGGGCGGGACGTGGTCGCGCGGATGCTCGCCGACCCGGCGGTGATGGCCTGGTTCCGGCCGAGCTTCGCGAACGTGGACGCGGAGTTCCCCAACCCTTTCTATGGTGTCGACGACGAGGCGGACCGCGACGGGTGGCCGAGCCTGTCCGCCGCCGCGAAGTGCGCGCTGCGCTGGCGCTGGGCGATCCGCCTCGCGGCGCGGCTGCACCACTCCCTGCCCGACGGCCAGCTGAAGACCGTCCGGTACGAGGAGATGATCCGCAGGCCCGCGGCCACGGGCGAGGCTCTGTCCGCGTTCACCGGGGCCCAGGTCAACCCGCCGGAGGTCGGCGCGGCGGCCGCTGCCGCGGACGCCGCGACCTGGCGCCGCACCCTGTCGGCGACACAGGTCGCCGACATAGAGAAGGTCGCCGCCGAGGAACTTCGCAGAATTGGTTATTAACATGGTTACTTCCCGGGGGAAACCCCCGGACCCCCGCCCGCTGCCGCGCGACCCGCCGTTAGTTTGCCGCGGGGCGGAGCACGCCCCGTTCGGTAACTTCTGCTTTTGATCTGTCCTGGGCGGCGAACTGGGTGCGGTAGAGCTCGGCGTACAGGCCGCCGTCGCCCAGCAGGTCCTCGTGCCGGCCCTGCTCGACGATGCGGCCGTCGTCGACGACGAGGATCTGGTCGGCCTCGCGGACGGTGGACAGCCGGTGCGCGATCACCAGGGACGTCCGGCCGGTCAGCGCGGTCTTGAGCGCCTGCTGGACGGCGGCTTCGGACTCGGAGTCCAGGTGCGCGGTGGCCTCGTCGAGCACCACGATCGACGGCGCCTTCAGCAGCAGCCGGGCCAGCGCGACGCGCTGCTTCTCGCCGCCGGACAGCCGGTAGCCGCGGTCACCGACGATCGTGTCCAGCCCGTCGGGCAGCGCCGAGACCAGGTCCCAGATCTGCGCCGCCCTGAGCGCGGCGATCTGCTCGTCCTCGCTGGCTTCGGGACGGGCGTAGGCCAGGTTGGCGCGGATCGTGTCATGGAACAGGTGCGCGTCCTGGGTGACGACGCCGACCACGTCGTGCAGCGATTCCAGCGTGACGTCCCGCAGGTCATAGCCGGCGATACGCACCGCGCCGTCGTTCGGGTCGTACATCCGGGCGACCAGCGCGGTGATCGTGGTCTTGCCCGCGCCGGACGGGCCGACCAGCGCGGTGAGCTTGCCGGACGGCGCGCGGAACGACAGGTCGTGCAGCACGCCCTGACCGGCGTCGGTGCGTTCGGGCGTCTTGAGCGCGATGGACTCCAGCGACGCCAGCGACACTTCGGCCGCGGTCGGGTAGCGGAACGACACGCGGTCGAACTGGATATCCGGCGCGGTGCCATTGCCCTCCGCGGTGCGGGGCAGCGCCCCGGCGCCCGGCTTGTCCGCGACCAGCGGTTTCAGGTCCAGCACCTCGAAGACCCTGTCGAAGCTGACGAGCGCGGTCATGACCTGGATCTGCACGTTGGACAGCGAGGTGATCGGGCCGTAGACGCGGCCCAGCAACTGGGTCAGCGCGACCAGGGTGCCGAGCTGAAAGGCTCCGGCGACCACCATGCTGCCGCCGACGCCGTAGACGACCGCGGTCGCGAGCGACGCGAGCAGGGTGAGCGCCACGAAGAACACCTGGCCGTACATGGCGGTGACGACGCCGATGTCGCGGACCTTCCCGGCCTTGCCGCCGAACGACTCCGCTTCCTCGCGCGGCCTGCCGAAGAGCTTCACGAGCATCGCGCCGGCGACGTTGAACCGCTCGTTCATCATCGAGCCCATCTCGGCGTTCAGCTGCATGGCCTCCCTGGTCAGCCGCTGCATCCGGCGGCCGAGGAGCCGCGCGGGCAGGATGAACAACGGGATCAGCACCAGCGCGATAACCGTGACCAGCCACGACAGGTAGAACATCGTCACCAGGATGACCACCAGCGACAGAATGTTGGAAAGGACGCCGGAAAGGGTGGACGTGATCGCCTGCTGGGCGCCCATCACGTCGGAGTCCAGCCGGCTGACCAGCGATCCCGTCTGCGCCCGGGTGAAGAACGCGATCGGCTGCTGCTGCACGTGGCCGAACACCTGAGTGCGCAGGTCGTAGATGAGGCCCTCTCCGATCCGCGCGGAGAACCACCGGATCGCGAAACCAAGGAACGCGTCGAACAGCGCGACCGACGCCACCGCCGCGGCGACGATGACGATCACCCGGTCGTTTCTGGCCAGAATGCCGTGGTCGATGATCTCCCGCAGCAGCAGCGGGTTGACGACGGTGATCAGCGCGTCCAGCGCCGTGCAGAGCAGGAAGGCCGCCAGCAGCCACCGGTAGGGCCGCGCGTACCTCGCGATCCTGCGGACGGTACCCGGCTTGAGCTTCTGCTTCGTGATGGACGGGTCCATCTTGAACCCGCGCATCATCACGATTCCCCGGCCGTACATGGTTTTCTTAACCTTTCATAGCCGGGCATTCGTTCCCGTACGCGATCAGCCCTGAGCGAACCCGGCCGGCGGGGCCTGCAGGCTCCCCATCAGTTTCCCGCCGCCGGGTGAGGCGCGCGCGCCGTTATCCGGCTACTGCGCGTGCCTCGGTCTTACCCCGTGTGGCGCCACCGCGCCCGCGCAGTTCCACGCCCGTCTCGGTCAGAATCCGGTGCACGAACCCGTACGACCGTCCCGTCGAGGACGCCAGAGCCCGGATGGACTCGCCTGCGTCATACCGTTTCCTCAGGTCGGTCGCCAGTCTGTTCCTGTCCTGGCCAGTCACCCGGGTCCCCTTCTTGAGGGTCTCGGCCACATGTACCTCCCGTTAGCCGGAGTGATCATTGCGTTACGTCCCCCATCGCAATGATCACGCATCGGCGCGTGGTTGGCCACCCACATCACGGCAAATGATCACGGGATCTTTATCTGCCCGTTCTCGGGGCGTGAGATCACGCGAGAGCGACCAGATCCGCGAAATCTTCGCTCCACGCATCTTCGGTGCCTTCGGGCAGCACGATAACGCGTTCCGGTGAAAGCGCGTCAACCGCTCCTTCATCATGAGTCACAAGTACAATCGCTCCGCGATAGCCGCGCAGCGCAGCCAGGATCTCCTCCCGGCTCGCCGGATCCAGGTTGTTTGTCGGCTCGTCAAGAAGCAGCACGTTTGCCCTGGATACCACCAGAAGGGCGAGTGCCAGCCTGGTCTTCTCGCCACCCGAAAGAACACGCACCGGTTTATCGACGTCATCGCCGGAGAACAGAAATGACCCGAGGACCTTGCGCTGCTCCGAATCGGTAAGTGAGGGTGCGGCGGATCGCATGTTCTCCAGGACCGTGCGCTCAGTTTCCAGAGTTTCGTGCTCCTGCGCGTAATATCCAAGGCGAAGCCCATGCCCGGGCGTCACTCTTCCGGTATCCGGTGCTTCCACCCCGGCGAGGAGGCGCAACAGCGTGGTCTTGCCCGCCCCGTTGAGCCCGAGCACCACCACACGGCTGCCCCGGTCCACCGCGATATCGACGTCGGTGAATACCTCCAGCGAGCCGTAGGACTTCGAGAGGCCCGTGGCGGCGAGCGGTGTGCGCCCGCAGGGCACCGGATCGGGGAAGCGGAGTTTCGCAACGCGGTCGGCGGCGCGCTCGGAGGTGACGCCGGCGAGCAGCCGTTCGGCGCGGCGCTGCATGTTGTGCGCCGCCCGGGCCTTCGTCGCCTTGGCGCGCATCTTGTCCGCCTGCTGCTGCAGGGCGGTCGCCTGGCGCTCGGCGTTGACCCGCTCGCGGCGCCGGCGACGCTCGTCGGTCTCGCGCTGCTCCAGGTAGGCGTGCCAGCCCACGTTGTAGATCTCCACGACCGAACGCTGCGCGTCGAGATAGAACACCTTGTTCACCACGTCGCCGAGCAGTGCGACGTCGTGGCTGATGACCACCAGGCCGCCCCGGTAGGACTTCAGGTGGTCGCGGAGCCACGCCACCGAGTCGGCGTCCAGGTGGTTGGTCGGCTCGTCGAGCAGCAGCGTCTGTGAGTCACCGAAAAGGATCCTCGCCAGTTCCACGCGCCGCCGCTGGCCGCCGGACAGCGTGCGCAGCGGCTGGTGCAGCACCCGGTCCGGCAGCCCGAGGCTGGCTGTCAGCGACGCCGCCTGCGCCTCGGCCGCGTACCCGCCGAGCACGGCGAGCCGGTCGGAGAGGCTGCCGTACCTGCGGATCGCCTTTTCCGCGTTACCACGGTTGTTGTCGGCCATCTGCGCCTCGGCCGCGCGCAATTCGGCCTTGAGCTCGTCGAGCCCGCGCGCGGACAGCACCCGGTCCAGGGCCATCACGTCAAGGTCCCCGGTCCGGGGATCCTGCGGAAGGTAGCCGACGCTGCCGGTGCGGCGCACCGTGCCAGCGGCCGGCTGTCCCTCGCCGGCCAGGACCTTGGCCAGCGTCGTCTTCCCGGCGCCGTTCCGGCCGACGAGGCCTATCCGGTCGCCCTCGGCTACCTGGAACGACGCGTTGTCGAGCAGCAGGCGGGCACCGGCGCGCAGCTCTATGCCGCTTGCAACGATCACGGTTAACCACTCCAGCGAAAAGGTGTATGACGATCTGCCGGGCATCTATGCCATCTGTGCCAGGGCATACGTCCGCCCCGGCACATGGCTGATCGTCATACCGTGAGTGGCAGCATGCGCCAAGGGTACCCCAGACCCCCGCGATGTGCCGACCGTAATAACCGTCCGGCCGCCGCTACGCTTCCCCGCCCGCCGGGTTCGCGGGGTCCGCGCCGACCGGTTCCGTGAGGCGGACGCGGATCGCGAGGAAGAGCCGGGGCGTGTCTTTGAGGACCGCGAGTTTGGGGTCGGGAACCGTGAGAAAGCGGTCGGTGGCCACGGCCAGGTAGGGCGCCAGCCGCGGGTCCGCGCGCAGCGGCGCGACCGTGCGCCTGTCCCCGCCGAGCACCACCGCGTCGAGCGCGCCCGGGCCGCGGCCGAACACCTGAACCGCCGCGTCGGCGGCCGCGTGCAGCGCCTCCGCGGCCTGTTTCTCGCGGCGCCTGGCGAAGCGGTGCTGCGACCAGCCGCCCGCCGCGCTGCGCCCGTGCACAAGCCTGGACCCGGTCTTCGAGACGGCGAGCGATGGCGGCGACCCGGTGAAGACGCCGGCCGCGTAGCCGCCGAGCCTTACCAGCAGGACGCCCACCGTGCGTTCGGCGAGCGCGTGCGCGGCGATCGAGGCCGCCCAGCGGGCGGCCTCGTCGTCCGTGGCGTCGCTGTCCCCACCGTCCCCGTGCGGCTGGCCGTCCGGGGCGCCCTCGCGGGGCAGCGGCGGGAACGGCGGGTGGGCCTCGGCGATGGTTCCGTCCGGCGCGGTGAAGGTCACGGCCGCGCGGCCCGCCGCCACCGCCACGTCCAGCGCCGCGGCTTCGCCGCCGCGCGCTCCCGGCGCCGCTGCTTCCTCCTCCGGCGCCCCCTCCTGTGGTGCCCCCTCCCGGCGGCCGTGCCGCGCGGCGAACGAGGCTATCCAGCCAGGAAACCGGGCGGGAGCGACCTCCACCCACCGGCCGCCACGAGCAGGTACGTCGTTCACTACTCAATGCCTTTGAGTGATTACTATCCGTATCATTGGACCATCAAACCACTGCGCGTGCCAGTGGCCGCAACGGGTGCGCTTGGCGTCTCTACAGTGCCACGCGTTCCGCCACATCCGCGACTGAGCGCGAGCGCGACCCGTTATTGCGTGCGATTTGGGGCGGAAAGCCGACCCAAATCGCACTCGATCATGGTGAGTGGGGGCGGCGGGACGGGGGCGGGGGGACGTAGGCTCGGCGCGGTGACGGCTGAGGAGTTCGTGCTGGCGGCGACGGAGCCGGGGGCGGTTCCGTTTGTGCCGGAGATCACGCTGCGGATGGCGGCGGACCCGTTCGGCCTGTGGGAACGCACCGAGGTGGAATGGGCCGGACGGGAATGGCCCGCGGGAGGCATAGCCGACATAGCTTCCGGGCGTGCCACCGCGCTGCCGCCGCCGTTCTGGGCGTTTCCGTGGGCGGGTGGCCAGGGGCTTGCCCGCTACGTGCTCGACAACCCCGGCACGGTGGCCGGGCGCGCTGTGCTCGATATGGCTTCCGGATCGGGGCTGGTGGCGATCGCCGCCGCGAAGGCGGGGGCCGCGCGGGTCACGGCGACGGACATCGACCCCCTGGCGCTCTCGGCGGTGCGGGTCAACGCGGCCGCCAACCATGTGGCGGTCACCGTGCGCTCCCGCGACGTCCGGGCGGGCGGCGGCGGTGGCGAGGCACCGGAGGTGGTCCTCGTGGCCGATGCCTTTTACGAGCGGGACCTGGCCGAGCAGACGCTGGCGCTGCTGCGCCGCGCCGAAGACGGCGGCGCGCGCGTCATGCTGGCCGACCCGGGCCGCGCGTTCCTGCCCACGTCCGAACTCACCGCGATCGCGGAGTACGAGATCCCGGTGGTCGCCGCGCTCGAGAACGCGGACTCCAAGCGGGTGACGGTCTACGGACTCAGATGTTGAAGCTCAGATGTTGAAGCCCAGGGCGCGCAGCTGCTCGCGGCCGTCCTCGGTGATGTTCTCCGGGCCCCACGGCGGCATCCACACCCAGTTGATGCGGAAGTCGTGCACCACACCGTCGAGCGCCTCCCGCGCCTGGTCCTCGATCACGTCGGTCAGCGGGCAGGCGGCGCTGGTCAGCGTCATGTCGATCGTCGCCACGCGCGCGTCGTCCACGTCGACGCCGTACACCAGGCCCAGGTCCACGACGTTGATGCCCAGCTCGGGGTCGACGACATCACGCAGCGCCTCGAAGACGTCCTCGACCTCCTGCGGCCGCGCCTCCGTTTCCTGCGGCTGCGCCGTTTCGGTGTTCTCAGTCATGATCGCCCTCCATGGCCCGCGCGGTGGCGTCTTTCCACGCCATCCACGCAAGCAAAGCACACTTGATCCTCGCCGGGTATTTCGCCACCCCGGCGAACGCCATCGCGTCCTCGAGCACGTCCTCGTCGGGCGGCGCCGCGTCCGGCGCGGCGTTGGAGCGCATGAGCGACACGAACGCATCGCCGACCGTCATCGCCTCGCTGACCGGCTTGCCGATCACCAGGTCGCTCATCACCGACGCGCTCGCCTGGCTGATCGAGCAGCCGAGTGAGTCATAGGACACGTCCTCGACCACCGGCTCGCCGCCGGTGTCCTTCAGCGCGACCCGCAGCGTCACCTCGTCCCCGCAGACGGGGTTCACGTGGTGAACCTCGGCGTCGAACGGCTCCCGCAGACCCTTGTGGTGAGGGTTGCGGTAGTGGTCCAGGATGATCTCCTGGTACATGGACTCAAGCTGCATAACGGTCCTTCGGGGGGTTCCGGGGGTCGTCCCCCGGGCCAGCAGAGCCTAGAACGCCGCGCCGCTGGGCCATGTTCCGTCCGCCTGTCCTAAACGCCGAAGAACTTCTTGGCATACCGCACCGCGTCCGCGAGCGCGTCCACCTCGGCGTGCGTGTTGTACACGTAGAACGTCGCCCGGGTGGACGCCTGCACGCCGAGCGCACGGTGCAGCGGCCAGGCGCAGTGATGCCCGGTCCGCGCCGCGACGCCGAGCTCGTCGAGGACCTGGCCCACGTCGTGCGGGTGAATCCCGTGTACCTCGAACGCGACCGAACCGCCGCGGCCGGAGGTGGTGTCCGGGCCGAGGATGCGGACCCCGGGAATCTCGCGGAGCGCGTCCAGCGCGTGCGCGGTCAGCGACTCCTCGTGCGCCGCGACGTTGGCCATGCCGAGCCCGCTCAGGTAGCCGGCCGCGGCGGCGAGCCCGGCCGCCTGGGCGACCGGCGGAACGCCCGGCTCGAACCGCTGGGGCGGCGGCAGGAACGTCGTCTCCTCCATCCGCACCACCTCGATCATCGACCCCCCGGTGAGGAACGGGGGCAGCGACTCGAGGAGGGCACGCTTCCCGTACAGCACGCCGATCCCGTAGGGACCGAGCATCTTGTGCCCGGAGAAGGCGAGGAAGTCGGCGCCCAGCGTGGCCACGTCGACCGGCTGGTGGGGCACCGACTGGGCACCGTCGGCGAGCACGACCGCGCCGGCCTCGTGCGCCAGCCGCGCGATCTCCGCGACCGGCGGGATCACGCCGGTGACGTTGGACTGGTGGGTCAGCGCGACGAGCTTCGTCCGCTCCGTGATCGGGCTGGGGTCGGTGTCCAGGCGCCCGTCGGGGGTGACCTTGAACCACCGCAGGGTCGCGCCCGTGCGCTGGCAGAGCTGCTGCCACGGCACCAGGTTGGCGTGGTGTTCCATCTCGGTGATGAGGATCTCGTCGCCGGGGCCCACCGAGCCGGTCATCGCGTACGCCACCAGGTTGATCGCCTCGGTGGCGTTCTTGGTGAAGACGATCTCGCCGGGGGTCGCGCCGAGGAAGGCGGCGATCCGCTCCCGCGCGCCCTCGTAGACTTCGGTGGCCTCCTCGCCGAGCAGGTGCGTGCCGCGGTGCGCGGCGGAGTTGTGCCGCTCGTAGAACTCGCGCTCGGCGTCGAGCACCTGCCGCGGCTTCTGCGACGTGGCGCCGGAGTCCAGGTAGGCGAGCGGCCTGCCGTTGCGCACCGCCCTGGACAGGATCGGGAAGTCGGCGCGGATCGCGTCGACGTCCAGGGAGGCGCTGTTCAGGTGCGCGGTCGTGGTCATGATGCCGCCGCCGCGGTGAAGCGCTCGTACCCCTCGTTCTCCAGCACCTCGGCGAGCTCGGGACCGCCCTCCTCGACGATCCGGCCGCCGACGAAGACGTGCACGAACTCCGGCTTCACGTACCGGAGGATCCGCGTGTAGTGCGTGATCAGCAGCACGCCGTGCCCGGGCTGACCACGGAAGCGGTTGATGCCCTCGGAGACGATCTTGAGCGCGTCGACGTCCAGGCCGGAGTCGGTTTCGTCGAGCACCGCGATCTTCGGGTCGAGCAGCTCGAGCTGGAGGATCTCGTGGCGCTTCTTCTCCCCGCCGGAGAACCCCTCGTTGAGGTTCCGCTCGGCGAACGCGGAGTCGATGGACAGCGAGGACATCGCGCCGCGCAGCTCCTTCATGAAGTCGCGCAGCTTGGGCGCCTCGCCGCGGACGGCGGTGACCGCGGTCCGCAGGAAGTTGGACACCGACACGCCCGGCACCTCGACCGGGTACTGCATGGCCAGGAACAGGCCGGCGCGGGCGCGGGCGTCCACGCTCATCCCCAGCACGTCCTCGCCGTCCAGCAGGACGGCGCCGTGCGTGACGTGGTACTTCGGGTGCCCGGCGATCGCGTACGCCAGGGTCGATTTGCCGGAGCCGTTCGGTCCCATGATGGCGTGCGTCTCGCCCTCGCGGACCGTCAGGTCCACGCCGCGCAGGATCTCGCGAAGCGTGCCGCCCGTGCCTGGGGACTGAGCCTCCTCGACGGCGACGTGCAGGTCACGGATCTCAAGGGTGGCCACTATGACTCCTGAGTTATGTTCTCGTCGAGTGCGACGTAGACGTCGTCGCCGTCGATCTTCAAGGGGTAGACGGGCACGGGCTCGGTCGCCGGCGGCCCGGTCGGCTCGCCGGTGCGCAGGTCGAAACGCGACCCGTGCAGCCAGCACTCGACCGTGTGGTCGTAGATCTCGCCCTCCGACAGCGGCACCTCGGCGTGCGAGCACACGTCGCGGATGGCGAAGTAGTTGCCTTCGGCGCTGATGATCGCGACCGGCTCCCCGTTCACCTCGACGCTGATCGCCTCGTCGTCGCCGGGAAGGTCCGCGGCCGAGCACACCCGGATGAACCCGCTCATGCCAGCTCCGCATCGAACGCCGCCGTGATCCGGTCGCGCAGCTCGGGCGCGTCGATCTTGGCAATCAGCTCACCGAAGAAGCCGTGGATCACCAGCCGTCGCGCCTCCTCGACGGGAATGCCGCGCGCCATCAGGTAGAACAGGTGCTCGTCCTCCAGCCGCCCGCTGGCGCTGGCGTGCCCCGCGCCGACCACCTCGCCGGTGAGGATCTCCAGGTTCGGCACCGAGTCGGCGCGCGCGCCGTCGGTCAGCACCAGGTTCCTGTTGTACTCGTAGGTGTCGGTGCCGGTCGCCTCCGGGCGGATCAGCACGTCGCCGATCCACACCGTGTGCGCCTCCCCGCCCTGCAAGGCGCCCTTGTACCGGACGCGGCTGCGGCAGTTGGGCGTGTCGTGGTCGACGAACAGCCGGTGCTCCAGGTGCTGGCCGCCACCCGCGAAGTACAGCCCGTACAGCTCGGCGTCGCCGCCCGGGCCGGCGTAGCGCACCGACGGGGACAGCCGCACCAGGGACCCGCCCAGCGTCACCGCGACGTGCGTCAGGTGCGCGCCGGCGCCGAGCTGGGCGTGGTGGTGCGAGACCTGGACGGTGTCGTCGTCCCAGTCGGCGATGGACACGACCGACAGG
>Ga0213875_10001736_pt1 | contig 13657 bp, 11 predicted proteins | sample BarmaccomBMRX_R8_FD_160105 | JGI IMG/M metagenome (GOLD analysis project Ga0213875, IMG submission 160105) | Root-associated microbial communities from Barbacenia macrantha in rupestrian grasslands, the National Park of Serra do Cipo, Brazil - RX_R8 | ecosystem: Host-associated > Plants > Roots... | reverse complement strand
CGCTGGTCGCCTGCGCAACGGAAGTCGTCGTCGTAACAAAGAGCGCCGATACGGTGGGATTGGGCGACGGGATTGGCGACTGCACCACGGGAGGACGCACGATCATCTTCGCAATCACGCCCACGAACTGATACGTGTTCGTCTCGCTCGGACCGGGACTCGGCTGCCACGAATTGTTCGTCGGCGCCGGCGGCGGCGGGGGCGGGAACGTGACGGGACCGTGAGAGGGCGGTGATCCGATGCTCGGGTTCGAGCCCGAGCCGCCGGAACAACCCGCAGCAATCGCGCCGCACAAAAGGCCAAGGAATACAAAAGTGTCCCGGCGGGCCGTATTCACCCGCCGCCGCTTGGCCCTCGCGGGGATAAATCCTGGCGAGGCAAGGGCGCAGCGACGCACTAGCGAACGCGCTCCGCTTGATGCGGAGATTCGATTGGCGCGCGGTAAGCACGTTGGTGCTGTTCGGTGCGATAGCGCTCGCATTGGGTACCGGCTCCAGCGTCCACGACCGTGCGTTTGCCCAAGTCGCGCCAACGCCGGCGGTGATCGTCACGACGTCGCCGGGACCGGCTGCGCCATCGGCAATCATCGTCGTTCCGTCGACGCCGCAAGCGTCGCTGACGCCGCTGCCTGTTACCCCTACGACGCCACCGCCCTCTCGCCGTGGTCGGCACCGCGCACCGGCTGCAACCCCATCTCCAGGCGGCACCGCAGAACCTTCAGCGACCGCTACGCCGACGTCGCCCGCATTCTCGACGCTCGACGGCAATTGGGAAGTTCAACTGCAGCGCATCGATACAACCTTTTACTCGCGCTTTACCGTCAAACAAGACGGCGCCAACGTCAGTGGGACGTGGTTCGTCGATGGTCAGAACGTGCCGTTTGAAGGAACCTACGACGGCCGGCTGTTCCATTTCGTCGCAAAGGATCCGAAGAAAGGGAATCTCGACTTGAGCGGTTACGTCGAGAACTCGACCGACATGATCGGCATCGTCGACAACGGAAAAGGCGACATTCCATTCCAAAATCCGCTGGCGTTCACCGCCGAGCACCGCGCCAGCAAGGGAGCCTACCCGAAGAAGAAAAGCTGATACGTCGAAGAGGCCGGCGATGGAAGACCGCCGCTTCGGATTCCGTACTCGCGCCGTCCACGCCGGGACGCCGCCGGATCCCGCGACTGGAGCGCGTGCGCAGCCGCTCTACCTCTCGACCAGTTTCGTCTTCGACTCGGCCGAACACGCGGCCGAACTGTTCTCGTTGCGCACCTACGGCAACATCTATTCCCGCATAGGAAATCCGACCGTCTCGGCGTTCGAAGAACGGATGGCGAGCCTCGAAGGCGGACTCGGCGGCATCGCGACTGCGAGCGGGCTCGCAGCACAACTCGTCGCGATTCTCTCGCTCGCGCAAACCGGAGACCATTTCGTTGCGTCCGCCAACCTCTATGGCGGCACCGTCACGCAGTTTACGGTGACGCTACGCCGGATGGGTATTGCGTGCACGCTCGCTCCGGGCGGCGCACCCGCCGATATTGCACAGGCGATCCGTCCCGAGACGAAGGCGGTCTTCGTGGAAACGATCGGCAACCCGGCGGGAAATATCGCGGATATCGAGGCACTTGCGGCGGTCGCACATCGGCACGGCGTACCACTCATCGTCGATAACACGTTCGCCTCACCTGCGCTCTGCCGTCCAATCGAGTGGGGCGCCGATATCGTAGTCCATTCCGCCACGAAGTATATCGGCGGCCACGGGACGGTGATTGGCGGAGTCCTCGTCGAGTCCGGTGCATTTCCGTGGGGTGCGGGCAAACATCCCTTGCTCGCGCAACCGAGCCCGGGATACCATGACATGAACTTCGTGGAGACGTTCGGCGAATATGCGTACCTCATGCGGGCGCGTGCCGAAGTGTTGCGCGACGTCGGCGCCTGCCTTTCACCGATGAATGCGTGGCTGATGTTGCAGGGCCTCGAGACCCTCGCGGTGCGGATGCCGGTGCATGTCGAAAACGCCCGAACGGTGGCGCGCTTCCTGCAGGGCCGCGACGAAGTCGCATGGGTCAGTTTTGCCGAATTAGAAAGTAGCCCGTATCGCGCGCTCTCGGCGAAATATTTACCGGACGGGCCGGGTTCGATCTTCACCTTTGGTTTGCGCGGCGGAGGTGAGGCAGGGCGCGCCTTTATCGAGGCACTGGAATTGTGGAGCCATCTCGCCAACGTGGGCGATGCAAAGAGCCTCGTCATCCACCCGGCCTCGACGACGCATCAGCAGCTCTCCGAAGAGGAGATGCGCGCCTCCGGTGTCACACCCGAGATGGTTCGGGTCTCCGTCGGCTTGGAAGATGCCGCCGACCTGTTGTGGGATTTGGATCGCGCCCTACACGCCGCGGCGTCGCAAACGCTCGTGACCGAAGGCAAGCCATGATCCTGAACGGACTCTCCGCGCGCCTGGCGTTGCTGCGCCGTTCGCGCACGGTCGCCATGGTCGGTGCTTCCAACAAAACGACGCGTCCCAGCTACTTCGTCTTCAGTTACCTGCGGACGCATCGCGTCCTCGAGGTTACGCCGATCAATCCAGCGCTCGCCGAGATCGACGGAATCAAGGCATTTCCCACCCTCACCGCCTACGCGGCGGAGCGCGGCGCACCCGATATCGTCGACGTGTTTCGAAAACCATCCGAAGCGGCTGCGGTCGCGCGCGAGGCGGTTGCGGTGGGTGCCAAGGCGATCTGGTTTCAGTACGGCGTCATCGACCCTGAAGCGATTCGCATCGCCGACGAGGGGGGACTCGACGTCGTCGTGGACCGCTGCATCAAAGTCGAATCGGCGCGCTTCGACGGCGGCCTTTCCGTCGGCGGCTTCAACAGCGGACTCGTCACTGCGCGGCGTTTTCGTCCACTCGAATCCGAGCCGATGGGCCGGCACGCGCGATGAGTGCGCCATCCTTCGCTACGCTGAGCGCAGCGGAGCTCGACGAACGCATTCTTGCGTTCATCGAAGCGTGGCACACGAGCCGAGCGGTCGCGAACGAGCACGAGTTCGGCGTCCTCGCACGCGAGCTCTTCGCGTACCAGGTGGCAGAGAACGCTCCATATCGGGCGTTCGTGCAATCGGTGCGCGGCAGTCTCGAAGCACCGGACGACTGGCGCCAGATCCCCGCCGTCCCCGCGTCGGCGTTCAAGGAGGCGACGCTGGCTACGTTCGACATTCGCCGTGCAGAGGCAGAGTTTCACACGAGCGGAACGACGCAGGCCCGAGCAGGTCGTCACTATCTCGAACGAGCGGCGCTCTATCGCGCTTCGCTGCTCGCGGGTTTCGATCGTTTCATGCTACCCGATGGCGCTCGGCTCGCCTACCTGAACCTCCTTCCCGATGCGCGCACCCAACCGCATTCGTCACTCTCGTTCATGATGCAAGTGGTCGGCGACGAGCGTGGCGTTAGGCCGCCGGCGTTCTACGTCCAGGGCGAGGAGCTCGAGGTGGCGCGCTTTTGCGATGATCTTGCCGCGCTCGGTCGCGCGAACACCCCAGTCTGCATTACCGGCACGGCCTTCGCTTTCGTCGCACTCCTCGATACATTCGAGCGCCAAGGTCTCCGCTTCACACTCCCGGGCGCGTCTCGGATCATGGAAACCGGTGGTTTCAAGGGCCGTGTCCGCAGCGTCGAACGGCCGGCGCTGTACGCGCGACTGTCAGAAGCGTTTGGCATTGCGCCGCAAGCGATCGTAGCAGAATATGGCATGACGGAACTGCTGAGCCAGTACTACGATACGCCGGCGTCGCGAGCGGGCGACGCGCGCGTCAAAGCCGGTCCCCCGTGGTTACGGACGGTCGTCGTGGATGCCGAGGGCGCCGAAGTCGCGGCCGGAACGATCGGATTCTTGCGGCACGTCGATCTCGCGAACCGCTCGTCGGCAATCGCAATCCAAACCGAAGATCGCGGCTACACCATCGGTGAAGGTTTTGTGCTCCTTGGCCGTGAGACGGCAGCGCCGCTGCGCGGCTGTTCGCTCAATGCCGAGGACCTGGCGGCGCGGTACGACTGAGCCGTTCGCGCGCCTCGGCGCACATCGCATCATCGATGCCGTCGCCGATGCCGCAAAACGTTGGTGCGATGCCGACTTTCCGTTACGGGTTCGAACGACCGCCGCGATCCGCGAGCGGACGGGTTATTCCGAACCGGTCGTCGATTACGCACTCGACCGGCTCTTCGAAGCGCTGAACCGCGACGCGCTGACGGCAGCGATCGAGGGCGAACTCGGCGCGGTTGACGCTCTCGACGGATTCGTTGCGCGCGGCGAACGCGGGACGGCGTTCGCGAGCCCAGTCGGACGGCTGGTCGTCGTGGCCAGCGAGACGACCATCGGCGTCGCCTTGCCGCCCGCCCTGTTCGCGCTGTGCGCGCGCTGCGAGGTGCTGGTGCGCGACCGTTCCGATGCATTGGTGCGTGCTTTTTCCCAAACGCTGGCGGAGGAGCGCCCGGACGTCGCGGCACGGCTTCACGTGAACGACGCGACGGCGCACGACGATCCCGCGTGGCTCGCCGAACTCGCACGTGCCGACGCGGTCGTGGCGTTCGGATCCGCGGCGGCGCTGAAGGCGATTCGTGCGCAAACGCCGGCAGAGACGCGGTTCATCGCGTACGGTCACCGCACGAGTGCATCGTACGTCGCTCGGGAAGCGCTGATGGACGACGCAGCAGCGCAGCACGTTGCCGACGACGCGGCGCTCGATGCGCTCTTGTACGATGGCGAAGGCTGTTTGTCGTCGCATGCGCTCTTCCTCGAGCGCGGAAGCGGCGTCGACTTGAACAGGTTTACGGCGATGGTCGTCGCAGCGTGCGGACGGGCCGCCATCGAGTTTCCGCCAGGGGCCGTCGAGATGCATCCTTCCGTCGCGGCCTATCGCAACGCCGCTTCTTTTAGAGCCTCACGCGGATACGGACGGGTCATGTGGGATGCGCGCGCCTGTACGCTGGTCGCACTCGAGCCGCCTCGCGAGGAGCCGCCGCCGCTTCTTCCGCGAACCTTGGCGCTCTACGCGATCGATGGGCCTAAGGACTTCGCCCTGTTCGCGCAAACGCATCGGCTACCGCTGGAAGCGGTCGCGGCCGCCCCATTTCCTCCTCGCGATGATGTCGTCGCTGCCATTCTGGCGAGTGGCGCGGCGCGTATTGCCAGGGTGGGGATGCTTCAAGCGCCGTCGTTCGCCGCGGAGCATGGAGGAATCGGCCGCATCGGTCCGTTCGTACGCTGGGTGACGCGCGATCCGTGAGCGCATTCGAACGTTTGCAGACCGAAATCCCGGGACCGCGTTCGCGTGAACTCGCCGGGCGTCTCGGCGCCAGCGAGTCGCGCGGCGTGGCCTTTCTTTCGCACGATTTCCCTACGTTTTGGGAGCGCGCGACCGGCGCAACGGTCAGCGACGTCGATGGTAACCGTTATCTCGATCTCAGTGCCGCCTTCGGCGTCGCGTTGACGGGACATGCCAACGCCGCTGTCGTCGAGGCAATCGCAGCACAAAGCCACCGGCTCCCGCACGCCATGGGCGACGTCCACCCAGCCGCGCTGCGCGTCACGCTGCTCGAGCGGCTCACCGCGCTCGCACCGATAGAACGCGCGAAGGCGTACCTATGCACGAGCGGAACGGAAAGCATCGAATTTGCGCGGAAAACCGCACTGCTCTTTACCGGACGGCCTAACGCGCTGGCGTTTACGCCGTCCTACCACGGTCTCGGTTACGGCGCACTCGAGGTTACCGGGATGGAAAGGTTTCGCGCACCGTTTGCCGCGCAGCTGCGCCGGGAAACGACCTTCGTTCCCTTTCCCGATCGCCGCGATGGCGGGGCGCTCGACCGCACTGCTGCGCTCGTCGAGGCGGCCCTTCGCGACGATCCCACTATCGGATGCGTCATCGTAGAACCGATCGCAGGGCGTGGTGGCGTCATCGTCCCGCCCGACGGTTTTCTGCGCACGTTGCGACGGGTGTGCGACGAGCGCCGGTGCGTGCTCATCGCGGACGAAATCCTCACCGGCTTTGGCAGAACCGGTACACGCTTCGCCGTCGATTACGAGGCCGTCGCTCCCGACATTTTGTGCATCGGCAAGGCGCTCGCCGGCGGCTTTCCGATGGCAGCGACGATCGCCCGCGCCGACGTCATGGATGCGTGGCCGCCGTCGAGCGGGGAAGCGTTACACACCTCGACGTATCTCGGAAATCCCATGGGCTGCGCAGCCGCACTGGCAAATCTCGATGAAATGGAGCGCCTCCATACGGTGATCCGCGCGGGCGCGATCGGAGGCCGCCTCGCCGAACGGCTGACGGCACTCGTGCATCTTGGCTTCGTCCGCGACGTGCGCGGGCGCGGCGCACTCTGGGGAGTGGAGTGCGACACGGCTGAACGCGTGCGCGACTGGACGATCGCCGCGCTCAAGCGCGGCCTCATCGTGCTGCCGGCCGGTCAGCGCGGTGAGGTGCTGCAGCTTTCTCCGCCTCTGGTCATCGACGACACGCAGCTCGGGCGCGCGCTCGACCTCCTTGAAGCCGCCGCTCCTGCATGAAACGCTGGCGCGTGGGTCTCGTCGGGTCGCGATTCGGCGCCGTCGTTCATCTGCCGGCGTATCGAGCACAGGGTTCCTTCGAGATCGTAGCGATCGCATCACCAACGAACGCGCACCGCGTCGCCAGAGAGCGCGACATCCCCAGAGCGTTCCGGTCACTGCGTGAGTTGCTGGACGAGGTGGACGTCGACGTCGTCTCGATCGCCTCGCCGCCGTTCGATCATCGCGCGGCTGTGCTGTTGGCACTGGAGCGCGGGAAACATGTGTTGTGCGAAAAGCCCTTCGCGCTGACGGTCGCACAAGCGGAAGAGATGGTTGCCGCAGAAAGCAGTGCGGGGACGGTCTGCGCACTCGCGCACGAGTTGCGCTATACTCCATCTCGGCTTGCGATGCGGGAATTGATTCGTAACGGTCATCTCGGTCCGTTGCGTGAGATCGAATTCACGACGCTCTCCGGCACGCTACGCGCAACCTTCGAGCGTCCGGATTCGTGGTGGTTTCGGCGCGAGTGCGGTGGCGGCGTAGCGGGTGCATCTCTGTCGCATCTCATCGATACGGCAAACTGGCTGGCCGGACGCGCCCCACAGCGTGCCACCGGCCTCTTGCGCACCGCGAATGCGGAGCGCAGCTTCGAGGGCAAACGCTTTCGCACCGACGTGGACGACGGCGCGTTCGCCGTGGTCGATTACGGCGATGGGCTCGTCGGCCGTGTGGCGGCCGACGGAACCTCAGCGGTCGATTCGGCGGTCCTGGCAGCGCACGGCGAGGCGCGCACTGCGGTCGCGAGTGGACCGACGATCCTCGAGTCGACGACGTTCGTGGTTGACGCCGATGAGACGTCCGAGCTCACGCTCACGAAGGATCGGCACGGTCACCTCAGTGGTGCGCACCGCGACTTGCCGCCGTTCGTCAACCTTCTCGACGAGTTCGCGCAAGCGCTCGAGGGAAAACCAGCCGAGCTCCCAACGTTCGCCGATGGGTTGCAGACGCAACGCGTCCTCGCCGCCATCGGCTACGGCCAACAGTGACGGCCGGTGTCATATCGGAAGTGAAGATACGCTGCGCGGCAACTCGCCCGTGTCATCCTGAGCGAAGCGAGCGTAGCGAGCGAAGTCGAAGGACGCGTCAGCGTTCATGTGCGGTCCTTCGACTCCGTTCCGCTGAGCAAGCTCAGCTCCACTTCGCTCAGGATGACACACCATTTTCATCCGCTTTCGTGTGACGCTCCGCGTCATGCGTCACTGAAGTACAAATGCGCTGAGCTGCGACCCCCGAAGCGCTACTTCGTGATGACGCGGACGGCTTTGGCTTCGTAGCGTGGCAGCGCGCCCTCGTCGTGCACCTCCACGTCAAAGCGAATCCCCAGGCGCGCACGGAACATTCCCTGTAACTCGCGCGCAAGGTCGTCGCGCGAAACGGGCGTGCCGGCGCGCCGCTCCACGGCAACGGTCGCTTCGTCTAATACCCGATCGCCGCGCGCGACTTCGATCTGCCACGCTTCGCGCACGGTGAGCGGATGCGATGCGATCACATCCTCCACTTGCGAGGGAAAGACCAGGACGCCACGGATTTTTAGCATGTCGTCGGAGCGCCCGATGATCCGTCCGACGAGCGGAAGCCCACGACGGCCACACGGGCAGCCGTAGGGATCATCGGCGAGGCGAACGAGATCGCGCGTCCGCCAGCGCACCACCGGCGAGGCTTCTTTGTCCAGCGTCGTGATGACGATTTCGCCGATCTCTCCCGGCTGCACCGGCTCAAGCGTCTGCGGATCGATGATCTCGGAAAGCACCGAATCGTCGTTGATCAGATGCATCAAATCGGGTCCGTGTGAATACGGGCAAGAAATGCCGAGGTTCGGACCGCCGGACTCCGTCGCACCATAGATATTATGGGCGAGAAAACCTTCCGGCATCTCCGACTCGAGCTCATGTTTGAAGGCGGCGGAGATCGATTGGCCGCCAAACAGGCCGACGCGGAGCGACCAATCGCGCTTCGGGTCAATTCCTTTCGCCTTCGCGGTGTTGACCAACGTCATCAGCCATAATGGCGACATCGTGCAGACGGTGTAACGGTGATCGCGCAACCATTCCGCCACTAATTCGGCCCGGCCGGGACCGACGCCGAAATTCGTCGCACCGAACGCCTGTAAACCCCAGTCCATGACGACCCCGCCGACCCACAGACCATACCCGTATCCTTGGTACACGCGTTCGCCGGGACGCACGCCCGCACAGCGCAGGATCCTCGACATCTGCGGCCCCATCAGGTCGCGCACGTCGCGATAACTGAAACCGAAGAGGACCGGCAGTCCGGTCGTTCCGGACGTCGCGACGAAGCGTTGCACGTTGTCGATCGGCGTCGTCAAAAACGGAAACGGGTACCGCTCGCGAAGGTCGCGCTTTTCCAGCGTTGGAACGCACGAAAAGGCCTCGGGGTCGCCGAGCTGGGACGGCCGAAGGTCCGCGCGAGCGAAGTGCTCGACCCACTCGCGTGAAGCCGCAAGCCGCTCGCCGAGCGCCTTCAATTTCCGGCGCTGAATCGCGACGATCCCGTCGCGATCGAGCGTCTCGATTTCGGGGTGTTGGTACTCGGTTTTGCTGGGCGTTAGCGCAGCTGGAATCCCGCGGGAACGAGCCTCACGTTGATCTTCGAAGCGGCAGCGCACGGGGACGTCGCGTTGCAGGGACCGGCGGACCCGAAATAGTCACCTGCGTCGACGATTCCATTCCCGTTTGCGTCGTACCAGAGCGCGATGTTGAAGGGTGGCGCGGTCTGCGGTACGTCCGCGATGCGGAACGAACCGTCGCTCTGCACCGGCACGCCGGCGGGGAACGTCTCGTCCAGAATGATTGGTTTGTTGCCGCCGTTCGTGGTGTACGCAATCGCGCGGAAGTTTAGCGGATTGGGCCCAGGCACGTTCGTCGTGATCCCGGCTGCGGCCGCGACGGCACGGTAGCTATTGACGCGGCCGAACCCTTGGTTCGGATCGTTGATGTTGTCGGCGGTGTTTTGGAGGATCGACTTCACCGTCGCCGGCGACAGACTGGGATGCACGCTGCGCATCAGCGCAACCGTCCCGGTCACGTGCGGTGTCGCTTGCGACGTCCCGGCGAACAAGGCCGCGCAGAGCGGCGGAGTTGCCGGCAGAGGTTTGCACTGCTGGCTCGGGTCGGCGACGGTAAAGGAATACAGGTTGGCAATCCAGTGGAGAACATTTTCATCACCGGAGCCAGTTGGATCGCCACCGGGCGCGACGACGGACAGACCGGGACCGGAGTTCGAGTACGATGATACGTGTTCGGTCGCACTCTGATAATTCGTACCGTTGAGCGAGGTCGCGCCAACCGCGATGACGCCGGGATAGGCGGCCGGAAAGTCGATCGCGTTTGACGTGCCGCATGACCCTTGGCCGCTGCGTTCGTTTCCGGCGGCGGCGACGACGCTGACGCCTGCCGCAATCGCGGCTTCGATGGCATCGAACTCGGTCGGATCGGGTGCGCCCTGGCTCGGGCAACTCCCGAGGCTGAGGTTGATCACTTTTGCGCCCTTGGCGACCGCTTCGTCGACGGCCATCGCCTCGTCCGCGGTACTCGCGCCGTAACTCGAAGAGTTCGTATAGTCCGGCGGCTGCGGCTTCGGGAAGATGCGCAAAACGATCAGCGATGAGTTAAAGGCAACACCGGCAAAGCCGTAGCCATTGTCGGTAACGGCGTCGGCGATCCCGCTCACGTTGGTACCGTGACCGTCGTAGTCTTGAGCTGCTCCGGGGCTGTTATCTCCTTCCGGTGGTTCACTCCCAACGTAGCGCGCCTGGTAAATCACGTTTGGCGGCAGGTCGACATCCTTCGCCGACAGGTCGGCTCCGGTATCGACGATGGCGACCCGCGCGAGACCATGCGTGATGTTCCATGCGTCCGGAGTATCAATGCGCTGAAAGTCCCATTGGAATGGGGTGTAGCCATAACATCCACCGTCGACGAAGCATGGATCGTTCGGGACGCTTTGCGCATACCGGAGCGGCAGCGGCCGTGCGTCGGCGACTTCCGAGTGGCGGCGGAACTTCGCCGCGAAGGACTCCGGCGTCTGACCGCGCGGTATCCACACGATGCGGTTCATGAAATTGCCGACCTTGCCGAGCGTAAACGCCGACGGTGCGCCTTCGCTATGCTCGATTTGCGCGGCGACGCGCGCATCGCCGCGAATCGACGACGTGACGAAGTGCACTTGAATCCGCGTCCGGTCGACGCCGCCTTCCCGGCGAAGCGCGACGCCGCGGCGGACCAGCGACGGCCCAAACAGACGCGCGAACGTCCGCGTGCTGGCCGCAGCGGAGATCGAACCAAGGTGACCGCTGGTATCGGACTGCGTGTTATAGAAAACGGTGTGGTTGCCGTCCATCAACTGGGAATAGCACACGCTGAAGCTGTTCGCTGGTCCTTGGATCTTTCCGATGTACGGATACGCGGTATAAGCGGGCGTCATGCTGTAATTCGTGGCGCCGACCTTGACGGCGTTGATCAATACCGGTAGCCCGCTCGGGTTTGAAGAAAACGTATACGTCGATTGCGAGATGGCACGCGTATGGCGAAGTTGAGACAGCGGGCTGCGCTGCGTTGCATCGATCGGAATGGCGCCGTTGCACATCAGTTGGAGCACCGGAGTCGCGGTCGGTGACGGCGGCGGCGGGACTGGACCTCCGCCACTGCTGCCGCCGCCACCACACGCTGCAAGCGCGAGACCCGATACGACAAAGGCGAAAACGAATAGCGAACGTTTCACGTCGGGGTCTCCTTGCAACGAAGCAACCGGTAGCACGCGGTACACGAACCACCATCGGACGTAGCCTGCCGGTGGGGCGTTTCCTGCCAATCTTACCGTGCTTTCATCGTTCTGCGCGGTGTAGCCGCCGCCATAGCCAGCTGAGACCGAAGCTCACCGCGCGCCGGCGCACGTCTTCCCGTGTTCCGGGAAAGGTCGCGCTGCGAGTCGCTAGCTCGTCGCCGTGCGAAAGGCCGAACCAGACGAGGCCCACCGGTTTGCTGTCGCTGCCGCCAGACGGTCCCGCGATCCCGGTCGTCGCCAGCGCAACGTCGGCATCGAGGCGCTCTCGCGTACCACGCGCCATCTCGAGCGCGACTCGCTCGCTTACGGCACCATCCTGTTCGAGCGCTCGGCGATCGACGCCGAGAACGTCACGTTTGACGGCGTTGTCGTACGCGACAATTCCTCCGCGAAAACATTCCGATGCGCCGGGAACGCGCACGATCGCGTCCGCAATGCCACCCCCTGTGACCGACTCCGCAGTCGCTAGCCATAACCTCAAGTCGCGCGCTCGCGCGACGATCGCCGCTTCCAACGTCTCCCCATCGACGCCGAAAACCGCCGTACCGATACGCCGGCGCAACTCGGCCTCGAGCGGCGCAAACAGAGCGTCGGCTTCGCTACGGCTGCGGGCCTTCGCCGTCATTCGGACGTCGACACGCCCGTCGTGCGCCAAGACGGCGATTTTGGGGTTTTCTTGCATGCGGAAGAGATCTTCAATGGCGCGGTCGAGCTCGGACTCGGCCGTCCCCGTCAGGTGCAGCGTGCGGCGAAAGATCGCGGCACCGAGCTCGAAACGCTTTGCGAGCCACGGGAGAAGGCGCTCCGAAAGCATCGGGTGCATCTCACGCGGGACTCCTGGCATGCACGCGATGAATTTGCCGTCACCGCGGATCGCGACGAACCCCGGCGCGGTTCCATTCGGATTCTCGAGAACCACCGCGCCTTCGGGAAGCAGGGCCTGCCGGCGATTGTTTTCGCCGATCTCACGAATGCCGAAGGCTTGCAGGCGTCGCTCGATCGCCGCTAGCGACGGTTCGTGGAGAACAAGCGGTTTTCCGATGACGTTTGAAACCGCGTCCTTCGTGAGATCGTCTACGGTCGGCCCGAGTCCACCCGACGTCATAACGCCCTGCGCGCGATCGAGTGCGCCGCGCAGCATCGCCGCGAGGCGCGCGAGGTTGTCGCCAACGGAGTGAATCGCGTAGACGTCGATTCCGTAGTCGGAGAGCGAGCGCGCAATCGCAGACGCGTTCGTGTCGACCAAGTCGCCGAGGAGCAGTTCCGTCCCAATCGTGACGATTTCGACGCTGAGCACAGCCCGGCGCGCGTTAGTAGTCGACCGGACGCAGATAAAACTCGTTGATCGCGGTATTCGAGAGCATTGCCGTGGTCGGAAGGTGCCGTTTCCAATGCGTTCCATCGACGCGCGAGCGGACGAGCGCAATGTCGCGCCGCTCGAACCCGCGGGAGAGGATCGCATCGTCATCGTAACCCAGTAACATGAAAGCGAGAATCGCGTCGGCGTTCGCGTATGTGATGCCGAGATCTGATTCGTCGGTTTGGTTCGCTTCCAGATCGGCGCTCGGCGGCTTGTCGACGATCGATAGCGGGACGCCGAGTTCACGCGCCAGTGCCCACACCTGCGTCTTGAAAAGATCTCCGAGCGGATTGATCGCCGGTGTATCGTCGGCGTGCCACGTGAAATACCCCAAAAGCCGCTCGGTCTTGTTTCCCGTGCCGACCGGGAGCGCTCCGAGTTTTGCCGACTGATCGAACAGCACGAGCATCCGCGTTCGCGCCATGATGTTGCCACGGCGCCGTCCATCGGCGTCCGGCTCTTGCATCAAGTACCCGTCGACCGCTGCGGTGATGTCGATCGTTTCGCTTTGGATCTGCAGCGCATCGATGACGAGCTGCGCGTCGGTGAGGCTCGACGGATTCGAAGTTTTGTAGGGCATGCGTATACCCCATACGTTTTCCGCGCCGAGCGCATGCGCACAGAGGTATGCCGTCACCGCAGAATCGACCCCGCCCGACAAACCGACGATCGCGCGCGGGATCCCACGCCGTTCGATCAATTCGTCACGCAAAAAGGCCTCCAGCCAGCGCACCGCCAGCGCGGCATCGATTCGGAGCGGCGCGGGTTGCGGCACGGCTTCCAGCACAGGCAGCGTCATGTCGTCTCCTGGAACACATCGGCCAGTAAGTCTGGCAAGACCGCTTGAAGATCGCCAAGCAGGGGGAGGCTGGCCCGGGCGACGTCGATTTCGCGC
>Ga0213875_10001735_pt1 | contig 13657 bp, 9 predicted proteins | sample BarmaccomBMRX_R8_FD_160105 | JGI IMG/M metagenome (GOLD analysis project Ga0213875, IMG submission 160105) | Root-associated microbial communities from Barbacenia macrantha in rupestrian grasslands, the National Park of Serra do Cipo, Brazil - RX_R8 | ecosystem: Host-associated > Plants > Roots... | reverse complement strand
TGGGAAGATCTGCGGCAGATCGGCAGGCGAGACCGGGCCGCCGCGCAGGATCGGCATGTTCGCCCAGATCAGATGCCACAGCGTCCGAGGCTGGCCCGGCGGCAGGACCAACGTCGTCAGCGGCCCGCCGCCGCGCAATGAGGTCAGGTTGCCGCGCCCGCCGCTCGGCGCGTAGCACTGCAGCGTGAACAGCGCCATCGCCGCCGCGGCGCGCGACAGGGCCGCGACCCGGCCCGGCTTGACCAGCAATGCGGTGTTGTTGCGCCGCGTGTTGGCCCCCGGCGCCTCGATCAGCAGGGTCTCCGGGCTGTCCGGCTCGCCGGGAAGCTCCTCGATATCCTGCAGGAAGCGCGGCCCCGGACCGTCGAGATCGAAGGCGTGCGCAATCGGCGCGAAGGCCGCGGCCAGCGCCTCCGGCGACGGCGGCGCCTTCCAGGCGTGATCCCAGGCGTCATCGTGATGCGGCGGGCAGGCGGTCGCGACGAGGCCGATCAGCAGTTCCAGGCAGGCGATTCGGAAATCCGCGCGCGCCCAGTCGATCGCGACGACGGGGTTGCTGGCGATGAGACGTGTGATCTCGTCCGGCCGGATCGTCTCGACCGCGCCATCGGCGCGGCGAGCGGGCAGCCAGGAATCGTTCAGAAGGTTAAGCACCTGGATCGCTTAGAGTTGATGTGTCGCACTGCGTCGCATAAAGTCTCTCGGGCCGTTCGCACACGGCCCGAGAGATCCGCTAATCCCGGAAACCGGGATCAGGGTCTTCTTCGCCCCGTTATCGACACGGGACAGCGCCTCCCTCGCATTTGCTACTCCGTTCAAGGGTGCCGGTCGCAGCCGGCACCTGGATTCATCTTAGGGCCGAGTCCCCTTGTCAATGCCATCTCCCTTGAGCATTCGGTACATCTTATCTCATCCCCGCAAACGCGGGGAACCGGCCAGCACCTGATGTCTCCGCATTCGATACATCGGTTCATCCCCGCGGGTGCGGGGCAGTACTCGCCCGGAAGAGTAGACCACGAGCCGCGTCATAAGTCACCACCCGACGCCGGTCTTGCGAATCGGTCCCGGTTCCGTGCCATTCGCCGGCCTGATTCAGGCGGAGCAGAAGCACCGGCATTTCCTGCTCCCAGCTTGACCATCCTTCTTTGAGCTTCCTCAAGGCCGGACCCTCTTCGGCGCCCTTCAGCTGGTCTTGGCGCAATGAGACCTCGGACAATGCCCAGCTGCGGCGCGGCTCCGAGTGCGAGTACCAGGGCAGGACGGCGCCGTTTTCCTCCTTTGCCAGACGGAACACGAGTCGCGCCTCGGCCAGCCGGGTCGGCGTACGGATGTCGGGCTCCCACGCGTCGGCATCGCGACGGTAGGGCGGGTCGAGCTTCAGCACGTTCTGATACCCGGCCGCCCCGGCGCCGAGGTTCTTCCCCTTTGCCTTCATCGCGGTGTTCGAAAGTCCGGGCGGGATCGCACCGTCCGACTCGTCGTCGTAGGCGGCTTCGACCAGCGCGCGGATGCCGTCCGGCGTGTCGATGCCGCCGTGGCCGAGCAGCGCGCGGGCGCTGCGCCACAGAAGCGCGTGATCCGGGTATACCCGGCCGGTCCGCCGCAATTCCGGCCCGAGCCAATCCGCTGGCGGATCGTCGATCGGCTCCGGCGACAGCAGCAAGAGGCGCGGGCCGGGGATGGGCCGGTCACCGCGCCGGTGGCGCCACAATCGGCCGGCGCGCTGAATGACGAGATCGGCCGGGGCCAGGTCGGTGACGATCAGGTCCAGGTCAAGGTCGAGGGACTCTTGTAAAACCTGGGTTCCGACCACGACCTGTCCCTTTCGTTGCGTCGGGTCCGATTCCCGCCCGAACCGGGCCAGCACCTCGGTCTCGATGTTCTGCCGGTCGCCCATCGCGAAGCGGGCGTGGAACAGCACCGGGTCGAGCCCGTGCGACCGCAGCTCGTCGGCGGCCGCGATCGCGTCGTCGACGGCGTTGCGGATCCAGGCCACCGACGCACCGGCGCGCGCCGCCTCGACGATCGCGGCGACCGCTTGCGGGCGGTCGATCCGCTCGACCGCGACGCGGCGCGCGAGCTCCGGGGCCATCGCGCAGGGCTCGGCCACGATGCCGGCGCGCGACACCGTGGTCGTCAGCGGATACGCGCTCGCCTCGTTCCTCCGGTCCAACGCGCCGAGCCCGTCGAGGAACGCGGCCTGCAGCTTGCCGCGCTGCTCGGCTGTCAGTGTCGCCGAAAGCACGATCGCGCTGCCGCCGAGCGCCGCCTGAAATCGCAGAAGTCCGTAAAGCTCCTGGTTCACATACGAGTCGTAGGCGTGTGCTTCATCGACGATCAGGACCCGGCGCGACAGACCCAACAACCGCAGCGGCGCGTGCCGGGTCGGCAGCACCGCCATGACCGCCTGGTCGATCGTGCCGGCACCGATCTCGGCGAGAAAGGCCTTACGCCGGTCGTCGCCGATCCAGGCGGCGCACTGTGCCTCGGCCGGCTCGTCCGACGGCTCCCGGGAGCCCTTCCGCGTATCGCCCGTGGTCTCGAGAATGCTGCCGGTGAATCCCTCGTGCACGTCGCGGCGGCCGTGCGACAGCACCAGCGAGGGGGTGGCGCCCGGCGCGAAGAAGCGGCGGTACGCTTCTCTCAGCCGCGCATACATCGCGTTCGCCGTGGCCATCGTCGGAAGAGCGAAGAACAGCCCGTCGGCCCGGCCGGCCGCCATCAGCCGATGCGCCAGCACCAGGGCCGCCTCGGTCTTGCCCGAGCCGGTCGCGTCCTCGACCGTGTAGAGGACCGGGCCGTCCGGGATCGCGACGGTCTCCGCCCAGCGCTGCAGCGGCCTCGGCAACAGGCCGGGGAACAATCGGCCGAAACCGCTTTCCGGCGACACCGCGGAGGGAAGCAGATGAGCGTCGTGCGCCGCCCGCCGGGCGCGCGGCAGCGCGATCTCGTGCCAGTAGCGAGCGAGGTCGGTGTGCTCGGCGGCAGCGACCGGCACGAACCACTGGCCCGAGCCGAGCCAGTCGGCCAACACGGCGAGCCCGGCCAGAAACCACGCGAGACGATCTTGCAATCCCGCGTCCAGGCGAGGCAACGGGGAGGGATCGAGCACGAGCAGCATCTCTCGGATAAAGGCTCGCGCAGCGCCGAGACAGACCTCGCAAGCCTTGCCGCTGTGGAATTCGGCGTCTTTGGGCTCCCTTGGCGGGCGTCCGTGATGGCCCGTGACCGCCCGCAACAGCGCTCGGCGCGGACGGTGCTGCCACCCCATGAACACCGGATCGATCTCCGGCGCCAGCTTGCCGCACAGCAGGGCATAACCGTCTTCGTCGTGGAAGCCCGGCGGCGGCGCGACCTTCGCGCCCAGCGCGGCCGGCCATAGCTCGCGCACCTTGAACTGAAACGGGCGGGTGAACTTGCCGATGTCGTGCAGCGCGATCAGCGCCGCCAGGGTCGCCGCGCCGACCTCGACCGGCGACCGGTAGGCCTGGGCCAGCACGAACGCGCACGCCGCGACATCGAGGCTGTGATGCGGCACGCTGTGCATCGGGGGCTCGCCCTCGCGGCCCGACTTCGCCCAGAACTCGAAGAGCGGCGCCATTGTGTCCTTAAGTCCCGATCTTCACCGCATGCGTGCTTGGGTTACTTTATGTCGCTCCATCGCACCGCCCTAAGTCTTAATCGCAACGCTGACTCCTCTTCTAGAGTGGCCCCTCCGGGTGGACAGGATGAGTGGTTTGAGTGATCGCCGTGCCTGTCGGGCTTCAGAGGATGAAAGCCACAGCCCGGCATTGATGCCCCGGGGGCCGCATTCAAGCGGTAGCTTTCGCAGGATTGTCCCGATTGAGACGCTCCACTGGCTACTGGAGGGGCACAACAGTGGTGCGCCGGCCGAAAATCCGCAAATGCTGTGCGGGCGCAATTCCGTCCAGTACCAACGCTCCCCCGCCGAACTGCTGGCCGATAATTTTTCACTTCATTCGCGCCCAAACAAAGCCATGCCATTGGCTGCGAAAGGACTGGTTTCCGTTGAACGCCCTCATTTGCGGAGCATCCGAACATCGACGATTACTCCATCCGTGAGGCGCAGTAGTTTCAGCGGAGCTGAGCTGAAAGCGTAGGCGGCAAACGCATAAAGGAAACCGTTGTCATAGGATTTCAGAGTTGGTTTGTTGTCACTTCCGAGGTTCGTAGGACCTTCGGGTCCTTCGCCGTCCCCGATCTGAGATCGAGAACGACCCAGGAATTTCCCGGCATCGTGACGATTTCACCCCGGTGCAGCAGTGCGCGCCGCCTGTGAACCACGAGAATATTACATCAACCGGGCTATGGGCGGCGTCGAGATCGGTCACGCGCGCGGTCGCACTGATTCCGAAGGATTGCTCGCTACCTTCGACAACAATTCGTTGCCCATTATAGACGGCCTCTAACATTGGCCGCTGGGCCGCCCCTAGCGCAGCGGTGAGCGTCAGGCGCAGATCGCCGATTCGCCAGACGTTATCCGGGCCGTCCTTTGCCAACGACCATTCAATAGACCGTATCGGCGAGCGCAGCAGGCGAAAGCGTCACAAGGATAAGCGCAAGGAAACTTGCCAGCATTCTCGCCATTGTTCGGCCCCAGCGTGACTACGTAGGGTCTGTCGATATCACGGCTCGGCTTGGCGATCGCCCGAAACTCAGTGCCCGGTACTCGCGGCATTGTCACGTTAAGGTTGTGTGCTGAGGTGAGGCCATTGTCACGGGAATCGCTGAGGGGCGCTCGTGTGCAAGCTGCTGATAAGAAGGGCCATGCGCCGCGCGTCCTCGTGACCGACAGGAGCGAAAGCAATCCTCACCGGCGGCTTCTGAACAACTGACCTCCGGGTCCCATGAACCAGCGCATCCCCGAACTGCATCTCGGAAAGCGCTGTACTCGCGCCCAGGAGGTTTTTGATGTTTCGGGTTCATATTCCGTCGTGATCGTGCCCACCGCCGAAGCCACGAACGCCATTGGGCGTCATCCCAAGTGGCAGCCCCTCGCCCCCTGTGGGGAGATCGTTGCCGAGGCTAGCCTAGTGGGAGGGCGTGCTTCAGGCAGGCTTCCCATCTGATTTGAGGGCAGGTAAGCACACCATCATTCGGCAGCTGCGGTCAGACCAAGCGGTACCGAGGCGGCGAGGGTGGCGGGCTGCACCACCAGGCTTTGGCTGCCGGTCGCGAAACTCAGCCCGACCTCCTTCAGCGCGGCCTCGATCCGGCGGTAGGCCTCGGTCCGAACCTCGAACTGCATGCCGGGCTCGGTCTGCACCTTGCAGCGGAAGATCTTTACGCCCGGCTCGATGCGATGAAGCTTGGCCTTGAGCGGTGCCATGATATGCTGGGCGAGTTCATCGTCCTCCAACATCTGCTGGCCGATCTTTTTCACCATCTTGCGGATCTGCTCGCTGTCTGTGTCGATCGGCAGCGGAATCTCGAACTTGTCGATGACCCAGTCGCGCGAATTGTTGCGCACTGTGCCCAGCGAGCCGTAAGGCACAAAATGCAGCGGTCCGTTCTGATGACGGAGCGCCACGGTGCGCAAGGTGATCTTCTCGACGGCGCCCTTGGCGTTGTTGCCGGCCTCGATGTACTCGCCAATACGAAACACGTCCTCGATCAGGAAGCAGGCTCCCGAGAACAGATCCTTGATCAGCGTTTGCGCGCCGAAGCCGACCGCGATGCCGACAACCCCGGCGGAGGCGAGCAGCGGCGCGATGTTGATGCCGAGATCCGACAAGACGATCATCAGCACGCCGAGCCCTATTACCACGAGGCCGATGCTGCGCAGCAACGGCTCCACGGTGCGCGACCGGCTCTGTGCCGTGCCGTCGTCGCGCGCCAGCAACATCGCCATGCCCGCCTCGAAAACGCGCCAGAGATACCATCCAACAAGGGCGGTCAATCCGATATCGAGTGCGGCTCCCAGAGACGAGTCTATCTGCGGCGAACCGAAGAGGCCTCGCAAATGCAAATCCCAGGTATCGAACAGCACGACAGCCGCGACCGACAGCACGCAAGCGGCAATCACCTGGTGTAGCACACCGGTAAAGCGGTCGATGGCCGCCAGCATCTCGGCACCGGCCACCGGGCTTCGCGGCTCCGGGCGTTCGACCTCGGCGAGCTGGTCCGACTCCGCGCTCGGCATAAAGATCATGCGGCGCCGCTCACAACGGGCCACCATGCGCTGCGTCAGACGCCGCATTTCCAGGATGATCACGCCGTCGATTGCCGGGATCGCCAGCAGCACCAGCACCGTCGTCAACACTTGAACAAGCGGCGGAACATGCGGCAGCAGGATGCCGCGCCACCAGGTCACCGTGAGCCCGAGCACGCTGACCACGGCGAGGCGATGCCAGTACCAGGCGAAGCCAGTTACCGAATGGCGGATGTGCCATAAGGCGGCGAGGCACAAGACCGCGACGACGAAGCCATCGAGCAGTGCTAGGATCTGCGGGACGCCGATCCCGAAATGTGTCGCGTAGAGGAAGTAGGCGGGTACCCAGCCCCCGATCGCGACCAGTATGATCAGGCGGAGCGTCCTTTCGCTCCAGGCCGCCTCCGACGCGGTCAACGGCACGAGCTTGAGGCCGGCTCTCGTCGCGGACAGTGGCAAGGTCACGATCGCCTGGGCCGCCCAACCGGTGACAATTGCCGAGATCACCCCGGTGGTGGCCATCTCGAAGCCATCGCTACCGCGAGGCAGATGGCCAATATACACCCAGCGATGCTGGAGCAGCCCATGGGCCAGCAGTTGCGCAATGATGAACATCAGAGCCGGAGGTGCCAGGCCGAGAGCGAGCTCGTTGAGCTTCGCCGTCAAAAGCCTTCCGAGGCCGCCGGTCTGAACGAGGCTCAGCCGATGCCGAGGCGCGGTCAGAAGCCAGCCCAGGCCCAACCCAGCCGCCCCGGAGAGCAACAGCGCGACGCCGAGGCCGGCGAACAGCACCATGGCTTGGGAGAAATCTGGCTGCCCTGTGGTGAATTGCGCGACCTCGCCGAGCCGGTCAGGCGTAAAGGTTTGGGCTGCATCCGCCAGCATGTGGCGCAGCTCGACGGACAGGGATGAACCGAGTTCCGCCAACCGGTGCTGGGCCACATCGAGCGGCCCATGCATCGGCATCATCATGCCGCCCCCAGGCGTGACCGTGGCCGAAACGGCGGACGGACTCGCTTCGGTCACGGGAGCGCTCGTCATGAAAGGTCACCCTTCGCAGAGGCAGCGTTTCATGCCTTCTCTGTCCGACATGATTTCGAGCTGGAAGGCCTGCAACTTCGGAGTAAAGCGTTTCAGATCACGCGGCGCTATCGACGAGGACGATTTCGGCCTCCTCGACCGCACGAATTTGCAGAACCCCCTCGCTAGCGATTGCGGCTCCGTCCCCGGTCTTGAGCTCCGTACCATTAACCTCGACGGAGCCCTTGGCCGGCACGAGGTAGGCGCGGCGATCGTCGCCGAGCGGGTAATCGATTACCTGGCCGGATTGCAAGCTCGCGCCCAGAACCCGAGCATCGGCCCGGATCGGAAGTGCGTCGTGGTCTTCCGGGAAACCGCTTGCGAGCACGATGAGGCGGCCGAGACGATCGCTTTTCGGGAACGGCTTGGTGCCCCAGGAGGGGGGTTCGCCAATTTGCGCGGGCTTGATCCAGATCTGGAAAAGCCGGGTCTGGCCCGGTTCCATGTTGAATTCGGAATGACGGATGCCAGTGCCGGCGCTCATCACCTGGACGTCGCCGGCTTCGGTGCGGCCGTGATTGCCCAGATTATCCCCATGCGTAATCGCGCCCTCTCGAACGTAGGTGATGATCTCCATGTCGGAATGCGGGTGGGGTGGAAACCCCGTTCCCGGAGCGATGGTGTCGTCATTCCAAACGCGCAGCTGCCCCCAGCCCATCCTTTCGGGATCGCGGTACTCGGCAAATGAAAAATGATGTGTGGCATTCAGCCAGCCGTGGTCGGCCCGGCCGAGTTTTTCGAAGGGTCTGCGTTCAATCATGCTTCTCGGTCCTTCTTTAGGGTTAAGGATAGTGCGTTAGGCGGGGTCGTTACCGACCGTCACTTCGCCGCCCTCAGGGTCGCTGCGGAAGCGCCAGAGACCAGTCGACCGGAACGAAGCGCCCGTCGCGAAGGTGTCCTCCATGAATTGGCTCTCGGTCAGCTTGCTGCCTCGGGTCCGTGGGTATGCTGCACCAATAATTCTCTGCCGCCCGATGCGCGGCCCTTCCCGGAGCTATAGTGCGGCGGCCGTCCGGACGGCCGCCGAGCCGCAGCATGGTGGCATCCGGTGACATCAGGTGTCGAAAGACGACCGCTGCCCTGGCCTGCCATCCCTCACGAGGTCAGCACAACAATCTTCCCGCCAGCCTTGTTCTCCTCCATCGTGCGATGCGCCTCGACGATCTGGTCGAGCTGAAACACACGACCGACCTGAACCCTCATGGTCCCTGCGGCGACCTGCTCGACCAGCTCCTGCAAGGGAGTGGCGATGAAGTCCGACGGGCCGCCGTCATAGGTCGTGAGCCCGACGGCTGTCGGTATCACATCCATGGGGCTGAAATGGTCGAAGGACCATTTGTTGCCCACCATGCCGGTCATGCAAACAAGCCCGGGCTCTTTCGTGCAGCGCAGCGAATCGGCGAGTGTCGTCGTGCCGATCAGCTCGAGAACCTTGTCGACCCCGCCACGCATCGTCTCCTTGACCTGTGCGGCGATCGTTCCGGTATCGATGAAGACATGATCGGCGCCGGCGCCGCAAAGCATTTCGGTCCGATCGGGGCGGCGCGTCGTTGAGGCGACCACCGCGCCGTGTGCCTTGGCAATAGCGGCTGCGGCCAGGCCGACCGAGGTCGTTCCGCCGCGCACCAGCAACCGCTCGCCCTTCCCGAGGCGCAGCGATCGGAACAGCGAGCCCCAGGCCGTCTGGAGCATCTCGGGTATCGCGCCCAGCGTTTCCCAAGGGAGTCCGGTCCTGAGCGCCTGCACCTGGGCTGCCGGCACGCAGGTATATTCGGCGTAGCCGCCATCGAACTCCCGGCCCATGCCGCCCATCGCCGTCGCGACCGTATCGCCTTTGGCGAACTCGCCGCCGGGCGCGGCCTCGACGATCCCCACCGCCTCGATGCCGAGAACGCGCGGGAAGGAGACATTCGGCGACAGACCCTGGCGGGTGAAGAGCTCCGACCTGTTCAGGCCGAAGGCTTTCACTCGGACCAGCACCCACCCGGGTCTAGCGGCTGGGATCGGCAGCGTCTCGAGTTTGAGAACCTCGGGCCCGCCAGCCTCGCGAATAACCGCGGCTTTCATCGTCGCTGCCATGGTGATGGTGCCCCCTGTGTCTAAGCCCGCCCTGCCGCAGCCCGTGCAGCCGGGGCGTCTTTGTGCGCCGCCAGCAATCCGTCGACGCTCAGTCCGAAAGCGCCGTTCCGGGCAATCAGGATGAACCCCCCAGCCATGGTCAGGTTCTTCAAGAAGTTGATCATCTGGTTTTGGTCGGCAAAGTCCGTGTGAAAAATCAGCGCCGTCAGCACGCACCAGCTGGCCAGCAATATCGCCAGGGGCCGGACCCACAACCCGACTACCAGGAGGAGGCCCGCGCCGAGCTCCCAAACAGCCGCCGGCCAAACCAGGATGCCGGGAACGTGGTACGCCTCCATATAGGCCTGCGTTGCCGAACTGGCTGTGAGCTTCCCATACCCCGAGATAAGGAACAGGAGGGACATCAGTACCCGGGCGGGAGCGTCGAGCTGCTGCAACCTGAAAGACATTCTCCCCTCCATTTCAAATCAAGCGCAGTTAAACAGTAAACTTTAAGGAGGCGCGACATCGCGCCTTACGAGTCAGATCCTTGAGAACCCCCCGCCTTCGGGCCTAAATCCGCCTGAGACCTGAAAAGATTCGACGATACCGTGCATCTCGATGGGCTCGATATTCTCCCCATGTGCGAGCAGTCCGCCGCTTATCGCAATTTCCCGTACCGACCCGCCGGGCTTTATGCTGAGCGCTGTCGCCGGGAGCTGGGTGATGACACCCTTCACGAGTGAGCTGCCGATGCCACCATGCGTTTCGATCCCGCGCCTGACCGCGAGACGGCCGATCGGCTGGCTGATCTGCACGCCCACGGCACCGTCGGCGCGGGTGATTATCCGCTCGAACTCGGCGTCACGAACCGTGCCTGCATAGACGTTGAAGCCGCGAGCACCTCGTCCGAATGTCTCGATCGCGCCATCGACGCGCAGCACGCCGATCGTGCCGAAATTCACGAAACCGATGCCGCTTGCGCCGTAGGAGGTGATTTTCTCGTCGGCGTGCCAGCGCTCCACCGTTCCCCAGTTGTCGAGCACCATGTCGTTCGGCCCATAAGTCGTCACCGCGCCGGCGTTGCGGACGCGATCGACCCAAGCTCCGTGGACGACGAATACACCACCGGAAATTCGGTCCGGCGTTCCTTCGGAAATGCCGCCATCGGCGTGAATCTCGTTGGTCTCGAGCGTCCGGACGAGGAGGCGGCCGCCCCTGGGCGTCCCGCCGACAAAGATCCCGCTGCCCCGAACCGGAAGCCCTCGTTGCCCGGCAGTCAGCCCGCTCAGATCGGCGGTGATCAGACTGTCCGGATCCTCTTGCAGGTTCCAGATTGTGAATACGCCGGGAACGACCTCTACGCCGAACCCGGACGGCCTTTCGCCGAAGCCGCGTGCATCTGCGGCTGCAATTTGAATATCGTGGGCCTCGAGGTGCCCGCTGCGCGCTTCGCCGCGGAGAAGCAGCCGCACATTGCCCGTGATGGCCAGTCGGGAAAGCTCGGTTCGGCCCAGACCGGCGACTCGTGTATCGTTGAACAGAGCCCGCCGGTCCGGATCGGTCGTGAGCGTGAGATCGGCGACGGTGTTGCCGGACGACACCTCGATGCCGTCCTCTCCCGGCGCGAAGCGGAGCATACCACCCTGCGGTCCTCCACGCAGTTGCTGCCCGGGAGCCAGGCGGAAGCTGGGCAGTTCGCTAACCGTGCCAGCTACCTGGATCTGTGCCACTTCGGGCGCGCCGGCAGCGTCGAGAAGCTCCTCCCGGCTTGAAACGGTGCGGGTCCCGGCTGTCATGGCGCTGTTGTTCATGGGGCCACCTCGTGTGTCAAAGGGGAGCAATCGCGCCCGGAAACGAGCGAGCGACGATCGGCTCTTGCATTTCACGCCCGCGAATGCTTCGAGGCGTTGAAGCGTGCTCTCGGCGGCGGCGATCAGCCACCGATCGGCGGATCGATCGGCGAGAAGCTGTAGCGGGCGATGCGCCACCGCCCGTCGGCTCCCTTCCTCAGGATGAAGAGTTCCTGGTTTGCTTCCGAGGTGGTCTTGCCGGTCGAGGCATGGTGCGTCGTACCGCTCGAATGGGTCCGCACATACGCATAATCGGGCGACAGCTGAACGAGCTCATTGATCGTGAATTTGACGTTGAAGGCGAGCTCGCGGAACACTCTGTCGTAAGCGGCCCGCACCGCGTCGATCCCGATCGACGAGTCGCTATAGGGCGCCATGAAGACGCCGTCCTCGGTGTAGAGCGGCAGCACGTCTGCCGTTTTGCCTGCGTTCAGCGCGGCGTTGTAAGCAGCCATCGTGCTACGGATACCCGCCTCGTCCCCCTTATCCGCCACGCCGAGGCCGCCGGGGCCCTCCGCCGCCATTGCCGTGGTGACATTGCCCGCAGCGCCCATGACGAGTGGAAGCAGGATCGGAATTGAGAATGTCAGTCGCGAGAGAAAGGTCATCGGGGCCTCCTGTGGGGTCAGGGGCCGAAGTAACCTTTTTCACTAATCTTGGTTAGCCGGGTAAGCTGGAACGGTCTGTCCCGGAAACGGAACGCGCTTTCTAAACCAGAGGCGAAACCGTCAACACGCCCGGATTGCCCGTTAGATCAAGCGGGCCGTCATCACCCTTACCAAGACAGTAGCCGCGTATCCGGATATCTCACCGTCGGGGGCCGGTTCGGGCTTCCCTACTCCTTAGGGTCAGCGATTGCCGCAAGCAACGGATCGATAAAGGGCGATAATCTTCGACCTACTACCGGCGGACAAGGGCGGTTATAATCGCCTTCTGAGGTGAGTCCGAGACCATGGGTCAGTGCTCGATAGTCCGCGGACGAGGAAAACGGAAAACGAAAAGCCGGTCAGGTGACTTGCGGTCATCTGACCCTCAAAAGACTCACTCGTCCTAGTCATAAAGATGGCCAAGACCATCGACCTGAACGACATCCGGCTTCTGATGCAGGTGATCGAGCACGGAAGTTACACGGCTGCGTCCCGTGCGATCGGTGTACCGAAATCGACGATCAGTCAGCGTATTGCGGCACTCGAACACACCATCGGAACAGGCCTTCTACGACGTACTTCTCGGAGCTTCTCGCTGACAGAGGCGGGAGTGCGCCTGCTACCGCACGCCCGCGCGATCGAGGATTTGGCGAAGACTGTCGAGCAGGCTCTTTTGGACGAAAGGCGGGAACTCGCTGGAACGTTGCGGATTTCGTCCTCGCATGTGATCGCCGCCTTTGCACTCTCGTCTATAGTGTCTCGCTTCCTCGAGCAGCACACGGGTGTGACAATCCGGGTCGAGGCGACGAACCGGGTGGTGGATATTATCCGGGAAGGGTTCGATATGGCACTCCGAGGCCATGTCGGATCTCTGAAGGATTCAAGCCTTATTCAGCGGGTCGTCGCTCACACGCCCTGGTCGATGGTCGCAGCTCCTTCGTGGATCGAAAAGCATTCGATGCCGCGCGCGCCTGATGAGATTCCCCCCGGGCATTTGCTCTATTTTGCGATATCCCGAGAATGTGCGAGCTGGACGCTGCGGCGGGAGGACGAAGAGGCGGTCGTACGGGTGGCACCGCAGCTCATCTCCGACGACATGATGACTGTTCGCGAAACGGCCCTCGCGGGCGGCGGGATCGCCTGTTTGCCGACCTACATTCTAAGGGACGCAATAGAGGCGGGCCAGCTCGTGACGATTTTGCCTGAGTGGATAAGTCCTCCTTCGACCATCAGCGTTCTGACTCCGCCGAGAGCGCAGTCCTCGCGCCTCACGCGGGCCTTTTCTGATTTTCTCGCGGCGGAGTTTCCGAAGGCGATCCGCTCGTAGTCAGGCTTGCGCTTTCGATCGGAGCACGATTTCGCCGATATTGAGGTTATCGGGTTGCTCGATCGTGTAAGCGATAGCCCTCGCAACGGATTCCGGTTCCATGGCGAACTCGGCCGCAGCCTGCTTCATCTGAGACCGCAGCGCCTCATCTCGGACATGCTCAAGAAAATTCGTGTCCGTGAATCCCGGAGAGATGACCGTGACCCGCAGCTTGCCGGCGAGCTCCTGGCGCAGACCGTCGGAGAGGGCTAGGACGGCGGCTTTTGTCGCGGAGTAGACGGCCTGGTTGGGGACGGTTTTGCGAGCGGCCGTGGAAGCGATGTTGATGAAATGGCCGCTGTCCTGGGCCTGAAAAACGGGCAGCGCCGCCAAGATTCCGTACAGCAGACCCTTGAGGTTCACGTCAACCATCTGCTCCCAATCGTCGACCGCGAGATCGCTCAGCGGACCGATGGGCATAGTGCCGGCGCTGCTGACCAGCACATCGAGCCTGCCGTAATGCTGAAGGGCGGTTTCAACC
>Ga0213875_10001734_pt1 | contig 13664 bp, 14 predicted proteins | sample BarmaccomBMRX_R8_FD_160105 | JGI IMG/M metagenome (GOLD analysis project Ga0213875, IMG submission 160105) | Root-associated microbial communities from Barbacenia macrantha in rupestrian grasslands, the National Park of Serra do Cipo, Brazil - RX_R8 | ecosystem: Host-associated > Plants > Roots... | reverse complement strand
GCTTTCGCGTACCGCCCGCAGTATCAGGAAATCGCCGACCGCCTGCGGCACCCGGATGCCGGCGGCAAAGGTATGCGCATCCTGCCAACGCGGCGCGTGCTCCTCGCCATCTTCCCAGGCCTTGACCATCGGGGCGCACCCCGCTGCCTGCACCACCACCATGCGCGGCCGCTTGCTGCCGATCCAACCCATCGCCTCAAGCTCGGCGAAGGCCTTCCACATGCCGATAATGCCGGTGCCGCCGCCGGTCGGATAGAAGATCACATCGGGCATTTCCCACCCGAGCTGCTCGGCCAGTTCGAGGCCCATCGTCTTCTTGCCCTCGATGCGGTAGGGCTCGCGCAGGGTCGAGCAGTTGAACCAGCCAAGTTCTTTCTCGCCCTCGGCGACCAGCTTGCCGCAATCGTCGATCAGCCCGTCGACTAGGTACACATCGGCGCCCTGCATCGCGATCTCGCGCACATTCACATCCGGCGTGTCGTCGGGGCAGAACACGGTCGCCTTCATCCCGGCGCGGGCGCAGTAGGCCGCCATCGCGGCGCCGGCATTGCCATTGGTCGGCATCGCCATGTTGGTGACGCCGAGTTCCTTGGCCATCGACACGGCCATGACGAGGCCGCGCGCCTTGAACGAGCCGGTCGGCAGCCGCCCCTCATCCTTCACCAATAACTCGCCGCCCTTGGCGAGCCGCCCGGCGATGCGCGGCAATGAGATCAGCGGCGTCACCACCTCGCCGAGCGACACCACGCTTTCCGGCCGCCGCACCGGCAGCATCTCGTGATAGCGCCACATCGTCTGTGGCCGCGCCGCCAGCGCCTGGCGCGACAGTGCCTTGCTGAGTCTGTCGAGATCATAGCGCACCAGCAGCGGCCGCCCGGCCTTCGACAGCCCGTGCAACTGGTCGGCGGGATAGTGCTCGCCGGTCTTGCTGCATTCGAGATGCGTCACAAAAGTCGGCAGGTCGCCGCCGTTCCACTCGTAATCGTGCATTACCGCTCCGTCGGCTTTCAATTCACTGAGATAATGCGAGCCGCCAACTGGTTCCCAGGAAGCTCAAATCACTGGCATCGCTCGTTCCAATTCCCTCCCCTGCTTGCGGGGGAGGGTTAGGGTGGGGGTAAGCCGCCGGCTGGTCTGACGTATTCGTCGGCTGTTGTGCACGTTGCCGAGGCCAGCTTAACCCCGCCCCTGCCCTCCCCCGCAAGCAGGGGAGGGGGCGATTTGGCACGGCCCGCCCGTAGTTTCTCCTACGCGCCAGCTGTCAGATCAGGAACACGCCCTTTCCCGTCGTCTGGGTGTCGAACAGCTTGTATGCCTCCTCAGCCTGGTCGAGCTGCCAGCGGTGGGTGAAGAGGGCTTCGACGTCGACGTTGCGGTCGGCGACGAATTGGGCGCATTCGGCCTGGCCCATCTGCGAGAAGGTCCATGACGCGACGATCGTTAATTGCTTGCGCAGCATATCGGGGCTGACATCGATCTCGACCTTGTTGCGCTCGCCGACAAAACAGGTCGTGCCCCACACCTTGGTGCCGCGCACCGCGGCGATGCGGCCCTCCGGCTGCGACGAGGTGTCGAGGGTAAACTCGGCGCCGTAGCCGTGCGTCAGATCCTTGATCGCGCCCACCGGGTCGTTGGAGCGCGGGTTGACCACCTCGTCGGCGCCGAATTCCGTGGCGCGATTGAGGCGTTCCTCGCTGACATCGAGCGCGATGACACGCGCCCCCATCGCCTTGGCCAACTGTGTCGCCGACAGGCCGACGGGCCCCTGGCCGAAAATCGCGATCGTATCATTCCCCGACAGGCGGATACGCCGGAGCGCGCCCCAGGCCGTACCGGTGCCGCAGGAGATCGCCGCGCCAGTCGTGAACGACAGTTCGTCGAGCAGCGGCACCAGGGTAAAGGCCGGTATCTTCAGGTACTGCGCGTGGCCGCCATGCGCATTGTTGCCGTAAACCAGCACCGGCTGCTCCTGGCACAACTGCGACCAGCCAGACTTGCAGTGGTTGCACACGGTGCAGCCGGCGTAATGGTGCACCATTACCCGCTGGCCGATCTGCGCCTGCGCCTTGCTGACGCCCGGGCCGATCGCTGCGACGATACCGCACGGCTCGTGCCCGGCGATCGTCGGCTCGGCGGGTGCCGCCAGCCCTCCGGTCGAGCCGCCGCTTTTCGGCCGGCGGTACTGGTGCAGGTCGCTGCCGCACATGCCGGAGGCTTTCATCTCGATGACGACCTCGCCTTCGCCCGGGGTCGGGTCGGTGAAGTTCATCAGTTCGAGTTCGCGTTCGCCGTGAAACACCACGCCACGCATGCGGTCCTCCCATTTCGTGCTGTTCCTGCGGATGCTAGCATGGCGAGGGGCGATTGATCAGGCAATCGCGGTGGCACAGGGGAGGCAATATGCGGCGATCGTTGTCGCGGCTGGCATTGCTTGGCGCGGCGTTTGCGATGTTGGGCTCAACACCCAGCCTGGCCTGGGGGCCGGATGCGCATCGCGTCGTGGCTTTGATCGCCGAGCGCGTCATGCAGCAGAGCGACCCCGCCGCGCTGAAGAAGCTCAATGCGCTGCTCGCCACCGACAAGAGCCATGCGACGCGCACCGATATCGCCAGCGAAGCGACCTGGGCCGATGTACTGCGCGACAAGAGCGAGGAGGCCCGCTCGGCCACGACGCCGTGGCATGCGGTGCGCCTCAACGCGCAGAACCCCGATCTGTCCGCCGCCTGCTTTGGCAGGCAACCATTGCCTGAGGGCTATCCGGCCAGTCATGGTCCGCGAGAAAATTGCGCTGTCGACAAGGTCCTGCAGTTCCGAAAGGAGCTGGCCAACCCTGAAACCACGTCGTTCGAGCGTGTTGCGGCGGTGCAATACCTGCTCAATCTGGTGGCCGACCTGAACGACCCGCTGCTCGCCATCGACCATGGTGATCAGGGCGGCAATTGCGTCGCGGTGCAGATCGGCGGCAAACCGCCGGTGCGTCTCGCAACCTATTGGGAAACGACGCTGCCGGCCGAGGTTATCGGCGCAAATCCGATCCAAGCCGCGGGCAAGCTCGCTGCAGCGCCAGCCGACGCAAAGAGCGGGGCGGCGGGCGACCCGGAGAGCTGGGCGAAAGACAGCTTCGAGGTGGCCAAAAGTGTCACCTATGGCTTCGCCAGTACGCCGGGTTCCAATGCCGACGTACCGATGCCGAAGGGCGAAAGCCTCTCATGCGCATCCGTGCCGGTCTACAAGGCCGATCCGGATTACGAGACAAAGGCGCAGGCGGCGCTGCGGCAGCAGCTGACAAAAGCCGGGCTGCGCCTTGCATCCGTTTTGAGTGAAGGACTGAAGTAGCGCGCCCGCAGCCCGCTTAGCGCAGGCGCGCTGGGTCGAGCGCGTAAACCAGCGGATAAAATGGGAGCACCAGCGGCGCCCAAAAATGATCGTAACTGTGCCGCGCGCCCGCCTCGGACACGGCCCAGAGCCGCATCCCATCATACGCGATACCCTCGGTGCCGGGGGCGATCGCATAACGCGAAGTCACCGCGCCGCTCGCTGGATCGAGGCGCCCCAACTCGCCCCAATGCGTGTCGCTGCGCGAGACCCATAGGCCGCCGTCGCGGTCGAAGGCGGCGCCCTGGGCATAGCTGGGAATGGCGAGTTGAGCGCTGCTTTGAGCAGCGTTGAGGGGGGCGCCGTTGGGCAGTGCCGTCAGCATCGCGGCGTCAAAGCGGTAGAGGCGGCCCTGCCCGTCCTCGCGGTAGGTGCCGATCCAGATCGTACCCTTTGCCGAGGCGGCGAGCGCGCCCACCAGTCCCGGTCCGAGTGGCCAACTCCGCAGATTGCCTGCTTCGCCATCAAGGTTCGTGGCAAACAGCGTGTGCGTATCGGCGACATAGAGGGTGCCGTCGCCGGCGGTCGCGAGGCCTCCGGCATGGCCGCACGGCATCGGTACCGCGAATTTGCCGGCGACGTACCCGGTCTGCGGATCAAGCCGATAAACGCGGCACGGACCGCGGTGCTGGTCGACGCTGTCGCTGCGATAGGTCGCGATCCAGATCGCGCCGCCAAATGCCGCAAGCCCTTGCGGGTTGTCGCCGTTATCGAGACCAGGCGACCACAGCCGGCGCACGATTGCCGCCTCGTTTGGCACTTCGGCAACCTCGGACGCACCGTAATGCGGCGGCTCGCCGGCGATATCCCTGCTCGAAATGCCGGCAGGTGCGGCGGCGATCTCGATCCATGGCAGCAAGGCGGCCGCGACGGCGGCAACCAACGCGCTGCGCCGCCACCGGCGGCTCACGCCGCCTAACGGCTGGCCGCGCGCGTCGGGCTGAGACCGCGCGGGAAACACAGCACCAGACAAAGCGTCGCCAGCGAGATCAGCAAGACAACAACGTACGCTTCATGCACCGACGCCGCGAAAGCCGCGCGCACCTGCGCCAGATCGCCGGCCACCGCCACGCTCCCATGCGTGCCGGGATGGAGCAATTGGTTTACCGCGTCGCCCGCCCCAGGGATGCGGTGATTAACCCCGATATTGAGGATCGCGCCGAGCACGGCGGCGCCGACCGCTTGGCCGATCATGCGCATGAACATCTGCGATCCGGTGCCGATGCCGCGCTCGTTCCATGCGACGCTGGCCTGAATCGCGACCAAAAAGGTCGTATTGCAGAACCCCATGGCAATGCCGATCAGCAACGCGCCGCCGGACGCGTAGAGCGGCGAACTCTGCCCATCGAGCGACAACAGCACCAGACTGCCGGCGACCAGCGCGATACCTCCGATTGTCGCCGTCAGCCGGTATGATGTGCGGATCATCAGGCGGCCGGCGATGATCGAGGCGAACATCCAGCTGACCGAGGTCGATCCGAGGACAAATCCTGCAATCGCAGGGCTGTATCCCATCACCCCTTGAACATAGGCGGGCAAAACGGCGGTCACCGACATCATCGTCGCGGCCGCACCAAACCCTCCGAGATTGCTTACCGCGATGATCCTGCGGCTCCACAGCGACAGCGGCAAGAGCGGCTCGGGCGTACGGCGCTCGTGCCACCCCAGCACAGCGAGCACCGCCAGTCCAAACCCGACCAGTGCCGCGATCTCGCCCGCCGCAAGGGTCACCGACTGCACCAGCGCCAGCATCAAGGCGCCGACGCCAACTACCATCAGCGCGCCGCCACTATAGTCGATGCGGTGTTCGCGCCGCTCGATCCGCTCGTGCAGGAACAGGGCGAACATCGTGATCGCCAGCGCCCCGATCGGCAGGTTGACCCAGAACACCACCGACCAGTGTAGGTGCAACACCAGATAAGCGCCGAGCGAGGGCCCCAGTACCGCCGACACGCCGAACACGCTGGAGATATAGCCCTGCACGCGGGCGCGCTCGGCTGGCGTGTAGATGTCGCCGACGATCGTACTCGCCATTGGCTGGATCGCGCCGGCGCCCAACCCCTGCAGGCCGCGGAACGCCACCAGTACGCCCATCGATGAGGCAAAGCCGCACAGCGTCGTGCCAACCAGGAAAATGCCGGTGCCGATAAAGAAGATGGGCTTGCGACCATAGATGTCGGCGAGGCGGCCATAAAGCGGGATGCTGACCGCCATCGCCAGCAGGTAGGCCGCGAACACCCAACTGAAGAGATTGAACCCGCCGAGATCGGAGACGATGGTCGGCATCGCAGTGGCGACGATGGTGCTCTCCACCGCCGGCATGAAGGTGGCCATCAGCGCGGCGGCCAGAACCACCCCGCGCCGCGGCACTTCGACGGCCGGCCGCATCGTCTGGACAGCCGTCTGATCCACCCGCGCCGCTCCCCTTGCCTACTTGCCGGGCAATCTAGGGGGAGAGTGCCCGGCGAACAATCAACGCCGGCGCGCGGCCCGGTTGCCCCGCGCGCATGGAGGACGCAGGCGCTGACAGAAGTGGCGAAGGTATCGTCGGCGCAAACAAAATTGTACACCCAGATGCGTTGCCGTTTTTATTACCCGATGATTTGCTATTTCGATAATGGTCGTCCCTGCAGAAGCAGAAGGAAGGAGCCACTGATCAACAACTCCTGGGCACAACCGTTGGTCCCGGCTTTCGCGGAGACGACATATCCTTTTCTTCCTGTTTTAGAATATGGTGTGCGATTACTTCGTCTCGGCGCCCCAGACCTTGATTTCCGTGAGCAACGCCTCGACCGCGCCGCCGGCGAAGCTGAGGCAGGTTTCGTCGACCAGCCGACCGTCGCGGATCCGGGTTTCAGCCGCGGTGATGATGACCTCGCGGGCCAGCGCAATACGTGCCAGACAGGAATCCATCGCCACCCGCATGTGTTCGAGGCACCGTGCGCCACCAAGTGGTCCGCGCGACGTCGCCATCAGCGCCACCGGCTTATACGCCAGCACTGACGTAAAGGCCGGCCGCGACGCCCAATCGATCGCATTTTTCAGGACGCCGGGAATGCTGTGGTTGAACTCCGGCGCGCACAGCACGAGCCCATCCGCGGCGGCGATATCAGCCAACAGCTTCTGCACCGCGGGGGGCCGCTTGTCGCCCTCGAAATCCTGGTTATAGAGGGGGATCGGTGCCAGGTCATAGACCTGCAAATCAGCTCGCCCGGCGAATTTTTCGCGCAGAGTCTGCAATATCGCATTTGAGTACGATCCGGTCCGCAGGCTGCCGGACATCCCAATCAGTACCGGCGTCTTGCTCGGCATTCTTGTCTCCCGTCTGAAGTGCGCCCGTATAGCGAAACCGGCTCGCCATCCGCAACCATCTCCCGCAGGATCACGGCGTCGTCGGAGGAGGGATGCGATGCTGGAGCTAAGGCCGAGCTGCGAATGCTGTGATCGCGACCTGCCGCCGGAGTCTTCGGACGCGCGTATCTGCTCCTATGAGTGCACGTTCTGCTGCGATTGCGCCGATGGGGTGCTTGGCGGCAAATGCCCGAACTGCGGCGGCGAACTGGTGCGGCGGCCGATCCGCCCGACGGAGCGGCTGGCGCGCCACCCTGCCTCGACCGAGCGCGTCGTCAAGCCGCAGGGCTGTGCCCCAACACCGATTTGAGCCGAGTGACGGCCGCGCCCGGCGCGGTCAATACCGGGCAGTTCAATGCCGGCTTCACCGCCGCCTCGGCACGAGCCGTCGAGAAATGCGCCAGCACGACGGCATCGCATCCGGCGAGCCTCGGCGCCGCCTCGCCGAGCAGCCGGTCATGGGTCGCGCCATCGCCGCCTTTCAGCGCCCGCATCGCATCCTCGATACACACCGTTTCGATCGTCGCCTGGCTGCCGCGCGCCTTGGCGAGGGCGCGGAATTCCTCCTCCATGCCAGCCACCGAGGGCAGAAACGTCGCCAGCATCCCGATGCGCTGCCCCGCCTCCAGCGCGGCATCGAACATCGCCTCGTTAGGTTTGAGGATCGGCAACGCGCTCGCCTTGGCGGCGGCCTCGATCGCCTCGCCAAAAGCCGAGCAGGTGAACAGGATGCCGGCGGCGCCGGTGCCGGCGGCATAGCCCGCCAGCACGCCGATGCGGCGCGTCATCGCCGCGGTCAACTCGCCGTCGCGTTCGCGATCGACGGCCAGCGCGGTGTCGAGCAGGTCGGTGCACTCCGCCTCCGGCCACAGCTTGGTAAACGCCTCGTGCACCGGCGCCATCGCCACCGTGACGGCATGAATCAGGGCAATCCGCATGGTCTCTCCTTCGCGCGGTGCTAATACAGCGTTCGACGCGCTCAGGGTACGGAGAAGAATATGGAGACAGTGGGGCTTGGGCTGTTTTTCGAGGATCTGCCGGTCGGGCGACAGTTTAAGACGATCGGCCGCACCGTCACCGAGGCCGACATCACCAACTTTGTCAACTGCACCGGCATGGTCGAGGTGCTGTTCACCAACACCGAATTCCTCGCTCACGAAAGCGACATCAAAGGCCGCCCGGCGCCGGGCGCGCTGGTCTACTGTTTTGCCGAGGGGCTGCTGGTGCAGGCAACGATGCAGCACACCGGGTTTGCCTTTCTGCACATGGAATTGACCGTTGAAGGCCCGGTCGTTGCCGGCGACACGATCCATGCCGAGTGCGAGATCATCGAGGTCCGCCTGTCGAAGAGCCGTCCCGGACGCGGCTTGGTGCGCACCCGCGTCCGGGTCGTCAAACAGGATGGCGGGACAGTCCTGACCTACACGCCGCTGCGTCTGATTGCCTGCCGCGCGGCTGTCTAAGGCATAACATCGTCGATCTGGAGCAAGCGATCGCAGAGGCGGTAAAGCTGATCGCTATGCACGCCAAGAAAGCCGAGGTGGCCATCGTCTACGGCCAGATCGATGGGCCTGTGCAACTACTCTGTGATCGCGCGTGATCGCGGCAGGTTTTGCTCAACATCATGTCGAGCGCGATGAAATTTACGTCACCCGGCGGGATGTTCGAGCTCTCGGCCGAATTGGCGAAAGGGCTTGAATTGGTCATCACCGATTCCGGGATCGGCATCAAGCCCGCCGCCCTCGAGCGGATCACGACCCCGTTCATCCAGGCGGACTCGGTCGATGCCCGCGACCATCAGGGGACCGGACTTGGGCTTAATTTGACCAAGGTGCTGATGGAGCAGCATGGCGGCAAGCTGACGCTGCAAAGCGAACTGGGGGGCGGCACCACCCTGCGTCTGTGGTTTCCGCCGGAGCAACTTACCGCCGGGTCCTTCCACGAACCGGAACAGCCGCCGACCTGACCCCCGCGTAGCGCCGGCCGCGGGATGCCGGTCGCCAGGTGCAAGCGGCGCCACGGCGCCGCTTGCCGGAACGACCGTCGGGTAGGGGCCTAATACGTTTCTTTTGGCAGGTCGAGATGCGGGAAGGGGCTGTGGACATGCGACCACACCGCCGGCATCGCCTTGCGGATATAGCTCTTATCGAGCTGGGCGTAGCTGGTCACGCCGAGCAATGACAGGCAGATGCGGATTTCGTCTTCGAGGATCTCAAGCATCCGCACGATGCCCGGTCCACCCGCTGCCGCGAGAGCGTAGACATAAAGCCGGCCGACCACGACGCAATCGGCGCCCAGGATGACGGCCTTGACGACGTCGGTGCCGCGGGTGATCGAGCCATCGACCCACACCTTGGCGCGGCCCTTCACGGCTTCGACGACTTCCGGCAAGACCTCGATCGAGCCGAGTCCCTGGTCAAGCTGACGCCCGCCATGGTTCGACACATAGACGCAGTCGAGCCCGTGATCGACCGCCAGCGCCGCGTCCTCGCCGGTCGCAACACCTTTGATCATCACCGGGATTTTCGACAACCGCTTGATCCGGTCGATGTCCTTCCAGTTGAAACGCGCCTGGTAGATGCGGGCGTCGCCCGGCCGCACCCGGCGTCGCTCATGGCGCTTGGCGATGTCGCGCTCGCGCCGGCTATAGCTGTCGGTATCGACGGTCAGGCAAAAGGCGTTGTAGCCGTTGTCCTGGGCGCGCCGGACATGGTCGTCAACCCAGTCCTCGTCGCCGCGGACATAAAGCTGAAAGACGCGGAACCCGTCGCCGGCGGCCTTGGCGGTCGCTTCAAGCCCCGGATGCGACACCGATGACAGGATCATGCCGGTGCCGAATTTGGTCGTCGCCGCCGCCACCGTGCCGCCGCCGCCGGGCTCGAAATTCTCCTGCGAGCCGACCGGCGCGGTCAGCACCGGGATGCGCAATTTCTTGCCAAAGACTTCCTTGCTGGCATCGACGTCAGACACGTCGCGCAATACGCGCGGGCGGAAGCCTATCGAGTCGAGCGCCATGCGGTTGCGCGCCAGGGTCGTCTCGGTTTCCGAGGCGCCGATCAGATAATCCCAATTGTTCCGGTTGAGGTTCTGCCGCGCGATCTTGGCGAATTCGTGCAGGTTCTGGAAGCGATACTCCAGATTATCGTCGTCGTCGGACATCGGCGTGCCTCGTTGCGTTGCATGGGAATGAGGCGGCGAGCCTATCCGAGGCACGCCACCGCAGCAACCGGCGCACCCAGCAAGCCGCGGGATTGATATTGGCTGTTGAGCCAAATCAATGCCGGCCCATCCGCGCTCGCGAGACTGGGCATCCTCCGACGAAGCACAGCCACCGAGAGCGCGCCATGCACCCGATCTCCGACAAAGCGGAAGTCGCCATCGATTTCCCCGATAAATTTTATGTCGGCGGTTTCGGTCGGGAGTCGGGGTTCGAGGCGCGCTGTGGAGCGGATGGTGTCTATCTCCGGCTGACGCGGAGGGCCGGGCAGAAGCGGCAGGTCGAAATCCACCTGCACTACCTGCTTTTCGCCGACATAATCGAAGACCTTGCGCAATCCATTGCAGCCCAGCCGCCGGTCGATGCGCCGCACCGCGAGCCCCTCGCGGCGGCGGTGCAGCGGCTGGCAACCGCGTTGGATAGTAGTGCCGGTAAGTCGCCGTGACCGGGCGCCCTATAGCGGGTTCGGACCGAGAATTTTCCAGTGGTAGCGGGCGCAGAGCTCGTCGCGATCGGCGTCGGTCATGCCACCGGCGGGCCGCTCAATCATCTCCTCTATATAGCCGCCGGCCGCCGCCGGCGTGTAAAGAAAGAGTACGCGGCTGGTGACGCTGCCGGTGTTCTTCCAGGCGTGCGCGACGCGGCGCGGCATGAATGCACAGGTGCCCGGTCCGCCGGTCGTCACCGTGTCACCGATCTTGAGGGTCAATTCACCGTCGAGCACCCAGGCGACCTCATCGCTGTCATGGTGCAGGTGGTAAAGGCTGGTGGTGCCGGGCGGCAATGTTTCCTCGAACATCATGATGCTGCCGCCGGTCTCGCCGCCGAGCAGCTTCAAGTCGAAGAAGCGTCCCGGCGTTGGCGAGGCATGATGCTTGCCGCCGCCCGAAGTGATAACGAAGCCGCCTGTTTCGCCCATGCAAAGCCTCCGCGGATGAGATTTGCGCGAGGGTTGGTCGACACGGGAAGTCTGGCATAACCGACACCAATTGCCGAGCGTCTCAACGGGTTCAGTTCCTTCCCGTCCGACTTGCACCCGCTCACGCGCGCCTCTTACGGGCCGATTTAGCGCTTGGGCCAGCCGGTTGCCTGTCGCTACGATGGCGCCTTGAAGCCAGAAACCGCGACGAGGAGACGCTGCTATGCCCGAACGCATCTTGACCCCCGACAGCCATGGCGACGAGACGATGCAGATCGCCTATGACATGCTGCCCGGCGGCTATGAACTGGTCACCGCGCCGCACGGGCGGCCGGAATTCTGGAACCTGCTCAAGGAGGCCGACTATTACATCGGCGCCGGCCAGTTCAAGCACGGCCCGGAATTCTATCAGCGGGCCCCGAAGCTCAAGCTCGTGCAGACGCTGAGCGCCGGCTACAACACCTATGATCTCGACGCTGCACGCAGCGCCCATGTGCCGATCTGCAACAACGGGGGCGCCAACGCCACCGCTGTCGCCGAGCACGCGATCATGTTGATGCTGGCAGTGTCACGCAAACTGATCTGGGTGCATGACGGCGTCGTGTCCGGCCGCTGGCGCGGCAACGATTTCAACTCCGCCAAGCTCTACGAGCTTGAGGACAAGACGCTTGGCATTGTCGGGCTCGGCAATATTGGCAAGAAGGTCGCGCGCCGCGCCAAGGCATTCGACATGCGGATTCAGTATTACGACGTCAATCGCATGACGACCGACCAGGAAGACGCTCTCGGCGTCCGCTTTGCGCTGCTCCCGGAGCTGCTCAAGACCTCGGATTACGTGTCGCTGCACGTGCCGCTCGATCAGACGACGCACAACCTGATCAGCGATCGCGAGCTTAACATGATGAAAAAGACCGCGATCCTGATCAACACCTGCCGCGGTCCGGTGGTGGACGAGGTGGCGCTGTACAAGGCGCTCCGCGACGAGACGATCATGGCCGCCGGTCTCGACGTGATGGTCGAGGAGCCGCCCAAGCCGGACCACGACCTGTTCACGCTGAAGAACGCAATCTTCAGTCCGCACTCGGCCGGCCCGACCTGGGATAACCACCCGAAGCGCTGGCGCAATGCGTTCGATAATTGCCAGCGCGTGGCGCGCGGCCAGAAGCCGTTCTGGATCGTGCCGGAAATGCGCGACGCGTTCTAAGCGGTAGCGGCCGCCACGACCGGCTGCGACCCGCACAGCAGCGACGCGGCGGCGCCTCGCGGCGCCGCCGATCTGTCGGTGTCCATGCCGTGTGGTGGCCGGCTTCGCCAAAGCGGCGCGGCTACCCTGCCGAAGACTCCGCCCGTCCGGGCAGGGACGTCAGGTCGCCGCCGCGGTGAGCTCGCGTACCGGTCGCAGGTATTCCGGGTCGAACACCTTGGTGGCCCTGACCTGACAGCGGCGGATCAGGCGGATTTCGTCGGGCGCGTAATCCGCGATTGCGCGGTGCAACGTGCCGAGATGGTCCCAGATCAGAACGTCGTTCTCGGCCCAGACATTAGTCCAGCGGAATTGCGGCTGCAGCTGGTGCGCGAACAGATAGTCGAGCATCTCGTCGCTTTCGCGCTCCGGCAATTCGTTGATGCGCACCACAAAGCCCGGGTTGCAGTACAGGATCTTTTCGCCGGTTATCGGGTGCGTCAGGAATAGCGGGTGCACGACCGGCGGGCGGCGGCTGCGCTGTTCGTCGGTCATCGGCGGGCGCGGGCTGTTATGGACCCGCCGCATATGCTCCCAGAATTTCTCGATGTTATGGGTCGCCGTCATGCCGTCGAGACGGGACCTGAGTTCAGCCGGCAACCCCTCATAGGCGAGCCGCATATTAGCGAATTCGGTGCCGCCGAGCGGCTTGCCGTCGCGATGCGGAATGCGCAGGCCGTAAAGCACATTCACAAAGCCCGGCACCTCGCGATAGGTCATGTCGGTGTGCCAGTCCTGCCCGGCATCCGGTGCGCCGATGTATCGCCCGTTCTCCTTGAGGTTCGACAGGATGTCGATCTCGGGATACGGGTTGTTCGGATCGATCTTGTGGTTCGAGGGGCTCTGGATTTCACCGAACTGCTCGGAAAACCGCTTCTGCGCCAGAAGATCGAGATGCTGGTCCGGGAAGCGCAGCACGCCATGCTTGCCGAGCGCCAGCAACACCTCGGCAAGCAGCCGCTCGCTGAAGGGCTCTGCCAGGTCGAGCCCGGGCACCGTGGCTCCGAGTACCCCGCCGCTGGGCTCGACCGTCAGCATCCCGCCCGTTCCTTCATTCAACGATCCAGCCACACATCTTCAAACCGCCAGCCATTGTAGTTGCTGTTGACGATGATCGTCAGGTTCTTGACGTAGGGATATTCGCAGTAGCCCGAGCGTGGATAGTAGATCACCGGCCGCGCGCCGTCCTCGGCCAGCTTGCGCTCGATCTCCCACACCAGTTTGCGGCGCTTGTCGATGTCCGGTTCGGCGGATTGCCGGTCGACCATCTTGTCGAACTCGGGGTCGCAATACCCGGTATAGTTGCGTTCGGCACCGCAGACATAGTTTTCGTAATATTGTTGATCGGGGTCGTCGAGCCCGCTTTCACCGACGGTCAGCCCGACGCCGTAATCCTTGCGCGCGACGCGAGGGTACCATTGCGTCGTGTCGACCAGGTCGAGGGTTGCGTCGATGTAGATTTCCTTCAGCTGGTCAATCAGCAAAACTGCCGGATCACGATAGGCCAGCACGTTGCGCGTGGTCAGCGGCATGGCCAGCCTCTTGTCGGGACCGTAGCC
>Ga0213875_10001733_pt1 | contig 13682 bp, 9 predicted proteins | sample BarmaccomBMRX_R8_FD_160105 | JGI IMG/M metagenome (GOLD analysis project Ga0213875, IMG submission 160105) | Root-associated microbial communities from Barbacenia macrantha in rupestrian grasslands, the National Park of Serra do Cipo, Brazil - RX_R8 | ecosystem: Host-associated > Plants > Roots... | reverse complement strand
TCCTGGTCGATCGTGTCGCGGGCGACCACCGAGTAGAAGTGCGCCTCATGGCCGTCCGCCTTGGGACGCAGCACCCGCCCGAGCCGCTGCGCCTCTTCCTGCCGAGAGCCGAACGTCCCCGACACCTGGATCGCGACCGTCGCCTCCGGAAGGTCGATCGAGAAGTTCGCCACCTTCGAGACCACCAGCACGCTGATCTCCCCGGCCCGGAAGGCGTTGAAGAGCTTTTCACGCTGCGCATTGGTTGTCTCGCCCTTGATCACCGGGGCGTCGAGGTGCTCGCCGAGCTCATCGAGCTGGTCGATGTACTGGCCGATCACGAGAGTCTGATCACCCCGGTGCCGGGCTACCAGCGCCTCGGTCACCCGGCGCTTGGTATCGGTCGTCGCACAGTAGCGGTACTTCTCGTCCGCCTCCGCGGTCGCGTACGCCAGCCGCTCGGAGTCCGTGAGATTGACCCGCACCTCGACGCAGTCGGCGGGCGCGATGTAACCCTGCGTCTCGATCTCCTTCCACGGCGCATCGAAGCGCTTCGGTCCGATCAGCGAGAAGACGTCGGACTCGCGCCCGTCCTCCCGCACCAGTGTCGCCGTGAGCCCCAGCCGTCGCCGCGCCTGCAGGTCGGCGGTGAATTTGAAGACCGGCGCCGGCAGCAGATGCACCTCGTCGTAGACGATCAGACCCCAATCGCGCGAGTCGAATAGCTCCAGATGCGGGTAGATGCCCTTCCGCTTGGTGGTCAGCACTTGGTACGTGGCGATGGTGACCGGGCGGATCTCCTTGCGTGTACCGCTGTATTCGCCGACCTCGTCCTTTGTCAGCGAGGTGCGCCGCACCAACTCGTGCTTCCACTGCCGGGCGGAGACCGTGTTCGTCACCAGGATCAGCGTCGTCGATTTCGCGATTGCCATTGCGCCCGCGCCCACCAGCGTCTTGCCCGCACCGCACGGCAGCACCACGACGCCCGAGCCGCCGTGCCAGAATCCCTCGACCGCCTGCCGCTGGTACGGACGCAGCGCCCAGCCGTCCTCACATAGCTCGATCGGATGAGCTTCGCCGTCCACGTATCCTGCGAAATCCTCCGCCGGCCACCCCAGCTTCAGCAGCACCTGCTTGATCTGCCCGCGCTCCGACGGGTGGACGATGACGGAGTCCTCGTCGATCCGGCCGCCCACCAGCGGATGGATCTTCTTCGATCGCATCACCTCGTGCAGCACCGGCCGGTCGGTAGTCTCCAACACCAGGCCGTGCGTGGGGTGCTTGACCAGCCGCAGCCGCCCGTAACGGGCCATCGTCTCGGCCACGTCCACCAGCAGCGCATGCGGCACGGGGTAGCGCGAGTACGTGACGAGCGCGTCGACGACCTGTTCTGCGTCATGCCCGGCGGCGCGCGCGTTCCACAGCCCGAGCGGCGTCACCCGGTAGGTGTGAATGTGCTCCGGTGCCCGCTCCAACTCGGCGAAGGGCGCGATGGCGCGACGGCACTCCTCCGCCTGTGGATGATCGACCTCCAGCAGGAGTGTTTTGTCGCTCTGGACGATCAGGCAGGACACGCATACCTCACAGATAGGCTCACAGACTAGGATCGTCGGCTGTACAACCCGAACCGTCCACGATACGCGTTCTGCCGCGTCAACGGCGTCGTAAGGGCGTTCCTACCAGTGCTTCCGGCATGCGGGCAGCGATCTGTTCGCCTCTCCCGGGACACGGAAGAAAGCGCCTCATTCTTTAAGATCGCCGGACTCGCCCGCTCAGTGGTGGACTTCGCCGAGATCACGAAGCTCGCTGAGAACCATGGCGTAGCCCTGGCGTCGGCTACTGAACTGCTTACTGTTCCCAACTTGCCGTTTAATCAACAGAGATGAATAGTTACACTGCGCTTTCAACTGCCTACCCAATGCCTACCCAGAAGGAAGAACTGTGCCCGTATCCGTGTCCGCAGCCCTGTCCGATCAGGGGCAGGTGGCCGCCGACAAGATCAGCGAACTCCGAACTCCTGGCCGCTACTTGGTCAGCTCCATGCTCGCCGGCGCCTACATCGGCGTCGCCGTGGTACTGCTGTTCGCTGTCACGGGACCTTTGTTGGCCGCCTCCTCACCATGGACGAAACTGATCCAGGGCCTGATCTTTGGAATCGCACTGACCCTGGTCGTGTTCGCCGGCGCCGAACTGTCCACCGGAAACATGATGACCTCCGTCCAGGGCATGATCACCCGACACGGCAGCATCAGCGGCGGCATCGCTGTGATCCTCGGATCGTTCATCGGCAATCTGATCGGCTCGCTGGTGTTCGCCTGGCTGGTGCACGCCAGCGGCGTGCTGTCCGCGGGTGCCACGCCGGGGCATGTCGCACCCGGGCTCGCCGCACTCGCCGCTGTGATCAAGGTCAAAGCTGCCGAGAGCAGTTCGGCGCTGTTTTTCCGTGGCGTCCTGTGCAACTTCCTGGTCTGTCTGGCCGTGTGGATGTCCGCACGTACGAAGTCCGACGGCGCGAAGCTCGGGCTCATCTTCTGGTGCCTCTTGGCATTCATTGGATCGGGTTTTGAGCATGTCGTCGCCAATATGACCGTGTACTCGCTCGGGATGTTCGAGCATGTGAAGGCGGCAACCCTGGCCGGCTTTGCCCGCAATCTTCTGCTGGTCGGCCTGGGCAATCTGATCGGCGGCGGGCTGCTCGTCGGCGCGGCATACGGATACCTCGGCCACCGTGCTGCACAGACGCCGACGCCCGTCGGCGAGCTGGCCGACCTCCATGAAGAACTTGCTGGGCTCCCCGCGTAGGTACACGAGGAGCTGGACGTCGGCTGGGAATCATGACTGGCAGACGGACGTCATAACAGACAGGTCCGAACAACTGGCCCAAATAATCTGGCGACCCGACTCACGTCGGGTCGTCGGCGAGCTGTGCGACACCCGTGATGCGGTGGAGGGCGAAGGCTCGGATCTTGTCGGCGGTGTGGTCGAAGGCGGTGATGAAACCGCCCTCCACCCGCACCGGTTCGATGACGCGTTGGCTCGCGGCGCCGTCGGCGTTGACGTAACCGATCCACAGAGCCTCGCCCTTCAGCACCGCGGCCTGCAAGGTGGCGAGTGTCTCCGCCGAAGTGGTGCGGGGCAGCCGGGCACCCGCCGAGTGCGGGACCGGCTTGCGGACGGCCGTGGCCGCGCGCTCGCCCGCGCGGATCGCCTTCACCGCGGCGCCGAGCAGCGTCTCGTCTGGTACAGGCGGACCCTCCGGCACCGGGACCGGCGCGCTGCGCGGCGGTGTGCGGTACGCGTCGGGGCGGGTGATCAGCATATCGCCGTCGGCGGACTCGGCCGCCGGTGCAAAGCCCATCGACCGCAGCCGTTCGAGGAGCACATCGGGAGAGGAGTGGGTGGCGAGCACCGTCGGCGCCAGGCGGCGCAGGCCCAGGCCGGCGGCCCGGCGGTCGGCGAGGATCTCTGTGAGCAGGGCGTCGTCGTCGCACCGTAGGTACGCCGACGCGGCCCCGACGCGCAGCCGTCCATGACGCCGTGCCACGTCGTCGATGAGATACGTCAGCGGCTGGGGTACGGGGGTGCGCGAATGCGCGGCGAGGAATGTGTGCAGTTCCTCGGCGGTACGCCCCGCGTCGAGTGCACGCCGTACCGAATCGGGCGTGAACCGGTAGACGGTCGCACCGCCCTTCGACTCGATGTCGGCGAGTACGCCCAGTGTCTCGGCGAGCGTGGTACGCAGCGGGCCTGGCGCGACGGCGGTCAGGTCGGCCTGCAGCAGGATGTGGTCCAGCTGCTCGGGCAGCAGCGGCGCGAGGCGCCGGGTCGCCTCCGCGGCGCCCTGCCTCTGTCCCGCGCCGTGCCCCGGATCCTGGCCGGTGTCCTGCAGCGCCCGGCCGTGCGCGGAGAGTGCACCGCGGCCGGTGACGCCGAGCAATTCGGCCTCCTGCAGCGTCCACTGCACGAGCTGCGCACGCACTGTGTCCGCAGTGCCCCGCAGCGGCCGTTCCCAACGCAGTCGCGCCAGCAGCGCCTCGGGCGCGGCGGAGGCGCCCTCGTCGAGCGCGGCAAGCAGCCTCAGCACCTGCCGCCGCACCTCGGGGGAGAAGGAGCGGTCGAGCTCTGAGCCGAGCACGGACAGCGCGCGGCCCTTCGCATCCCGGCCGCCGACCAGGCCGGGGCTGCGGGTTGCCGGCAGCCAGGCCGCGGCCAGTGCCGCCCACCGCTCTTCGGTGGGAAGGCGCAGCCACTCGTCGTAGCGGGGGGTGGGCGCATAGCGCTCGTCCGCCTCGCCGTCGGAGGCGAGCAGCCCGGCCGCATAGGCCGTCTCCAGCCAGAAAGCAGCGACCGGTTCATCGACGTCGAGAGCGATGGCGGTGCGCTTGAGGTCGCGCACGCTCATCCCGCCCGCGCGCAGCACGGGCGGGCCGCCGGCGTCCCAGGATTTCAGCAGCTCCTCCACCGTCTGTACTGCCGTGAATGCCTGACTGGCCGCGGTCGCGTTCACAGTGGCCGCCTCATGCCGGGCTGACGGTGCGACGACGGGCGGCAGCGGCTCGGGCTTGCGGTGTGCCAGGCCGCGGCGCAGATGGAGCGCAGCCTCGCGAGGCAGTACGAGGTTGCCAGGCCCTGCGGGCAGCAGCACCCCGCGCGCCAGCAGCCACCGCACGGGCGTGCTGGCGCTCACGGCTTTGCCGTACGGCGGTCCCCACGTCAGCTTGTCGAGGATGGCGGCTGTGCCTTCCGGCGCGTCGGCGAGGAGTGCGCTCATCCGCGCGCGGTCGCGGAAGAGCGCGGTGAGCGCGGTGACGGCGCTCACCGGGTCGTGTGTCGGGGGCAGTCCGGCCGCGGCGAGGATCTCCTGGAGTCGGCCTGGTGACATGCCCGCAGTCGCTTCGGCCACGGTCGGGCCGAGCCCGGTCGCGGAGGGTGCGGTCGGCATGGGCGTAAGCAGGTCGCGGGCGGTACGCACCAAGTGCAGTCGGTCGTCCCCGCCCCACAGCAGTGCTGCCCTGCGCAGTGCGGCGACAGCGCAGGGCAGCGCCTCGGCGACGTCCGGAGCGCCGTCATCACCACTGAGCAGGGCGAGCAGTGTCCCGTAGGGGCACGGGTCGGGTGCGATGGCGAGCGCCTCCGCGGCCTGCAAGGTGAAACGGTCGAGCCGTTCGAGCGCTCGAACGACCGAGGCGCGCGTCCCGGCGCGGGTGGCGAGCTGGGTGAGATCGGCCGGGACGGGAGTGAGCAGGTCTGGACGGAGGCGCAGCAGCGCGGCGACGGCGTCGTCGCCGCGCCTGCGCAGATCCTCCGCGAGAGTGCGCGGGGCCGCGCTGCCGACCGCGGCCTCTGCGGCCTCTGCGGTCCCTACGGCCTCTGCGGTGTCGGACATCGGGCTCTCCCGCTTCCGCTCGGTGGCCACTCGGTGGTCACTCGGTGCTCATCCGTTCCACACTAGTCCGCCCGCAGCCGGGCGATGCGCGCTACGTTCGGCCCACTGAGGAGGTACGGTCAACGTCGAGCCGCTAGAGGCGATTTGAAGTGAGGATGGGGATGGGAGTCGAAAGCGACCACCTCGTTTACGACTATCTCAGCCGAGTCGGCGACTTGGCGCAGACCGCCCTGTCTGCTGATCGGCGCATGCGGCTTGTCACCGAGCTGCGCAAGAACATCGACCGCGAACGCAGCAGAAGCGGCTCCGGCGACAATGCGGCGACGGTGCGCCGCATCCTGGCCAAGCTCGGGACACCGGACGAGGTGGTCAAGGCAGTGGTGGGCCGGCCGCTGCCGCGCCACGCGGGCGAGGCACGTAACGCCGCGAAGGCGGCGGGTGAGCCGGAGCCGGCGATCCCGCTGCCGCGCGACGAGACGAAATCTCCCGGGTCTTTCGGGTCTTTCGGGTCTTCCGAATCTTCCGGGGCTTTCGGGTCTTCCGGCGGGAGTGGTGAGAAGCCGGAGTGGTGGCGAGTGCCGGGGCAGCGCTCCAGCGCTGCCAGGACCAACGAAGTGTTGGCCGGCTGGACCGGCGGATTGTTGCCGCCCGAACTCGACGACGACGAGGACGAGGACAGAGACGGGGACGGGGACGAGCGCGGCGAGTCCGAGAAGGAGCAGGGGCCGGAACCGGAAGGAACTGCCCCCGGCGGCTGGCTGCCCGCCCTGCGCGTACGGCGCCGCCGCCTCTTGGCCGGCAGTGACGCTGTTGTCGTCCGCCGCAGGCGGCTGCGAGTCGGACCGCTCGAGCTCCTGGCCGCGCTGGCGCTGATCGCGGGTGTGGTGGTCGGTTCGTCGTGGGCGTTGGCGGTGGGCTGGCTGATCGCGTACACGACACGAGGGCTCACCAGGACCGAGGCGAAATGGGCAGCGCTCGGAATGCCGGGGCTGGTGACGGCCGGGGCGCTGGTGTGGCTGTGGGGCCGCACAAGCGGGCGCTGGGGGCAACCCATGAGTGGCGCGCAACTGGGGCCAATGATCGTCGCGGACTTCCCCGTGGTGGTCAAGATGTCAGCGATCGCCTCAGCGCTCTTTCTGCTGTGGCGCAGTGCGCGACGCTTTCATTAGCGGGCCTGATGCCGCTGGGCGAGAGCGGAGCGCAGCAGTCCGCTGAGCGCCAAGGCGAAGCCGACCCCCATCAGCATGCAGACGAAGTACGCGGCGGACGGCAGCGGGTGCGCTCCGATGAACAGCGGGGTGACGGTGGCGAGCGTGGACACCGCTCCGATCACGAACAAGATCGCGCCAATGCGTACGAGCAGGTCACCCGGCATGCGGGCGGTGGCTCCCGAGGCGGGTTCCGGGGAGGTTCCCGCGGCCGTCCGGTGGGGAGGAGGTGTGGCAGTCACCCGACAAGGGTAGATCAGTTGCGTGGGGCGGCAGGAGGGGCCGGAGCGTCTTGTCACGGGCGTGCGGACCATTAGCCTGGTGGGAGGCGGGTCTGAAGGAGGCCCGCTGCACTGCTGTCCGGGTTGGGCGGCGCGCACTCCGGCGTGTCCGTGCCCGCCTGCCTGCGGTGGTTTCGGTGGTTTTTTATAAGACGAGGACGAAGACAGACATGCCAACCGGCAAGGTCAAGTGGTTCAACAGCGAGAAGGGCTTCGGCTTCCTCTCCCGTGACGACGGCGGTGACGTCTTCGTTCACTCGTCGGTGCTGCCCGCTGGGGTGGAGTCACTCAAGCCGGGACAGCGTGTGGAGTTCGGCGTGGTGGCAGGCCAGCGTGGTGATCAGGCGCTGTCCGTTGTGGTTCTCGACCCGGCTCCGTCGGTGGCAGCCGCGCAGCGCCGCAAGCCGGATGAACTGCTGCCGATCGTTCAGGACGTGACGACGCTGCTGGAAGAGGTGGCCCGCTCGCTGCAGCGCGGCCGTTACCCGGAGAAGGCGCACGGCCGCAAGATCGCGGGTGTGCTGCGCGCGGTCGCCGACCAGTTGGACGTGTAGGCGTGTAGGGGCGGCGTACGCGGTGGTGTGGAAGGCTCAGGTGGGCTCGGCGGGGAAGTCAAGGGCATCCGGGCCGAGGGGCGGCACCAGCCCCTCGGCTGCCGCACAGGTGAGCAGCGCGCGCACGGCCGCGTAGCCGTCCTTGCCGAGGCTTTCAGTGAATTCGTTCACATACAGGCCGATGTGCTGCTTGGCCACGACCGGATCCATTTCCTGCGCGTGCGCCAGCACATACTCGCGGGAGGCGGCCGGGTCCGCCCAGGCCATTCGTACCGAGGCGCGCGCCGCCTCGGCGAGCCGGAGCAGCATGGGTTCGCCGAGCGACCGCTTGGCGATGATCGCTCCGAGCGGAATCGGCAGGCCGGTGGTCTGTTCCCAGTGCTCGCCCATGTCGGCGAGGCAGCTCAGCCCGTACTCCTGATAAGTGAAACGAGCCTCGTGGATGACAAGCCCCGCGTCCACCCGGCCGTCGCGTACGGCGGGCATGATCTCGTGGAACGGCATGACGCGGATCGCGCCAACGCCCCCCGGCACTTCGGTTGCCGCCCATAGCCGGAAGAGCAGGTAGGCGGTCGATCGTTCGCTGGGCACGGCGACGGTCCGGCCCGCGAGCTCGCCCCCCGCACCGCCGTCCCTGGTCGCGCTGCGTTTACTCACGCTGCGTTTACTTACTACGAGCGGTCCGCAACCGCGCCCTAGCGCCCCGCCGCATGGCAGCAGCGTGTACTCGTCCAGCACCCATGGCAGCACGGCGTAGGAGACCTTGAGGATCTCGAATTCTTTCCCTGGCTTCGCCGGGGAGACTCCATTGCGGCGCTCAGCTATTCCGTTAGTGATGTCGATGTCGGCGAAGGTCACATCGAGTGCGGGCGCGCCGGGCACCAGGCGGTGCGCCCACGCGTGGAAGACGAAGGTGTCATTGGGACATGGTGAGTACGCGATGCGCAGCGCGTTGTCCATGTCATCGTCATCCACGTGCGGCCGCCTCCTGTCCGACTTCCTGCTCGAGTACGGGGGTGAGCTTGGCGAACGCGTCGGTGAGCGCTGAGAGCGCGTCGCTGATGCGCCAGGAGGCGCGGTCGCGTGGGCCCACAGGGTTGGAGATCGCGCGGATTTCGAGGATGGGCAGCTGGTGGGCAGCGGCGGCCTCGGCGACGCCGAAGCCTTCCATTGCCTCAGCGAGTACGGAGGGGTGACGGGCCGCCAGCTCGGCGGCGCGCCCGGCGGTGCCAGTCACCGTGGAGAGGGTGAGGATCGTCCCGTATCCGGCGCCGAGCGCGTCGGCGACGGCGCGGGAGAGCGCAGCGGGCGGTAGGTGCTGCGAGGTGCCGAAGCCGAGGTCGGCGATGGGGATAAAGCCGATGGATGACGTGGGTGATTCGGGCGCGACAGGCGATTCAGCGCCCAGGTCGGCGGCGACGATCGCATCCGCGACGACGACGGAACCGATGGGCGCGGCGGGTGCGAATCCGCCGGCAATCCCAGTGCAGGCGACGAGGTCGTACGGTCCGGTGGCGAGCGCGGCGGCAGTCCCGGCGGCTGCGGCGCCCGGGCCGACCCCTGCGGCGAGCACATCGGCAGTTCCGACCCGTACCGCAACCCGGCCGCCAGGCAGCGGGCGCTCATGCACCTCGCGCACACTGCGCACACCATGCGCGTCGCGCAGACACTTTTGGCCCTGCAGCCCCTGGACGACGGCGTCGCGCTCCGCCGCGACCGCGGTCACTACCAGCAGACGCATCAGCTCGTCCCCCTCCGGGCGCTTCAGCTCTGCAGCTCCATCTTGAACTTCCACACACCCAGCGCACTGCTGTTGTCGCCCGCGCTCTCCACGATGTTCATCACGACGCTCGACGTGGGCTGGCCGGTCGTCTGGTCGATGAAGAGCGACTGGCCACTGAAGGAGCGGTAGGTGTCCTTGATGAGGTTGGTCTTCTGCATCGAGTTGCCGATGATCAGCCAGCCGTTCTTGGCCATGGCCGGTTCGACACCGAGGTGGATGGTGTCGGTCTGGCGCACCTTGACGGTGTGCGTCGGCTGCTTGCTCAGGCACGACTGGAGGATCTCGGCGGTGAGGGGCTTGCCGTTGTTGTAGCAGGTGGCCTCGGTGTTCACGGTGCCCTTGCCGACGGTGACGGTTGCCAGCGGCGTCGGTTTCGAGCAAGCGGAGAGGGCGAACAGCCCAAGGGCGACCGCGCTGGCGGCGGCAGCACTGCGGCGAATGGTCATGGGGGTGAGGCTAACCGGTCGGCCCAGCTCACACCGCGCGGGGGTGCGGCGCGGCGCGACGGGGGCTGTCAGCAGTCTGCGTACGCTGTGGCGATCGCGGCAATGGCGGGGCAGGCAAAACCGGTGGACCAAAACCGGTGGACCAAAACCGGTGGACCAAAACCGGTGGACCAAAACAGGCAGGCGAGCAAAACATCTGACAGCAACCCTCGCCCACTCGCACACGCCACGCACCCCCGACTTCCGCGTGCACCGTACACAAGGTAACCTCCGCACCCGGGTGATCCCGCAGAATGGGATACGACAGGTGCGCCGTCCGACCGAGGACGATCCCGCAGGACGTCGACGCGGTCCGCAGGTCCGCTCCGTCCGGCCCGGCCCTACGGTCGGCGCGCTCATGAGGCGGCGTAGGAGAGAATCGATATTTGTGAGTGCAGCGATGCGAAGCCGGACCCCCGACCGCTTGTGCGCCGAGGCGGTCGCCCTCGCCCTCGCCGCGGCCGAGGAAACCGCGGGACAGCAAGGCGTCGGCGAGTACCTCGGGGCGGTGGCCGAGGGAGACCGTGTCGTCACGCACTCCTTCGCCTGTACGGACCCCGCTTACCGCGGCTGGCGGTGGGCCGTTACCGTGGCCCGTGCCTCACGCGCCAAGCAGGTCACTGTTGACGAGTCGGTGCTGTTGCCCGACGCCGATGCACTGCTCGCCCCCGAATGGGTTCCATGGAGCGAGCGACTGCGCCCTGGCGACCTGGGGCCTGGCGACCTGCTGCCCACCGACGCCGATGACCTGCGCCTCGAACCCGGCTGGCTGGGCGACGACGCACCGCCGCCGAGCTCCGTGCTCTGCGAACCGATCGCCTCAATCGCCGACTCCGAGGACTTGGACGTCACCACGCTGAGGACGCCGCACCCCCCCGGCGCGGGCGACATGACCTCCCTTGCCGAGGAACTCGGCATGCGCCGTGCCCGCGTCCTGTCCCGCTATGGGCTGCACTCCGCGGCCGACCGCTGGGACGAGTCGTACGGTCCTAAGACCCCGATGGCACAGGCCGCTCCCGCGCACTGCATGACCTGCGGCTTCCTCGTGCCCATTGCAGGCTCGCTGCGGCAGGCGTTTGGTATTTGCTCCAATGAGTTCAGTCCGGCCGACGGCCGTGTCGTCTCGCTCGGCTACGGATGCGGGGGGCACTCGGAGGCCGCCGTGATGCCGCATCCGCCGCGTCCTGCGCTCCCGGTCCTCGACGAGATGCACGTCGAACCCATGCACCTGCACCCTGGACGCGGAGGCGGATCCGTCGAGGAAGCCGGATCGGACGAGGAACTCGGTCACTCCTGAGCTGGCCACTCGTGACCTGGCCCACTCCTGAGCGGTCCCGTGACACGGTAACGTCACCGCCGCAGGGCACTGCCCCTGCCGAGGCGCGAGGGAGACGATCACGTGAGCGGAACGGCGATGGTGCGGGGCAGTGCGTCGCACCCCGAAGGCGGCGGAGCCGACCCGTTCGGGACTGCACGGCTGCGCCGCGGCGTGCTCGACGCCTGGACCGCGTCCCCGGCCCGCTTCAGGGAGGACGCCAACGCCGAGGAGGATCTCGCGCTCGGCGGCTACCGCGACCGCCTCGTGGTGGAGCTCGCGCAGAACGCCGCCGACGCCGCCGTACGCGCCGGCGTACCGGGACGCCTCCGGCTGACTCTTCACCCCGCGCAGGCGCCGGGCGAGCCGGCCGTGCTCGCCGCCGCCAACACTGGGGCACCGCTCGATGCCGCGGGCGTCGAATCGCTTTCCACGCTGCGTGCCTCCGCCAAGCGCGAGAAGGCGGCCACGGCCGTCGGCCGGTTCGGCGTCGGCTTTTCCGCAGTTCTCGCAGTGAGCGACGAGCCTGCCATCATCGGGCGCTCCGGAGGCGTGCGATGGTCGCTCGCCGAGGCACGAGAGCTGACCGGGCAGGCCGCTGCGGCGAATCCCACTCTCGCCGACGAACTGCGGCGGCGCGACGGCCATGTGCCGCTGCTGCGGCTGCCGTTGTCCGCCGAGGGCACCGCACCCGAAGGGTACGACACCGTCGTCGTGCTGCCACTGCGGGACGGGACCGCCGAGGATCTCGCGAGTCGGCTGCTCGCCGGGATCGACGACGCCCTGCTGCTCACCCTGCCCGGCCTCACCGAGATCGTCATCGAAACCCCCGACACCACCCGCACGCTGACACAACGTCAAATCCGTCAGGACGTCGTCGTCGAGGACACCGCGGCCGACAGCGCCACCCGCTGGCGCATCGCCACGGCGGGTGGCCCGCTCATGCCCACACTGCTCGAAGGCCGCCCGGTCGAGGAGCGGCTGCGGCCGTACTGGCAGATCACCTGGGCGGTGCCGGTCGGTATCGACGGCGCCCCCGACCGACCCCGCACCGCGCCCGTCGTCCACGCGCACACCCCCACCGACGAGCCGCTCGGCGTGCCGGCGCTGCTCATCGCCTCCTACCCGCTCGACCCGACCCGCCGCCATGTCGCGCCCGGCCCACTCGCCGACTTCATCACCGAACGCGCCGCGGAAACGTACACCGCGCTGCTCGCCGAATGGCAGCCGATCACCACCGGCACCATCGACCTCGTGCCCGGCCCCCTCGGCCGCGGCGAACTCGACGCCGAGCTGCGCAGGAAGCTGCTCGACCGCCTGCCCGGCACCGCTTTCCTGCCGCGCGCCGCCGACGAGGACACCAACGAAAAGCGGCTCCGGGGGCCGATGCCCGCAGAACCGGACGGCGAAGCCGAAGCACTCCGGCCCGACCGCGCCGAGCTCATCGAGGGCGCCTCCGCCGCCACTGTCACCGTGCTCTCCGAGGTCTTCCCCAGCTTGCTCCCCGCCGGCCTGGAGCGGCGGGCGGAGCTGCGCTCGCTCGGCGTCGCGCGGATCCCGCTCGGCGACGCCATCGACCGCCTCGCCGGCACCGAGCGCCCCCCACACTGGTGGCACCGCCTCTACGACGCGCTCTGCGGCACCGACCCGGACCGCCTCAGCGGCCTGCCCGTACCGCTCACCGACGGCAGGACCATCGTCGGCCCCCGCCAGATCCTGCTGCCCCTGCCCGGCGACCACCTCCCCGAAGGCATCAGTCGGCTCGGTCTCAAGGTCGCCCACCCCGAGGCCGCACATCCACTGCTGGAAAAGCTCGGCGCACTGCCCGCCACTCCGCGTGCCGTCCTGACCTCCCCGCAAGTCAGGACAGCCGTCGCAGCCTCCCTCGACGAGGGCGAAGTATGGTACGCCGAAGGCGACGTCGCAGCTGCCCCCGACGCCGAGGAACTCGCCGAAATCGTCCTCACCCTGGTGCGCAACGCCAACCTCTCACCCGGCGACGAGCCATGGCTCGGTGCGCTCGCCCTCCCCGACGACGAAGGCGAACTCACCCCTGCGAGTGAACTCCTCTACCCAGGCAGCCCATTTGAGGAAATCATCCGAGCGGATGAAATGGCCTCCTGCGACCCGGAGTTGGCTGAGCGCTGGGGCGAACAGCCGCTCACCGCAGTCGGCGTGCTCGCCACTTTCGCCCTGGTGCGTGCGGGCGATGTCGTCCTCGATCCCGACGACCTCCTTGAACCGCGTGAAGGCGACTGGGCCGAACCCGACGACGTCGGGCTGCTCGACGCCGTCGACGTGTGGTGCGAAGACGTACTCGACCAGCTGCCGGACACCGAAGTGCCGCCCGTCGCCACCGAGATCACCGGCGTGCGCGACCTCGACCTCGTCGACGACGACGCCTGGCCGCAGGCACTCGCCATGCTCGCCCGCCCGCCGCTACGCGACGCGATCACCGCTCCGGTACGGGTACTGCTGCCGGACGGGACGACACAGTCGGTGCGCCCGCACGCCGCATGGTGGCTGCGCGACCACCCCGTGCTCGACGGCCGCCGCCCCGTCGGGCTGCGCGCCTCGGGCACCTGCGGTGGCGATCCGCTGCTCGTCGGACTCTACGACGAGGCCGAAACCGGGCAGGTCGACGAGGAGGTGCTGCGCGCATTGGGCGTGCGGACTTCCGTAGCAGCCCTG
>Ga0213875_10001732_pt1 | contig 13687 bp, 15 predicted proteins | sample BarmaccomBMRX_R8_FD_160105 | JGI IMG/M metagenome (GOLD analysis project Ga0213875, IMG submission 160105) | Root-associated microbial communities from Barbacenia macrantha in rupestrian grasslands, the National Park of Serra do Cipo, Brazil - RX_R8 | ecosystem: Host-associated > Plants > Roots... | reverse complement strand
CTCCGACGTCGGCGCGGGCACCAAGGTCCCGCACCTCAGCTACATCGGCGATGCCGACATCGGCGAGCAGACCAACCTCGGGGCGGCCACGATCACCGCCAACTACGATGGCTACCGCAAGCATCGCACGACGATCGGCTCGCGCGTGCGCACGAGCGTCGACACCACGCTGGTGGCGCCGGTGACCGTCGGCGACGAGGTCTACACCGCCGCGGGCTCGGTCATCGGACAGGACGTCCCCGACGGCTCGCTCGCGGGCTCGCCGGGGGTGGCGCGTTCCGAGCAGCGCAACGTCGCGGGCTACGCCGAGCGCCGCCGCGAGCGCGCGCAGGCCGACGCGGCCAGGCGAGCGTGACCTTCACCGAGTCGTCGCCGGCGCGACGTACACTCGGCGACGAGGTGAGCCTCGTCGAGACCCGTCAGTCGGCCACCGTCCTGCGCCGCGACTACGACAAGCGGCTCATGCTCGTCAGCGGCCGCGCCAACCCCGCGCTCGCGGGACGGATCGCGGCCAAGCTCGGTGTCGACCTCAGCGGCGTGGAGCGCAAGACCTTCGCCAACGGCGAGGTCTACTGCCGCTTCGAGGAGTCGGTCCGCGGCTCCGACGTGTTCATCGTGCAGCCGACGTGCGCCAACGTCCAGGAGGGGATGAACCCCAACGACTCGCTGATGGAGCTCGTCGAGATGGTCGACGCCGCCGTCGGCGGCTCGGCCCACCGCGTCATCGCGGTCACCCCGTGGTTCGGCTACTCCCGCCAGGACAAGAAGTCGGCCCCGCGCGAGCCGATCAGCGCCCGCCTCGTGGCGCGGATGCTCGAGGCGGCCGGGATCGATCGTATCCTCACCATGGACCTGCACTCCGGCCAGATCCAGGGCTTCTTCTCCAAGCCCTGCGACCACATGACCGCGCTGTTCATCCTCACCCAGTACTTCGCCGATCTCGGGCTCGAGGACCTCGTCGTCGTCTCCCCCGACGTCGGCCGCGTCAAGCTGAACAAGAACTTCGCCGCCAAGATCGGCGCCGACCTCGCGATCCTCAACAAAGAGCGCCCCGCCCAGCAGGTCGCCGAGATCAGCTACGTCATCGGCGACGTGCGCGACAAGACCGCGCTGCTCGTCGACGACATGATCGGGACCGCCGGCACGCTGGCCGCCGCCGCCCGGGCCGTCCGCGACGCCGGCGCCCGGCGCATCTACGCCGCCGCCACCCACGGCAACTTCTCGGGCGACGCGTGGGCGAACCTCGCCGCCGCGGGCTTCGAGCAGGTCGTCGTGACCGACACGATCCCGCTGCCCCCGGGCGCGCCCGAGAACGTCCGCGTCCTCTCCTGCGCCGACCTCCTGACCAACTCGATCCGCCAGATCTTCACCGACGGCTCGGTCAGCGACGTCTTCAACGGCGAGAACCAGCTCTTCTGAGCGGCGGCGGCCCCGCTCAGCGGGGCTGGCCGAGGGCCTGACGAGGCGGTCGGCGGTTCACAGGAAATCGCCTCGTCTCAGCCCCCGTGCCGATACAACGGCGCAGCGGCCTGCGCGATTGCGTGGGCCGCTAGAAGTAGTGGCGTCGACCGCCGACGGCCCGACCCAACATGCCCATCGCGACGAGGATCAGCCCGACGACGAGCAGGATGATCCCGATCGTCCAGATGATTGCGACCTTCGCGATGAAGCCGATGATGAGCAGGATGATGCCCAGGGTGATCAATGCGGACCTGCCTTTCGTGAGAGATGACACGAACTGGCCACGTGGCAGCGTAATGCCCGGTCCGGCAACAACCTAAGCATCCGGTCCGCGCGCGGACGTTTCGGCGCGACTGGGGCCGTCAGCCCTGACGTTCGTGCAGTCGCGCCCACCCGCTCGCGGTCAGCCGCCACAGCCGCTCGTCGTAGGTCGGGTCGTGGCCGGCCTCGGCGACCAGGCCGCCGGCGACCGCCGCGCTCCAGGCGGGCGCCACCGCGGCCTCGGGGACGAAGAGCTCCCAGGCGATCAGGCCGAGGCTGGCCCCGCCGAACCGATCGAAGTCGGCGAGCACCTGCACCATCGTGCCCAAGGGGATCTCGTCCATTGTGGTCGCCCGGCAGTGCCCCGAGGCCGGCGTCCACCGGTCTCGCCTGCCGTCACTCAACAGAACGCGCCACTTCTCGCCAAAGTTGCGCAGACCTCGCTCGTGCGCAGGGTTTGCGCAAGTTCGCGGCCCGCCGAGCGTTACAGGACGGTGTTGGGCTAGGGGAGCCTCGGCAGGGCCCGTCTTTCCCTCCTCGGGGGCGGGCCCTGTCATGGGGGCGCAGGTGGCTGGAGGGTCCGCCCGGGCATCCTGGGCGGACCCTCCAAATGCGAGCGCCCCGTTATGGAAACTCCGATTCCTGCGAGAAGTTTCGCGGCCGGAGGCGAAATGTGCGGTCGGTCCGTCAATCTTGAGCGGGGGAGTTTGGTGTCCGCGCAGCGTGGGAGAACCCCCACCGCAGGGCCCGTCTCCTCTCTCCTCCGGACGGGCCCTGTGCCACGGAGCGCGAGAATGTCGGGGCCATGATCGACCCGGAGCGCGTGAACTCCCGGGGCGCGGACGCATCGCGCCTGCTCGAGCGCCTCGGCCTGACCGAGGACGAGCTCTGCGCGGTGCTCGATGCGGATCCGCTGACCGTGCTCTCGGGCCGGCTCGAGCATCGTCCCGAGCTCCCGATCCTGCTCGCGCTCGTCGACGAGGCCGACGCGCGGGTCGGCGGGACGGTGCTGCGCCGCTGGGTGCGCGCCGCCGGCCCCCGGGGGCGCCCGATCGACGCGCTGGCACGCCGCGACTTCGCGGCCTTCGAGGACCAGGTCGCCGCGCTGACCGAGCGCGGGTTCATCCTCCGGGCCGATGGCTGAGCCGTTCGTGCACCGGATGCGCGTGCGCTACTCCGAGTGCGACGCGCAGGGAGTCGTGTTCAACGCCAACTACCTCGCCTACGTCGACCACACCCTGACCGAGATGTGGCGGGCGGCGTTCGGGGGCTACCAGGTGATGCTCGACCGCGGGGCCGACATCGTCGTTGCGGAGGCGCGGGTGCGCTACCTGGCGGCGGCCCGGTTCGACGAGGTGGTGGCGATCGAGACGCTGATCACCCACATGGGGACGACGAGCCTGCGCATGGCGTTCGCGTTTCGGCGCGACCCCGACGGCGCGCCGCTCTGCCACGTCGACATGCGCTACGTGTTCGTCGAGGCCGCCAGCTCGACGAAGCTGGCGATTCCCGCGTGGGCGCGCGACAGTCTGTCGGCATGGCTCAGGCCCGACGCGGCCGAGGCTCAGTCCTGATCCTCGGGCGCGGGCGGCTTCTTCGGCCACACGCCGATCGTGTGGTGAAAGCCCCGCGCAAACCAGCGATCCACCCAGGCGGCGGTGGCCGCCATCACCCCGGCCTGCAGCGCCTGACCGGCTACGACCTTCGTCATGCTGCCCTCGCCGCTGCCGGGCTCGGGCGGGGGCTCCCGGTCGATCCGCGACCAGATGCTCTCGAACAGCGACTTGCCGATCCGTGCGGAGATCAGCGCCGCGATGATCGCGAGGGGCTTGTAGAGCAGTCTCATCGTCGCGGAGCCTACCGGTCGACGTGGCGCGCGCGGATGCGCCGGCTGGCGCGGGATTCCGCCTGGGATAATCCACCGAGAAGCCGGCAAAGGAGGGAGCCATGTCCGACGACCAGTCGACCCGGGGTCAGGAGGCCGACGAGCTGCTGCGCCGGGCGCTGCTCGACGAGTCCTCGGCGGTCGCGGTCTCGCTGCGGATCTCGGGTCTGCCGCTGTCCGAGGCGGTGACGGTGATCTTCCACGGCCGGCGCGATCTCGGGACCCTGCAGACCTACGTCGCCAACGGCAGCCGCGGCGCCGGCGCGACGGTCACCGCCGGCGAACTGCTGCGCGTGCCCTGCGACCTCGATCTGGCCGACGCCGAGGACCGCGCGGCCGCCGAACAGCTCTACGTCGAGCAGGCGACCGCCCTGCGCGACGCGCTCGTCGGCGCCGACACCGTCCTCGACGTCTGGCGCGAGCCGCTGTCCGAGCTGGCGGGTAGTCAGGTGACGATCGACCACTCGGTCTCGCTCGCGGTCCGGCTGCCCGCGCACCGTCTGCTGCCGACGGCGCTCGTGGCTCCCGAGTCCCAGGTCGTCGTCACTCCGGTGTGCAGCGCGCGGACCCTCGCCGACGGGCGGCCGCCGATGGGGATCGCCTGCGCCCAGCAGGAGTTCGCGCGCGTCTATCCCCTCGCCGACGATCCCGAGCGCTGCGTCGCGGAGTTCCTTGAGCTCGCCGCCGAGCACGCGGTCGCGCTCGCCGAGAAGCTCGCCCATCAGGAGGCGTCGGTGCAGCGCTTCCTCGAGATCTCGGACTCCTGACGCCCGCCGGCGGGTGGGTGGGCGCCGATAAGGTCCGGCGCCGATGCGGCGCCGGTACGTGATCAGCCTGATCGTGGTGGCGATCGTCGTCTTCCTGGTGATCAGCGCCCTGCTCACTCGCGCGCTCAGCGTCGGCGGAGCCGAGGAGGCGGCGATCACCAACCTCGTGCGCGCCGAAGCGCGCGGCGACGTTGCGGGGATCACCGGCCTGATGCATGACTGCGGCGCGACGTGCCGGGGCCGCGCGGCGATCAACGTGTCCGCCCTGCGCCGGTCGGGCATGGTCTCGATCCTGCAGATCACCGGACCGCCCGGCTTCGCCCTGCGCTCCGCCGTGAGCACGGCGCGCGTAGCGTGGATCGTCGGCGACTCGCTCCCGCGCGTGCAATGCGTCCGGGTGCGCCGCGCCGGGAGCGTGCTCGACGGCTTTCGGATCCAGCTGCTCGTCGTCAGCCGCCGGATCCGCTCGGACGCGGTGTGCCCGCGCAGCTATTAGCCGACGCGCTCGGGGGTGCGGACGGGGACGCGGTGTGCCCGCGCAGCTATTAGCCGACGCGCTCGGGGGTGCGGACGGGCTCCCGCGCCGGACGGCGCTCGCGCTGGGGCAGGTGGTCGAAGAGCCGTCCGGGCTCGCGCAGGCGCACGTTAGCCGGGCGCGCGTCGGGGAGCGGGATCCCGCCGCCTGACGGACCGGGCTTCGGGGCGGGCGGCCGCGGGCCGCGGCCCCAGCCGTCCTCGCCGTCGTCGCGCCTGGGCGTGGGCGTGGGGGGCGCGTCGCGTAGCGCCGGGAACATCAGCACCGCGACGCAGACCAGCCCGACGAGGTGCACTCCCGCGATCCACAACATCAGCTGCGCGCCCTGCGACATTGCGATCAGGTTATCGCGCGCGCGAGCGCAATGCGAGCGCGCGCGAGCGCAATGCAAGCGACGTCGCTACCATCGAACGCCGCTCATGGCGGTCACGCAATCCACCGCGCTGAAGGTCTCCCCGCGCGAGCCGGCCGGCTCGCGCCAGGCGCGGCGCCTGCGCCGCGAGGGCCATGTCCTCGGCGTCGTCTACGGCGGCGGCGAAGATCCGGTCAGCTTTCAGGTGCCGGCGCCCGCGCTGCGGGCGGCGCTCGCCGACACGGGCGCGGTGCTCGACCTCGACATCGAGGGCGGTGCCAGCGGCCCGGTCGTCGTCAAGGAGCTCGTCCGCCACCCGCTGACCGGCAACGCGGTCCACATCGACTTCCTCCGCGTCCGCCTCGACGAGAAGATCCAGTCCACGGTCGCGCTCGAGCTGACCGGGACCGAGGAGGCTCCCGGCGTCGTCGAGGGCGGCGTGCTCGAGCACGTCACGCGCGAGCTGGCGATCGAGGCGCTGCCCAACGACATCCCCGACGCGCTCAGCTACGACGTCTCGACGATGCAGATCGGCGACACCGCGATGCTCGAGGCGCTGCGCCCGCCCGCCACGATCATCCTGCTCGACGATCCCGAGACCGTCCTGGCCACGCTCACCCCGCCGCGACTCCAGGTCGAGGACGAGGAGGAGATCGAGGAGGAGACCGAGGTCGTCGGCGCGGGCGAGGCCGGCGAGGACGCCGAGGTCGCGGCGCAGGACGCCGCCGACGCCGAGCCCGCGGACGAGCCCTCCGAGTAGGTGGCCCCGCCCGGGAGCGGTGGGGCTCCCGTCGACTGGCTGATCGTCGGCCTCGGCAACCCCGGGGCTGAGTATGAGCGCACCCGGCACAACGTCGGCTTTCGCATCGCGCGGGAGCTGATCGAACGCTGGCGGCTACCCACGCCGAGGTCGCGCTACCGGGGTCTGATCACCGAGGGGCGCACCGGGGTGAGCGGGGCCCGGGTCATGGGCGGGGACCGCGTCGCGGTGCTGCTGCCCCAGACCTACATGAACGACGCCGGCGACTCGGTCGGGCCGGCGCGGGGCGCGCTCCACGTCGCGCTGGACCGGCTGCTCGTCGTCCACGACGAGATCGACATCCCCTTCGGCGAGATCCGGGTCCGGCTCGGCGGCGGTCTGGCCGGCCATAACGGGCTGAAGTCGCTGCGCCGCGGCCTGGGCTCGACCGAGTTCGGCCGCGTCCGGGTCGGGGTGGGGCGCCCGCCGACGACCGATCCCGACCGGGTCGCCGCCTACGTGCTCGGACGCTTCGCCGAGCCGCCCGAGGAGGTGGCGGCGCTCGTGGGACGGGGCGCCGATGCCGCCGAGGCCGTGCTCCGCGAGGGGTACGGCTGACGGGTCGCGCGAGCGATCCGCGCCCCGGGGCGGCGTTCCTAGACTCCGACGAGCCGTGCTGAGCGCGCTCCTCTCCCACGCCGACGACGATCCGCAGACCGGCGCGCTCGCGCGCGACGGGGGCGAGGCGTTCGTCTCGCAGTCGCTGCGCCCGTACCTCGTCGCCGCCCTGCTCGACCGCGATCGCGACCGTCCCGGGATCGTCGTCGCCGGCGACGATCGCGCCGCGCGCGACCTCGCCGCCGGCCTGCGGGCGTGGCTGGCCCCGCGCGTCGTGCGCTACTACCCGAGCCGCGGCGTCGCCTACGAGTCACATCTCGCGCCGCCGCCGCACCTCGTCGGACTGCGGATCGGGGCGCTCGACGCGCTGCTCGAGCCCGGGGATCCGCGCGAGGGCGCGCCGGTGGTCGTCGTCTCCGCGGCGGCGCTGTCGGAGAAGGTGCCCGACCGCTCGCTGCGCCCCCGCGGGTTCGTGCTGCGCGCCGGCGAGCTGCTCGATCTCGAAGAGACCGCCGGCGACCTCGTCGCCGCCGGCTACGAGCGCGTCGACCAGGTGCAGGACCGCGGCGAGTTCGCGATCCGCGGCGGCCTGCTCGACCTCTTCCCGGCCACCGAGGACCGCGCCGTGCGCGTCGACCTGTTCGGCGACGAGATCGAGTCGCTGCGCTGGTTCTCGACCTTCACCCAGCGCTCGCTCGGCGACGCCGAGTGCGTCGAGGTGGCCCCGGCGGCCGAGCTCGCGCCCGAGTACCGCGAGCTCGCCGAGATCGCCGCCCTCGAGGACCGCGCCGACCGCCCGCCGATCACCGAGCTGTTGCCGACCGAGAGCTTTCACCCGCTGCTCGAGCTCGTCGGCACGCAGGCGTCGGTCATGCTCGCCGGCTCCGAGGAGCTCGCGCCGGCGCTCGCCGACCTGTGGCAGGACGTCACCGCCACCTTCGACGAGGCCGACGCCCGGCCGCTGTACGTCGCTCCCGAGGAGGTGACCGCCGCGCTGGCGCAGCGCGTCGGGGTGAGGCTGTCGAGCCTCGACCAGGATCAGCGCTACGCGTTCCGGGCCCAGGCCGCCGACATCGCCGCCCGGGGCCTCAAGGAGGCCGAGCCCGAGCTCGAGAAGCTCGCCCGCTCGGGCTATCGCACGGTGCTGACCTTCGCGCGCCACGGCGACGGCGAGCGCCTGGCCTACAACCTCGGGCGGATGAAGGTCCGCTGGCTGGGCTCCGACGACGGCGTCGGGGGCGCGGGCCTTCTGACCTTCGCCGAGGCGCGGCTGCAGAGCGGCTTCATCGCGCCGCAGTTCCACCTCGCGGTCATCCCCGACCATCGCCTGTTCCAGCGCCGCCGCGTCGGCGAGCGGGCGGGTGGGGCCAGATCGCGTCGCCGCGGGGTCCTGCGCAGCTTCGCCGACCTGCGCACCGGCGACATCGTCGTCCACGAGGACCACGGCATCGCGCGCTTCGCCGGCTTTGACACCAAGACGGTCGCGGGGGTGACCCGTGACTACCTGTACCTCGAGTACGCCGGCACCGACCGCGTCTTCGTCCCCGTCGACCAGCTGGCCAAGATCAGTCGCTACGTCGGGGCCGGCGGCCGGGCGGGTGGGGTCCAGTTGTCCAGGCTCGGCGGCACGCGGTGGGAGACGATCAAGTCGCGCGCGCGCCGCGCCGCCCAGGAGCTTGCCGGCGAGCTGCTCAACCTCTACGCCGAGCGCAAGCGGCGCCAGGGCCACCCGTTCCCGATCGACACCGACTGGCAGCGCGAGTTCGAGGACGCCTTTCCGTACACCGAGACCCCCGACCAGCGCGACGCGATCGAGTTCGTCAAGGCCGACATGGAGTCGGCGCGACCGATGGATCGGCTCATCTGCGGCGACGTCGGCTACGGCAAGACCGAGGTCGCGCTCCGCGCCGCGTTCAAGGCCGCCCAGGACGACAAGCAGGTGATGGTGCTGGCGCCGACGACGATCCTCGCCCAGCAGCACTTCGGGACCTTCACGGAGCGGCTCAAGGACTACCCGGTGACGATCGAGCACGTCTCGCGCTTCCGTTCGGCGGCCGAGCAGCGCGACGCGATCGCGCGCTTCGCCGCCGGTGAGGTCGACATCCTCATCGGCACCCACCGCCTGCTCTCGCGCGACGTGCGCGCCCGGGACCTCGGGCTGCTCGTCGTCGACGAGGAGCAGCGCTTCGGGGTCAAGCAGAAGGAGCTGCTGCGCCAGCTCAAGCTCCGCGTCGACGTCATCGCGATGAGCGCCACCCCGATCCCGCGCACGCTGCAGATGTCGCTGACCGGCGTGCGCGATATCAGCGTGATCGAGACCCCTCCGGAGGGACGCCGGCCGGTCAAGACGTTCGTCGGCGAGTACGACGAGGAGCTCGTGCGCCGCGCGCTCCTGCGCGAGCACGCGCGCCACGGCCAGGCGTTCTTCCTCCATAACCGGGTCGAGACGATCGAGGAGACCGCGGTGCGTCTCCGCGGGCTGTGCCCCGGCATACGCTTCCTCGTCGCGCACGGCCAGATGGACGAGAGCACGCTTGAGGAGCGGATGCTCGCGTTCCTGCGCGGCGATGCCGACGTGCTCGTGTGCACGAGCATCATCGAGTCGGGGATCGACATCCCGCAGGCCAACACGCTGATCGTCGAGCGCTCGGACCAGTTCGGCCTCTCGCAGCTGTACCAGATCCGCGGGCGCGTCGGGCGCTCGGCCGAGCGGGCCTACGCGTACCTCCTGTATCCCTCGGCCGCCGCGCTGACCCCCGAGGCGGGCCAGCGGCTGTCGGCGCTCAGCGACTACACCGAGCTCGGCGCCGGGTTCAAGATCGCGATGCGCGACCTCGAGCTGCGCGGCGCCGGCAACCTGCTCGGCGACGAGCAGTCCGGTCACGTCGCCGCGCTCGGCTTCGAGCTCTACCTGCAGATGCTCGACGAGGCGGTCGGCGAGATCGAGGTCGGGGCCGACGGCGAGGCGCAGGACGACTGGGAGCCGGTGCGCCTCGACGTCAACGTCGACGCCTACGTCCCCGCCGACTACATCCCCTACGAGCAGGCCAAGGTCGAGGTCCACCGCCGGATCGCCGGCGCGCGCGCGGTCTCCGACCTCGCCGAGCTGCGCGACGAGCTGACCGACCGCTTCGGCGAGGTGCCCGAGCCGCTGCGCAACCTCATCTCGCTCCAGCAGGCGCGGATCAAGCTCGGCCAGGCGGGCGCCCAGGCGGTGACCGTCCGCGCGGACCGTCTCGCCGTCACCCCGGTGGCGCTCGACTCGCGCCGGGCCAAGGCGGTTCGCGCCGAGATCCCCGAGGCGCTGTACGAGTCGGGGCGCTCGCAGCTCTCGGTGCGCCTGCCCAAGCCGGCCGCCGAGCAGTTCGCCGCGATCGTCCGCGCCGCCGACGTGCTGCTCGCGGTCGCGCGCTCGGTGGACTCCGAGGACTCCGAGGCGGCTCCGGTCACCGCCGCGGCGTAGGCGGCCGTCGGTGGCCCGCTGGCGTGGGGGGTGGCCGCCGTGGAGGGGGCGGCCGCCGTGGGGGTGGCCCCGTGGGCGTGGGGGGTGCCGCCGTGGGGGGTGCCCCTCGTGGGGGGTGGCCGCCAATAAGCCGGCCAGGACGAACGTCCGGGCTGCCACCCTGTAACGTCAATCCAACCGGCGGCGACGCCTCGTGTCCTCTTACGCCAGGGCCGCGAGCGCCCGGATGTCGTCGAGCACGCGGGCCGGCGCGTCGATGAGACGCCGGTAGGTGACCCGCAGGACCCGGAAGCCGGCCCGCTGGAGCCGGGCGTCCCGGATCCGGTCCGCCTCGAAGCTGCGGGGGCTCGAGTGGTAGGCGCGTCCGTCGAGCTCGACCACGAGCCGCCACTCCGGCCAGCAGATGTCGACCTCGAGCCCGGCGACGCGGGAGTTGACCTGCGGCGCCGGCAGCCCGGCGTCGTGCACCAGCGCGAGGAAGAGGCGCTCGAGCTCGGAGCGCACCGGCGCCAGGGGGCGATAGCCGGCCAGGACGCGGAGGGCGCGGGCGAGACTCCGGCGGCCTTGGACCCGCTCGAGGGCAGCGCCGACCTGGTCGAGGTCGAGCAGCCCAAGCGCGTCGGCGCGCTCAAAGGCCCGCGCGAGGGCGCGGTGGCCCATCGTCGACGCGAGATCGATGAGCGTTCGCGAGACCGTGGTGGCGGGGATCGCTGCGACCCGCGTCACGTCGTGGGGCGCGAGCCGGCGCGCGCGATGCACGCGGATGCCCCGCTGTCGACGATGGCTCGAGCCGGGCACCGTGACGTCGATCGGGCCCGGGCGCTCGTCGACGAGGCCCCACCGGTGGGCGGCACTGCGATGGCTGAGCACGGAGGTCGGCCCGTACGCGAGAACGGCGGCGAGCAGGCGACCGTCGCCGGCGAGCCCGGGACGTCCGACTGCGTAGACGCCGTGGTGGATGGGGTGGAGCCGGCCGTGGGCGACGCGGTGCGCCACGTCGTGTCGCGTGACGCCGAGCTGGTGCAGCTGCTCTCGCGTCACGAGGCCGTGCTGGCGGCCGGCGACGCCGAGGATCGCGTGATCGGGGCGTTCGGTCACGGGGTGGCAGCCGTTCGGTCGTGCGGGGGCGGCTTATCGGCGGCCACCCGCGGGGTGGTAGCCGTTCGGTCGTGCGGCGGCGGCTTATCGGCGGGCACCCACGCGACGGTGGCGGAAAACGTGTGCCGCGTGGGTGACGGCGCGGAACTCTTGCGTGACGGCCGGAGGGACCCCGCTACTATCGGCCGGGTCGGAATGAGGACGCGGACGTTCATCTTGGCGCTCGGCGCCTTTTTTGTGCTCGTCGCCGCGGTCGTCTCGGGCTGCGGCTCGAGCGTGCCGGGCAGCTCGGTCGCAGTGGTGGCGGGCAACCCGATCAGCCTGAAGGCGTTCAACCACTGGGAGTACGTGGCCGCCAAGAGCCAGGCCGCCGAGTCGCCGGGTCAGCCGGTGATCGTGCCCAACGATCCGCCGAAGTTCACCAGCTGCATCGCCCAGGCGCGCGAGCAGCTGCCGCAGCTGAAGAAGCTGAAGGACAGCCAGCTACGGTCCGACTGCCAGCAGCTGTTCACCTCGCTGTCGTCAGAGACGCTCGACTTCCTGATCAAGGCCTACTGGTACCAGGCCGACGCGCACCGGCTGGGGATCAAGCTGACCGACGCGCAGGTCCAGACGGCGCTGAACACGGCGGTCAAGAGCCAGTTCCACACCACGTCCGCGTACCAGAGCTACCTGAAGGAGACCGGCCAGACACAGGCCGACCTGCTCTACAAGTTCCGCGTCAACCAGGTGTTCACCAAGCTGTCGGCGAAGCAAACGCCGCAGATCACCCCCGCCGCGATCGCCACCTACTACGCCAACCACAGGTCGCAGTTCGGCACCCCCGAACGGCGCAACATGCGGATCGTGCTGGCCACGACCGCCGCCAACGCCGCCGCCGCGCGCAAGGCACTGCAGTCGGGCCGCAGCTGGCAGGTCGTGGCCAAGAAGTACTCGACCGACCCGACGACGAAGAACACGGGCGGCGTGCTCACGGACGTCACCTCCGGCCAGCAGGACGCGGCGCTCAGCCGGGCGGCGTTCGCCGCCACGGTCGGCAAGCTCGTCGGCCCGGTCAAGGGTCAGTTCGGCTACTACGTGCTCGAGGTGACCAAGATCACCCCCGGCACCCAGCGCTCGCTCGCCCAGTCGACGGCGCTGATCAAGCAGACGCTGACCTCGGAGAACCAGCAGGCCGCTGAGACCGCGGTCGACAACGACGCCAGGAAGAACTGGCAGTCGAAGACCACCTGTCGCGGCGTCTACAAGATGGGCGACTGCAAGGGGTACAAGGCGCCGAAGACGGCGACCACGGCGACGCCAGGCGCCGGCGGCACCGCGACCAGCCCATAGTGACCGCTCCGGACGCCGCGGCCGCGCTGGCTCGCCTGGACGAGATCACGCGGCGCCTGCGCCGCGAGTGCCCGTGGGATCGCGAGCAGGACGAGCGCACGATCGTCCCGCACACCGTCGAGGAGGCCTACGAGCTCGCCGATGCCGCGTGGCGCCGCGATGACGCCAAGCTCCTCGACGAGCTCGGCGATGTGCTGTTCCAGGTCCACTTCCTGGCGCTGCTGCTGCAGGAGCGCTCTGCCGGCGACCTGGCGCAGGTCGCCGAGCACGTCACCCAGAAGCTGATCCGCCGCCACCCGCACGTGTTCGGGGAGACCGAGGTCTCCGACGCCGCCGACGTGCTGCGCAACTGGGACGAGATCAAGAGGGAGGAGACCGGACGCGAGCCGGGCATCTTCGGCGAGGTGCCCGAGAACCTCCCCGGCCCGCTGTACGCGCGCAAGGTCCAGCGCCGAGCCGCCTCGACGGGCTTTGACTTCCCGGGGGTCGAGGGGCCGCTCCAGGGCGTGCGCGAGGAGCTGGCCGAGCTCGAGTCAGCGCACGCTGCCGGCGACCCCGAGGCGAGCTTCCGCGAGCTCGGCGACCTCCTGTTCGCGGCCGTCAACGTCGCGCGCAAGCTGTCGCTCGACCCCGAGCTCGCGCTGCGGGCCGCCTCCGATCGCTTCCGCGGTCGCGTCGAGGCGGCCGAGACGCTGAGCGCATCGGACGGCGGAAGCTGGGAGGATCTTCCGCGCGAGCGCCAGCTCGAGTACTACGCCCGCGCCCGACTCTCGGAAGGAGGTCACACATGAGCCAGATCGAGCACGTGCATGCTCGGCAGATCTTCGACAGCCGAGGCAATCCGACGGTGGAGGTCGAGCTCAGCGTCCGCTCGGGGGCCTGGGGTCGCGCGGCCGTGCCCTCGGGGGCGTCGACGGGCGAGTTCGAGGCCACCGAGCTGCGCGACGGCGGGTCGGACTGGATGGGCAAGGGCGTCACGCACGCGGTCGACAACGTCAACGGCGAGATCGCGACCGCGCTGCGCGGTCAGGACGCCGCCAGCCAGGCGGCGCTCGATCGGATGCTGATCACCCTCGACGGCACCGGCAACAAGTCGCGCCTCGGCGCCAACGCGCTGCTCGCGGTCTCGCTCGCCGCGGCCAACGCCTCGGCGGCCGAGGAGCGCCAGCCGCTCTG
>Ga0213875_10001731_pt1 | contig 13688 bp, 9 predicted proteins | sample BarmaccomBMRX_R8_FD_160105 | JGI IMG/M metagenome (GOLD analysis project Ga0213875, IMG submission 160105) | Root-associated microbial communities from Barbacenia macrantha in rupestrian grasslands, the National Park of Serra do Cipo, Brazil - RX_R8 | ecosystem: Host-associated > Plants > Roots... | reverse complement strand
TTCGAAAAATCGGCGCGCGTCGAGGAGACGATTCACGATCTGAAGGGCCTAAATGCGAACGTGGACTTCTATTCGGCATCGACGTACCGTTCGCTCGGGATTCCGGTGGATCTGTTTACGCCGATTTTCGCGGTCAGCCGCATCTCGGGATGGACGGCGCACATTCTCGAGCAGTACAGAAACAACCGTTTGATTCGACCGCGAGCCGATTACACGGGCAAGCCTGAGGGGCAGCGCTGGGTGCCTCTCGCTCAGCGCTCGTAACCGCGCGCTTCGCGCGACATCTCCCGCAACGCGTTTTCGACATTCATGTACGATCTCAACTTCTTTCGCAATCATCTCGACGAAATTCGGCAGCGGCTCGAGGCACGCGGGTTTGCGCTCGATACGGAAGAATTTCAGCGGCTTGACCGGCTGCGGCGGCAGGCCATGACCGAGAGCGAACAACTGAAAGCGGACCGGAACCAAGCTACTGCGGAAATAGGGAAGCAGCGCCGAACGGGCGTGGACACGAGCGAGCAACAACAGAAGGTGCGAGCGATCGGAGAGCGGATCGGCGGGTTGGATCGGGAAGTGGAGAAGCTGGATCTCGCGTTTCGCGACTTTTTGGCGCGCGTGCCGAATACGCCTGAGAAGAGCGTGCCGACCGGCGTCACGCCCGAAGAAAACGTTGAGGTAAAGCGCTGGGGCGCGCCGCGCGAATTCTCGTTTGCGCCGAAAGCGCATTGGGATCTCGGGCCGGAGCTGGGCATTCTCGACCTCAGTCGAGCGGCAAAGGTCACGGGCGCGCGTTTTGCGGTGTATTGGGGTCTTGGCGCGCGGCTCGAACGCGCACTGGTGCAGTTCATGCTCGACCTGCACACAAAGGAGCACGGGTACACCGAGGTGCTGCCCCCCTTTTTGATCAACTCGGCGAGCCTGTACGGGACGGGAAATTTGCCGAAGTTCGCGGAAGACCTGTTCCGCTGCGAAGGACATGACCTGTGGCTCACGCCGACGGCCGAGGTGCCGGTCACGAACTTGTTTCGCGAGGAGACGCTGCAGGGCGACGCGCTGCCGATCTCGCTCTGCGCCTACACGCCGTGCTTCCGCAGCGAGGCGGGGTCGTATGGGCGCGACGTGCGGGGCATCATACGGCAACATCAATTTCAGAAGGTGGAACTGGTGAAGTTCGCGCGCCCTGAGCAAAGCTACGATGAACACGAACGGCTCACGCGCGATGCCGAACGCGTTCTCGAGCGACTGGAACTGCCGTATCGGAGAGTCGTGCTGTGTACTGGCGACTTGGGATTCTCGTCCGCGAAAACGTACGACGTGGAAGTCTGGCTGCCGGCTCAGAACGGATATAAAGAGATTTCGTCATGTTCCAACTTTGAGGCGTTTCAGGCGCGCCGTGCGGATATACGGTTCAAATCAGGCGCCGGAAAGCCGGAGTATGTCCACACGCTGAACGGTAGCGGTTTGCCGATCGGGCGGACTTGGGCGGCGATTCTGGAGAATCATCAGCAGGCGGACGGGTCGGTGCAGATTCCGCCCGCGCTGGCGCCGTTTATGGGTACGGAGCGGATCGAGCGGGTTGTGAATCCTTGGCGGTAAAGAAGCAGGTGGAACGTTGGAGAATCGGGCAGGCGGGGCTTGGTTTGGGTCCAAGTGCAGTGCACGCCAGGAGTGAGACAGCGAGTTAGGAGAACAGATACATTGTTGACCTGCCCCGCAAAATGAGACAGCCAAGAAGTTGAGGTCCGTGCTCGGCGAGAGCGTACTCTTGACGGGCTGTTGGCGTTGCCCTATTCACCGTGGAGACGGCGAAGGGCCTCTTCGGGTCTCCGATCCGCCAGTGCGCTATGCAGGCGTTTTTCGTTGTAATCGTGCAGCCGGCGTTCCAGCTTTTCGCGCGCATCCACCAAACTGAAGAACACTTCGCCGTTCAGACATTCGTCTCTAGTTGGCCGTTGAAGCCAAACAGCGGAATACGGGCGTGCGCGGCTCGTTCGCTCGCTGGCGGTGCGAACCTGTAGACCTGGTGATCCCTCGCGAGCGCTGCAGGCGAAGTAGCGAGGAGGCGCTTCTGCCGTTTAGTGCGCCGACAGCTGTTTGCGGCCGCCTCGCAGGACGAATTTCTGGATCTTGCCTGTAGCTGTTTTGGGCAGCTCATCGATCAGCTGAAAAACGGCCGGTACTTTGAAATGGGCCATGTGGGCGCGGGCGAATTCGCGCAATTCCGTTTCTTCGAACGTTGCGCCCGGTTTCACCACGACAAATGCATGCGGGCACTCGCCCCATTTATCATCCGGCACTCCGACAACCGCTGCTTCGAGAACGGCGGGATGCTTCATCAAGATGCCTTCGACCTCTATGGAGGAGATATTCTCGCCGCCGCTGATGATTACATCTTTGAAGCGATCGCGGATTTCAACGTAGCCGTCCGGATGTACGACGGCAGCGTCTCCGGTGTGCATCCAGCCGCCGCGAAATGCTTCGGCGGTCGCTTGCGGGTCGTCGTAGTAGCCTTTCATCACAACATTGCCGCGGGCCACGATTTCGCCGAGCGTCTCTCCGTCGTGCGGGACTTCCCGGCCTTCGCCGTCCACCACGCGCAGCTCGCCTGAGGTGACAAGCTCGACGCCTTGACGAGCCTTGACGGCAAATCGCTCCGCTGGCGAGAGAGACTCATGTTCGCGGCGCGGTTCGCAAACGGAAATGAACGGGGAAGTTTCGGTCATGCCGTACACATGAAGGACTTCCCAACCCAGCTCCTGCTCGACGCGCTCGATGGTGGCAGCGGCTGGAGGCGCGCCTGCAACCAGCACTTTCAAACCGCCTGCGGCATCGCGCCGAATCTCTTCCGGCGCATTCGCCAACCAGACGAAAACGCCCGGCGCTGCGGAAAGAACGCTTACGTGTTCCTCTGCGATGAGTTGCATCACGGATGCCGGCTGCACCTTGCGGAGACAAATGTGCACGCCACCGACGGCTGTTATGGTCCAGACAAACGACCAGCCGTTGCAGTGAAACATAGGCAAGGTCCAGAGATATCGATCAGCCGGCGTGAGGTGAAGATGGATCAGCGTCCCGATCGTGTTCATGTACACGTTTCGGTGAGTCAGCATGACTCCTTTTGGCCGGGACGTTGTGCCGCTCGTGTAATTGATCGTGATCGTGTCGTCCTCGTGTATGTCAGGCTGCTCGAACGCGCCGGAGCTTCCGGCGATAGCTTGCTCGTAGTCCATCCACCCCGGGCGGTTGCCTTCCAGAGCGACGAAGTGTTGCACCTGCGGTAGCTGCGAGCGGATCGAGTCAACTATCTCTAAGTAGTCGGAATGTGCGCAGACGACGCGCGCACCGCTGTGTTGAATGGGGTACGCAAGCTCAGCCGCGTTTAGCCGGTAGTTAAGCGGGACAAGCACGGCTCCTATCTGAGGGACTGCGTAGAAGGATTCAAGCTGGGCATGAGTGTTGGGGGCGATGTAAGCGACTCGGTCTGTGGGTTGGATTCCGAGCGCCTGAAGCGCGCTCGACCAGCGATCGCAGCGCGCGAAAAACTCGCTGTAAGTAAGACGGAGGTCTTGATCGACGACGGCTTCGCGCGCAGGGTAGAGCCGCCGAGCGCGACGGATGAAGTCGAGGGGAGTGAGAGGCGTCTGCACCGCCGGCTCCAGGATTGTCAATGGTAGCGCAGTGGGGCACGAGGGCGGGTGCATCGGATAAAGTTTCGGCCCGGTTCCGTCGATTGACATTGTGAACGCCAATCCTTCGGGGGAGAGATTTTATGGGAGCGATCCTAAGAAGCAGTGCACTTATTTGTCTTATCGCGTGGGGCACGCAGTTGCAGGCCCAAACAGTGGTTCAGCCGGGACAGATTGCTGCGGTGCCGCGGACCGAGACGTTGCGGCCCGCCTCGGTGACCATTGCGAGCGTTCCGGAGAAGCATGAGAGCAGGACCCACAGATTGTGGGTCGGCAGCATGTTCGCGCTCGCAGGCGGTTCTGCTTTCGATGCGGCCACGTCCTGGGGGAAATACGAAAAGAATTCGCTGCTTGCGTCTCAGGATGGAACGTTCGGCGCGAAGGGGCTCGGTTTGAAGGTGGGGTTAGCGGCGGCGATCATTACGCCGCAAATTCTCTTGCGCAATCATCCGGGAATTCAAGCGAAATTCACGTTTGTCAACTTCGCTAGCGCGGGCGCGTTCTCCGCAATCGCAGTACACAACATGAGCGTTCCGGTCGCAAAGAACTGAGCGACGGCGGCGGAGTTGTGTAGTAATCGGCGCGCCGCCGGTTTAGCCGGATGATTTCATGTGCCGCAGCATGTGTGCAGCGGCGCGAAACGGTGCGGTCAGACGCCAACTTCGCGAGTGGAAGACATCGTTGACAGTTTGGAGGTTCGATTGAAGCCTTTGCTCGCAGCCGCCGAGCTCATTTTCGAGATGCTCAATCCTCGCGGACGCCTTCTTTAGCTCGGTTTCACGGGAACGCAGTCGCATGAGCATGGAATAGGGGGGATCGTGCGAAGTGGCCGGCTCAACTGCGCGCCGCTTGGTTCCGGTAACAGTGGAACCGGCAGCGACGACTCGCTGCGTTTCCTGAGTAAGTTCGGTGCAATAGTCCGCGGCGAGATGTCCTTCAGGAGGACGACCGAGAATCGCCTCAACGGTTAGTCGCTCAAATTCACTCCTTGCGTCGCCGCGCAGACCGTCGCGCCACTGCTCGAGGATACCGGTGATCGCGTAGATCGGATGTTGATTGGAATGGACGGTGCTCGACTCGATGTCGCAGTACGGTTCGAACAAGCTGATTGCGCCGCTCGGCGTCGCGTTGAAGTAGTGATTCGGACAGGCGTGAAACTGCTGAAGGAACGGATAATCGACCAGGAACTTTCCGCCGCGTTTGAGCACCCGGCACAGCTCGCGAGCCACTTGCCACGGCCTTCGGGTGTGCTCCAGAACGGCAATACACATCACATAATCGAACTGCTCATCTTCAAATGGAAGATCTTCGCCGACGGACATAACGTCGGTACTCAGCGAAGGATATATGTCGACGTTAATGACATTCTGGAAGCAGCTAAAACGGAGGCCCGCACCGACGTCGAGGCAAAGCTTGTCCGGGTTACTCCGAACTTCGGCGACAAAAGGCCCACCGTACACGAGGGACGAAACGTACGGTATCTCGGGTATGCCGAACTCCGCAGTCGTTTCATACGATACGAAGTTAGCCGGTTGACCGTAGGTCCGGGGCGTAACCGGTTCGCGGCGGAAACGAAGCTTGCGCAGCTTCTCTTCCCGCATGGCAGCAATTTGTTCCTGGTTAACTGCCTGCAGCCGGCCTTCGGCGTGACCGAACTTTCGAAAGTGCTCCGCCGGTGACCATCCGCTTAGACGGATATCGGCGTTGGCCGCGAGATAACCCGCCTCATTCAGTTCGTCGAACGTACCGACTCGCGCGACGCACGGAATCTCAAGGATCTCGCGCTCGGTTGAAGTTTGATCTATCATGATTAGCTGCGCTTCCGGGGCTATGCCGCCGGCCGAGTCCCTGTTGCATTTGAATCGCGACGGGACGATGATATGAGAACAGGTTCGTATAAGGAGGCAAGACAATGAATGGCGTGCGACTCCATGGGGTGTTCGCCGGCCTTGTGGCGACATGCTTTATGGCAGGACTGCTCTCCGCGCAGACGACTCCGGTGGGAGGGAGCTGGCAAATGGATCTTGCGAGAAGCCACGTGAACGACGGCCGGACAGTCGCGCTGACGTTCGCGAGCGTTGCGAGCAAGCTCAAGGTGACGTCCCTCGTGCATACGAAAGGAGGATCGGATGTGACGACGGAATTTGTCTGTACGACCGATGGAAAAGAATGCGAGTTCGAGGAGGGTGGTCATAAGTCGAAAGTAAGTATGTGGTTTCTCGATCGTGTGTTGAACGTTTGCAAGACGGAGGGACCGCCGGGCGATGTCGTGAACGAGTGGAAAGCGGAGCCGTCAAGCGATGGCAAGACGTTGAACTTGACGATCACACATCTGGAACCGGAAGCTGCCGCCGAAACTCTGGTGTTCACGAAGAACCGCTCATGAGGTGAAGATTCGGGTGAAGTGTCTTCTCTCATTTGGCTGTGCTCACAGTTGCGCGCTGCGGTACGCGTAACTCGAGCCACGGATGCCGCCGGTTCATCTCCTCAATGGCCAGGCGCTTAGATTCCGGAATGTCGGTTTCGGTTCGCAGCATGGATTTGCCATGGATGCGATATCGCGCCGTTGTTTCGGGGACTCGGATACCAAACATCCCTTTCTCGACAAGCTTGCACCAAAATTCGTAGTCTTCCCAGCCGCCGGGATCCAGAGGCGTGTAGCCGCCCACGGCAATCCAGCACGCCTTTCGCACCATCGCCATTGCATCGATGTAATTGATGCATTGAAACTGCGCAGGATCGTACTCGATAAGGCCGATCTGGCCATGCTGATCGCCGAAGAGGCTAATAGTTGGGTAGGCGAATGCGGCGCCGCTTTCGTCTAATTCGCGCATGCAAGATTCGAGGCAGTCAGGAAGTAGAGCGTTATCGGCATCCAACGGCATGTACAGCTCCGTCTGGGCGAAGTCGATGCCTGCGTTCCGAGTACGCGCTAATTTAGAATTGCGGCGATTCTGCAGTAGCGCAACCAGGTTGAACCGGGACGCGTGTGCGATTAGCCACTCGCTTGCGACCGCGGCGGAATCGTCGGTCGAGTGATCGTCGACGATGATGAGATCAATGTTCCGGACGGTCTGTTGCAGAACAGAATCGAGCGCCTCCTCGACGTAGTGTTCGTAGTTGTAAAGCGGAACGATTACCGACACGCGGCTGTGACCCGGTTCTCCGGATTGCAGCAAAACGTCATAATCTGGGACGTCAATCGACGGAATGGTTGCGATGCCGCTGGGTTGAATTTCTGCGCGAAACAGATCGACGCGCGACGGCTCTGGGGCGAGCATCTGGTTTACGAGCCGCGTAACGAGCAACGACCGGCGTTCCGGACCGTAGAGCCACAGAGCGTCACGCCGTGCCCGAGCCGCGAGACGCCGTCGAAGGTCCCTGTCCGAGAGTAAGCGCTTGAGATGGTAGTACCAGTCGTCACTACCGTCCGCAAGCAACCCGTTTTCGCCGTGTTTAATAACCTCGGCGAAGGGACGCGTGGGCGATGCGATCGTCGGCACACCAACGAGCGCGGCCTCAAAAAACTTTCCTTCGCTTTTCGCTTCGCAATACGGATTGCCGGTTTCGAGCGGCGCAATGTTGACGTCGAAGCGGGCGTATTCTAATGGCAGGTCTTCAAAAGACACTAAGTCACGCCATTCGATTTGCTCCTGCACCCGCCTCAACTCGGGGAACTCTTCGAGGATGATTGCCTGACGGAAGAGAACCAGCCGCACATCGGGATGATGCGTCAACACCCCAGCGAGCGCGCGCGACGCGACGGCCAAGTCCTTCTGATGCGTGGGGGTGGCGCCGGCATAGCCAACGCGGAGGAGGCCATCGCGCGATGCAGATGCTTGCGACCGCATAGCCGCAATAGCGCGCTCGAATGTTTCTCTGGAGAAGCCGTTCGGGATGACACTGGCCGGCTTCTGGATCTCGCGCACTTCATCCGCTAGCGTCACGGTGGGTACGGTGCATCGATCGGAGCTAGTAAGCAGCAGTCGGATGTCCGTGTAAAACTTTCGCACGTCTGCTTCCTGCATGTCCTGCGTGCGAATACCATCGATCACGTCAGCAGTGGCCAACTCGGGACGGAACATCAGATCGTCCACGTCATAGAGCAGCGGCGCTCCCCCGTCCCGCAGGGCCGGCAGCACCATTGCGAGTTCCGGAAGAAGACGAGCGCGCCAGATCCAAATGAGGTCCGCCGAAGCGATGTCGTCGAAGCGAGGCGCTACATCTTGGGCATCAATGACTACGGTTTCGAAAAACCGGCGAGCCAGCGAGAGAGCGATATTGACGACGCGGTATTGGTGCCCCGGCGTGTCCGGCTCTCCCGAAATAAATACGATTCGCCGCCGGGCGTGCTTGCGAATTGCCGGCGCGCGAGGCTGTTGGGACGGCTGACGGGTGCGCCTGCCTTGGCCACCGCCTACTTGTACGTAATGCGCGAGAGGATTCCATCCGGCAGCAAGGATTTCCGGGTTTTCAGATGCGTACCAACGGGTGTCAAACCACCGATTCGGATTGCGTCCTTCGCCCGCTCCGCGAAGAAGAAAATGGTGAAGCGAACTGATGCCGACCTTTGCGATGTCGGGATTATTTTCCTGATAGAAAGCCTCGTCGAATGCCGCGCACGGGTTAAGTTTTTGTTTCCAGCCGGTCGTAACGTAGTGAACCAGGGGATTCGGTTGCTCACTTATAGCGTTGGGGCTTTGGGCGAAATACCAATCGCTGTCGAATAGAGGATGTGGGTCGCGGCCTTCAGCTCCACCGAACAGTAGATAGTGCCGCAGGGGTTCCGCACCCGATGCTTTCACGTCGGGATACAGGTTCACGTAGAAGCTGACGTCGAAGAGCGGATGTGGATTCTTCCCGGCGCGCCAGCCTCGTGTGAGGTAGTGGACCAGCGGGTTGACCTGCGCCGGATCCAGGCTGGGGTTTTGAGAGAGGTAATAACGCGTGTCGAACAGAGGATGGGGGTCATACAGACCCGCCCCGCCGAACAGTAAATAACGGGAGAGCGGGTCTTGATCCAGGTAGGCTGCTTGTGGGTCGTTAGCAAGGTAAAAGGCGCCGTCGAATAGTGGACAAGGCCACTTATCGGCTTTCCAGCCGGTTTGTAGATAATGTAGAAGCGGATTCTGACCGTTGGCGCGTAATTCGGGATTTAGGTCAAAGTACCAGTTCGCATCGAATAAGGGATGCGGGTTACGGTGTGCTCCGCTCTTTGACAAATAGTGATCGAGAGCTTCGACGCCGGCTTGCGCAACATCCGAGTTCGCCTGGAGATAATAGGCGGCGTCCCATAGAACGGAGCCGGTGAGAGCCTTCCGTATTTGTTTGAACCTGAGACGGCGCAGCGCACCCTTCGTCCTCCGGAGCGCGACCCGTACGATTGACTGCCTGCTCATATCGCCTCACGCAATGCGGGCTTCCGATCAAACAAGCACCAGATGAGTACACCGGCGAGTGTGAGCATCGAGATTGCCGCGCCGCGGACGAATGTGCGCGGGGTGTAGGAGAAGCAGACTCGATGACTACCGGCCGGCACTAGCACCGCGCGAAACATGAAATTAGCCGTCAGCATTTTGGCCGTCGCGCCGTCGACAGTGACTTTCCAGCCCGGATAATCGGAATCATTCAACATCAAAACGGCGTCGGTCGTCGACCCCGTCTCGATATCTACACGCCGGGGCGAGTATTTTACGATGCGTGCAGCATGTACGGCAGATATCGGACCCTGGTTGATGGCTGAGAGCTGATGGATCTGGTCGGCGGTCACTTGCGCCCGGTTGAGAACAACGGTTCCAAAGGGATCGAAAGCGGGGTCTTTGAGTTCGTCGAGCGTCGCGGCATCATTTTGGGCCAAATCGACGCGCGAGTACAGCGCCGCTCGCGGGAGTACGTGTTCGTACGTGTAAATGTTTGTCTCGTGAGCATAGCTCAAGGCAAAATCGGGCGAGGTATATGGTTTATCGGTGATCAGGTAGCGAGTAGACGAAAGCTGAAGCAGCCGCCGTTCGAGGGAGGTTGAGAAATCGTAACGATAGTTGAAGGTTCCGGTAAATCTATCGGATAGATCACCCGGACCGCTGTGAGAGGGAACGGGGACGAAGTTTCGAATAAACGGCAGATACTTCCAATAGTAAAGAGCGTCCAGGTCCCGAATATCAGCCAACTGGAAAGCGGAGGCCCAGTCTGTAAATAACAGGCCGTCTCGCGCAAATACCCGGGAATTATCCGAAGTGTGGCTTCGTAACCAATCTATGTATGGAGCGCCGCGATACGTATTTTCTAATCGCTCAGGTAGCTCACTCAGTGTGTAATACAGAGGGACAATAAAGATGAACGACAGCTCTGCGGTAAGCGCGCACAGGATGCAGACGGACAGCAGGCGCATGCCGAAACGGCGACGTAGTAGACAGCAGATCGCTATCGCGAGTAGTGCGGCTGACGGGACGATGATCGCGATTACGGGGAAAGCTAACGCGACATGGTCCGAGACCAGCTCTTTTCGAATTACCGTCCTCGTTGCGAGCAGCGTTACGGGAATAAAAAAAGCAACAGTCCCGAGCGTGATCAACTGGGTCCGATAGGCGACGGATTTGCTTAGGATTCTCTCGAGTCCGAATGCGGCTAGTATGGCGATCGACACGGAGAGAATCGGCTCGTCGTACTTGGCGAAATTAATAAGGTTGAAGACAGGGAGCTTGTCGATGGCGCTTAGTGGCGGCAAATTGTAGCGTTTCAGAAATGTCGCTATTGCGCAGCCAACAAAGAACCACCTAATCTGTCGGATCGCCGCGACGCCGGAAGGTGGCCGGGGGATAAGACTAAGCAGCGTAAGAAAAAGAGCAACTGCGCCGAAGTAGTTTATTGTCCCGTTTCCGCTATAGGTGCCGGGCGCGAGCGTGGCAGCGAACGGTTGCCCGAACAATAGCGGAAAAAGATACGTGAACATGGACGGACCGATAGGGTCAGCTTGCATGCTCCATAGAAAGCCGCCGTTCTTGGCCGGTTCATGAGTGTTGAAGGAATGATGCACAAACTCGATCATCGGCACGAGCAGAAAGGCCACGAGACCTAAGGCAATAGCGCTTGAGACGATTATGCAAAGACTGGTTTTGGTCAAGCGAGCCCGGGCATTTGCGTCAGACGCGACGCGGAACACGATGTAGCCGTACACGAACAGATAAAGCAGGAACGTACTCTCCGGCATGCCGCCCAGAAAGGCTAACGCGATGATCAGCGCGAATCCCAAGACTCGGGGGCGATCCGGCTTTCGCAGCAACAACTCGGCTGAGAACAGCGCAAGCGGGATCAGCGTCTCCACGCTCAGATGAGGCATCGAGATTTCGAGCAGAAAGTACCCGGCTAGCATCGCCGTTATGCCGCCGGCAAGCGCTGGCGTGAACGACACAAACAGGCGCGAATACAGGTATGCTCCGAACCCGAGAACAAAGAGGCGGCTCAGTATATACAGGTTGTAAGTCGCCGGGTTTACAGCAAATGAGAACAGTATGGTGAGCGGAAAGAACGGCTGGGACTGCATGTTAGCCGCATAGGGTTGGCCGAAAGCCTGATAAGGATTCCACAGCGGCAGGGTTTTTGCCTTCCAGTATTCGAACCCGGTTAGCGCGAGAAAGGGTTCGGTGACCCATGACTCCGCTGCGCCGTCAAACGTTCTTGCATACCGCACAAAGCGGGGGAAACTGCGCGGCCACGCACCTGTGGGCATAACTGCCTGACTGAACTCGGAGCTTTGCAGCAGCGTTTTGCGTCCGAAAATGCAGGGATAGAACTCGACAGTCAAAAGGGTGACGAGAATGGCCGCTGCTCGAAATGTTTCGGATGCAAACAGAGGCCGGAAAGCCGCCTTACTTCGCGCCAGAGCCGTTGCAGTCCGCATAGAGAGGCGCATTCTTGAATTTGATCAGCGCTCGTAGCCAGCGTAAGGCGTCACCGAACGGAGTGATTTTCTTTCCTTCCTGATAGGAGCGGGCTACGTAGTTTACAGGAACTTCCATCGGCTTGTAGCCTTTCCGCAGAAGCTTGATGACAAGCTCGTTGTCGATGTCGAAGCGATTCGATTCGAGGCGCAACCCATAGATACACTCGCGCCGGAAAACCTTGAACATCGTGAACGGATCGGTCAAGCTTTGTTTGTAGACGAAGTTGAAGAGCGCGAGGAATAGCGCGTGCCCTATGTTCAGGTAAGTGGCGACGCTCTTTGAGTTTTGAAATCGCCGTATGTTCCATGGGCAGTCGCCTGCGTTGCGTCGCGCGCCGAGGACAAATTGTGTTTCAAAGCGCATCAAGGGCTCGATAAGCGCATCGTAATCGTCGATGTCGTATTCGAGGTCCGCGTCCTGGAACAGAATCAGATCACCGTTTGCAATCTCGAGGCCGGCTCTCAGCGCGTGACCTTTCCCGTATGGCTTGTCCTGGAACAGAGTATGCACGCCGGGATGGCCGGCGTATTTGAGAACTTCGGTACGAGTGCCGTCGGTCGAGTTACTCTCGATGACAACAACTTCGATGTCGAGGCCCTCGATTGTTTTCTCGAGAAGGTGACCCATCATGACCGGGAACGTTGTCCGCTCGTTGTAGACCGGGACCAGAACGGACAGCAAAGGGGCGGCGCGTTTCTGCTTGGGCCTGACAAGAAATGTCCGGATTGTGGCCCCGTGGCTGGCAACGATCAGATCGGTGAAATCCGCCTGGATGAGCAGACCTTGTATCGCGTCGGTAGAAGGCGCGGTGGCAGAGACGATCAGCATTAATGCGCCATTCACCGGAAGCGCGCGGCGAACTGCACGCAACGTGTGCTGCAGATCGTTTGCGTTACCACGCGAAGCCCAATAGAGACACAAATCGAACTCAGCCAAATCGACGGTGGCGAGGTTATCGAGATCGACGGAGAAGATCTCGAAGTCCGCGCGGAGTGGTGCCGACGCGAAATCCTCTTCACCGCCGATCGTCAGAACACGACCGCGAGACAGGCCGGAATAGGAGATAAGCTCTCGAACCAGCTCAGACGCTTGGTTGGTCATGGGTCGGAACCGAACGGCCGCGACCACACGCGAGCTTCATTCTCATATCAGCCATCATAATCCGCCGCTCTGTGAATCCTGTGAGCAGACGGCCTTAAAAAACCCCGCCACACATCCTGCCGGTCCGAACATGGGCCGCATGGGAACGGTTGTTGCAAGACGGACGGTTGGCCGTTCGAAATTTGCGCATTTTGGGGTCCGTTCACGTTGTTGTATGATGCGGTGGACTCATTAGCTACAAAGGAGATTCAGATGCGCATGCTGCTGAGAGCGTCGATCCCTGTCGAGACGGGAAATGCGGCCGCTAAGGCCGGAACGTTAGCAACCATGATGAAGAGCATTTTGGAGGATCTGAAACCCGAAGCCGCGTACTTCTTCGCGGATGACGATGGCCGACGGTCGGCATCGATCATATTCGATCTGAAAGACGCTTCGGACATCCCAGCAATTGCCGAACCCTGGTTCTTGGCGTGGAATGCAAGAGTCTCGCTACGGCCGGTCATGAGTGTGGAGGACCTTGCAAAGGGCGCTCCGGGAATTAGCCGGGCCGTCGAGCAATACGGAAAATAAACGCGACGGATGCAAACTGACCAACTTACGCGCGACCAGAAACGATTTTGGGCCCGCAACGGGTACCTTATTCTTCCGGCGTTTTTTCAGCGCGCGGAGGTTGAAGCCGTCAACTCTATCGTCGAGCGGCGTATGGCGGATCCGGAATCTTTCGGCAATGCCACGGTCGATCCTCTCGCGGGGCAATACAAAGGGCAGCGGCTGATCGCGAAAAATGCGCCTCGCGATGTGTTCAGCGGGCCCGTCAAGATCAACGACTTGTTCTTAGATGAGCTGGAGGTTCGAAATCTTGCGCTGAGCGACCGGCTGACCCGCGTGTTATCGCAGTTGCTCGGTGGCGCGCCGATGGTCTGCAATTCGTTGAATTTCATTTGGGGAAGCGGTCAGCCCG
>Ga0213875_10001730_pt1 | contig 13690 bp, 8 predicted proteins | sample BarmaccomBMRX_R8_FD_160105 | JGI IMG/M metagenome (GOLD analysis project Ga0213875, IMG submission 160105) | Root-associated microbial communities from Barbacenia macrantha in rupestrian grasslands, the National Park of Serra do Cipo, Brazil - RX_R8 | ecosystem: Host-associated > Plants > Roots... | reverse complement strand
GAATGCCCAGGCGAGCGCCAGCAGCGCCAGCATGCCGAACAGGCCGCGCACCATCCGCTTTCCGAGTCGTGTTTTGGCTCCGCGGCTCTAACATGCGCCCCCAGCTGGCGACGAGGGGCGGCGACGAGGGGCGCGGATCATGATCGATGCGAACGAGCTGCCGATCACCGGCTATCTCGACCGCTTCTCGCACCGACCGGGCGAGACGTTTCGCGCCCATGTCAGCGTGCCCGGCGGCGGGATGTGCACGGCGCGACTCGTGCGCGTGGTCGGCGGCGATCCGAACCCCGCCGGGCCCGGCATGCGACTCGACGATGCTTCGGCGGTGTTCCGCACGCGCTTTTCCGGCCGGCACCAGCCGATCGCCCTCGGTTCCTATGCGCGCATCGATCGCGGGCCGCCGCGTGCGCCGGGGCGTCCGCGCAGCTGGACGGCGCTGGTCTGGCCCGGCGTCGCCGGCGACGTGCCGCGAGCGGTCGTGTCGGAGCACGGCGCGGCCGGCAGCGTCACGCTGGGGATCGGCGCATCGGGTGCGCAGCTCACGCTGGTCGGTTCCGCGGGCGAGACGACGGTCGTCGCCGGCCAGCCGCTCGCCGCCGGCCGGTGGGCGCGGATCTGGGGCAGCGTCGATCCGGCCAGCGGTGCCGCGATCGTCGGCCAGGTGGCGCTCGACACGCGCGCGCCGGCAATCGGCCGCGCCGCCGTGGCCGGCCTCGCGGTGCCGCAAGGCACCGTGCTGATCGGCGCGCGCGACCCGGCCGCGCCGGAGTGGCATTTCACCGGGCGCATCGAGGATCCTGCGATCCTCGACCGCTTCACCGAGACGATCGCCGAGCCGCTGGAGGCGCCGGACGCGATCGCGGGCGCGCTGTCGCTGTGGGATTTCTCACACGGCATCGACATGCAGCAGGTCCAGGACATCGGTCCGCACGCCTGCCACGGCAGGCTGGTCAACCTGCCGACGCGCGCTGTGTGCGGCGCGCGCTGGAGCGGCGCCGAGATGTGCTGGCGGCACGCGTCGCGCGACTACGCGGCGATCCACTTTCACGCCGGCGACCTCGCGGACTGCGGCTGGACGCCGGACTTCGACTTCAGGGTGCCCGCCGACCTGCCGAGCGGGGTCTATGCGCTGCACCTGCGCGGCGATGCCGGAGAGGACTGGCTGCCGCTCTACGTGCTGCCGGCGCGCGATGCGCCGCGCCCGGACATCCTGTTTCTCGCGCCGACCTTTACCTACCAGGCCTACGCCAACCACGCGCGCGGCAATGCCGATGCTGCGTATCGCGCGCGGGCGCAGGAATGGCACGCCTACCCCAGCAATCCCGACGACTTCCCGCTGTACGGCCGCTCCACCTACAACCGGCACGAGGACGGCAGCGGCGTCGCCTTCTCGTCGCGCCTGCGGCCGGTGCTGACGATGCGGCCGGGCTTCCTGACCTTCAATGATCCCCGGGGCTCCGGGCTGCGGCATTTTCCGGCCGACACGCACCTGCTCGGCTGGCTCGAGGCGAAGGGCTTCGGCTTCGACGTCGCCACCGACGAGGACCTCGACGACGAAGGCGCCGACCTGCTGCGCGGCTACCGCGTGGTGGTGACGGGGTCGCATCCCGAGTACCACACGGCCGGCACGCTCGACGCGCTGCAATCGTATCGGGACGGCGGCGGCCGGCTGGTCTATCTGGGCGGCAACGGCTTCTACTGGCGCATCGCCCGCCGAAAAGACCTGCCGGGGGTGATCGAAGTGCGGCGCGCCGAGGGCGGTATCCGCGCCTGGGCGGCGGAGCCGGGCGAATACTACCACGCGCTCGACGGTCAGTATGGCGGGCTGTGGCGGCGCAACCGGCGGCCGCCGCAGGCGCTGGTCGGCGTCGGCTTCTCGGCGCAGGGCCTGTTCGAGGGCGTCGGCTACCGGCGCCTGCCCGCCTCGTTCGAGCCGCACCACGCCTGGATATTCGCGGGCATCGACGCGACGGTGTTCGGCGACTACGGCCTGAGCGGCGGCGGTGCCGCGGGCTTCGAGCTGGATCGCGCCGACCCGCGCCTCGGAACGCCGGATCACGCGGTGATCCTCGCGCGCTCCGAGCCGCCGCCCGCCTCGTTCGTCGTGGTGCCCGAAGAGTTGCTGTCGCACATCGCGACCGTCACCGGCGAGCCGCCGGCCGCACTGTTGCGCGCGGAAATCGTTTACTTCCAGCAGCCCACCGGCGGTGCGGTGTTTGCCGTCGGCTCCATCACGTTCTGCGGCAGCCTGTGGCAGGAGGGTTGGAAGGGTCCCGTTTCACAACTGCTTGACAATATATTGCGTCGCTTTTGCGGGCCGGGCGCATTATAGCATTCGTTGCGGCCCTGCACGAACGGACGCCGGTTTTCACGCGTCCCCGGCGTGGTTCCTGTGGATTCCGCTGGCGCGACCGGATTATATCGGGGCAGCATCTTACGCACGGCACATCGGCGATTTCGGAATGATCAATCCGCTCTATCCGCTATCGGGCTTCGCCGTCGGCATGCTGGTGGGGTTGACCGGCGTCGGCGGCGGTTCGCTGATGACGCCGGTGCTGGTGCTGCTGTTCGGCATCCATCCGGCAACCGCGGTCGGCACCGACCTGCTCTACGCCTCCGTCACCAAGACCGCCGGAACGGTCGTGCACGGACTGAGCGATACCGTGGACTGGCGCGTGGTCGGACGGCTGATCTCCGGCAGCATCCCGGCGACCGCGCTGACGGTGTTCCTGCTGCATTTCCTGGGCGCACCGGAGGGTGTGGCGCGGCTGGTCTCGGTCGTGCTCGCGGCCGCGCTGACCTTGACCGCGGTCTGCCTGATGCTGCGCAAATACATCCTCGCATTCGCGGCATCCCGCTTCGGGGAGTTGCCGGCCCGCCGCGTGGCCGCGCTGACGGTGACGACCGGCGTCGTGCTCGGCGTTCTGGTGGCGATCTCCTCGGTCGGCGCCGGTGCGATCGGCGTCACCGCGCTGCTGCTGCTCTATCCGCGGCTGCCGACGGCCCGCATCGTCGGATCGGACATCGCCCACGCCGTGCCGCTGACGCTGGTGGCGGGGATCGGCCACTGGCTGATCGGGTCGGTGAACTGGGGATTGCTGGGCTCGCTGCTGATCGGCTCGATCCCCGGCATCATCGTCGGCAGCTACGCGTCCGCGCGGGTGCCCGACGCGGTGCTGCGGCCGGTGCTGGCCACCACGCTCGTCGTCGTCGCCAGCAAGCTCGTGATGTAGCCGTCATCCGGCCGGCGCAGCGGCAGGGCGAGCAGCGAGTCGCCTTCGCGCAGCAGCAGTCCGGACGCCTCCAGCGCCTCGACCGCCGCGCCGAGCGCCGCCGCATCGCCCGGTGCCGCTGCACGCAGCCGGTGCCAGGGGGTGATCGTCCAACATGCGTCGAGGATCGCTGCTTCGGCGCCGTGCAGCACGTGGGTGGCCGGCCGCCATCCCCAGCGCCGCTCCTGCACGATCGCCGTGCGCTCGCTGAACTCGCACCACAGCGCGCTTTCCGCTCGGTGCTGCTGCCAATCCGCGTATTCGCGCGACGCGGCCGCGGCGTAGGCGGCGCAGCCGTCCAGCGTCGGCGAGCGCATCGTGAAGTGGTAGGCCAGCTCGCGGATCGTCTCAGCATCGAACGGAAAGATATGGGCATAGGCCGGGAGCGGCTCCAGCGTCACGTCGTGCGCCGTCGGGTCGTCGAAATACGGGCTGAACCGGTCGGCGCGCACGCGCAGGAAGGCGGCGGGGGGCTGCAGGTGGCGCAGCCTCGGGATGATCGCCGCGATCCGCGCGTACTGCTCCGGCGTCTCGCCGGGAAAGCCGTGCAGCGCCAGCCACTCGACATGCACGCCGGCCTGCGCGCCGAGCTTCAGCAGCTGCACGTTCTGCAGCGCCGAGGCGCCCTTGTCCATCAGCCGCAGCAGGCCGGTGTCCAGCGTCTCGATGCCCGCCTGGATCCGGCGGATGCCGGCGGCCGCCAGCAGCGCGATCTGCTCGGGCTTCAGGTTGGCCTTGACCTCGTAGTAGATCGACAGGCCGAGCCCGGCCGCCGCGAGGCGCGGAATGAACTCGCGGAAGTAGCCGAGGTCGAGGATGTTGTCGGCGTTCGCCACGTCGCGGCAGTCGTGGCGCGCGGTCAGGTAGGCCAGTTCGTCGTACGCGCGGGCCTGCGACTTCGAGCGGAACGCCATGGTCACGCCGTTGAGGCCGCAGAACCGGCAGTGGTGGCGCGCGCCCCACCAGCAGCCGCGCGCCGTCTCGAACACCACGGCCGGCGCGTATCGGCTCGCCTGCGCGGAGGCGGCGCGGTCCGCGAAGAAGCCGTCGAAATCCGGCAGCGGCAGCGCGTCCATGTCGTGCACGGGATCGGCGCGCCGAGCCGGCACCACGCTGCGACCGTGCTCGCGCACCACCATGCCGGCGATGCCGGCCAGCCGTTCTCCCGCGACGTGCCGGCGCACCAGCTCCGGAAAAGCGTGGTCGCCCTCGCCGAGACACACCGCATCGATGAACGGGTAGGCGGCGTGCAGCGCGACGCCCATCGCATCCTGACAGTTGGCACCGCCGAACACCACAAGCGCCCGGGGATGGCGCTGCTTGACGCGCCGGGCCAGCGCGAGCGAGGCCATCGTCTGCTGGAAGGAGGTGGTGAAGCCGACCACCGCATAGCGCTCCCAGTCGATCGCGCCGTAGCGCGCCTCGATGAAGCCTGGGGCACCGGCGCGCGCGCCGAGCAAGGTCATCAGCCGCTCGGCGGTGAAGAAGTCCGCGTGGTCGCGGCGGAAGCACTCCGTCAGGTATGCTGTGTCCGCCGGGTCCTGGCCCGGATGCGCGGCCGACGCGAACACCCACTCGCCGACATGCGCCATGTAGTAGCGCACGTCGGTGAGCACGTCGTGCGCCGCCGCGCCGATCGCCTCCAGATAGTCGAGCGACAGGTAGCGGGCGTCGCAGCCGATCCCCAGCCGCTCGATCTGCGGCTTGAGCAGGCCGAGCGCCAGGTTCGGGTAGTGCGGCGAGGAGAGCGGCATCGAGACCAGCAGCACACGCGCCGGCTGCCGCGCGCCGGTCATCGGCGGACGGTCAGCACTCCGCCATGCCGAGCGAGGAATCCGAGTGGTGCGGCGAAAAGGATTTTGCCGCGGCCTCGAAGCTCTTGGCGTCCAGCGCCTTGAAGAAATCCACCGCCGCCTTGTGCGGGACGTAGTTCATGTCCTTCAGCGCGGCTTCCGGATCGGCGAGCAGCTTCTTGCGCAGCCGCGGATGCTTGATGGCCTTGCCGAGGATGTCCTTGAGATCGACGAGGTCGATGCGCTGCGGCGCCTTCGGCTTGGTGTTGATCCTGGGATCACGTGGGTGCGGATAGGCCATGGCGCCCTCCTTCGTTCCGGCCGGGCCACGATGGCACCGGCCGCGGGCCGGCGGCAATGTGCGGGGGAGCGGTCTATGCGCCCGCGGTGGCGCGCGCCTGCCCGCTTCGTTGCACGAATGACGCGGCGTCGCGCCGCGCCGCCGCCGCCTCGGGGTGCATGCCCAGGGAGTCGGCCAGCGCGATCGCGCGGTCCAGCGCCGCTTGCGCGTCGTGCTCGCGACGGGCAGCGCCGTGCACGCGGCCGAGCAGGCGATGCGCCTGCGCCGCCGCCGGCCGGTAGCCGTGCCGCTCGGCCAGCGCCAGCGCCTCGGCCAGCACGGCCGCGGCCTCCGCCCCGCGCGCCAGGCGCGTCTCGCCGAGTGCCAGCTTGCACCAGGCGGTGAGGCCCACGAGGCCCTGCGTCGTCGTCAGCGCGAGCGCCTCGTCGAGCAGCGCCTCGGCCGCGTCGTGGCGGCCCGCCGCCGCGTAGGCGCGGCCGAGATAGCGGGCGATCGAGGGCACCAGCAGCGCGATCTCCGCCGCCCGCGCCTGGCACAGCGCCTGCTCGAGCGGACCGAGCGCGGCCGCCGCGTCGCCGCCCAGCAGCCGCGCGTAGCCCTCGGCGAGGTGGGCGTAGCTGCGGTCGTACGGCCGGCGCGTCTCCTCGGCGATGCCACGCGCCTCCGCCGCGAGCGCCAGCGACTCGCCGATGCGGCCGGTCAGCGCCAGCGTCTTGGACAGGCACACCAGGGTCAGCACGGAGGCCGTGCCGGTGGTGCCGGCGTCGCGCAGCCGCATCTCGCCGCGCAGCGAGGGCAGCTCCGCCGAGAGCACCGCCTCGGCCTCCGCCAGGTCGCCGCGGAACCAGTGGGCCTGGCCGAGCGCGTAGCTCGCGCTGAGCGATCCCGCCGCGTCCTCCAGGCCGCGCGCCAGCGTCAGGCTGCGCCGGCCCGCCGCGACCGCCTCGTCGAGCCGGCCGAGATTGGTCAGCATCAGGCAGACATTCATGTCGATGGAGGCGATCCGCCGCTCGTCGCCGAGTCCGGCGGCGAGCGCGCGCGCCTCCTCCAGGTAGGCGGCGCTGCGCTTGTACTCGCCGAGCGGACCAAGCGGCACGCGCAGCCGGAGCCGGACGGCGACACCCTGGCGCCGGTGCTCGGCGGCATCGGGCAAATGCCGAAGCGCCTCCAGCGCCATCTCGAAGAAGGCGATCGCCTCCCGCCAGGCCGAACGCGCGTTGGCCCGCTTGCCCGCCTCGTGCGCGTGCAGCGCCGCCCGCTCCCAGACCTCGCCGCGCATCGCGTGGTGCGCGAGGTGCTCGGGAGCCGCCGCGCCGCCCTCCCCGCCTCGCTCGAGTGCCGCAAGCACGCGGGCGTGCAGCTCCCGGCGGTGCCGGCGCAGCATGCTCTCATAGGCGACGGCGTGCGTCAGCGCGTGCTTGAAGGTGTATTCGGTGCCGGTGGGCAGGTCGATCTCGTAGAGGAACTCGCCGGCCCGTAGCTCCGCGAGTTCGGCCAGCAGAGCCTCCTCCGCCAGCCCGGCGACGGCGTGCAGCAGGGCGAACGGCACGTCCTTGCCGATCACCGCCGCCACGTGCAGCAAGGTGCGCCGCGCCGGCGGCAGCCGGTCGATGCGCGCGGCCAGCACGCCCTGCACGGAGGCGGGGATGTCGATCTCGGCGAGCCGGCGGGTCAGGCGCGGCCGCGCCCGCTCCTCCACCACGACCCCGGTCTCACGCAGGCTGCGGGCGATCTCTTCGATGAAGAAGGGCGTGCCCTCGGTCTGGGCGATGATGTGCCGCCGCAGTGCCGCGAGTTCCGGCGCGGCGCCGAGCAGTTCATGCAGCACGACCTCGGCGCTGTCGGCATCGAGCGGGGGCAGGCGGATTTCGCTGCTCCAGCCATGGCTGGTCCACGGCGCGGCGTGCTCCGGGCGGGTGGTGGCGACGAGCAGCAGGCGCGCGGCGGCGCAAGCGGCGACGATGCCCGCGAGCGCCTCGTCGCTGCCGGCGTCGATCCAGTGCAGGTCCTCGACGAGGATGACCACCGGGCGCGTGCGCGCCTCGGCAAGCAGCGCGAGGCGCAGCGCGGCGAGTGTGCGCGCCCGGCGCTGCGCCGCCGGCGCCTGCTCCCATGCGGCATCGGTCGGCAGGTCGAGCAGCGCGCGCAGCGCGGCCGCCTCGCCCGTCAGCCTGGCGTCGCCGAGCGCCAGCGCCTGCACCAGCCGTCGCTCCACGACGGCCGGCTCGGTCGCCGGCTCGAGCCCCAGCCAGGCGCGCAGCAGGTCGCCGGCCAGCCGATAGGGGCTGCCGCGGTCGTGCGGCAGCGCGGCGACGCGCAGCACCGCCCAGCCGGACGGCACCTCGCGCAAAAATTCCTGGGCGAGCCGCGACTTGCCCATGCCGGCGTCGGCGCGGATGGTCACCGCCTGGCCGCGCCCGAGCCCGGCGCGGCGCAGCGCGTCCATCAGCAACGACAGCTCGGCGCCGCGGCCGACGAACCGCGTCAGCGGATGCGCGCTGGCCCGCACCTCCCAGGACGGGCGCTCGACCGCGGAGAGCAGCTCGAACGCCTCGACCGGCGCCGCCATGCCACGCACTTCGACCGGGCCGAGCGGGGCGGCGTCGATGAAGCCGAAGGCCAGCCGTGCCGTCTCGGCGCTGATGCAGGCGGTGCCCGCCCGCGCGAGCTGCTCCATCCGGTTGGCCAGGTGCGCCGCGATGCCCACCGCGTCCCAGTCCGACGGGTCGTTGCCGGTCGGGCGCACCACCACGGTGCCGGAGTGCATGCCGATGCGGATTTGCGGCGCCGCCGCGCCGAGCGCCTGCACCGCGGCGATCATCGCGCGCGCGGCGAGGCAGGCATTGGCGGCGTGGTCCTCCTGGGCGATCGGCGCGCCGAACATCGCCATGATGCCGTCGCCCTGCACCCGGTTCACCGTGCCGCCGTAGCGCCGCACCGCCTGCTTCATCGCCTCCAGCGCCGGATCGAGCTGCTCGATCGCCTGCTCGGGATCGAGCGCGCGGATCAGCTCGGTCGAGCCGCGGATGTCGGCGAACAGGATGGTGACGTGCTTGCGCTCGCCGGCGTCCGCGCCGGGCATGCGCGGGGCCACGATCGCCGGGCTGGCGACGGGAGCGCCGCACTGCCCGCAGAAGCGCGCGCCGGCGCGGAACCGCGCGCCGCAGGCGGGGCAGACTGGCTCCAGCGACTGCCCGCAGGCTTCGCAGAACCGGTTGCCCGGCAGGTTCTCCGCGGCACAGCGGCCGCACTGCATGGCAAACCCTCCAAGCCCCGGCCGCGCACTGATCCCGGCTCTGGGCGTGTATGGAAGTGTCCCAGGTCACGTCCAAGCGTGCCCCGTGCGGCAGTATCTTGCACAATCGCGAGGACCGCGAAAGCTCCGGCACCGGGAGGCGGACATGGCGCGCGACGACGGCTTCGACATCGACTGGCACAGCCAGGAGACCCTGGCGTGCTTCCTCGCGCGCCAGCCCGAACTCACCCACGCGGAACGCGCCGCCATCATCGAGCAGTCGCTGCTGCTGCTCGAGCGCTACTACGTCCACCTGCCGTACAAGCGCGAGGTGCGCGACGTCGATCCGATCGGTGCGCTGCGGCGCCTCGGCGCGCGGCTGCCGGCGATCCGCTCGGACCGCGAATTCCATGCCGAGATGTGCGACATCTTCAACCGGCTCGGCGACCTGCACACCGCCTACCACTTGCCCGGCGCCTATACCGACCACGTCGCCTTCCTGCCGTTCCAGCTCGGGGCACTCGGCGAGCCCGGCCATCGCCGCTACATCGTCACGCACGTGCTGCCGGGCTTCGTGCACCGCCGCCTGCAGCCGGGCGTGCAAGTGGAAAGCTGGAACGGCGCCGCGATCGACCGGGTGGTGATCCGCGACGCGCATCGCAATGCCGGCGCCAATCCGGACGCGCAATTCGCCCGCGCGCTCGACACGATGACCGTGCGCCCGCTGCTGCGTGCGCCGCCGCCGGCGGACACGGCTGTGACGGTCGGGTTTCGCGACGCAAAGGGCGCGCGCCATGACGTCGAATTCCCCTGGCGCGTCTGCAAGGCGCAGCCGGAGCCGGAACACCTGGCGGTGGAGCGCAGCGCCGCGCGCCACCATCTGGCGCTCGACAGCGAAAGCGACATGCTGCGGCGCGCCCGCAAGCATCTCTACGCCGGCAAGCCCGCAAGCGGCCCGGAGGTGATCGAGACCCGGCATCCCGCCCTGTTCACCGCCGCCGTGCTCCGGCAGGGCCGCGTGGGCTATCTGCGCATCCGCAGCTTCAAGGTGCAGAAGGCGGCGATCCTGATCGACGAATTCCTGCGCCTGCTGCGCCATCTCCCGCCGACCGGCCTGATCCTCGATGTGCGCGGCAACGGCGGCGGCCTGGTTGCTGCGGCCGAAGGCCTGCTGCAGTTGCTGACGCCGCGGCGCATCGAGCCGCAGCGATTCCAGTTCCTCGCCAGCCCGGCGGTGCGCGCGCTATGCCAGCGTTTTGCGAAGCGCGGCGCCGATCCCGACCTCTCGCCCTGGGCGCACGGCTTCACGCCGGGAGAGGCCTGGTCCGCGGCGTTTCCGATGACCGGTCCCGCCGAATGCAACGCGATCGGCCAGCGCTATCACGGGCCGGTCGTGCTGATCGTCGATGCGCGTTGCTATTCCGCCTGCGACATCTTCGTCGCCGGTTTCGCCGACCACGCGATCGGACGGATCATCGGCACGTCCGGCCGGACCGGCGCGGGCGGCGCCAATGTCTGGACGCAGGAGAATCTCCAGCAGCTGAGCGGGCCGGGATCGGGCTTCGCCGCCCTGCCGCAGGACGGCGAGTTGCGCGTTGCCGTGCGCCGCAGCCTGCGCGTCGGGCCGCGCGACGGCGTGATCCTGGAGGAGCGCGGCGTGACGCCGGACGAGGAGTACCGGCTGACCCGCGCCGACCTGCTGCACGCCGATCGCGACCTGCTGGCGCATGCCGGCCGCATCCTGTCGCAAAAACCCTGGTACCGGCTGAAGGCGCGGCTCCGGCGCAGCGCGACCGGCACGACGCTGAGCATCGAGAGCCAGAACATCGCGGCGCTCGCGGTCGCGATCGGCGGGAAGGAGGTGCACGATGCGCCGCTGGACGGGGGCGGGGGGAAAGGGTCGGCCGTGACGCGGCTGAGGCTGCCTGGGACACTGACCGGCGTCATCGACATCGCCGGCCACCACGGATCGAACCTGGTCGCCGCCCGCCGCCTGTCCGCCCGATCCTGATTCGGCCGGCGGACCTCCGTCCAACGGCGCTGCCATTGTCGTTCTGGGCGGCCGGCCGTCTCGCGGCACCGGCGCCTGTTCAGGGCGGCGGCGCGTCCGGCAGCAGAGCAGCGAGCGCCCGGGCGTCGCGCAGGATCACCCGGCCGGGCGTCAGCTCGACATGGCCGGCCAGCTCCCACTCGCGCAGCTTCTTGTTCACGGTCTCGCGCGTGGCGCCGACGATCTCGCCGAGCGCGCTCTGCGTGATATCGACCCGCGGCGTCGGCCGGCCGCTCGCGAGGTGCAGCAGCGTGTCGGCCAGCCGCGTGGAGATGTCGTGGAACAGCAGCGTCTCGAGCTGGCGGCTGGTGGTGCGCAGGCGGTCGCACAGCATGCCGATGATGCGCAAAGCGAGGCCGCTGTCCGCTTCCAGCCGCGCCAGCAGGTCGCGCCGGTCGAGCAGCAGCAGCCGCCCGTTGGTCAGCGCCGTCGCGTCCGCGGTGCGCGGGCGCCCGTCCAGCAGCGCGATCTCGCCGAACACCTCGCCGGGCCTGAGGATGCGCAGCACCTGCTCGCGCCCGCCGGCGCTGGCCAGCGTGATGCGTACCTCGCCGGCCAGGATCGCCAGCATGCCGGAGCCGGGATCACCGCGCCGGAACAGCGTCTCGCCGCGGCGCATCGGCCGCTCCTGCGTGCGCGCCGCCAGCGCCTCCAGATCGGGGAGCGGCAATCCGCCGAACAGCTTGTTGGCGGACAGCACCTGCAGGGCTGGCGTCATACCCGGTCGCAGCGTCACGCCGACCTCTTCGTTACGCGGAGGGTTATGCTATGCCCGATGCCGGCGGATGCAAACCCGCGGCCTGGACAGGCCGCCGCCGGCGGCCCAGCCTTGGCGGCCAACGCGGAGAAACCGATGTCGTCGTCCAACCGAAAGAAGCTGCTGCTGCCGAACGTGATGGGGCGCGCGGGATGGGAGGTGCTGCGCCGGCGCGCCGACATCGACGCGCAGTCCTATGCGGTCGGCCTGCCGACGCCGGAGCTGCACGCCCTGCTCGCCGATGCGGACGGGATCGCCCTATCGGTGACGCCGTTCGGCGAGGCGGAGCTTCAGGCAGCGCCGCGCATCGCGGTGGTCGCGCGCATCGGCGTCGGCTACGACGCGGTGGACGTGTCGGCGCTGACGCGGCGCGGCGTGCCGCTGATGGTGGCGGGCACCGCCAATTCCGTCAGCGTCGCCGAGCACGCGATCTTCATGATGATGAACCTCGCCAAGCGGGCCGTGCAGCTGCACGAGATCGTGCAGCGCGGCAGCTGGCCGGAGCGGTTCGCCAACCTGCCGGTCGACCTCTTCGAAAAGATCGTGCTGATCGTCGGTTTTGGCCGTATCGGCACCCGCACCGCCGCCCGCTGCCGCGCCTTCGAGATGCGCGTGCTGGTGTACGATCCCTACGTGGCGCCGGAGCGTGTGCGCGAGGCTGGCTGCGAGCCCGCCGCGGATCTCGACGCAGCGCTCGCGGAGGCGGATTTCGTGACCATCCACTGCCCGAAGACGCCGGAGACCACCGGGCTGTTCGACGCAGCGCGCCTCGCGCACCTGAAACCGACGGCCTATCTGGTCAACACCGCGCGCGGCGGCATCATCGACGAGACGGCGCTGCACGCGGCGCTGGTCGCGGGCCGGCTCGCCGGCGCCGGGCTCGACGTGTTTGACGCTGAGCCGACGCCGACCGGCAATCCGCTGCTCGGGCTCGACAGCGTGATCGCCGCGCCGCACATCGCCGGCGTGACGCGCGAGGCGGTGGAGCGCATGGCGGTGGCGACCGCGCGCAACCTGCTGAGCGTGGTCGACGGCACGCCGATCCGTGAGAACGTCATCAACAAGGAGGTATTGGCGGGTTCCGATTAGAAGGGGCTTGGAGCATCGCCCGAGCGGGGTCCGGCGCGCCTGGCCTTCCTTTCCCTCACGCGGCGCGCCCGCGCCGCTGCTCGCGCGCGGAAAAATGCAGGCAGCCAAGCTCGCCCGACGCCCGCCGGTCGATCGCCCAGAGATCGGCGATCAGCCGCTGCGCCGCCGGACGGCCGATTACCGGCGCCGCCAGCTCAAAGAATTTTTCCGACAGTTCCTCATCCGACAGCGGCGCGTCCGGATCGCCCTTCCGGGTCGGCTGGTAATGCCGCAACGTCCGCCCGTCTGACGTCTCGATCTCGATCATCGCCGATCGCCGCGCCGGAAAATCGGCGTCGCAGCGCGGATCGACCACCATCCGCACCCGCGGCATCAGCGCCTGCACGCGCGGATCGGCCAGCCGCTCCGGCGACACCGCGTCGAGCCGCACGCTGCCGTGCACCAGCGCGCTCGCCACCGTGAAGGGCGTGCTGAAGCGCCCCTCGAAAGGGGTGGCCACGTCGTGCCGGCCGGTCACCTCCACCGCCGCGCGATAGGTGCCGACGCTGATCCGGTCGATCTGCTCGGGCAGCAGCGCGTGCTCGCGCTGCATCGCCAGCACCGCGTCGATCGCCGCAAAACTGTGGCCGCAGCAGCCGTGGTTCTTGAACGTCATCGCCGCGATGTTGTAGCGGCTGCCGAGCCCTTCCGTGGCCCGGCTCCAGTCCGGGTCGACGCTCATCGCCGCGCCGAACCCGGCCGGCCCCTCCAGTACGTCGAGCGCGCCGGTGACCCCCTCCCCTGCCCCGAGTGCGGCGAGCGCGCCGGCCTCCGCCGCGTGGCCGGCGTGCAGCGGCTTGGACATCGCATCCGAGCGGAACGCCTGCTGCAGCGCGGCCGCGAACGTGCCGGCGTTGGCCAGCGCGTGCGCGATGCCGGAGCGGTCGAGCTTCAGGATCGCGGCCACCGCCGCCGCCGCACCGAACGTGCCGATCGTCCCAGTGGTGTGCCAGAACCGGTAGTGCGAGGGCTGCACGGCGACGCCGATCCGGGTGGAGATCTCGTAGCCGACGACCACCGCGCGCAGCAGCGCCGCGCCGTCCGCGCGGTTTGTCTGCGCCGCCGCCAGCGCCGCGCTGATCACCGGACAGCCGGGGTGATAGACCGCGTCGCGGAAAATGTCGTCGAACTCAACGGTGTGCGCAGCCGCCGCG
>Ga0213875_10001729_pt1 | contig 13694 bp, 9 predicted proteins | sample BarmaccomBMRX_R8_FD_160105 | JGI IMG/M metagenome (GOLD analysis project Ga0213875, IMG submission 160105) | Root-associated microbial communities from Barbacenia macrantha in rupestrian grasslands, the National Park of Serra do Cipo, Brazil - RX_R8 | ecosystem: Host-associated > Plants > Roots... | reverse complement strand
GCAGGCCGGCGATCTCGGCGGGGGTCAGGTCCTTCGCCAGTTGGTCGGCGCTGGTATTCACGACGCGGGACTGGCCGGTTTTATCCTCCACCGACCTCTGCGCCCAGGAGACGGACTGCTCATCGGGAGTCCCGCCCTGGTCGCCGGTGCCGAAGTAGCGCAGGTCCACCAGCCGGTCGCCGGCCTGCGAGAAGTCGTTGTTCCAGTTGGGGGCGGTGGCGACGTCGGCGCGAATTCGGGTGGTGTAGGCGCCGGGGCGCAACGCGGAGACCAGTTCCGAGCCGTCGGGGCCCTCCCAGCGCCCGACCGCGAACGGCGCGTCGATCCAGCCGCCCCAGGAGAGTTTTTGGGTGGAGAAGGCGATCAGCCCCGAATGGCGGCCGATGGTCGGCAGCGAGTAAGGGAAGCCGAAGCAGTCCGGCAGGTAGATGTCGCGGCTGACCTGCCCGAACTCGCGGCGGAAGAACTGCTGGCCATACAGCGCCTGACGGAACAGCGACTCGGCGCTGGGGTTGCACACGTCCACGGCGTTGATCCACGACCCGGACAGTTTCCAGCGCCCCTTACGCACCCACTCTTGGAGTTCCGGCCACTCGTCCGGGTGGTACTCCTTGAAGAACATGTAGTGGATGACGCCCTCATAGTTGAAGTTGTAGTCGGGGTACTTCTGGAACAGTTCCCAGTTGGGCCGCATGGTGGCGGGGATGCAGTCGCGGATGGTGTGCTGGACGGTCCAGTTCCATTGCGTGTCGTTGTGGGCGGTGGCAACGAGATAGATGGTCGGCTTGACAGCGTCGGGCGCGGCGGCCTGGGCATCGGCGGCGTACAGCGGAAGCAGCCCCAGCCCGGTCGCCGTCGCCCCGGCGGCTACGACCAGCGTACCTCGCAGAAACGCACGCCGGGTCAAGCCCTCCTCATTGCGGGCAGGCTCAGGCACTGGCAGGTCTTGTTCGTGTTCGGATGACGATGACATCGGAGTCTCTTTTCTGGGAGGAATGGGAGATTGGTTTGCGTTGTGGCAATGTTGCCTCAGTATACCACACAGGGAATGCGGGATGGGCTCGCCAATGAAGCGCGGCGAGGTTCGCCACGGCCTGAAGGCCGAGGCTCGGCAGGCCTGCGGCCAATCGTCCGGCGGACGAGCAGAGGCGACGGCGTCATGTTCTTGCGTCCCCTGGACGCTCGGCGCGGAGCGCCTAACGAGCCTCGGCGTTCACGGCGTGGTGCTGATCGCCGCTCGCGGCGGCTGATGTCCTCGCAGTGTGGCCCCGGTGATCTATCAGTCCGAGACCGTCAGGACGATCTTGCCGACGTGCTCGCCGGCCTCCATACGGGCGTGGGCGGCGGCGGCCTCGGACAAGGGGAAGACACGGTCCATGACGGGTTTCACCCGGCCCGACTCCAGCAGGGGCCAGACCTGCGCGCGCAACTCGGCGGCGATTTGACCCTTCTCGGCGACGGAGCGCGGGCGCAGGGTGGACCCGGTCAGCGTCAGGCGCTTGGTCATCAGGGGCTGCAAGTCCACTTCCATGCGGCTGCCCTGTAGGAAGGCGATCTGCACCAGCCGCCCGTCCCGCGCCAGGGCCTCCATGTTGCGCGGCAGGTACGGCCCGCCGACCATGTCCAGAATCACGTCCACGCCGCGCCCGTCCGTCAACCGCTTGGCCTCCGCGACGAAGTCCTGAGTCCGGTAGTTGATTGCAGCCTCCGCACCCAGGCGGCGGCAGGCGTCGCACTTGGCGTCGCTGCCGGCGGTCACGAAGACTCGCGCGCCGAAGGCCGAGGCCAGTTGAATGGCGGTCGTGCCGATACCGCTGGAGCCGCCGTGAACAAGCACGTTCTCGCCCGCCGCCAGCCGACCGCGCTGGAACACATTGGTCCAGACGGTGAAGAACGTTTCCGGGAGGGCGGCGGCCTCGGTCATGGAGAGCGGCGCGGGGACGGGGAGGCACTGGGGGGCGGGCGCGACGCACCATTCGGCGTAGCCGCCGCCGCTGACCAGCGCGCAGACGGCCTCGCCCTCGCGCCACTGTTGTACACCGGGGCCGACGGCGGCGACTGTGCCCGCCACCTCCAGGCCTAAAACGGGCGATGCGCCCGGCGGGGGCGGGTACTTGCCCTGCCGCTGCGCCACATCGGGGCGGTTCACGCCCGCCGCGGCCACGCGGATCAGGACCTCGCCGTCGCCGGGCCGGGGGACGGGGCCTTCCGCCACCGTCAGCGCCTCCGGTCCGCCAGGGACGGGGGCGACGATCTGCCGCATGATCGCGGGAATCGGGGATGCCATGGCTGGCTGTTCCGCGCGATTCGGGAGTTTTCCTGCCCGGCATTCCTCCGACCGAAGCGCTCGACCGTCAGGCCGGAGAATGCGGTATAATGCCTGGCAGACCGCGTCGCGCGGGGGCAGGTTCGATGCGATGGCCGACAATTACCTGAGGGCATTCCGCCAGTGGTTCGACGAGAGCGGGACCATCCTGTCGCAGAGCAACGTCCGTGTCACGGCTCTGCGCCAATTCCAGGATGACAGAGACAGCATCGCCCACGCCGAGTTGGAGACCGCCGCCTGCTTGGGCGACGTGTCTCTGTGGGAGTACGAAGACGGTTGTGCGCTCATTGACACCGACTTCGTCTGCCTCGCCGACGAGCAGTTCCATCCAGTACACCATGAGTTGCGTTCCCCCCAGGAGTTAGGGCCGGTGCTGGAGGGTTTGATTGCACGGATGAGTGCGTCACCCAAGCCACAATCGCTGTAGCCGAACGGTCGCGGGTGGCGGGAGGAGCCGAGGCGTGATCCATGACTCGTTCTCAGACTGGGTGGAGGCGTGTGTGCTTCGCCTGCGGAAGTCTCACCCGACATGGCACCGGCTGGATGGCTGGGACGCAGGCGGCAATCGGGAGGTCGTCGGACGGTTCCGATACCAGGACCATGTGTGGGTAGTGCATGGCGACACCCGTTTTGATCCGACCTTACGGGCCTATGAGGCCATACGGAACGGGCATTTTCCTGATCAGTTCGTTGTAGAGCGGACGAGAAGCAGGACAAAGAGCAGGTGGTGTCTCAACCTGAGGCCGGAGTTACGCAACATGCAACGGCCCAAGCATTTCTACATCTACGAGCAGGGTTAGTCCACGCGGCGGGCAGACCCGGCGTTTCAACGCCGGGCTAGGGCCAAAAGAAGCCGGCTGAAGCCGGCTTAGACACGCTGGCCTACGCTTCTTAGCCCCATTCATGGGGCTTCTCCTGGCTGTAACCCGGCTTTCAACGCCGGGACTTCAGCACCGGGGCGTCGCCGCGCCTCTCAGGCCCCTTCCTGCGTGGCACCCCGGCTGGCCTGATCGTCCCCCTGTCCCTCCTTGGCGGAGCGGTCCTCGCCGACGAAGAAACTGGCGACGGAGGCGGTCAGGTAGCCGGCCACGGTGATGCTGAAGACGGACAGGAGCCAGCAGAGGATGCGGCCCGGCGTCGTGAAGGGGGAGTAGCCGGGCCGATGGCGGTCATCAGCATGGCGGTGAACCAGAGGGCGTCACCGTAGGTGGGGAGGCCGCCCCCGGTCTGCGCGTCGGACAGGCGGGCCTGTTCGGTCATGCAGGGCGGGCGCGGGCAGCAGCGCCCGGGGGCGCGGCGGTAGCGGCAGGGCCACAGGGGTTCGAGGGGCGCGCGTGGGCAGGTCGCCGTTGGGGAACAGGCGGGCCAGGCCGAGCGCGGCGAGGGTGCTCAGGGCGATCATCCCCCACCCCAGCGGCGTCGGCGTCGTCAGCGTCAGCACGTCGCGCAGCGGCGGGATCGTCAGTGACGCCAGCAATAGGGCCGCCGAGCTGGCGACGGCGCCCGCGACGCCGGGAGTCAGCGTCCCCTCGGCCCGCCCGGCGTCCAGGGTCTGCGCCAGTTGAGTGGCGACCACGCTGGAGAAGGCGACGGTGCGCGCCTGCGGCAAGCCCATCGGCAGGGCGAGGGCGAAATTGACCAGGGACGGCAGCATGGTCGAGCCGCCGCGCCGCAGCACGTCGCGCCGCAGGGGCGCGTCCAGCGCCGCCGTGCCCTCGCGGGCCAGCGCGGACAGGTCCCGGTGCTCGGGCCGCTGGACGGCGACGGACAGGGCCGGCAGGGCGTCGGTAATCAGGTTCATCGCCAGAATCTGGCGCGTGTTGAGCGGCGTGGACAGGCCCAGCGCGCTGGCGCCGACGACCAGGCCCAGCTCCCCCAGGTTGCCGCCGAGCAGCAGGCCCAGCGCGCGGCGCATGTTGCGCCAGAAGCCCCGGCCCTCCACGAACGTCTCCACCAGAGTCGCAAAGTCGTCGTCGGCCAGCACCACGTCGGCGGCCTGGCGGGCGACCTCCGTGCCGCCCCGCCCCATCGCCACGCCGACATCCGCCAGGCGCAGGGCGGGGGCGTCGTTGACGCCGTCGCCGGTCATGGCGACGGTGTGACCGTGTCCCTGGAGGCTCTCGATGATGCGCAGCTTGTCCAGCGGCGTCGCCCGCGCGATCACGGCCGCGCTCTCCAGCCGCCGGGCCAGGTCGCCGTTTTGCAGCTCGGCGATCTCGGCGCTGGTCACCACCTCCTCGCCGTCTTGGAGCAGGCCGGCTTGCGTGGCGATGGCGCGGGCCGTCGCCGGGTGGTCGCCGGTGATCATGATCACGCGCACGCCCGCCTCGCGGCAGCGGCGCACGGCGGCGAGCACGGTCGCCCGCAAGGGATCGCTGATGCCGACGAAGCCCAGGGCGACGAGATTCTGGGGGTCCTGCGGCGGCGCATCCGTCCCGTTCTCGGCGACCATCAGCACGCGCAGGCCGCGCTCGGCCAGGCGGCGGGCCTGCGTGAGCAATTCCTGCCGCCCGGCGTCATCCAGCGGACCATCCCGCCCTTCCCGGCGCACACGGGCGCAGCGCGGGGCGAGGGCTTCGGGCGCACCCTTGACGCAGAGCCGCCCGTCCACCAGGGACGCATGGAAGCCCCGCGCCGGGTCGAACGCCTCCTCCGCCTGTCGCTCCGCCCGGACCTGCGCGTCCAGGCCGGCGCGCTGTGCGCCCTGCACGACGGCGACATCGGTGGGGTGCGAGGCGGCATCGGGGGCGTCCGGGTGGGGACTGGCGAGCGCCGCCGTCAGCAGGACGTGTCGCAGGGCCTCGGACAGCCCCCCGGCCCCCAATCCTGGGGGAGTAAGAGAACTGCCCGTCCTATCCCCTCCGGCTCCCCCAGAACTGGGGGCGGGGGGGGCTTCCTCCCCGTCCGAGGCGGCGACCAGGCTGAGGGCGAGGCGACCCTCGGTCAGCGTGCCGGTCTTGTCGGTGCAGGCGATGTCCACGCGGCCCAGCGCCTCCACCGCGCCGAGGCGGCGGACCAGGGCGCGGCGTCCGGCGAGGCGGCGGGCGACGGAGGACTCGCCCATGCCGGCCAGCAGCGGCAGGCCCTCCGGCACGGCGGCCAGCGCGATGGTCGCGGCGACGCCGAGTTGGGGCAGCAGCGACGCGCCGCGCAGGACGCCCGCGCCGAAGACGACTCCGCCGCCGACCAGCGACAGCGGCAGGAACTGGCTCAGCAGGCGGCTCAGGCGGCGGCCCAGCGGGCTTTGCTCGTTCTCGTCCAGCGCCAGCGCGGCGGCGGTGACGCCCAGGCGCGTCTGCGCGCCGACGGCGAAGACGACGGCGCGGCCCGTGCCGACCGTCACGTCGCTGCCCTCCAGCACGATGCGGCTGGCGTCGGTGCCGCCGTCCGGGGCCTTGGGCACCGGCAGGGACTCGCCAGTCAGCGCGGCCTCGTCCACCTCCAGCCCCTGCGACTCCAGCAGGCGGGCGTCGGCGTCCACCCGCTCGCCGGGGGTCAGGATCAGGACGTCGCCGGGGACGACGAGGGCCGCCGGGACCGACATCGGCTGCCCATCGCGCAGCACGGTCGCGGTCGCGCTGCCGAGCCGCGCCAGCGCCTCCGCCGCGCGGCCCGCCTGGTGCTCCTGGTACACGCCGACCGCGACGTTGACCACCACCGTGGCGGCGATCAGCACGAAGTCCAGCGGGTGGCCCAGGAACAGCGAGAGGCCCGCGCCGACGGCCAGGATGCCGGTCAGCGGCGAACTCAGCTGCTCCACGATGGCTGAGAGGAAGGCGTTGCGCCGGGCGGCGGGCGGGGGGAGGCGGCGGCGCGCCGCCGCCTGCGCCGTCGTCAGGCCCCGCGGCGAGGACTTCAGGGCGGCCAGCGTCTGTTCCACGGTGCGGGCGCCCCAGCGCTCCGGGCGCGGGTCGGCAAGGCGGGCGGCGACGCTGTAGGAGCGCTCGCCGCCGCGCAACCGCGCCCAGCCGTCGGCCAGGGCCGCGAGGGCGGTGACGTAGACGGCGCGGGAGGCGCGCTCCACGCCGGGCCGGCCCCGGAAGCCCCAGACCGCGCCGAAGATGTTGGCACCGACGGACAGGAGGACCGAGTCGCGGATCGTCGTCTCGCGCCGCGCCCCGGACTCGACGATGGCGGCGACGGCGCCCAGGTCGGGGGCCAGCAGGTCGGCGCGGGCCGGGAAACGCCCGCTGCGGCCCGACGTCAGGCCGATGGCGAGGTCGCAGGCGGCGAAGGCCTCCCCGGCCTCGGCGGTGTCGGACAGGAGGGCGACGCGCGCCCCCTGCACCTGCGCCGCCCGAATCACGGCCATCGCGTCGCCGCCCACGATAGGGACGCCCGCGCGGCGGGCGACGGCGTAGGCCGCGCCCTCGTCGCCGCCGGGGAGCATCCGCAGGGTGACGCCGTCGCGCCGGCAGGTCGCCACCATCTCGGCGACGCCCGATGCCAGCCGGGGCCGCAGGGTGAGCAGCCCAGCCGGCGCGAAGTCGCCCTCACGCTGCAAGATCAGCACGTAGTCGCCGCGCCGCCGGTGGCCGTCCGCCTCGGGTCCGTCGCCGTCCCGCGCGGCGCGCAGGGAGTAGCGATCGCCTCCGAGCGACGCCCGCGCCGTCTCCCCATCGAACGTCCCCTCGGTCGCGGGGGCCGCCCCGGCGGGCGGGAAGGCCGTGCCCCAGGGCGAGCCGGCGGCGGCGGCGACGCCCGACGCCATCGCAATGATGTCCGCCGACTCACAGGTCTCGTTGAAGGGCAACGCGCCGGTCAACTCGACGCCGTTGGTCAGCACACGGGGGCCATCTACCAACAGCAGGTCGGGCCGGCGCACGAAACGCTCGGGCCGTGTGCCGACCACGGTGACGCCGGCCCGCAGGGCGCGGGCGGACGCGCCGACGTTGGCGGCCTCCGCGCCGATGGTGGCCGTGCGCGGGTTGACCAGCAGCAACGCCTCGAAGACGCGGGCCGGGGAGCGGGTGATCAGGCCGGTCACGGCGGCGTAGGCCAGCGAGAGCAGGCCGGTGAGTCTTTGATAGCGGTCGTAGAGCGTCGGCGCGGGGGGCGCGGGGCGGTCAACGGGCGTGAAGGCCGGGCCGGCGATCAGTTCCAGCATGAACGGGCCACCCGCCAGGCGCGCCCCCGCCTCCACCCGGCCACCGGGGACCACCGGCCGCGGCAGGCCGTCCCGCCCGATCGCCGTCCCCGCGCCTTCCACGACGCGCGCGCCGAGCGGCGTCCGCTCCCCCGCTTCCAGTCGAATCGTCGCGCCCGGCTCGGCGGAGGCCGTCGGGCCGATCCGCTCCTCATAACGCCGCCAGGCCGCGCGCCGAGCCGTCACCTCAGTCAGCAGGCGCAACGCGCCCCCACCGGTCACGGCCAGGCCGAGCACGTTGCCGGACAGGGCCAGCGCGACCAGGTCGGGGACGGAGAGCAGCAGGTCGGCGAGGCTGCGCCCCAGCAGGGAGCGCAGGCCGTTGCGCAGCGACGGGATGCCGTGAATCAGCCCGAACACGCCGCTGACGTAGGCGGGCGCGGTCGGGGAGACGATCGCCAGGTCGGCCCCGGCCAGCCGCCGCGCGGCGATCAGGCCCAGCCCCGCGCCGGCCGCCGCCGTCCGCGAGGCGCTCTGCACGAGCGGGGCGGGGTCCAATGGGTGCGCCGGTCGGTCCTCGCCGGGGTCCGGGGGCAGCTCGATCTCCGTCACCTGGGTGAGCAGCTCTTCGATGTCGGTCCAGTGGGCGTCGTACTCCACGAGCACCCGCCCGGTCAGCGCGCTGGCCCGCGCCCGCACACCGGGGAAGCCCTCCAGGTGGGTGACGACGCGCCGGGCCAGATGCGGATCCCGGTCCAGCCCGCGCACGGCGATCCGCGCCCGCCGCCTCCCCGGCCCGGCCTTCTCGTGGACCACCGGCGGGGGCGCGGGGCGCGGCTCTTCCTCCGCCGCGTGCGCCAGCGCTGGCTCCAGCCCGCGCAGGGCGCTCAGGATCGTGCTTTCACTGATCCGGCGCGGGTCGAACTGGACGAGGGCGTTGCCGGTCAGGGGGCTGGCCTGGACGCTCTGGACGCCCGGCATCTGCCGCAGGCGCGCCTCGATCTCGCGCTGCCCGGTCCACGACCCCGTCCAGCCCGGAACATGCACCCGCACCCGCCCCGGCACGGCATGGACGCACCGGGGCTGCTCTACTGCTGCGATTGTCATTGGGACGGAAGGAAAAAGGGAAAAACGGGATGCGCCTGCATCCCGTCGGCGGCCTCGCGTATGGGGGTGTCACTCCGCGTGGTCAGCCTAGAAGGGCACACCCCCCGGCGGGGTCTCCAGCGGCGGCAGTTCCGAGACCGTCTCGCCCCGGCGAATCGCCTGCGCCTCGGCCCAGATGTCCTCGGCCTCCTCGCGGGCCAGGGCCGCCGCACGGCGCACCTGGCGGCTGACGGACGCCATCCAGTGGCCCAGGTACTCGCCGGTCCGGGTCAGCATCTCGTCGGCGCGCTCCGTCGCCGGCCGCTCATCGCCCGCCCTATCGGTACTCGGCGCGGGTTCGGCAGGCGAGACGGCCTGTGCGGCGCCCTGGCGGGCTTCGCTCAGGCGTTCTCCGAGCCGGTCCACGATGGCCTCAGCGCGCTCCACGGGCGATGCGCCGTCGGTCTGAGTTGCGGTGTCACTCGCCATTGGACGCCTCCGAAGACTTGCGCGTGGCGCGCCTGTGCGGCGTCTCCGCCGGTTCGGCGGCAGTGGCAGGCGGCGTTTCCGCTACGACCACCGCCGGGGCGTCGGCCGTCGTGGCAACGGTCGCCGCGCCGTCCGTCGCCGTGGCGTCCTGTACGCCGCGCCGCACACCGCGCGCCATCGCCGAGACGGCGTCGCCCGCCTTCAGAATCCCGGCCAGTCCGTAGACCGCCCCGCGCCGCAGGACGCCGCGCACCTGCGGCGAGGCGACCGCCGCCGTGACCGCTACCGCGACGCCGACTTCCGGTTCCAGATAATCGTCAAGTGCCATTTTTTGTTCCTCAGGTGTGACAGAAGGATAATTTGTATGGGGTTATACCCGGAACAGATGGCCGTTTAACGCCTTTTGGCGAATAGCCGCCGGAAAAATTTAATGTTTTCTTAACATAAGCTTAATTGTCTCTTAATGACATTCTCTCTCAGACATGGAACACTGTTGGTGAGAGATTAAAGATAACGACCGAGCCAGTGTGCCCGCCGTTCCCACAGAAAGGAATCACGACGATGTTCCGCAAAACAGCGATGAATCTGTTCAAGAAGGTGTTCGTAGCGATAATCATGGAGGTCGTCTCCACTCTGGTCCATGCCGCCCTGGCCTGCCTGTTGTAGTTTTTCTGTTCATTTGCGGTATCATGTCTGCATCGGTGCGCAACAGCGCGCCGGCCCTTGCGTTCGCTAGAGGGAGCAGTGCATGACTAACGCCCCGGATTGCCCCGACGCCATCCCGTCGGCCCTTGCGGTCGGGATGGCCGCGCCCGATTTTCCGTTCTCCCCCACCCCGGAAAAACCCAATTCGCTCTCGGACCTGCGCGGCCAGCCGGTCGTGCTGGCCTTTTTCCCCGCGGGCTGGGACCCGGCCCGCGCCGAGCAGATCGCCCAGTACAATGCGATTCTGTCCCATCTGCCTAGCCTGAACGCTGAGCTGCTGGACTTGTCGGTGGACGGCCCGTACCGCCGCCTGGCCTTTGCCGGCGAACAAGTGCAGGTGCCGTTCGTCACTGAGGCCGTGCCGGGCGGGGCGGTCGCCCAGAGGTACGGCGTGGCGGGCCGGACCGCGTTGTTCGTGGTGGACGCCGAGGGCATCATCCGCTGGCGCTACATCGCCCCCGTCGGCGCGACTCCGAACGCCGACGATCTGCTGGCCGCCCTGCGGGCACTCTCCGTCCCTTCCGGTATTGGGGGCGGAGGGGGCCTCTCCCGTCGTGAGTTCATCGCCGCCACGCTGGCCGCCGCCTTCGCCCTCGCCGCGCCGCTCACGCCGACCCGCGCCGATGACGCAGGCCCGTCCCCCGCCGGTGGCTCGGTCCCGCCCGTCGCTGCGGCCGGGACGATGCCTATCACGCTCAAGGTGAACGGCACGGTGCGGACCCTGGATATCGAGCCGCGCGTCACGCTGCTGGACGTCCTGCGCGAGCGGATGGGGCTGACCGGCTCCAAGAAGGGCTGCGACCACGGCCAGTGCGGGGCCTGCACCGTGCATGTGGACGGGCGGCGCGTCAACTCGTGCCTGACGCTGGCCGTGTCCTGCCAGGGCAAGGAAATCACGACGGTTGAGGGGCTGGCGCGGGGCGACGCGCTGCACCCGATGCAGACGGCGTTCATCGCCCATGACGGCTTCCAGTGCGGGTACTGCACGCCGGGCCAGATCATGAGCGCCGTCGCCCTGCTCCGGGAACCCGTCGGGCCGGAGGACGCCGACGTGCGCGAGAGCATGAGCGGCAACATCTGCCGCTGCGGCGCGTACCCGAACATCGTGGCCGCCGTGCAGTCGGTGAGAAAGGGCAATTCGGATGCATCCGTTTAGCTACGCGCAGGCGGCGGAGGAGCAGGCCGCCATCGCCGATGTCTCGCCGAAGCCGCAGGCCAAATTCCTTGCCGGCGGGACGACACTCGTTGACCTGATGAAGCTCAACGTCGAGACGCCCGACCACCTGACGGACATCACGGCAATCCCGCTGGCCCGAATCGAGCCGCTACCGGACGGCGGTGTCCGCATCGGCGCGCTGGTCAAGAACAGCGACCTGGCGCACGACCCGACGATTCAAAAGAACTACCCTGTGCTCTCCGAGGCGCTGCTGTCGGGCGCGTCCCCGCAGCTGCGCAACATGGCGACCACGGGCGGTAACATCCTCCAGCGGACGCGCTGCTACTATTTTCGAGACACGGCGATGCCCTGCAACAAGCGTCAGCCGGGGTCTGGCTGCCCCGCCATTGACGGCTACAACCGCAACCACGCCGTCCTGGGCACGAGCAGTCACTGCATCGCCTCCAATCCTTCGGACATGAACGTGGCGATGGCGGCGCTGGACGCCGTCGTGGTCACGCGCGGACCACGGGGCGAACGGCGCATCCCGTTCGGGGAGTTCCACCTGCTGCCGGGCGACCACCCCGAGCGCGAGACTGTGCTGGAGCACGGCGAGCTGATTGTCGCCGTCGAGCTGCCCGCCCTGCCCTTCGCCGCCCATTCGCACTACCTGAAAGTCCGCGACCGCGCCTCCTACGCCTTCGCGCTGGCCTCCGCCGCGGCCGCGCTGGACGTGCAGGGCGGCACGATCCGGCAGGCACGGCTCGCGCTGGGCGGCGTGGGCACCAGACCCTGGCGGGCGCTGGATGCCGAGAAGGCGCTGGTCGGCCGGCCCGCCGCCGAGGACAGCTACCGGCACGCCGCCGACATCGCCCTGCACGGGGCGAAGGGCTACAAACACAACGCCTTCAAGATCGAACTGGCGAAGCGCACGGTCGTCCGCTGCCTGACCATCGTTGGTCAGATGTAGGAGACCGCCTGTGCGGAACAAGGGGACGGGCGGAAGAAAGGTTCCTTTTCATGGCTGACACGACACAAACGGCGGACGGGCCGAGCATCGGCAAGCCGATGGACCGGGTGGACGGGCGGCTCAAGGTCACGGGCGGGGCGCGCTACTCCGCCGAGATGCCGGTGACGAACGCGGCCTACGCCGTCCTGGTGATGAGCACCATCCCTCGCGGGCAGATCGCGGCGATGGACACGCGGGAGGCCGAGGCTGTTCCTGGCGTCTGGATGGTGCTGACTCCGTTCAACGCGCCCAAGCTGCCCCAGCCGCCCAGTCCCGGCGGGGCCGCGGCGCGCCCGCAGGACCGGCACCTGTCGCTGCTTCAGGATACCAACGTCTATTACAACAACCAGCCCATCGGGGTCGTGGTCGCGGACACGCTGGAGCACGCCACCGACGCCGCCAGCCGCGTCCAGGTGCAGTACCAACCCGGCAGGGCGATCACGGAGCTGCACAAAGGTGAAATTTACAAGCCGAGGGCCGTCCAGGGGGAAGCGCCGGACACGCGCCGGGGGGATCCCGAAGGGGCATTTCGCGGCGCGGCGGCCCGCGTGGCTGAGACGTACACCACTCCGATGGAGAACCACAACCCGATGGAGCCGCACGTGACGGTGGCGCAGTGGGACGGGGACCGTCTAACTGTCTACGATGCCACCCAGGGCATCTTCGGCGTGCAGGGCGTGCTGGCCAAGACGTTCGGCCTGCCGCCGGGGAACGTGCGCTGCGTCACCTACTTTGTCGGCGGGGGCTTCGGCTGCAAGGGGTCGGTCTGGTCCCATGTCGTGCTGTCGGCGATGGCGGCGCGGCAGGCGGGGCGGCCCGTCAAGCTCGTGCTGACCCGGGCGCAGATGTTCGGTCCGGTCGGCTTCCGGCCGGAGACGGAGCAGAAGGTCGCGCTGGGCGCGGAATCCGATGGCACGCTGGCCATGGTCCGACACGATGTCTTGTCGCAGACCTCCACGTTTGACGAGTTCGTGGAGCCGAGCGCCACCGTGACCCGGATGCTGTACGACAGCGCCAGCGCCGCCACGTCGCACCGGCTGAGTCGCCTCAACTACGGCACGCCGACCTTCATGCGCGCGCCGGGCGAGTCGTCGGGCACCTTTGCCATCGAGTCGGCGATGGACGAGCTGGCTTACGCGCTGAAGATGGACCCGATTGCGCTACGCCTGAAAAACTATGCGACCCAGGACCCCGGCAACGGCAAACCCTGGTCCAGCAAGTCCCTCCGGCAATGCTACCAGGTGGGGGCCGAGAAGTTCGACTGGAGTCGGCGCACTCCCCAGCCTCGGTCAATGACAACGCCCGACGGCAAGCGGGTCGGCCTGGGCATGGCGACCGCGACCTACCCCACCCGCCGCAGCCCGGCGTCGGCGTTGGCCCGCCTGCTGCCCGACGGCACGGCCTACGTGCAGGCCGGCTCCCAGGACATCGGCACGGGGACGTACACCGTGATGACGCAGGTGGCCGCCGACGCGCTGGGCCTGCCGCCGAACCAGGTGCGGTTTGAATTGGGCGACACGGATATGCCGCAAACGCCGGTGTCCGGCGGCTCACAGACGGCGGCCAGCACCGGCTCCGCGGTCCGGGCGGCGGGCCTGGCCGCGCGCCAACGCGCCATCCAGATGGCCGTCGCCGACACGTCCTCACCGCTCTACGGCATCGCCGAGGCCGATGTGGACGTGCAGGAGGGGAGACTCGTTTCCAGGAGCGACCCGGCCAGAGGCGAGACATACGCGGCGCTGATGGCGCGGCAGAAGCTGCCCGGCATCGAGGCGCGGACGCAGGCCAGGCCGGGAGATGAGAGGAACGAGTACTCGATGCATTCGTTCGGCGCGGT
>Ga0213875_10001728_pt1 | contig 13701 bp, 16 predicted proteins | sample BarmaccomBMRX_R8_FD_160105 | JGI IMG/M metagenome (GOLD analysis project Ga0213875, IMG submission 160105) | Root-associated microbial communities from Barbacenia macrantha in rupestrian grasslands, the National Park of Serra do Cipo, Brazil - RX_R8 | ecosystem: Host-associated > Plants > Roots... | reverse complement strand
TCAGCCGTGGTCGCAATGTTCGCCAGCACCAAGTTCTCGGCCAGGATGGCCTGAAATGCGAGATACTGTCCGCCGAGCAACCCATTCAGCACGGCTGCCGCCTCCCGAATGACATGATTGCTTACCCAGAGGTCAATAAGGCCGACCTCGCCCATCTTAAACAAGCGCCGTCCAGGTGAGGCGGGGTCTTCTGCGAGTGTGGGGGCCACAATCAGAGATGTATCCAGAAAGAGCTTCGGGCGCGCGAGGTCATTCATGAGACTCCTCGGATTGGCGCATCTCTCGAAGCGCCTGCATCGCGCCCTCTAACGTCACTCCCTTCTCTGTCAGGATGGCCCGCATCTGATCGAAATTTTCATCTAAACGTGTACGGGCATGGACAGAGGGTGCTAGGACGATCATATTGTCTACCATCGAGACATCTACCTGGGTTCCTTCATCTATTTTGCACTGCGTCCGCATCGCTTTTGGAATGACGATGGTGCCGCGCTTGCCGACGGTCAAGGTTGTCGTCATGGTTCGCCCTCCCTAATATCAGACTTCAGAAATCGGACGACTTCATTTTACCCCAAGTTTGGCTTTCGGGGTGATGCCGATATGGGTGGGGTGTCAAGGGGATGTTTCTGTCGGCAGTGACGTGAAAACCGCCCGGCAGATACTGCCGGGCGGCGGGGACAGGGACATCAGGGTTTGGCCGGGGTCGGGGGCTTGGGCGGGATGACGTTGGCGGGCGTCTTCTCCGGGCCGCCGCGCACCTGGCCGCCCAGGCCGCCGCCGGCACTGGTGTCGGCGCGCAGGACCTGGCTTTCGCCGATCTCCTGAGTCTGCAACTGGTCTGTCGGGTCGAGCCAGCGCCGCCAGTAGCCGGGGCCGTCGTTGATGAAGCGGCCGCTGGCGTCCTTGATGAACGCGCCGGTCTTCGGGTCGCGCTTGAGGGGCTGGTACCAGACCTGCCGGTTGAAGCCGAGCGTCTGGACGTAGGCGACCAGCGCGCGCATATCGTCGTTCGGGACGGGCGGCGCGGAGGCGTCGGTCAGGTCCTTGGTGAACATCCAGGTGAAGGCCGGCATGATCGAGCCAGGCACCATCTGGCGCGGGAAGTAGAAGTGCGAGTAGTGCCAGTCGTCGCTGTACTTGCCGCCCTCGCGGGAGAGGTCCGGCCCGATGCGCCGGGTCCCCAGGAAGTGGGGCTGGTCCCAGACGTACTCGCGCTCGTCGGCAACCGGGGCGAGCGACCCGCCGGAGGAGCCGAGGGAGTAGCGCGTGATCTCGCCGTTCAGGGGCCGGATCTGCTGCGAGTGGCAGTACATGCAGCCCTCACGCTGGTAGACCAGGCGGCCCCGCGCCTGCAAGGGCGTGTAGCCGACCAGGTCGGCCGGGTCATGGCCGACGGTGGTGGTCAGCGGCTGCGGCTCGCGGCCCTCCTTCTCGGCCTGGGCGATCTCCGTCTTGGAGTAGACGGCGTGGTAGCGGGCGAGATTCTCGCCGGTGTTGACCGACCAGTTGCTGTTGAAGGACGGGACCAGCATGGTGAAGACCATGCCGATGATGAACGTCATGCCGATGCCGAGCGACGTGAGGGTGGCGCTCTTCTCCGGCACGTTGCGGAGGATGTAGAGCAGAGTCCCCACCAGCACGATGGCAAGCAGGGGGATGCCGATGTAAACGTTCATGGGTGTGATTTCTTGGGCAGGGGCGACCCGGCGGGTCGCCCCTACGAACTATTATCGCGCCCCCGCCAGTGTGCCCGGCGGCGTGTCGGCGATCAGGCGCGCGCCGCCGTCGTCCCCCGGCGTCTCGGGCAGGCGGCTGGTGGCCGTCTTGTACATGTTGAAGGTGAACAGGAACATCCCGATCAGCATCAGCGCGCCGCCCCCCGCGCGGACGTGCCAGAACGGCTTCATGTCCTCCACCGTCTGGATGAACGTGTAGTGCGCCGGGTCGTTCCACTGAATCCCCTGGTTGAAGCCGCCGATCCACAGCGCCGTGGAAAACAGCAGGAAGCCGATGAACGACAGCCAGAAGTGCCAGTCCGCCATGCCCTCGGAGTAGAGCGGGCGCTTGTAGGCGCGCGGGATGGCGTAGTAGCACGCGGCGAAGGCGTAGAGCGTGAACGTCCCGAACAGGGCCATGTGGGAGTGGCCGATCACCCAGTCGGTGAAGTGGGTCACGGCGTTCAGGGAGCGCAGCGCCTGGAACGACCCTTGCGTGGAGACCAGCAGGTAGAACGTCGTGCCGGCGATGATGAACTTCAGTGGGACGTTGGTGCGGAGCTGGTGCCACTCACCCCGGATCGTGCCGAAGAAGTTGGTGACGAGGGCGAGGACGGGGATGAACAGCAGGAACGAGAAGATGGTAGCCACCGTCTGGAGCCAGTAGGGGATCGGCCCGTAGATCATGTGGTGCGCGCCGTTCCAGATGTAGATCGCGCCCAGCGTCCAGAAGCCGACCAGGGACAGCTTGTGGCTGTAGATCGGCGCGTTGGCAGACTTCGGGAGGAAGTAATAGGCGATGCCCAGGCCGCCGGGCGTGGCGATCAGGCCGACGACGCTGTGGCCGTAGAACCAGTTGATGTTGGCGTCGTTGAGGCCCCGGAAGCCGTGGTCCCCGCCCAGCAGCTGCGAGGGCCAGTTGCCGATCACGTAGACGAACGCCGTCCACATCATGCAGCCCAGCGCGTACCAGAGGGCGACGTACATCTGAGTGTAGCGGCGTCGGGCGAATGTCGTCAGCATGTTCCCCAGCAGCATCAGCCACGCGACCACCAGGAAGATGTTGGCGATGGGGTTGAACTCCTCGTACTCCTTGCCCTTGGTCATCCACCACAGGCTCAGGCTGTCCGTGGGGTTGAGCAGGCCGGCGATGGCGATCAGGATGCCGATGGACCAGACGATGGTGGTGGCGATGCCCAGTTTGTCGCTGTAGAGCTTGACGCCGCACAGGCGCGGGATCATGTAGTAGAACATGGACATGTAGACCGGCAGCAGCCAGCCGAAGATCATGCCCTGGACGTGCGCGGGCCGGATGCGCGGCCAGGACATCCAGTTGACGCTCCAGAACAGGTCCGGGACGACGAACTTGACGGCGGCGATGAAGCCGAGGATGCCGAACAGGCACATGAAGCCGACCCCGGCCCAGAGCGCCCACTTCACGGCAATGTCGTCGTGCTGCACCCGCTCGGTGGTATCCGGCGGCTGCATCCGCATGATTTGTTGAACTGCCATTGTCTTACCCTTTCGAAGCCCCCAGCGGAAGAACCCCCTCCGGCTCGCCGAGGCTCGCCACCTCCCCCGAAACGGGAGAGGGAATGTCACGAGAGCAGGCTCCTGTTTCACCCCTCCTCTCCCGCATCGGGGAAGGTGGGCCGGCTTGCCGGGCCGGAGGGGGTCCTCCTCAGCGAAGGTTGTTACATCATGCCGTTACCGTGTCGCGCCGGGGCCGGTCGGGCCATTCGGCGTCGGGCTGCTCGCGCCGGGGCCGGTCGCGCCGGCCGGCGTGGAACTGCCGGGCGTCGGCGCCGCGGGCTTGAGGGGCTGCGGCTGGTTGGCGTTGCCGCCCCCGGCCAGAACGTCCGTGCCCACGCCCGGCGCGCCCGTGCCCGACGTGGACGGCGGGGCGGTGTTGGTCGGGGCCGCCGGGCTGCCGCCCACGGGCGGCGTGATCGGCTTGGGCGAATTCTGGATGCCGTTGTTGTACTGGTTCGTGCCGCCGGACGCGGGCTTGCTGCCGGCGGCCGCCGGGGCGGTCGGCGAGGTCAGGCTGAAGACGTAGACGATGACGTCCTGAATCTGCTTCTCGCTTAGGGTGTTCTCCCAGCGCGGCATCGCTGTGCCGTAGACGCCCTTGTGGACGGACGTGTTGATGCGCTGGTAGGACATCGCCTGCATGAACGGCGCGTCGCGCAGGTTGCGCGGCTTGGGGTTGAGGGCGGAGGCGCCGACGCCGTTGCCGTCCTGGTTGGGTCCATGGCAGCCGATGCAGTTGGTCTGGTAGACGTCCGAGCCGGCGTCAATGGCCTCCTGGAGCGACTGGCCGGCGGGCCGGGGGACCTGATTGATGTCCAGGCTGTTCACGATGACGCCGCCGGAGTTGAGGCCCGCGCGCAGCTCCTCCTGGGTCGAGGTCGCGTTGCCGGTCGGCGCATACGCACCCCACTTGCCGAACTTCGGGCCGAGCGCGCCGCCGACCAGGAAGAAGGCGACCGCGCAGATGGCGACCAGGGTCCAGACGCCGTACAGCACGGGGCTGACGCGCGTGTGTTCCATCTCCTTGACTTCGCCGCCGGCGTAGTAATGGAATCGGCTCTGCCGCGTCCCCGGCTCGTCCGGGAGCGCGGGCTGATTGGTCGGGTTGGTTTTTTCCGCCATGCGTGATGTCCTTCAAATGGCCTTCCGGCAAATTGCCAAAGGAAACAGCGATTCAAATCGTTGCGGTGCGGTCAGCGAATCAATTCGCCGCTGATAGCCTTCGGCTGAATGTCCGCCTGCGCGGACATGAACTCTTTGTCCTTACCCTCGGACACTCGGCGTCCTCGCCCTAAGCGGGGATTTCAAATCGCTGACTTGGTTCTACCTCTGTCCCTGGCCCAGCGGCAGCGCGTAGCGCACATTGGGGACCTGTGCGCCGGCCTGCTGCTGCGCCGCGCTCGGCATATCCTGGTCGGCGGAGACGCGCCGCCCCGTGGCGGGCAGGTGCGACCCGTCGAAGAGCGAGAGCGCGGCGCGCTGCGTGTTCGAGAGCGGGAAGATCGGCATGATCGAGCCGGGCACGAACTCCTGCGGGTTCTGGTAGTGCGCGATCATCCACTCCTGCGAGTGCCGGCTGCCCTCCCAGGAGAGCTCGGGGCCGAAGATGCCGCCCTTGCCGTACTGCGGGTCGCCGGTGACGTGCTTGACGTTCGGGTCGCCGATGTAGTGGCAGGCGTAGCAGCCGCTCTGCTCGAAGAGCGCCTTGCCCTCGGCGACTGTGACGGGGACATCGGGCGGGTTGCTCAGGTTATAGGCGGCGATGTTGGAAAACCGCTGCGCCGGGCTGGCAGCGTAGTTGAGGCCGGTCTGGGAGGTGACGAAGGTGACGAGCGCGTCCACTTTGTCCTGCTCCGACCCCAGTGCGACGTAGCCGTGGTCGTCCAGTGTCTTCTGGATGTCCTCCTCGCCCGGCCCATCCAGGGTGGCGGTCTTACCGCCCTTCAGGTCGGCGCGCGGGTCCACCGGCTCATCCTGGAGGCGCGGGTCGTCGGTATTGTGCGCGTGGGCGGAGAAGAAGTAGGGCATGACGCAGCCGTTGACCTTATAGCGCGGGTCCCAAATTTGGTGCTCGATGGTCAGGTACGTCCCCGCGACCCGGCCCTCGTAGGTCAGTTCCGGCCCGATGTTGCCTTTGGAGAAGCCCTCGATCTTGTGGCAGCCATAGCAGGCCTGCTGCTTGAAGAGCTGCTCGCCACGGGCGATGGTCGTCATCTGCGGCAGGTAGCTGATGGTGAAGCCCTGTGAGTCTTGCCCGGAGTTATAGGTAGAGTGGCACTGCGCGCAGGCCGCCTCCATGTACTTGACCGGCAGCAGCGGCGTCAGCGAGTGTTCGGGCGAGCCGTGCGCCTTGTCCTGCACCAAGTCACGCCCCTGCCCGTAGTGGCAGGTGGTGCAGCCAAATGTCGGGAAGGGGTGCAGCTTGAGGTTGGTCTTGTCCTGCGCATACTTCTGCTGGTCTGCGGGCTTCGGGCTGGCCTGGGTGGCGACGCCGTAGGAGAGCTGCCGGGAGTGGACGACGCCCAAATCCTGCGACTGCGCCCCGTTCTCGATGTCAATGCCGGGATGCGCGCCGATGGTCTTGACCACGGCGCGCGTTTGGGCATGCTTGGGGTCGTCCAGGTAGCCGGCGACCTGATCCGCCGTGAGCGCGACGCCGTCCACGACCCTGATGATGTTCTCGGCCGTCATCTGCGGGTTTTCCAGGCCGATGTGGCAGCTCTGGCAGCGGTCCACGCGCTGCTGCTGGCTGCCGTCGGACATCAGCAGCGGGAACTGCGTGGCCGTGACCTGCTTCACCTCAATGGGCGCGTTGAGGGCGGCCTGCCGAACCTCCTCGTTGGTCGCCAGTTGCGCCGCGATGTCCTTGTACCGGCCCTGCCAGTAGGTAAAGTCGTGCTGGCTGCCCGCGAATTCGTTGTTCCAGATCGCATCGGAGAACTTCGGGATGCCGATGTAGAGCACCAGAAGCAGGAGGATGATGCTCCAGAACACCAGCTTGGACACCATGGACCGCAAGAAAAACATGGGATACTCGTTCTACCGAATTGATGCGAATTGATGGGCCCCCGCCCCGGCGGGGGCCTCTTTTTACTGCCGCTCCGGCGGCATGTCCCAGGGCATGAACCATCCCCAGTTCGGCCCCCGGAAGAAGGTGCCGATGATGATCAGGACGATGACGGCGATCACATACAGCGTGAAGAGGGCGCAGGCAGTGCGGCGGCTCCGGGCGAACCAGCGCCCGATGCCGCTATGGTGTCTGTCAATGTAGGGGACCGCCATCAGGCCGATGACCACCAGGCCGGGGATGCCCAGGCCGCCCCAGAAGGCGTCGTAGGCGACCAGCTCCTGTAGGCCCAGGAAGTACCAGGGGGCCTTCGCCGGGTTCGGCGGGTGCTGGGGGTTGGCCTCCAGCTCCAGCGGCGGCGGCAGGAAGACGGCCAGCGCCAGCATGGCGGCGAAGCAGGCCGCGAACAGCGCCGCCTCGCGGATCAGAAGATGCGGCCAGGACGAGACCATGTCGTCCGGCCCCCGGTCCACGCGCGTGGACGACCCCTTGACCAGCTCCATCAGGCCGTAGGTCTTGTTGGGGTTGCGCGGAAAGATTTCTTCTTCGCGTACTCGTTTCATAAGCGTTCTCGGGACCCCCCGGCTCTTGACACTCACACTCTCCCGCTTCGGCGGAGGTGGCGCGGCTTGGTTCCTGCGGAAAGGCTTCGCCCGCGCCGGAGGGGGTTCTTAGAGCAGCGGCTCCTACTCCGGCGACTCCTTCGGACTGGAGATGCCGCCGTCCTTGCGGATGCGCCACATGTGATAGACGATGAACAGCGTGATGATCACCGGCAGCACCGCGACGTGCAGCACGTAGAAGCGGATCAGCGCCTCCTGGCCGACCGAGTCCGAGCCGAGCAAGGCCCAGCGGGTCAGGTCGCCCAGCGGCGGCACGACGGGCGCGCCGGCGGGGTGCGGCAGGGCGTTGATGTGGTCGGAGACCCAGTTGGCCTTGCCCGCGATGCCCGCGCCGACCGTGATGGCCCAGAACGCGAGCTGGTCCCAGGGCAGCAGGTAGCCGGTGAAGCCCAGCACCAGGGTCAGCACGATCAGGATGACGCCGACCACCCAGTTGAACTCGCGCGGCGGCTTGTACGCGCCCGTGTAGAAGACGCGGCACATGTGGAAGAACACGACGCCGATCATGGCGTTGGCTGACCAGAAGTGCATCCCGCGCATGATTCCGCCGAAGGAGACGGCCGAGCGCAGATCCAGCATCCGCGTGTACGCCTGCTCCGTCGAGGGCACGTAGAAGAACATCAGCATCAGCCCGGAGATGGTCAGCAGGATGAACAGGTACATCGAGAGCAGGCCCAGGCCGAACGTGTACGTGAAGCGCAGGGCGTGCTTTTCGATCTTGGCGGGCTGGATGTGCAGCAGGAACGAGTTGAAGAACGCCTCGCTCCGCTCGCGCTCGGTCTTGGGGAAGGCCGTGGTGCGGTAGATGGACTTGTAGATGTTGTGCCCCAGCACGCGCGGGCGCAGGTTGTCCCAGACTTCCGGGGCCTGCCGGTAGATCGCACGGTTGAGCCGCTGCCAGGCCGACAGCCGCTCCGGGCGGCGGTAGCCGTTGCCGCCGGACGGCGGCAGTTCAGGGGGACGGATTTGCTCGACGGTCATGGGCGTGAAGGCTTTCTAAAACGGCCCCCTAGCCCCCAATTCTGGGGGAACCGGAGGAAAAGGCAGAGACGCTTCTGGCTCCCCCAGAACTGGGGGCCGGGGGGCAATTCTACCCCTGCACGGTGTAGTAGCTGCCGGGCAGCAGCTTCTTGCTCTTGTCCACTTCCAGGTCGCCCGACGGGGTCAGGCTGATGTCGAACCAGTACAGGGCGATCTGGGCGGGGCCGTGCGTGACGTTGCCCATGTCGTCGTACTTGGAGCCGTGGCAGGGGCAGTCGTAGCCGGTCGCCGACGCCGCTACGGTACACCCCAGGTGCTGACAGACCATGGAGATCGCGCCGATCTTATTGGCGTGCCGGATGATGGAGACCTTCTGGTCGGCGATGTTCTGCTTGGCCCCGTCGGGGTAGTTGCTGGCCTTGCCGATGTTGAACTTGGAGGGCGGCCCGTAGGCGACGTTGGGCCAGAAGAAGCGGCCCACAAAGCCGAGCGCGCCCAGGGAGGCGATTCCGCCCAGCACGTAGCCGCCCAATGACAGAAAGTTGCGCCGCGTCAGCTCCTGCTTCTCGCGGTTGTAGTCAACGGCCATGGTTCTTACCTATGTCTCTATGTCTGTACGGACACGGCGTGCCATGCCCCTACTCTTCGTCCTCGTCTTCGTCCCGGAACACGATGTACTTGGCGTCCTCGGCGTTCTCGAACGCCCCGTTCTTGACGCCCCACAAAAAGGCAACAAGCGCGATGGTCCCCATCGCCGCCCCGGCGGCCAGCATGAACCAGATGCTGCTCATGGCAGTCGCTCCTTCCCGCGCAGGCCCGAGTTGTGTCCTCATTATACACTCCTGCCGCAGACACTGTCAATAAAGCGGATCGGCTCGTGAAAAAAATCGCAAGCGCCGTTTCGCCCGGAAGCAGCCAGAAGACACGTGTAGGAGTTACGCAGTTGACTTGGGCGGTTCGAGCGTTCATACTGCGCTTGATGAACGCGCCCAGAGTGACCGACGTTGACTACATCCAGTTCCTGATCGCCGCCCAGCGGGTCTACACCTGCACCGAGGCCGCCCGCTGCGCCGAGGCCGCCCGCTGCGCCGAGGTCGCGTCCCATGACGCCTACACGCGCCTGCTCTCAAGACTGCCGCCTGACACGGCGGCGTTGTGGCAAGAGGTGGAACCGCTGATCGACAGACGGCGCGGCCTGTTGATCGTGGACGACACCACGCTGGACAAGCCCTACGCGCGGAAGATGGGCCTGGTGACCCGCCACTGGAGCGGCAAGCATCGCGCGGTCGTGGAGGGCATCAGCCTGACGACCCTCTTGTGGACGGACGGCCTGAGCAGCCTGCCCTGTGACTGCCGCCTGTACGAGCCTGCCGAAGACGGCGAGGCCCAGGTGACCAAGAACGATCATTTTCTTGCCATGCTGCACACGGCCAAGGAGCGAAAGTTCCGTCCGCGCTACGTGTGCTTCGACGGCTGGTACAGCGGCCTGGCGAACCTGAAGGCGGTGCGCGGGCACGGCTGGCATTTCCTGACCAGGCTCAAGAGCAACCGCCAGGTCAACCCGGACGGTACGGGCAGCGTCGCGGTCAAGGACATCGACGTCCCCGCCTGCGGACGCCAGGTGCCTGAAGGGCTTGGGCTTCATCCAGGTGTTTCGGACGGTCGCCCCGAGCGGCGACGCGGAGCATTCGGAACACTGGGCCACCGATGACCTGAGGATGGAGGACATCGAGCGGCGCGAGTTGGTGCGCCAGGTGTTCGCCATCGAGAACTACCACCGCCAGCTCAAGCAGTGCTGTGGCATCGAGCGGGCGCAGGTGCGCAGTGCGACGGCCCAGAAGTGCCACATCCTGTTGTCCCTGCGGGCCTTCGTGCGGCTGGAAGCCCATCGGCTACAGACGGGCATGAGCGGCTACGCCGCCGTAGCGGGCCTCATCCGTGAGGCCATTCGGCTCTATTTGCAAAAGCCAACCATACAGTTAGAACCAACTGCGTAACTCCTACTATTATACCTTCACACAACAAAAATTGCATAAGGCCCATTATGGAAAACGCCCTGGCTCCTCGATCCGAGGGTTGGGCCGTTCCTTTTGCAAACGGGAGATTTGCACGGTTACATGGATTTTAGACTGCGAAGGGCAGGGGCCGAAGCCTCTGCCCTTCGCCATGTCAGGATCGGTATACAGTAAGCCAATCAGCGATGATTTTCACGGAATGGTAAATGTGGTTGCCGCGCTCTGCCAACGGCGTTGCCTCGTAGTCGTCGCGCTCGCTTTCTAGGTAGCTCAGGATGGTGTGAAGGGCGGTCGTGATCGTGTTATCGAGCGGGGCGGTTTTCATGAGCGATCTCCTTTTTCGGTTGTTGGTGCGGGCTATAGAGCGCAAGGCACGGCTGGCCCAAGCGCCTTCGCGGGGGAACCCGGTTGCACAAGCGAAGCGCGGAAGCTGGGGCGGAAGGGGCTTGGGGAAAAGCCGGGGCTTGCGCTAGGCCCCGAAAACCAACGCCGGAAGGAGATCGCTCCTGCCAGTCGCCTGCGTCCCGGTTTCATACGTCTGCACGGTTACGGACAAGCCAAGCAGGGAACTACTGAGGGTGATGATGCTTGGGGGGCTGGCAATGAGGCGATATAAGGACTTCGCTACACGCTGGGCGGCGTTCTGGCTTCTCGGCAACGTCGTCGGCTGCGTGGGGGCGGCGCATCAGTTCTACACGGACAATCGCGCCTGGCTGCACCCGTTGCAAATGCTTCACGTCCTGCTCTCGCCGTGGGAACTCCATCACGTCTTGCTGCCGATGCAACCCTACGCGCTCGCCCTGGCCTTGCTGGGGGCGCTGCTGATGATGAACAAGCGCAAGCCTGACCCGCCGCGCCCCGTCATTCCCGATGGTGCAGTGTGGCCGCCGCCTCCGCGCTGGTCAGGGTAGAGGGCGCTATCGTGCCGGGCTGCCGTCGCCCATGACACGGTTTAGCAAAGTGGCGAGCTTGCGCGCGGCGCTCTTGGTGGTGATCTCGGCCATTTGGGTGCCGTGCGGGTCGCGCAAAGCCCATGTGCGGGTACGGCCCGCCGTGTCTATCCAGGCTGGCGCAATGTGGTATTCCAGCGTGTGCGGCTCGGCGACCTAGGAAGGTTGCGCCGGCTGCGACTCGGCTTGGTCGCCGGTCGTGGGGCTGGCTGTAATATAGGGGGCGGTGCGCCGGGGCATGGCCGCCATGATAGGCGGCGACAGGGGTAGAGTAAAGCGCCCTTATTCCGGCGGCTGTGCTACAATGAGGCATGGAGGGACGATCCGAGTTTGACGGTGGCGGCGATCACCGGCTGCGGCCCGGCGGCCTGCTGGATGAGGGAACGTACCGCCGCCTGGAACGGCTCTGCTTCTTCCTGTCCCCGTGGCGATTCTTCCTGGAAGCGGGGCTGAACGGGCTGGAGGGCGCGCCCGGAGTTGCTGGCCGCCGTCAGGAGGCGGGGCCGCTGCTGACGGCGGCGAACCGGGACTACTGGGCGGCGCAGGGCCTGGTCATCGCGGACGCGGCGGGCCGGGTGCGCGTGGCGGGGGTGGAGGAGGAGATCGGCTGGCTCCAAGAGTGGCTCTGCTTCGGGCACGGCCCTCGGCTGGTCTCGCCGGTGCTGGGGGAGCCGTGGCGCTGGTTCCGCATCCAGCGGCAGGAACTCGCGCGGCGGGCGGAGAAGGCGGGGCGCAAGGCGCTCCATGAGGCGGCGGAGCGGCAGTGGGATAGCCGGCCTCCGCTGCCCCGCTTGGTGCAGGGGCGGGTCTTGGACTTCCGCGCCGCGCCGAACTGAGGTCGCCGGGGGGCTACCCGCGTGGCTTCACCAACACCACGTAGTCCAGCAGGGCGCTGCTTCTGTCCGGCGCGCAGGTCTCCCTGGGCGACCCCGGCGACCCGAACGTGCTGTTCTGCTGGAATGTCCGCAGCGCCGACCGAGGCCAAACTTGGGCGCCCATGGCCGGCTGCGACGGCGTCTTCACGGCCGATCCGCGCGGCGGCCATGAACTCTACGGGCGTAACGGCAAGGCCATCGTGCGATCCCGCGACCACGGCCTCACCTGGCAGGTGCTGACGACTCTGCCCGCCAACGTCCGCGACCTCGCCTACGACCCAGCGCACGACCGCGTCTACGCCGCCGCCGAGGACCAGAACCTGTACCAGTGCGATGGGCCGGGCTATGCGCCGGTCAACATCCACGACCGGCTGCCCAAGGATCAGCACGGCGATGGCTTCATGACCAGCACGCTCGCCGTGGACCCGACCGACCCAGACGTCGTCTATGCCGGCGCGAACGGCACGGGTCTGTTCATCCGCCGCTCCAACGGCGTCGCCCGCTCCCTGGACGGCGGCCATACTTGGGAGGCCCTGACCGACAACCCGAAGTACTGCCCGGCCGGCATGACGGGCGGCAACATGGCGAGCGCCCTTCGGGTCCACCCCCGGACCCACGAGCTGTTCGTCGGCACTGATTGCTACGGCATGTGGCGCTTCCCGGCGCCCGCCCGTCCTCACCTCACGCAGAGGGCCGCGGGGAAGCCCTGAGCAAACGAACCTCGCTCCTCCTCGTCGCCAGCCTGGCCGTGCTGGCCCTGACCGCCGCAAGATTCACTTTTTCTTCTTCGGCGCTATCTTGTGGACGGTCTTGTGTGCGGTCTTGCTGGCGTTCACGCCGGCCTTGCGGATGGGATACGCCACCGCCTTGCCGCCGTGGTTGATCGCCTTGCTGCCGTTGCCCGCCGCCTTCTTGACGGGGTAGGCGGCGGCCTTCCCGATTTTGGACAGTGAGTTGTCCTGATAGGGATGCGACTGTGAGGCCAGCGGCGTCGCCCCCACGCCCGCCGCCAGGCCGAAACTCAGGGCGGCCATGCCCGCCAAAATCCGCTTGTTCATGCGTCTCTTCTCCTTGGAGAGTATACTGATACTACGCAGTTAGTACCCGCAATGTTCAGCGGGATAACTCTGTGACTGCAATGGAGGGGTGCGAGATGGCCTCATCACCTGGGAAGCGCGCCGCAGGCTGCCTGTTCGGCATCGCCTACGGCGACGCCCTGGGCGCGAGGACGGAGTTCCTGGGGGTTGACGACATCCTGCGCCGGTTCCCGCCCGCCGGGCCGCAGGAGCCGGAAGGGAACCCGGCCCTTGTCACCGATGATACCCAGATGGCGCTCGCCGTCGGCGAGGCGCTGGTCGCGGCGTGGCGGCCGTACACCGCGCAAGGTCTGGAAGGACCGCTCCGGCGGGCGTTCGTCGCCTGGGCGGACAGCCCGAACAACGACCGCGCGCCGGGGATCACCTGTCTGACGGCCTGCGCGCGCCTGGCGATGGGAATGCCCTGGCCGAAGGCGACCGTCGCCGGCTCCAAGGGCTGCGGGGCGAACATGCGCGTCGCGCCCGTCGGCCTCCTGATGGGGGTGACGCCGGAGACCCGCGCCGCCATCGCCCAGTTCCAGGCCGCCCTCACGCACGGCTACCCGACGGCTCTCGGCGCCTCCGACCTCACCGCCGCCGCGATTGCCGACCTGGCCGCCGGCGGCGACGCGCCCGGCCTGCCAGCGCGTCTGCGGGAGTACGCCCGCTCCCAACGCCGCGTGTACCACGGGGACTGGCTGGGCGACCTGTGGCAGCAGCCCTTTACGGACAGCCCCGAAGACTTCATCGCGCGCGGCTGGGACGAGTGCCTCCTGGTCCTTGACCACCTGGATGCTGCGTTGCGGCTGAGTGATCGAGACGCCGACCCATGCTATGCCACCGGAGCCAACTGGATCGCGGAGGAGGCT
>Ga0213875_10001727_pt1 | contig 13704 bp, 1 predicted proteins | sample BarmaccomBMRX_R8_FD_160105 | JGI IMG/M metagenome (GOLD analysis project Ga0213875, IMG submission 160105) | Root-associated microbial communities from Barbacenia macrantha in rupestrian grasslands, the National Park of Serra do Cipo, Brazil - RX_R8 | ecosystem: Host-associated > Plants > Roots... | reverse complement strand
TCTGGCTGCCATTGTTGGTGACTTTGTAGCGCACCGACATGGTGCCATAGGTGGCATTGGTGCCGACCGCTGTGGTATCACGGAACACGGGCAGAGCCACCGCACTGAGGATGTCGTTGTGCAGGAGCGGGCTGCTCAAGCTCTTGGGGCCAGGCGCACCTAACTTGGCGGCGGCTCCGTCTACTACGCCCCCGGTGACGGCCACAAAGTCAAAGTCACTGGCATTATCTCCGCTGTTGACGTAAGGGGTGCCATTCTGCTTGCGCATGAAGGCGTTCTGTCCATTGCCCACGATGCTGGCGGCGATGCCATTGCCTGTCTTGTACAGGGCACCTGCCGAGGCAAAGCCGACTGCATCTACGGGGTTGCCCCCTACATTGCGCAAGACCACGCCCCCAGTATCGGGAATGTCCGCAGATAAGCTTACATCGCCCGGGGCATAGCTGGTGAGGCTATAACTGCTGCCCGTAAAGAGCAGATGTCCACCTTTAGGAATCACCGTGTTAGCGGGAATGGTGGTAGTAGCTTCGCTCGCGCCATTGGGAGCGGCTAAGACCCAGCCGCCGACGTTGAGCGGGCCTGCCGTGGTGTTGGCGATTTCCACGTATTCGTCGCCGGCACCCGCTGGGCCTCTCGTGCGCAACTCGCTGATGATGGCTCCCGTGCTGGCAAAGGGTGGATAGACGTTAGCGGTGATAGTCAGCGCGGCGCTATCCACAGTGCCATCATTAACCTTGAAGCCAAAGCTGTCTCCTCCGGTGTAAGTGGAAGGTGCCAGATAGGTCACCTGATGATTCGCATTGGTCAGGGTATAAGGCACCGAGGTAATGGCGGTGCCGCCCGTGCTTGAACCATCATACAGGCTGCCATTGGTCGGCAAGGTCGTGATTTTGTAGGCCAGCGTGTCCCCTTCGGCATCGCTGCCCGTTAAGGTCAGGGTCTTGGCGACTCCAGCATTGGCACTGAAGGTCGTGGGGCCAGTCGCAACAGGCGCGGTGTTGGAGGATTGGACTTCAAAAGCACCGATGTCGAGGCGTCCACCACTCACACGAGGATAACCTGTGCCGCGCTGGTCGAAGTCATTGGCCTGCCCTGCCGCATAAGCTGGGTCGCCCGCGTTAATTGCTGGGCTACCAGCTAACAGGGCGTGGGTTTGGGTCGGGCCGCCGTTGCTGGCCAGGGCACCAATTTTAAGCGCGGCAGCACTCAGCCCGGTGGTGTCGTGATTATTGAAAGAACTCAGACCTGTTCCGGTGCCAATCAGGTTATAGCCGCTCGATTGTAGCGTGCCGCTTGAGTAATTGATGTCTGGACTGCTATTACCAGCGATGATGCTATTGCTGATCTGAACCTGGACGGTTCCGGTGCCATCAATATCCGTTACGATCACGCCGCCCCCGGCATTGGTTGGAGCCGTGTTATTGGTAATGGTGCAGTTCTGGATGGTCGTTGGCCCGCTCCCTAACACCAGGCCACCACCACCACCATTAGCGTTGGTGGCGGTATTGCCGCTGAGGGTGCTGTTTTGCAGGGTCAGATGGGCCGAGCCGCCATTCTGGTAGCTAAAGATGCCGCCACCGAAAGAGGCGGTATTGCCGCTGAGGGTGCTGCCGGTTACTGTCAGCTTGCCCTGATTATAGATGCCCGCGCCCCATCCGGTTGATCCACTTGCCGTGTTGCCGCTGAGGGTGCAATTACGCACGGTTAAGATGCCGCTGTTGTTAATACCACCGCCATTACCGGCGCTGCCGTTGCTGATGGTCAGTCCCGAGAGGCTCACCGTTGCGCCGCTGTCTACTATGAAGATGCCATAATTGCCGCCCGTATTGCGCTGCACGGTGAGCAGGTTGGCCCCCGGCCCGGTGATGCTCAGATTGGTGCTTAGATTGGGCAGGGCGCTGCTCAATTGAATGGTGCCAGTCAGTCCAGACGCAAAGGTGATATTGCTCTGGTCGGGGTTAGCATTGGCCGCAGTGATGGCCTCGCGCAAACTGGTCTGGCCGTCGAAGGGGTCGCTGATGTCTTGCAGCGTCGTCACCACTAGTGCGGCGGCTGGCTGCACGATAACAGTAATGGTAGCCGCATTGCTGTGATTCGGGCTATCGCTGACCGTGACTGTTACAGGCACTCCCGTTGATGTAGTGGCCGCTGTTGGTGTGCCAGTGAAAGTGCCGTTCGCGTTGAGGCTAATGCCCGCTGGCAAGGTGCCACCCGTTGTGGCGTAGGTGATGGGATCGCCATCGGGGTCGCTGGCCACGATCTGCGCATTGCTGATGCTGACCCCTTGCTGGAAGGTGAAGCTTTGCGCGGCAATCGTGGGAGCGCCGTTTTGCACCGTCATCTGGCTCGTAAACGTGGGCGAGGCGCCATGCCCATCGTTGGCCGTTACAATAACACTGATGGTATCGCCAGCATCGCCATTACCGGGCGTGGCCAGGTTCAAGGTTGCGCCCGTTTGTCCACTCAGGGTCGTGCCGTTCTTCTGCCACACATAACTAAAGGTGAGCGAATCGCCATCCGCATCAGTGATGCCGCTGGTATCTACCGTCAATGTGCTGTTCGTGTTAGCCGGAGATGGATTGAGCGCGACGCTGCCCGTCGGCGAGGCATTGCCGATAGTCGTTTGCGCAGTGAATACCCCAGTCACGCTCGGCGCACCCGTAGCGGTCACAGCCACGCTGATGACATCGCCCCGGTCGCCATTCCCCGCTGTGGCCAGGTTCAGGGTCGAACCAGTCTGGCCGTTCAGGATGGTGCCGTTCTTCTTCCACACGTAGCTAAAGGTAGGCCGCTCGCCGTCGGCATCCACAATGCCGCTGGTGTCCACCGCCAGGGTGCTGTTGGTATAAACGGGCGAGGGTGTCAGCGCAGCGGCACCGCTCAGGGCGCTATGCACTTCGACTGCGCCGATGTCATCGAAGCTGCCCTGGGGCCGCGCCACACCGCGCTGATCCACGGTTAGCGTCGTGCTGCCCGCGCCGGGCAGCGGACTGCCGACGAGGGGGGCATGGGTGAAGGTCGGACCACCGTTGTCCTGGAGCGGACCCAGTTTAGGATCGCCGCCGATGAAGTTGCTCGTGCCGCCGAGCGCGGTGCCCGCCACATCGTTGGCGGTCGTGCCGGTGCCCTTGAAGTTGCCAGCCACGATGGTGTTACGCAGGGTCGGCGTGCCGCCGTTATTGGAAACTCCGCCTCCGCTACCTGAGCCATTGCCATCGGAGTCGGCGCGATTCAGGGTAATTGTAACGCTATCCAGACTGACGGTACCCGCGTCCCAGGCCAGGCCGCCTGTATTTTGAGTTGCGGAATTGCCTGATATGGTGCTGTTTTGTATGGTCAAGTTGCCGTGCCCCAGGACACCACCATCGTTGTTCGCGGAGTTACCGGATATGGTGCTGCTTTGTATCGTCAATGGCCCATCGCTGAAGATGCCGCCACCATCGTTGTTGACGGCTGTGTTACCGCTCACCGTACAGCGCGTTACGCTCAACGTCCCTCCCTCATTGTAGATGCCGCTACCTCTGCCGCCGACGTTGCCATTGCCGATGCTCAAATCACTGAGGCCCACCGTGTGGCCGCTTGTCACATGAAAGATGCGATAATTGCCGCCATTCTGCCGCTGCACCTTGAGCAGGTTCGCGCCTGGCCCGGTCAGGGTCATGTTCGTGTTCAAGTCAGGTAAGACGCTTTGCAAGTTGATGGTGCCGGTCAGTCCTGCGGCAAAGGTAATGACACTGGTGTCGGGATTGGCGTTAGCAGCCTTAATGGCTTCGCGCAGCGTGCAATCCGCAGTCGTACAGGCTGTGTCATCATGGTCATCGAGGTTGGTCACGATGAAGTTCGGACCGCCTTCTGTTGTATCAACCTCGACCGCGCCAATATCGGCGCCGTTGCCGCCCGCTGCATTGGCAACAGCAGGCCAGTCCAGAGGCCGCGGCGTACCGCGCTGATCCACCGTCAAGGTGGTGTTGCCCTGATCTATCGCCGGGCTGGTCGCCGCCGGCAGATGCGTCTGCGTTGGGCCGCCGTTGTTAGCCAGGGGGCCTAGTTGCGGGTTAATCCCCACTTGGTCGTGCTTGGCGGCGGTGAAGGCACTTGCCGCATTGCCGGTACCTATCAGATTATAGCCGCCGGATCCCAATGGAAATGTCGTGAACTCGTTGTCCACATCCGAGTTGGTGTTGCCAGCGATGATGCTATTGGAAGCTGTCACCGTCGCGCTATCTAATCCTAGTACATAGACTCCACTCCCCGCGCCGGCGGGAGCCGTATTGGCCGTGATGGTACTGCTTTCGATGCTGAGAAAGTACTGGGTATAAACACCACCGCCCTCACCATAATCCGTCGAATTTCCCGGAGCCGTCTCCGTCGCCGTGTTGCCAGAGATGGTGGAGTTGCGAATCGTGAGGTCGCCGATATTATAGATGCCCGCGCCATAATAGGCGGTGTTGCCGACGATGGTGCAAGAGTCTATGATTATGCTGCCATAGACGATGAGCACACCGCCACCGTCGTGATTGTATGTATCAGAACCAGTCAACGTCTTGCCACCGGTAATAGTCAGGCCCGTGAACTTCGACAAGTTACTGCCGGAGGACACCGCAGAGCGACCATTGAGTATGAGGACGCGGCTCTGGTTGTTGCCGCTGATCGTCACTCCGGCGGTAGGGCCGGTAATGTCCAGGGCCTTGGCAATCGCCGGCAGTGGCGTGCCGTTCAGCGTGATGGTCTTGGCCGTATTGAACACGGTGGGATCGAAAGTGATGGCGCAGTGGACGGGGTTGGCATTAGCGGCGTTAATGGCTTCGCGCAGCGTGCAATCCAAGACGCCGCATTCACCGTCATCGCCGTCGCGCGTGGTGTTGACCACGAAGTTCGGGCCGCTGCCGGTTGGATCATTGCGCTCGACGGCACCGATGTCATCAATGGGTCCGCCTTTGGGGCGGTCCACGCCACGCTGATCCACCGTCAACGTCGTATTGCCTTTATTGAACGCCGGGCTGGTCACTTGTGGCAGGCACGTTTCGGTCGGGCCGCCGTTGTCGGCCAGGCCGTCAAGCTTCGGATCGTTCACGCCGATCTGGTCGCCGGCCGCCTCGAATGCTAGGAACCCGCTACCACTACCAATCAGGTTATAGCCATCTGACACGAAGGTATCGCCGCCAGAGAAATCCACGTCGCCGCCGGTATTGCCGGAGATAATGGTGTTGCGCACCTCGGTCCGCGTCACGGAGGTAGTGCCCGTACTGTGCACGCCCACCGTGCCGTTGGCGGTGATGGTGCAGCTATCGAGCAGTACCTGACCGGCGTTGTTACAAAGGCCGCCGCCCACGCCGTTGGCCGTGTTATTCGCCAGCGTGCAGTTGCGCAGCGTCAGCGAAGAGGCGCCCATGTTAGTGGTGGAGTTGATGGCGCCGCCATTGCCGCTGGCGGTGTTGCCATAGAAGGTACAGCTATCCAGGACGGCTGCGCCAAAGCCCGAACTGGAGTCTATTTCCAGTCCGGCCCCGGCCGCGGCGAAGCCCCCGGTGATGGTCAGCTTCGTTAGTGTCACAGCCGGGGCCTGATAAAATTGCAGCACCCGGCTGCGCCCGTTACCGCTAATCACCACACCGGGGGCCGGCGCTGTGATGGACATATTGGTGTAGATGGCGGGCAACTGCGTGCCATTCAGGCCGATGGTCTGGCGCGTGCTAAAGATCACCGGGGCGAAAGAGATGGCGCTGGTGTCAGAGTTCGAGTTGGCGGCGTTGATGGCTTCGCGCAGCGTGCAATCGTCAAAACCACAGTTACCATCGTCATGATCGGCGGTGGTGTTGACGATAAAATTGGGGCCGCTCTGGGCGCCGTCTTCCATTTCGACCGCGCCGATGTCGTCGGCAAAGCCCTGCGGGCGCGCGCTACCGCGCTGATCCACAGTCAAGGTGGTGTTGCCCGTTTGCAGGGCCGGGCTATCTATAGCAAGCTTGTGGGTGTAGGTGGGGCCGCCGTTGTCCTGGAGCGGGCCCAGTTTGGCGTCCAACGGCGCGTCCCAGGTGCCGGTCTGGTCGCCTGTCGCGGTAAAGGCGACGGTGCCGTCGCCCCGGCCAATAACGTTATAGCCATTGGAGACGAGGCTGTTGGGGGCGCTTTCGCCCTGATAATTGCTGAGCACATCTTCACCGTCACCAGTACCAGAATTCAAGTTACCGGCAATAATGCAGTTGCGCACCTGCGTGGAAACGTTAGTGGCAGTCTCACTGAAAACGCCGCCCGCGCGATAGCCTATGTTAGCGGTGATGGTGCAGCTATCAAGGACGGCTGTACCATCATTGTAGAGGCCCCCGCCCAGGTTGAGGGTAGTTGGCGCCTGCCCAAAGGGGGTCGCGGTATTACCGGATACGGTGCAATTGCGCATCGTGAGCGAGCCATAATTTAGAATGCCTGTGAAAGAGTTACCGCTAATGGTGCAGCTATCGAGAGTCAGCGTCCCGTAATTGAGGACACCCCCGCCGCCATTGCCACCCGTCTGCACGCCATTGCTGATGGTCAATTTTGAGAGCGTCGCGGTGCCGTTGGCCTCAAAAACCCGGCTCTGGTTATTGCCACTGATGACCACGCCCGCGTCCGGGCCGGTAATGGTCATGTTGGTACTAAGGACCGGTAATTCCGTCCCATTGAGCGTGATCGTGGTGCGCGTAGTGAACACCGTCGAGCTGAACGTGATATTGCTCACGTCGGCATTGGCATTGGCGGCAGTGATGGCTTCGCGCAGGGTGCAATCTGATTCGCTGCACGTCCCGTCGTCGTGATCGCCGATGACGTTGACGATGAAGTTGGGGCCGCTCTGCGTATCCTCCTCCACTGCGCCGATGTCGGCGGCGGCGCCTTGCGGGCGGGCGACGCCGCGCTGATCCACGGTGAGCGTCGTATTACCGGTGTTATAGGCCGGTCCGGTTGTCTGCGGCGCGCGGGTAAACGTGGAGCCGCCGTTGTCCTGCAGCGGGCTCAGTTTGGGATCGGTGACGCCGGTCGTATCGTGGTTGGCGCTCGTAAAAGCGCCGGTGGCGTTGCCGGTGCCGATCAGGTTATAACCATTCGACTGGAAGTTATTGACGGTGCTGGGTTCGTTCTCCACATCGGCGCCGGTCGCCCCGGTGTTGGCTGCGACAATGCTGTTGCGCAGTTGGACCTTGGCACTGGTGTCGCCGCCATAGCAGCGGATGCCCCGTCCCAGCGCCGCGCTGTTTTGCACGATGGTGCAGCTATCGAGCGTGATCAGGCCGCTGAAGTTATAGAGGGCGCCGCCCGCTTCATTAACCGAGTTACCGGAGAAGGTGGAATTGCGTATGGTCAGCGTTTTGCCGTTGAGGTCGCTCTGGTTGTAGATCGCGCCGCCGCGATAGGCGGTGCTGCCGGTGATGGTGCAACTGTCCACAGTCAGCGTGCCCGCGTTGTAAATCGCGCCGCCCCGGCCGTCCACGCCGTTAGCACCAAGGCTGGGGCTGCCGTAACCGTGGTTGAGCGTGAGCCGCAACAGGGTCACCGTGGCATTGGTGTCAACCTGAAAGATGCGGCTCTGATTGTTGCCGCTGATCGTCAGCCCGGCGGCCGGCCCGGCAATCGTGACGCCGTTGAGCAGTTTCGGCAGTTGCGTCCCGTTCAGCGTGATCGTCTGGCGGGTGGCAAAGGCCGTCGGACTGAAGGTGATGTCGTTGCTGTCGGAGCTGGCATTGGCGGCGTTGATGGCTTCGCGCAGGGTGCAGCCGTCGCCGACTCCGGCGGCGCTGCAGGTGCCGTCGGTGGCGCCGTCCGACGCGTTGGTGACCACGAAACTGGGACCGCGCGGCCCGGCGGCCTCCTCCGCGCCGATGTCATCGGCGGCGCCCTTCGGGCGCGCGACACCGCGCTGGTCCACAATCAACGTGGTGCTGCCGGTATCAATGGCCGGGCTGCCCGTCTGCGGCTCCATGGTGTAGGTGGGTCCGCTGTTGTCTTGTAACGATCCCAGTTTGGGATCGGTCACACCCGTCTGATCGTGACTCGCCGTGGTGAAGGCGCTCACAGCACTGCCGGTGCCGATCAGGTTGTAGCCATTCGACTGAAAGCTGTTGACCAGGGAGCCGGTGACCACATCCAATCCGGGATTATTCGACGGGTCAAGATTGCCCGCGATGATGCAGTTGCGCACTTCGGTGAGGGATGTGCTACTGCCGCTGCTGCGCACCCCGGCGCCTTCGCTGAAGGGGTTAGCGGTTAACTTATTCGCTGTAATTGTACAGCTATCGAGCACGATATGGCCGCGCACGTTCACAATCGCCGCCCCGCCGCCCGACGCATTAGCCGTCACCGTGCAGTTGCGCATCGTCAGCGTGCCTCCCGATGGTTGCGCGGCGGTGAACAGGTAAATCGCACCGCCCACGCCGGCCTGGTTGCCATTCAGGGTGCAGGAATCCAGCGTCAGGTTTACATTCGTGGCACCGGCGCTATCAATATCAATAGCGCCCCCGTTACCGGCGCCGGCGTTACCGTTTAGGAGGGTCAACTGTGACAGCGTGATGGTCGTGCCCGAGCCGACACTAAAGATGCGGCTTTGATTGTTACCGCTGATGGCGACGCCCGCTGCGGAACCGGTAATTGTAATGTTGCTGTTGAGTCCCGGCAACTGCGTGCCGTTGAGGGTAATGATCTGGCGGCTTGCGAAGGCTGCGCTGTTGAAGTTGATGCTATTACTGCCCCCCGCGCTATTGGCGGCATTGATGGCTTCGCGCAGGGTGCAGCCGTCCCCGGTTCCAGCGGCGCTACAAGTGCCGTCGGTGGCACCATCGCTGGGAGTAGTGACGGTGAAGGTAGCGGCATGGGCCATGCCAGCCCCCCACGACAACAAAACTGGAGTGAGTAACAGCAAAAGGCAAACGATTAACGAAGCGCGCCAATGATAGTGGCAACGATACTGACGGTGTTGCGTGGTGGAGCTTACAGAGGTGGGTTTCATAATTTTTCGCTTTAAGTTACGGATATAATGGGGCCGACGCGGACGAGGCGCAGGTTCGGCTGAGATATAATTGGCCTCTTAGGTCATAAAACAGAGGGGGTAAAACTACATGGTAATGTGGGTAAGATTAATGGCCTTATGATAAAGAACCTAGAGTCTTGTTCGCTGGATGACCAGGCATTTAACCATTGCGTTGTATGCCTGTGCTGATGCCTGCTCTGATTGTGGGTTTTGGTCAATGTTTATAGCTGCACTTGTTCTACGAAAGTATGTCGTTTAGCCTCCGTTGCCTGAGTCGTGTTATAATCAAGCCTGTTAATAAATGAGGATGGCCATTGGCCGTTACCCTGGAGACACATTGCCTGTCTCTTGTGAGATTATAAGTTCAGGGCCTGAAAACACTCTCAACCAGACAACCAAGCGATACAATCGGACACGCTAACGATACTTTTTTTGCCGCTCCTGGCCTTCATCATGCTCTATAACTGCTCTATAAATGTACAGGGTTAGCGTTTAATTCGCTTATGTGAGAGGTAAGGGGTTTATTTAAGAGAGTTACTCTGATGCCGCGTCTTCTTGGGCCTTTTCTACGCCAACTGCGTCAGTCGCGCCGCCTTTCGCAAACTCAAACGGCGCAAGCGGCTGATATTGGACGTGTCACGCTCAACCGCTGGGAAATGGGCGTCCAGCAGCCGCGCACCTTAGAGTTAGAATCTCTCTTAGATGCCCTGACCGCCACGCCCCAGGAGCGGCAGCAGGCTCTGGTGCTGCTCAACACCCCCCAGGCCAGGGCGCAAATCCGCGAGACTATTGTCCAGATTGAAGAGCGCAAGAGCCTGGGGCCGATGCCACATGGCGGCGCTCTGGTGCGCGCCTTACGACTGCGCCAGGGTCTGACGCAGGAAGATGCAGCCAAGCGCATCGGCGTTGCCGTGCGCACCTTACGGCGCTGGGAAAAGCTAGAAGCCTGGCCCGAAACTTCTCAACTGCACACGCTGTGCTACGCGCTCGAAGCCACGACGGAAGAGATGCTGGCGTTGACCACTGGCTATTTATCGCCCCTGGCGGATGTGGGCACTGTCACCCTGGACGAGTTGCGAGCGCAGGGCCATCATGTGAACTTCTATACGAACTCCTGGGAAACGCCCGCGTGGAAGGAGTTGTGTCTGCTGACCCTCGAAGCGCAGGCGTGGCCCTTAGTGGCGAGTTCGGGCAAAGGCCAGCAGGTGCTGGCGGAACTCTACAGCTACCATGCTCGCCATCTGTCCAGTAACAAGCGTTACGCGGAAAGCGGCATTTACGCGGCGCGGGCGATGGATTTATGGCCTCAAGGCATTCGCCCGAACGAGATCATGGTTGAGGCAAGCATCGCTCTGGCGCGGGCGGTAGCCAAGCGAGGCATACGGCCTGCGCCAGAGCAAGGTCTGGAACTGCTGCACCACTGGCAAGGTGAGGCACGCGGGCCAGCTTACCAGGCGTGGATGTTGAGCGAGTTGGCTATCTACACCGTTCAGACTGGCAATGAAACCGAGGGCTTGCAGTTAGCGCAACGAGCCAGAGAAATAGCAACCCGTTGTAGCAATCATCATGAGCTATATAACCGTGAACTGGATGGGGCGCGGCTACTCTTAAATGTGAAGCAGCCTCGCCAGGCCCTCAACTTAATTCAACAGCCGCATCCCCACCCCACACGGGATGAGGCCGCTCGCTTCGCCCTCTTAGAAACTGAAGCCTATCTGAATCTGGAAGAACCCGCCCTGGCGCATGACCGACTGCAACATGCCTGGCAGATGATCGAGCGCGAGGCGATGCTGCATCTGCAACCGCAGGCACAAGCTTTAGCCCTCCGTTTTTAATGCTCATGGCATTGATCTCCTGGCTCACCATCAGGGCAAACCTTCCATGTTGAGGACAGCGCGATAAGTGCCCTTAACCACCACGCCAAAGTTGAACTGCACGTTCACACTCGCCCCTGGTGCCAATCCCCCACCGGACAAACCGCTCAGGTCTAAGCTCATGCTGGAGTTGAGACCGCCGCCATTGCTCTGTGTCGGTGGCTCTTCTAAGCTGCTGCCTTTGACGGGCACACTCACCCCATTGATCGTCGCAGTGGTATCCGCCGAGGTCAGCAGGCGCAGGTCGGCCGTGCCATTGTTGGTCTGCCAAGTGCCGCCACTGATGGCTCCGCCCGCTGGCAGCATGACCGCCCGGAAGCGTAGCCGGGTGAGGGTCTGGCTGCCATTGTTGGTGACTTTGTAGCGCACCGACATGGTGCCATAGGTGGCATTGGTGCCGACCGCTGTGGTATCACGGAACACGGGCAGAGCCACCGCACTGAGGATGTCGTTGTGCAGGAGTGGGCTGCTCAGGCTCTTGGGGCCAGGGGCACCTAACTTGGCGGCGGCTCCGTCTACTACGCCCCCGGTGACGGCCACAAAGTCAAAGTCATTGGCATTGTCCCCGCTGTTGACATAAGGGGTGCCATTCTGCTTGCGCATGAAGGCGTTCTGCCCATTGCCCACGATGCTGGCGACAATGCCATTACCTGTCCTGTAGGAGGTGCTGGCTCCGGCAAAGCCTACCGCGTCCTGACGAATGCGTCCATTATTTAGGAGTACACCGGCACCATCGGGAATGTCGCTGGGTAAATCTAAATCTTTGGTGGCATAGCTGCCCAGGCTGTAACCGCTACCCACCAGCAGCAGGTGGCCGCCTTTGGGAATCGTGGTATTGGTGGGAATGGTGACAACGGTTGTGCCGCCCACTGCCGTGGGATATTGCAACGTCCAGCCTCCAATGTTGAGCGGCCCTGTTGTAGTATTGGCAAGTTCGACATATTCATCGGTGGGGCCGCCCGGCCCACGCAGGCGAAACTCGCTGATGATAGCCCCCGTCGTGGCGCGGCGTGGCACAACAGTACCTGGCACCGTCAACTCGGCGCTATCCACCGTGCTATCGTTCACCTTAAAGCCGAAGCTATCGGGGCCAAGATAAGTTGCAGGAGCCAGGTAGGTGACTTGATGGTTGGCATCGGTCACGGCATAAGGCACGGTGGTAATGGCCGTACCGCTACTGCTGGGGCCATCGTAGAGCGTGCCATTGGCGGGCAAGGTCGTGATTTTGTAGGTCAAAACGTCACTTTCCGCGTCACTGCCGGTCAGGGTCAGGGTCGTACTCGTGCCCGCAACGACGCTGAAGGTAGTCGGGCCGGTGGCTACAGGAGCCGTATTGGGGGGCTGAAACTCAAAGGCGCCAATGTCTAAACGCCCGCCATGCACACGGGCGAAGCCAGGGCCGCGCTGATCGTATTGTCCGGTGCCATTGTAAGCTGGGTCGCCCGCGCTAATCGCCGGGCTGCCCGCCAGAAGCGCGTGCGTCTGAGTTGGCCCACCGTTATCCGCTAAGGGGCCAATTTTAAGATTAGCGGCCACTAGACCCGTAGTATCATGGTTATTGAAGGCATTGAGGCCAGTGCCCGTGCCAATCAGGTTGTAACCATTCGATTGAATCGTGCCGCTCAGGTAATTAATATCGGAACCGCCATTGCCAGCAATGATGCTATTGCTGACCTGAACCTGTGCCGCCACCGGAGGGTTATAGACATTTTCGACTGCCAGACCGTCGGCTGCATTATTGGTGATGGTACTATTTTGAATAATGGTTAAGCCGTTTCCGGCCAATAGGCCATTGCCATCGCTGGCCCCGCTGTTGCCGCTAATGGTGCTGTTTTGCACGGTGAGGCTCGCTCCCGCGCCAGTGGAATTAGAACTATAAATACCACCGCCGTAATCGGCGCTATTCCCGCTAACAGTGCAGCCCATCAGGGTGAAAGTGCCGTAGTTATATATTCCACCGCCGGTTGAGTTGGAGGCAGAGTTGCCACTAATGGCGCAGTTAGTCAAGGTTAGGGTGCCGAAGTTGCAAACGCCGCTGCCTGTGCTACTAGAACCATTGCTGATAGTCAATCCTTTAAGGCTCACGGTCACGTTAGCCGCCACAAAGAAAATACGATAGTAACCGCCCGTATTGCGCCGCACCGTGAGCAGGTTCGCGCCTGGCCCGGTGATGCTGAGGTTCGTATTCAAGAGGGGCAGGGCACTGCCAAGTTGGATGATGCCGGTGAGATTGGAGGCAAAGGTAATGTCACTCTGATCGGCACTCGCATCGGCATTGGTGATAGCCTCACGTAGGCTGGTCTGGCCATCGTAGGGGTCGTTGCTATCTTGCAGGGTCGTTACTACCAGGGAGAACGGCTCCTGGACTTTAACCGTGATAGTCGCTGCGGTGGTGCTGCCGGGCCTATCGCTGACCGTAACGGTAACGTTCACCCCCGTTGCTGTGGTGGCCGCCGTGGGCGTGCCCGTGAAGGTGCCATCCGGGTTGAGGCTGATGCCCGCCGGTAGGGTGCCGCTCGTTATGCTGTAGGTGAAGGGATCGCCATCGGGGTCGCTGGCCACGATTTGCGCGTTCGTGATAGCAGCGCCCTGCTGGAAGGTGAAAGTCTGCGCGGCGATAGTGGGCGCACCGTTTTGCACCGACGCCTGGGCCGAAAAGACGGCTGATCCACCCTGCCCATCATTAGCCGTTACCGCAACGCTGATGGTATCGCCCACATCGCCGTTACCAGCCGTGGCCAGGTTCAGGGTTGAGCCAGTCTGCCCACTCAAGACCGTGCCGTTTTTCTTCCATACATAGGTGAAGGTGGCTGTCCCTCCTGCGCCGTTACTGAT
>Ga0213875_10001726_pt1 | contig 13707 bp, 13 predicted proteins | sample BarmaccomBMRX_R8_FD_160105 | JGI IMG/M metagenome (GOLD analysis project Ga0213875, IMG submission 160105) | Root-associated microbial communities from Barbacenia macrantha in rupestrian grasslands, the National Park of Serra do Cipo, Brazil - RX_R8 | ecosystem: Host-associated > Plants > Roots... | reverse complement strand
GGGCACCGAGGCCACGTTGCAGGGCCGGGGAGCCCGGACCCGCGACGCTGCCGGCTGCGAACCCGGCGCCCAGCAGCAGTAGGGCGGTGCGCTTGTTCATCGGCTTCGATCCTCCCGAAATGAGCGGCCATTGACGCAAGATTAGCCAGGTGGAAACGGCCGCATAAGGGCCTTTGGGCACCGCTTGCGGGCTTGTGCCGCCATCGGCCGCCGCATGCTAGCGTCGTGCAAGCCGACCGGCAGCAAGGAGGGATGGATGCCGTTCAAGGTCCAGGTTGGTCCGCCGCAGATCGCGATCCACCAGGGCCAGACCGTGCTGGTGACCGATCCCAACGGCGAGATCGGGCAGCCGAGCGACAAGGGCCTGTATTTTTTCGATACGCGCGTGATCGGCAACTGGAACATCTATGCCAACGGCGAATCCTGGGAACTGCTGAACGGCGGCCCGACCACATACTATGCGGCCCGGATTTTCCTCACCAACCGTGCCTTCCTGACCGAAGACGGTGCGGTGCCGCCGCGCACGCTGGGCCTGGTGCTCGGCCGCGCCATCGGCGGCGGGATGCACGAGGACATCGACGTCAGCAACTACGGGCCCAGGAAGGTGCGGTTCCAGCTCGAGATCGCGCTGCGCAGCGATTTCGCCGACATCTTCGAGGTGAAGTCGAACCGTATCGTGCGCCGCGGCCGCATCACCACCGAATGGTCGGACGAGCGCCAGACGCTGGTCACCACCTATCGCCACGCGGATTTTTGCCGCGCGGTCCGCATCACCACGCCGCCGGAGGCGCCGCCCGGCGTGTATGCGAACGGCCGGATCAGCTTCGAGGTGGCGCTGGAGCCGGCAGCTTCGTGGCACTGCTGCCTGCTCTACGAGCTGATCGACGGCGAGCGGAGTTTCCCCGCGCCGCCGCATTGCGTGGAAGACGCCGCGGCGTCGCAGCATGCGGAGACGCTCGCGGACTGGCAGCGCAACGTGATGAAGATCCGCACCGGCAACGAGGAATTCTACCGACTGTGCCACCAGGCGATCGACGACATGGCGGCGCTGCGGCTGCCGATCGGCGACAGCGACCACATGGTGTTCCTGCCGGCAGCCGGACTGCCCTGGTTCGTGGCCCCGTTCGGCCGCGACAGCCTGATCGTCTCGCTGCAGAACCAGATCATCTATCCGGATTTCGCCAAGGCGACGCTGGAAATCCTCGGCGCGCTGCAGGCCGATGCCGTGGACGACTACCGCGATGCCGAGCCGGGAAAAATCCTCCACGAGCTGCGCTACGGCGAACTCGCGCATTTCAAGCTGATCCCGCACACGCCCTATTACGGCACGGCGGACGCGACGCCGCTGTATCTGATCACGCTGCACGCGACCTGGCGCTGTACCGGCGAGCGTGCGCTGTTGGAGCAGCGTTTGGCCACCGCGGAGCGCTGCCTGACGTGGATCGACGAGTACGGCGACCGCGACGGCGACGGATTCCAGGAGTACCAGACGCGGTCCCCGGTCGGCTACGAGAACATGGGCTGGAAGGATTCCGGCGATGCCGTGGTCTATCGCGACGGCACGCTGGTGAAGGGACCGAAGGCGCTGTGCGAATTGCAAGGCTATGTGTACGACGCCTGGCTGCGCATGGCCGAGATCTACGACGCGCTGGATCGGCCCGAAGACGCGACGAAACTGCGGCAGAAGGCGGCGGCGCTGCGGCAGCGTTTCGATGCCGCGTTCTGGGACGAGGAGGCTGGCTGCTATGCCTTCGCGCTCGACGGTGCGAAGCGGCAGGTGCTGAGCATTGCCTCCAATGCCGGGCATTGCCTGTGGTCCGGGATCGTGCCGCCCGAGCGCGCCGCGCGTGTGGTCGCGCGCTTCATGCAGCCGGACATGTTCAGCGGCTGGGGCATCCGCACGCTCTCGGCGCGGCACCCTTCATTCAATCCGTATAATTACCAGACCGGCTCGGTATGGCCGCACGACAACGGCATCATCGCGCTCGGCTTCAAGCGCTACGGATTCGATCGCGAGGCGGCGCTGATCGCGCGCGACGTCAGCCGCGCCGCCGGGCACTTCCTGCTGAACCAGTTGCCCGAGCTGTACGCCGGCATCCAGCGCGACGGCGCCAGCTTTCCGGTACAGTATCTGGGCGCGAACGTGCCGCAGGCCTGGGCCGCGGGCGCGGCTTTCATGCTGGTGCAAGCGCTGCTCGGGGTGGTGCCGGACGCGCCGCGCGGGCGCGTGTTCGTTGATCCCGCGCTGCCGGCGTGGCTGCCCGACCTGACGGTGCAGGATCTGCGCGTCGGGTCGGACGTGTTCGACATCCGCTTCTGGCGCGAGGGCGAGGCGACCGAATTCGCGGTGCAGAAAGGTCCCGCGCAGGCGGTGATCCGCCGCCGCATGGGCGAGGCGGCGGACCTGTTGACGCGGGACGGTTAATTGAGCGGCGAGAACGCGGCGGGAACGACCAGCGTCGTCTCCTGCCGCACGAAGGTCAGCGGCGGCTCACCGCGTGGCGGCCACACGCCGCGCGCGACCGCCTCGGCGCGAATGCGCTGCCGCTCCCCCTCGTCCTTGTACGCCCAGATGTGTATCCAGTTGTTGAGCGCACCCAGCTCCGTGTACCAGACGCCGACCAGCGGCGAGAGCTTTACCCGCCCGTCGATGAACCGGCTCCAGCGTTCGATGATCGTTGGGATCTGGCCCGGTGCAAGCGTGTAGCGACGGATTTCGTATATGCCCCCGAGCTTGCGCGGCTCCAGCGGCGGCGAGAACGGCGCCGGGAGCAGTATCTCGCTCTTCTGGTCGAGCACGAACTCCGCGGTGTTCGGCGGCCAGATCCCGCGCGCGATCGCCTCGGCCCGGATGCGCCCCCGTTCGTTCAGGTCGGCGTACGGCCAGACATGGATCACTTGATTCAGCACGCCGACTTCGGTGTGCCAGAACGCTGCCAGCGGCGACAATTCCAGGCGTGCGGGCAGTGCGGCGCCGAAGCGCTCCTCGAACGGCTGCACGGCATGCTGCTTCAGCTGATAGGTGCGCATTTCGATGATCATGGGCTTGCCTCCCCGCAACCTGGGCCGAGCGTGGCCGCAGCGCGCCGGTTGGTCAATCGCCGACCGGCGCGGGATGCGCTACGCTGGCGGCGAACCGGCAGGAGGGAGAATTATGAGCGGCACGAGCGCCACCCACTCACCTTATCTCGCGGTGCGCGAGGACTGGCTGGCGCGACGCACGGAGCCGATCATCGAGCCGGCGCTGCCGATCGTCGATCCGCACCATCACCTGTGGGACCGGGACGGCTGGCGCTACATGCTTCCCGACCTGCTGGCGGATCTGAACAGCGGGCACAACATCATTGCGACCGTGTTCGTGCAGGCGCGCGCGTTCCATCGCGCGGGCGGGCCCGAGGCGCTGCGCCCGGTGGGCGAGACCGAGTTCGTCAACGGCGTAGCGGCGATGAGCGCCAGCGGACAATACGGCCCGGCGCGGGTGTGCGCGGGCATCGTCGGCCACGCCGACCTGCGCCTCGGCGCCGCGGTGGAAGAGGTGCTGCATGCGCATATCCGCGCCGGCGGCGACCGTTTTCGCGGCATCCGCCACATCACCACCTGGGACGCCGACGCCTCGGTGATGAACCCGAGCTACAAGGTGCCGCCGGGCCTGCTCGGCGACACGACATTCCGCGAAGGATTCGCGCGGCTGGCGCCGCTCGATCTGTCGTTCGACGCCTGGCTGTTCCATCCGCAGATCGGCGAGCTGGCGGCGCTGGCGCGCGCATTGCCGCAGACGCGCATCGTGCTCGACCATGTCGGCGGGCCGGTGGCGATCGGCACCTATGCCGGCAAGCGCGCGGACGAGGTCGAGCGCTGGCGGCCGGCGATCCGCGACCTCGCGGCCTGCCCCAACGTGTTCGTGAAACTCGGCGGGATGGGGATGCGGATCAACGGATTCGCCTTCCACGAGGGCGCCGATCCGCCGTCCTCGGAACAACTCGAGGCCGCGTGGCGGCCCTATGTCGAGACCTGCATCGAGAGTTTCGGCGCCGCGCGCTGCATGTTCGAGAGCAATTTTCCGGTGGACAAGGGCTCGTACAGCTATCCGGTGTGCTGGAATGCGTTCAAGCGGCTGGCGAGCGGCGCGAGCGCCGCGGAGAAAGCCGATCTGTTCGCCGGCACGGCGACGCGGTTCTACCAGCTCGGCTGAGTTGCCAGCGCGGCGCGATCGGCTATGTAAGACGCGGAACGAAGGAGGCTATGGTGGAGAAACGCAGGCTCGGTCGCTCCGGGATCGAGGTCCCGCCGCTGATGTTCGGCGGCAACGTGTTCGGCTGGACCGCCGACGAGGCGACCTCGTTCAGGCTGCTGGACGCGCTGCTCGATGCGGGGTGCAACGCGATCGACACCGCCGACGTGTATTCGGTGTGGGCGCCCGGCCATCGCGGCGGCGAATCCGAGGCGGTGATCGGCAACTGGCTGAAGGCGCGCGGCGGGCGCGACAAGGTGGTGATCGCGACCAAGGTCGGCATGCAGATGGGCTCGGGCGACAAGGGGCTCTCGCGCCGCTGGATTACGCGGGCGGTGGAGGACTCGCTGCGGCGGCTGCGGACCGACTATATCGACCTCTATCAGTCGCATCGGGACGATGAAGAAACGCCGCTGGAGGAGACGCTGCGCGCGTTCGCGGATCTGGTGACGGCCGGCAAGGTGCGCGCGATCGGGGCTTCCAACTACACCGCTCCGCGGCTGAAGGAGGCGCTGGCGACCAGCGCGCGGCTCGGCCTGCCGCGCTACGAGTCGCTGCAGCCGCACTACAACCTGCTGGAGCGCGCGCTGTTCGAGCCGGAGCTGGAGCCGGTGTGCCGCGAGGAGGGGCTTGGTGTGATCCCGTATTACTCACTGGTCGCTGGGTTTCTCACCGGCAAATATCGTTCCGAGGCCGATCTGGGCAAGAGTCCGCGTGGCGGTGGCGTGAAGAAGTATTTGAACGAGCGCGGCTTCCGTGTGCTCGGCGTGCTGGAGGATGTGGCGGCGCGGCACGGCGCCAAGCCGGGACAGGTTGCGCTCGCCTGGCTGATCGCGCGGCCGAGCGTCACGGCGCCGATCGCCAGCGCCACCAATCTCGACCAGCTCACCGATCTGGTCGAGGCCGTGCGGCTTAAGCTGGATGCGGGGGAGATCGAGAGGATCACGCGCGCGAGCGGCTGAGCCCGTGAGCTCGGCCGGTGCGGGAGGGATCGCCAGCCCTGCGCCGGATCATTCATATCGACATGGACGCGTTCTATGCGTCGGTGGAACAGCGCGACAATCCGGCGCTGCGCGGCGTGCCGCTGGCGGTGGGCGGCGCGCGCGAACGCGGCGTGGTGGCCGCAGCGAGCTATGAAGCGCGCCGCTTCGGCGTTCGCTCCGCCATGGCCTCGGTCACCGCGCGCCGGAAGTGCCCGGAGCTGGTGTTCGTGCCGCCGCGCTTCGACGTTTACCGCGCGGTATCCGAGCAGATCCGCACGATCCTGGCGCGGTACACGCCGCTGATCGAGCCGCTGTCGCTGGACGAGGCCTATCTTGACGTGACGGCGCCGCTGGTGGAACTCGGTTCGGCCACCGCGATCGCGCGCGAGATCAAGACGCGCATCCGGGGGGAAACCGGCCTGACCGCGTCCGCCGGCGTGTCGTACAACAAGTTCCTGGCGAAGCTCGCTTCCGATCACCGCAAGCCGGATGGGCTGTTCGTGATCACGCCGGCGATGGGTCCGGCGTTCGTGGAAGCGCTGCCGGTCGGCAAGTTTCACGGCATCGGGCCGAAAACCGCGGCGCGCATGCAGGCGCTCGGCATTCATACCGGCCGCGATCTGCGGCTCCAGACGCTCGACTTCCTCACCGCCAATTTCGGCAAAACCGGCAAATACTATTACACTGCCGCGCGCGGCGAGGATGACCGCCCGGTAATGGCGGAGCGGCAACGCAAATCGCTCGGCGCCGAGACCACGTTCGCGCAGGACCTGCTCGATTGGAACGAGGTGCTGCGGGCGATTTCGCCGCTGATCGAGAAGGTCTGGTCGGCGTACGGGGGCGGCGGGCTGGCGGCGCGGACGCTGACGGTGAAGGTGAAATACGCCGATTTCCACGTGATCACGCGCCGCCGTTCTTGTGCCGACGCAATCCCATCGCGCGCGACCGTGGAGCAGCTCAGCCTGGAGTTGCTGCGGCCGATTTTTCCCCCGCGCCGCGGCGTGCGGCTGCTCGGCGTCGCGCTGTCGAATTTCGACGGCGGCAGCGGCCCGACGGAGCGGCAGATGGCGCTGATATTGACGTGATGCCGCGTCAGCCGGTGCGGCGGCCGCTCAGCAGACGCTCGAACGGCACGGCGGCGATGTTGGAGCGCCCCGAGCGCAGTCCACTCACCTCTCCTCTGGTTATTGAAAGACTTGGTAGGCCCGGTGGGAATCGAACCCACGACCCCAAGATTAAAAGTCTCGTGCTCTGCCAACTGAGCTACGGGCCCAACCGCCGCTGCGCCTGCTAGAACCGCAGCGCGCAGCCCAGGTCAATAGCGCCGGCGCGGCGCTATTTCACGTCGGCGGCCACCCGCATGTGCACGATCCGGTCAGGGTTCTGCACGATCCCGTCCGCGCCGCTGCCGCGCTTGATGTGGTCCACATGCTCCATGCCGGAAATCACCCGCCCCCAAATCGTGTACTGCCCGTCCAGGAACGGCCCAGGCGCGAACATGATGAAGAACTGGCTGTTGGCGCTGTTCGGGTCCTGCGTGCGGGCTGCCCCAACCGTGCCGCGCAGGAAATGCGCCTCGTTCGAAAACTCCGCCGGCAGGTCCGGCAGCTTGGAGCCGCCGGAGCCGGTGCCGGTCGGGTCGCCGCCCTGGGCCATGAAACCCTCGATCACCCGGTGGAACGGCGTGCCGTCGTAGAACCCCTCGCGGCACAGCTCCTTTACCCGTGCCACGTGCTTCGGCGCCAGATCGGGCAGCAGCTGGATCACCACCCGCCCGTCCTTCAGGTCCAGGTAGAGTTCGTTCTGCAGGTCGGGCGCATCGGCGGCGCCGGCGGTCTTGCTCATGGCGGCTCCCAAAAAGGGTGTGGCGGAGAGGGCGGCGAGCAGGCGGCGGCGGCGCATCAAGGCACTCCGTGCAGGGTCGGTTGCGGGATGTCGGCGCTAGCCGCGCACGCGGGCCAGCGTGCGGGCGAGCGTCAGCGGCGGCACGAAGCTCGATATGTCGCCACCCATCCGGGCGATCTCCTTGACCAGCCGCGAGGCGATGAACTGGTGCCGCTCGCTGGCCATCAGGAACACCGTCTCGATGCCCGGATCAAGCCGGTAGTTCATGCCGGCCATCTGGAACTCGTAATCGAAATCGGCGACCGCGCGCAGTCCCCGCACCACCAGCTGGGCGCCGACCGTGCGAGCGAACGCGACCAACAGCCCGGTGAACGGCCGCACCTCGATCACGGTGCCGTTGCGGCGGCCGATCTCGGCGGTTTCCGCCTGCACCAGCTCCACCCGCTCCTCCAGGGCAAAAATCGGCTCCTTGCCGATGTTCACGGCAACGCCGATCACGAGGCGGTGCACCAGCCGGGTGGCGCGCGCCACGATGTCGAGATGGCCGTTGGTGACCGGATCGAAGGTGCCGGGATAGATGCCGACCAGCGACTGCTCAGCCATCGGGCGTGTCCGCGGCGTCGCCGCCGGGGTCGCCGTTGCCGTTGGCCTCCTCGGGCTCCTCGAGCACCGGGAACACGCTGGTGACGCGCTCGCTTCCATCGACGCGGAACAGCGTCACGCCCATGGCCTGCCGGCCGGTAATGCGCACCTGGTCGGCGGGCACCCGGATCAGCCGGCCGGCATCGGTGACCAGCATGACGTGGTCCCCCGGACGCACCGGGAAGGTCGCCACCACTGCGGTGCCGTTGCGCGGCGCCAGCGTGATGTTGGCGATCCCCTGCCCGCCACGGCCGGTCACACGGTACTCGTAGGCCGAGGAGCGCTTGCCGAACCCGGCATCGGTGACGGTGAGCAAGAATTCTTCCGCCGCTTCCAGCTCGGCAGTCCGGTCCGAGGAGAGCGTCACCTCTGCGGCGGCTTCTTCGGGTTCGACCGCCGGCTCCTCGTCCTCGCCGTTGCCGTTGCGCCGCCGGGCCGCCGCGGCGAGCTTCAAGTAGGCTGCCCGCTCCTCGGTGCCGACCTCCACGTGGCGCAGGACCGAAAGGCTGATCACCTCATCCCCTTTGCCCAGCCGGATGCCGCGTACGCCGGCGCTCTCGCGTCCCGCGAACACGCGCAGCGCCTCGTCGGAAATCTGGAACCTGATGCAACGGCCGCGGCGGGTCGCCAGCAGTACGTCGTCGCCGTCGCGGCAGGTCGCGACGCCGATCAGCCGGTCGCCCTCGTCCAGCTTCATGGCGATCAGGCCGGCGGCACGCACATTGCGGAAATCCGAAAGCCGGTTGCGCCGCACGGTGCCGCTCGCCGTCGCGAATACCAGGTGCAGCCCGTCCCACAGCGCCTCGTCCTGCGGCAGCGGCAGCACCGCGGTGATCGTGTCGGCGCCGAGTTCCGGCAGCAGATTGACCAGCGCGCGGCCCTTCGCGGTCGGGCTCGCCTCCGGCAGCCGCCAGACTTTTTCGCGGAACACGCGGCCGGCGGAGGAGAAGAACAGCACCCATTGATGCGTATGGGCATTGAAGCTGCGGGTCACGATGTCGTCGCCCCGCGTCGAGGCGGCGGTGCGCCCGCGGCCGCCGCGGTTCTGGGCCCGGAACGTCTCCAGGGGCGTGCGCTTGATGAAGCCGTCGCGCGTGATGGTGACCACCATCTGCCCGGGCTCCACCAGGCTTTCGTCGTCCTGGTCGGCAACCGCATCGACGATCGCCGTCTGGCGCGGCCGCGCCAGCTCGCCGCGCACCTTCTGCAGTTCCTCGCGCATCACCTCCAGCCGGCGCGGGCGCGAGGCAATGATCTCCAAGAGCTCGCCGATGCGGGCGGACAGCTCGCTCATCTCGTGCTGGATTTTCTCCCGCTCCAGCCCAGTCAGCCGCTGCAGGCGCAGCTCGAGGATGCCGCGCGCCTGCGCGTCGGTCAGCTTCACCGTGCCGTCGATCACGACGTTGCCGGCATCGTCGATCAGCCCGAGCAGCGGCAGGATGTCGCCGGCCGGCCAGTCGCGCGCCATCAGCTCGGTGCGCGCGGCGGCAGCATCGGGGCTGGCGCGGATCAGCCGGATCACCTCGTCGATATTGGCGACCGCGATCGCGAGCCCGACCAGCAGATGCGCCCGCTCGCGCGCCTTCGCCAGATCGTAGCGGGCGCGGCGCAGGATCACGTCCTCGCGGAACGCGATGAACGACAGCAGCGCGTCGCGCAGACCCATCAGGCGCGGCCGGCCGCCATCCAGCGCCAGCATGTTCACGCCGAAGCCCACCTGCATCTGCGTGAAGCGGTAGAGCTGGTTCAGCACCACCTCGGGCGTCGCCTCGCGCTTCAGCTCGATGACGATCCGCATCCCCTCGCGGTCGCTCTCGTCGCGCATCTCGGAGACACCCTCAACCTGCTTCGCGCGCACCAGTTCGGCGATGCGTTCGAGCAGCGTGGCCTTGTTCACCTGATACGGGATTTCGCTGACGACGATGGCGGTCCGGCCGCCCCGGAGCTCCTCGAATTCCGCCTTGGCGCGCAGCACGATCGAGCCGCGCCCGGTCTCGAACGCGGCGCGCACGCCGGCGCGGCCGATGATCAGCCCGCCGGTGGGAAAATCCGGCGCCGGCACGATCTGCATCAGCCGCTCCAGCGGCGTCGCCGGATCGGCGATCAACGCCAGCGTGGCATCGATGATCTCGCCCGGATTGTGGGTCGGGATGTTGGTCGCCATGCCGACCGCGATCCCCTGGGCTCCGTTGATCAGCAGGTTCGGGAAGCTCGCCGGCAGAACCCGCGGCTCCTCGTCGCTCTCGTCGTAATTCGGCTGGAAATCGACGGTGTCGCGGTCGATGTCGGCGAGCAGGAACATGGCCGCGCGGGCCAGCCGCGCCTCGGTGTAGCGCATCGCCGCCGGCGGATCGTTGTCGACCGAGCCGAAATTGCCCTGCCCGTCGATCAGCGGCACGCGCATGGAGAACGGCTGCGCCATGCGCACCAGCGCGTCGTAGATCGCGGCGTCGCCGTGCGGGTGGTATTTGCCCATCACGTCGCCGACCACACGCGACGATTTGCGGTACGGCTTGTCCGGCGTCCAGCCGGCTTCCTGCATGGCGTAGAGGATGCGCCGGTGCACCGGCTTCAGCCCGTCGCGGGCATCCGGCAGCGCGCGGCTGACGATGACCGACATGGCATAGTCGAGGTAGGAGCGACGCATCTCCTCCTCGAGCGTCACGGGCAGCATGTCGGGGCCGCCGCCCGGGGGCGGCGTGTCCTGGGTATCGCTCAACTCAGTCTCGGTTCACGAATGACGGTGACTCGCCGCGAATCTCGCTGCGGAGCAGCATAGCACGGCGGACAATCCCGGGGACAGGCCGGGCACCACGTTCAGATGGTGATTTGCGGCATTCCGGACAAGCGAATAGCGGTGGGCTGCAGCCGCCTTTAAGGGAGGGATTGGCCGTGCCGGAACGCAGCACGGAAGCGCCCGCATCCGGGTTCGTCGTGCGCCCGATCGGGCTGTTGCACACGCCGTTCCGGCGTATCGAAGATTGCCCGCGCAACACCCGCCAGCTCGATCCGGCGCCGATCTGCCGAGCCCGCGTGTTTCCGGAATACGTCGTGGGATTGCAGGACGTGGAGGGATTCTCGCACCTGATCCTGCTTTACTGGCTGGATCGCGCGCACGCGCCGACGCTGGTATTCCGGCCGCCGTTCGACGCCAGCGAGCGCGGGCTATTTGCGACCCGCTCGCCGGCCCGGCCGAACCCGATCGGCCTCGCAGTGGTCGCATTCGAGGGCTTCGAGTCGCCGGGGGTGCTGAAGGTGCGCTACCTCGATTGCCTGAACGGCACGCCGCTGCTCGACATCAAGCCGTATCTGCCGAGCACCGACGCGGAGCCGGGGGCGAGCATGGGTTGGCTGGCAGGTCGCTAATTAGATTACTACCCTGCTCCGTCCCAGGGATTCAGCAGCAATACGCCGGCTTGCCTGAAATCATCCACATTACGCGTGACCACGGCGAGCTCGTGCACCAGTGCCGTAGCGGCGATCAGCGCATCGGGCTGAGCATAAGAGTAATTCGCCTTCTGCCCGGCTCTTGCGAGGCGTCGCCAAGCGAGCAGGACGGCTTCGTCGACATCCAAAATCCGTTCGCCGAACCAAGCGCGCACGCCCTCCCGCAGCCAAGCTTCCAACTCGATACGGAAGCTCGGGTCACTAACCGCTTCTATCCCGAGCCGGATCTCGGCGACGGTCACACGGCTGAGGAAACAGGCGGTCGGTGGCACCGCGTCCACCCAAGCGCGAACGGCGGGGTTGGCGCGAGGGCCCTTCCGAAGCTCGGAAACGACATTGGTATCGAGGAGCCAACCGCGGGCCGACCGGGTGCTCACGCTTCGAAATCGGGACCAGGCCTGACCGGACCGCGCTCTCGCTGCACAGTCTTCTCGAATTGCTCGAGCCGCGCGAACGGGCCTTCACCGAACAGGGCCGACAGCGTGGTCCTCGCCGCGGCGGGCGCCAGCCGGTCATAGTCGTTCGCCGAAACGACCACAACCGCATCGCGTCCGCGCACGGTTACGCGCTGCGGTCCGCGCTCGCAAGCCAGGCGCACTACCTCGCTGAATCGAGCCTTCGCATCTTCGAGCTTCCACGTCGCCAATTGCCGGCCGGCACCGTTGGTCACGCGCCTGCTTCTTGCAGCCACTGGAAACCTCCAGCCAATCTGACTAGTCTAGTCAGAAGTAAGCGACGGTACATCGTCGATGCAAGTGGCTGACCTTGTCGCCAGCGAAAGCGCGCCGGGACTCAGCCCTCCAGGTAGCCGCACGCGAGCTCAATGACCTATTCCGACCTGACCCAGCTTGGCCGTCCCACGCCGATCCCGCCCAGCCCAGAGGCGGCAAAACTCGAGCGCGTCCCCAACCCGGGCGGGGGCAAACGCTACGTCGTGCGCTTCACCTGCCCGGAATTCACGTCGCTCTGCCCGCTCACCGGCCAGCCGGATTTCGCGCATCTCGTCATCGACTACATCCCGCGCGACTGGATCGTGGAAAGCAAATCGCTGAAACTGTTCCTGCACGCGTTCCGCAACCACGGCGCGTTCCACGAGGCCTGCACCATGCTGATTGCCGAACGGCTGATCGCGGTACTCGATCCCGAATGGCTGCGCATCGGCGCCTACTGGTATCCGCGCGGGGGCATCCCGATCGACGTGTTCTGGCAGACCGGCGATCCGCCCGCCGGGGTCTGGATTCCGCCGCAGGAGGTTGCCTCGTATCGTGGGCGCGGCTGAGGCGATCCGCGACAAGGCGCTGGCGCTCGGCTTCGATGCCGTCGGCTTCGCCGCCGCCGAGCTCGGGCCAGAGGCACGCACCCGCCTGCTCGATTTCCTGGCCGCCGGCCAGCACGGGGACATGGGCTGGCTCGCCGCCCGCGCCGAGCAGCGGGCGCACCCGCGGGCGCTGTGGCCCGACGCGAGGACGGTGATCGCGCTCGGCCTGTCCTACGCGCCGGAAACCGATCCGATGGCCGCGCTCGCGCAACCCGATCGCGGTGCGATCTCGGTTTATGCGCAGGGGCGCGACTACCACGATGTGGTCAAGGGCATGCTGAAGCACCTGGCGCAGTTCATCGTCGCGCGGTTCGGCTCGCAGGTAAAAGTGTTCGTCGATACCGCGCCGGTGATGGAGAAGCCGCTGGCGCAGCGTGCCGGCATCGGCTGGATCGGCAAGCACACCAACCTGGTGTCGCGCCGCCTGGGCTCCTGGCTGTTCCTGGGCGAGATCTACACCACTCTGGCGCTGCCGCCCGATCCGCCGCACGGCGACCGCTGCGGGACCTGCACGCGCTGCCTCGCGGTTTGCCCCACCGATGCGTTTGCCGCCCCATACCGGCTCGACGCCACCCGCTGCATCTCGTACCTGACGATCGAACACGCGGGCCCGGTGCCGCACGCGCTTCGGCCGAAACTCGGCAACCGCATTTACGGCTGCGACGATTGCCTGGCGGTCTGCCCTTGGAACCGCTTCGCGCGCGCGGCCGGCCATCCCAAGCTGCGCGCGCCTGCGGACGGCGAGCCGCCGCGGCTCGCCGAGCTCGCCGCGCTGGACGATGCCGGCTTTCGCCGCCGCTTCGCCGGCACGGCGATCAAGCGCATCGGCCGCAACCGTTTCGTGCGCAACGTGCTGTACGCGATCGGCAACTCTGCTGATGCGACCCTGCGCCCCGCCGCCGCCCGCCTGGTGCACGACCCCGATCCGGTCGTTGCCGATGCCGCCCGATGGGCGGTCGGCCGGCTCGACGCAACGGTGACAACCGCCGCGGCGTGAGCGCCGTGCCCGGTTTGGTGAAGCGCAGCCTGGCGCTCTCCGGCCACCGCACCAGCGTGGCGCTGGAACCCGAGTTCTGGGCGGCGCTGGCCGATCTTGCCGCGGCACGCGGGGAAACGCTCGCCGCACTGGTCGCGACGATTGATGCGGCGCGCAGCCCGCAGCAGCCGCTCGCCTCGGCGCTCAGGGTGTTTGCGCTGCAGGCCGCCGGACGAGGCGGGCAAAATCCTCGACCAGGGTCCGG
>Ga0213875_10001725_pt1 | contig 13710 bp, 13 predicted proteins | sample BarmaccomBMRX_R8_FD_160105 | JGI IMG/M metagenome (GOLD analysis project Ga0213875, IMG submission 160105) | Root-associated microbial communities from Barbacenia macrantha in rupestrian grasslands, the National Park of Serra do Cipo, Brazil - RX_R8 | ecosystem: Host-associated > Plants > Roots... | reverse complement strand
TGTGGTGAGTTTAGGTTAAGGGAATCTGTCCGTCACCTTGGACGGACCTTAACCTGTTCTGAGAAGAGCGCCCACTTCCCCTCGTCGGCGGCCGGTCAGCGCCCCGGCCGTTGGACCAGAACGACGCTGTGGCCCTCGTGGCGGTCGAGGAAGGCGAGGCCCTCGTCCATCCAGCCGTCCAGCCCGGCGCTCAGGTGGCGCTGGACCTCACGGACGACGTGGCGGCGGCTCTTGAGCCATGCGAGCTCGGGCCGGGTGGTCGCGAGCCACACGGCCTCCTCGCATTCCTCGCAGTGGTAGCCGAAGCGCACCGCCGGAGGCCGCGGCTACGCGCGAGCCAGGTTCAGCCGCTCCGCGAGGAGCCGCGGGATGTCCGACGGCCGGTCCGCGACCGGAACACCGGCCTCGGTGAACGCGCGCACCTTCGATTCGGGCGTCCCCGTGTTGCCGGAGATGATCGCGCCGGCATGCCCGAGGCGCTTGCCCTTCGGCGCGCTGCGGCCGCCGATGAACGCGACGACCGGCTTGTCCGCGATGTGCTCGCGGATGAACGCCGCCGCGTCCTCTTCGTCCGACCCGCCGATCTCGCCGGCGACGACGAGCGCCATCGTCTGGGGATCGTTCGCGAACGCGCGCAGGCAGTCGACGAACGTCGTGCCGATGATCGGGTCGCCGCCGATGCCGACGCACGTCGATTGGCCGAAGCCGGCACGCGTGAGGCCGTCGACGATCTCGTACGTCAGCGTACCGGACCGCGACATCATGCCGACGTTGCCCGGCTTGAACACGTGCGACGGCATGATGCCGAGCAGCGACGCGCCGGGCGAGATCATGCCCGGACAGTTGCCGCCGATGATGCGCATGCCCGGCGTCGTGTTGACGACGCGCAGCATGTCGTGCGCGGGGATCCCTTCGGTGATGCACACCGCGAGCTCGATTCCCGCGTCGTACGCTTCCCACAGCGCGTCGGCGCCGGCGAACGGCGGCACGAAGATGATCGAGTGCGTCGCGCCGGTCGCGTCGACCGCGTCCTTCACCGTGTCGAACACGGGCTGTCCGCTTGCGATCGTCGTGCCGCCTTTGCCGGGCGTCACGCCGCCGACGATGTTCGTGCCGTACGCGAGCATGCGCTGCGTGTGGAACGCACCCTCGCGCCCGGTGATGCCCTGGACGATGCACTTCGCGTTCTTATCGAGCCAGATCATGTTAAAGGCGCTCCGCCCCTGGCTGCGCGCCCCCCATCGCTTCGCGATGGGCCCCCCCTACGTTCGAGCGCGGCTCTGTTGCGATGATGTGGACGTCCCCCGCGGGCGCTCGTAACACCATCGTGCTTTCCGGCACAGCCCTCGTGACACCGTCGTGCTTTCCGGCACGGGCGCTCGAAACGAGATCGTTTTTTGGCGTCATCTACTTCGCAAGCTCGACGGCTTTGGCGGCGCCTTCGTCCATCGTTTCGACCGGGACGAAGCCCGCTTCGGCCAGGATGGCTCGACCCTCTTCGGCGTTCGTGCCGGTCAGACGCACGACGAGCGGCACGATGCGAACGGCCTGCCCGGAACCGGTCGACGGCTTGAGCGCTTCGACGATGCCCTTCGCCACCTGATCGCCGCGCGTGATGCCGCCGAAGATGTTGATGAACATCGCGCGCACGTTGGCATCGCTCGTGACGAGGTCGTAGCTCTTCTTCACGAGCTCCGCCTGCGCGCCGCCGCCGATGTCGAGGAAGTTCGCGGCCTCGCCGCCCGCGTTGCGGATCGCGTCCATCGTCCCCATGCCGAGCCCGGCGCCGTTCGCGATGACGCCGATCGTGCCGCCGAGCCGCGCGTAGTTCGACATGCCGAGTCCGATCGCGACCGCCGCGGCCTGATCCGCGTCGGTGGGCTGCGCCGTATTCCAGGCCGCAATGTCGGGATGCTTGTAGAGACCGTTGTCGTCGAGCTCGACCTTCGCGTCGCTCGCGATGACGCGTCCGTCCTTCGTCAGCACGAGCGGGTTGATCTCGACGAGGTTCGCACCGTAGTCCATGAACAGCGTGTAGAGCGCGCTCAGGATCGACGGAAACGCCTTGCGATAGCCTTCGGGCAGCTTCGCCGCGAACGCAAGCTGACGGCCGACGAACGGCGCGCACCCGATCGCGGGATCGATGTGGTAGCGAACGATCGCGTCGGGATCGCGTTCCGCGACCTCTTCGACGTCCATGCCGCCCTGCGCCGTGACGAGCACGACCGGCTTCTTCGCCGCGCGGTCGATCGCGATCGACACGTACGCCTCGCTCGCGATGTCGACTTTCTCCTCGACCAAGAGCGAGCGGACTTCCTCACCGTCGGGATTCTGGATCGACTTGAGCACCTTGCCGATCAACTCGGCCGCGATGGCCTTCCCACTCGCGGCATCGTCGGCGAATTTGATGCCGCCCGCCTTGCCGCGACCGCCCATCATCACCTGGCTCTTGAGCACCCACGATCCGGGATGCTCCGCGATGTAGCGCTCGACGTCGCCGGCCGTCGTGGCGTAGACGCCGCTCGGCGTCGGGATGCCGACGCGCCGGAACAGGTCCTTGCCTTGATACTCCATCAACTTCATCGGGGGCGCTGCGTTCCGCGCCGCGCGACACGAGCCCTCGACGCAAGGCGCGGCGCGGCGCCGCTCGAAGTCTCCGCACGATGCTGCGCCTGCTCGCCCTCGCCGTTCCGTTGTCGCTCGTTGCCGGGGTCGGTTCCCCGGTCGCAGCCCAGACGCCGGCGCCGCTCAAGCCGCTGCGGACGCTCGTGTACTCGCTGCAATACACCGAGAATTCGCGCAGCGAGGAGTCGGTGTCCGGCATGGCGTCCGGAAGCGGCGCCTCGCCGGGTCGTGCGACCGGTCGTGCCGCGACCGAACGCACCGGCAGCCACGACGACGCGGGAACGTTCACGGCGAACGTCGTCGCGGCGACGCAGGACGGCGGCCTCGTGATCGACACGTCGTTCGCCGGCAAGGACTACTCGCAGCCCGTGATCCGCGTCGCCGTGCTGAAAGACGGGCGTCTCGGCGTTCCGCCGAACGCACCGCTGAGTCCGGCAGTCGCACACATCTTGCCGCTGTTCGCGCGCGGTATCGTCGCGGACCGGACCATCAACGTGGGTGCGACGTGGGTCTTCGACGCGCCGGCCCCGGCGAAGGGAACCGAGACGTTCAAGGTGACCGCGGTCAACGGAGACGTCGCGACGTTTTCGATCGCGCTCCATGAGATGATTCCCGGTCCGCGCGGGTTCGACGAGAGCGGCGACGCGATGGCCGTCTACGACACGGCGAAGCAGCGCCCGAACCGCGTCGACTTCACGATCATCGCGCGGCACACCGTCGGAACCGATCAATACGTGGCGACGAACAGCCGCCTCACCGCGACGCTGGTCAGCGACACCTTCGGCACCTGACGGCCGCCCCGTTCAGTCCAGCCGGCCCAGCAGCCCGCGTGCGATGATCAGCTGCTGGATTTCCGAGGTCCCTTCGTAGATCTCGGTGATCTTCGCGTCGCGGTAGTAGCGCTCGACCGGGAACTCCGTCGTGTACCCGTATCCGCCGTGGATCTGCACGGCTTCCGCCGCGTGCTCGCGCGCTTTGGTCGACGCGAACAGCTTCGCCTTCGATGCTTCGTTGACGTACGGCCGTCCCGCGTCGGCGAGCGCCGCCGCGCGGTACACGAGCAGCCGCGCGGCGTCGAGGTCCGTCGCCATGCGCGCGAGCTTGAACGACACACCCTCGAACGCGCCGATCGGCTTGCCGAACGCGAGCCGGTCCTTCGCGAACGCGACCGACGCGTCGAGACACGCCGCGAGGATACCGACGGCTTGCGCCGCGATCCCGATGCGGCCCGACGTCAACGTCATCAGCGCCTGCGTCAGCCCGGCGCCTTCCGCGCCGAGCAGCGCGGACGCCGGAACGCGGACGTCCTCGAACGCGAGGTCGACGGTGTTCGACGTGTGGATCCCGAGCTTGTCCGTCGTCTTCTCGACGACGACGCCGTCCGCCGACGTGTCGACGAGGAACGCGCTGATGCCGCGCGATCCGGCGCCGCCCGTGCGGAACATCGCCATGACGACGCCGGCATAGCCGCCGTTCGTACACCACTGCTTGCGGCCGTTGAGCACCCAACCGTCGCCGTCGCGTCGCGCCGTCGCGCGCAGCGCCGCGGCGTCCGAGCCTGCATCCGGCTCCGTCAGCCCGAATCCGGCGATGACGTCGCCCGTCGCGAGCGTCTCGAGCCACCGCGACTTCTGCGCCTCGGAGCCGAGCTTCGCGATCGCGCTGCAGATCATCGAGTGCACCGACACGGTGACGGCCGTCCCCGCATCGACCTTCGCGAGCTCCTCGATCGCGAGCGCGTACGCGACGTGCTCCGCCGCCACGCCGCCGTACGTCTCGGGCACGAGCATGCCCATGAGCCCGGCTTCGGTGAGCTTCGCGTACAGCGCGCGCGGAAACGCGTGCGCACGATCCCACGCCGCGATGTGCGGCGCGATCTCGCGCTCGGCCACCTCGCGCGCGACGTCGCCGATCGCGCGCTGGTCGTCGGTGATCTCGAACGCGATTGCGCGCGCCTCGTCGATCACGGCCTACGCCTGCGCGTACTCGTAGAAGCCGCGGCCGGACTTCTTCCCGAGCCACCCGGCGGCGACGTACTGCTTGAGCAGCGGACACGGCCGGTACTTCGAGTCGCCGAGCCCGTCGTGCAGCACGTTCATGATCGCGAGGCACGTGTCGAGCCCGATGAAGTCGGCCAGCGTCAGCGGTCCCATCGGATGGTTCATGCCGAGCTTCATCACGGTGTCGATCGCCTCGACCGACGCGACGCCCTCGTACAGCGCGTAGATCGCCTCGTTGATCATCGGCAGCAGCACGCGATTCGAGACGAACCCCGGAAAGTCGCGCACCTCGACCGGCGTCTTGTCGAGCCCGAGCGCGAGATCGCGCACCGACGCGAACGTCGCATCGGACGTCGCGATGCCGCGGATCACCTCGACGAGCTTCATCACGGGCACCGGGTTCATGAAGTGCATGCCGATCACGTTCGCGGGCCGCGACGTCACCGCGCCGAGCACCGTGATCGAGATCGACGACGTGTTCGACGCGAGGATCGCCTCGGGCGGCGTGTTGGCGTCGAGGTGCCGGAACAGATCGAGCTTCAGATCGAGACGCTCCGTCGCCGCCTCGATGGCGAGCTGCACGTCGACGTCGTGCAGACGCTCCCGCCCGTCGATGTGCTCGAGAATCTCGCCGCGCTGCTCCGCCGTCATCCGTCCCTTCTCGACGTCGCGATCCAGCCGCTTCGCGATCCCGTCGACACCGCGCCGGATGCGCGCCGCGTCGACGTCGTTCAGGAGAACCTCATGGCCTTTCGCCGCCAGAACCTGGGCGATGCCGCCGCCCATCTGACCGGCGCCGATCACTGCAACTCGCACCGTGCGGCTCTTTCTTGCTCGCTCGCGGTATGGCTTTTCGGTCGTGGCTGCGTGGCCGGGGGCGCGTCGTGCCGCAGCCGGGGACGCCTCACGTCCGCGCATCGTGCGCGGCCGTCAGGCTCGGCGCTCCGCGCGCTGCGCCACTCCTGGCGCAGCGGGCTTCGCGACGCCCCTCTGCGGCACGACGCGCCCCCGGCCACGCAGCACGGTCGAACCGCTATTCCGCTCGCTCACGGGGCACGCAGGCATTTTTGAAAACCTTCGGGTTTTCAAAAATGCCTGCGTGCGGCAAGCGACGAGTCGAGGTTGCCGTTGCGCGCGGGCGTCGTGCCTGCGCGCGGGGCGGCGCATGGTGCTCCGCGGGGGCGTCGCGGAGCCCGCTTTCGCAGGATTGCGAAAGCGCGCGGAGCGCCGAGCCTGACGGCCGCGCAGGATGCGCGGACGTGAGGCGTCCCCGGCGGAGCACCATGCGCCGCCCCGCGCGCCGCCACAGCCGCCCCGAGCTCAGGCGACCTTGATGAGGAGCGCGTCCCCCTGGCCGCCGCCGCTGCAGATGGCCGCGATGCCGTAGCCTCCGCCGCGACGGCGGAGCTGGTGCACGACGGCGCCGATGATGCGTGCGCCGGAGGCGCCGATGGGGTGGCCGAGCGCGACGGCGCCGCCTTGGACGTTGATGACGGTCGGGTCGAGGCCGAGCTTCGTCGCGGCGGTCAGGGCGACGGCCGCGAAGGCTTCGTTGATCTCCCAGACGTGGATGTCCGAGACGCGCAGGCCCTGCTGGTCGAGGAGCTTCTGCGCCGCCATCGCGGGCACGAGGGCGAGGTACGGCGGGTCCCACGCGACGCCCGCGTGGTCGACGATCTCCGCGAGCGGCTCGACGCCGTTCGCGCGGGCGTAGTCCGCGCTGCCGAGCACGAGCGCGGCCGCGCCGTCGTTCACGCCCGGCGCGTTGCCGGCGGTGATCGTGCCACCGGCGTCGATCGTCTTCAGCTTCGCCATGGCGGCGAGGGACGCGTCGGCGCGCACCGGCTCGTCGCGGTCGACGTGCGCGAACGGCACGTCGCCCGTAACGTACGGCGAGTACTGCGCCGGGTCGGCTGCCATGTTCTCCGGCGGAACGTGATCCCACACGGAGCCGCCCGCGCCCGGTGCGCCGGCGAGCGCGGGGATGCGCGCGCGCGCGGTCTGCGGGGCGGCGTCGACGACGATCTTGCCCTTCGCCTTCGTCGCGACGTCGATCGGGACGATCTCGTCTCCGAAGCGGCCCGACTCGTGCGCGGCGTGCGCGCGCTGGTGGCTCTGATACGCGAACTCGTCTTGCACGGCGCGCGTCACGCCGAGCTCGGCGGCGACGCGCGCGCCTTGCGCGGCCATCGCTTCGTCGAAGTAGTAGTCCCAGAGCCCGTCGTGGATCATGGCGTCGAACATCGTCGCGTTGCCGTAGCGATAGCCCGCGCGCGCACCCGGCAGCAGGTACGGCGCGTTCGACATCGATTCCATGCCGCCGGCGACGACGACGCGGTGATCGCCGCCGGTGATGTATCGCGAGGCGGACGCGACGGCCAGCATGCCGGACGCGCAGACCTTGTTCACGGTTTCCGCGGTCGTCGTCTTCGCGAGGCCCGCTTTGAACGCGGCCTGACGCGCGGGGGCTTGCCCGGCACCGGCCTGGATCACGTGGCCCATGATCACGTGATCGACGTCGGCGGGGTCGATACCGGCGCGGGCGACCGCGTTGCGAATCGCCTCGCCGCCGAGCGACGTCGCCGCCAGCGAGGAGAGGGCGCCGCCCAAGCGCCCGAAGGGCGTTCGCGCGGTCGAGAGGACGACGGTTCCGGGTCTCATAGCCGGTACGACTTCGTGACGGCGCCCGCGGTTTCCCGAGGAGCTTGCGTGCAGACGATCGTCGTATCGGGATCACAGCTCTCGCACTCGAACTGCACCGTGACGTGCGCGATGGCGAAGTCGTCGCGCATGGCGACGTCGATCGACCGCATGATCGTGCTCGCTTCGCTGAGCTTGCGGTCGTCGAGCACGACGTGCGCGGAGAGCGCGTGCGATCCGGAGCCGATCGTCCACACGTGCAGGTCGTGCACGCCCACGACGCCGGTCACACGCCCGATCCGGTCGCGCACGTCGGGAATCGCGGCGTGCTCGGGCGCGCTTTCGAGCAGCACGCCCACGGCCTCGCGCCCGATGCGCACGATGCCGACGAGGATCACGGCGACGACGAGCAGCGAGAGCACAGGGTCGATCCACGCCGCACCCGTCAGCGCGATCGCGGCGCCGCCGACGAGCACCGCGAGCGCACCGAACAGGTCGCCCGCGACGTGCAGCAGCGCGGCGCGCACGTTCATGTCGTGATGCGACGAGCGCACGAGCATGATGCCGATCGCGCCGTTCACGAGCAGCGCGAGCGCGGCGATCCCCGCCATCACGCCGCCTTCCGGATGCGTCGGGTGCAGGAAACGTTCGATCGCGGCGGTCGCGATCGGGATCGTGACGGCGGCGAGCAGCACGCCGTTCGCGAGCGCGGCGAGGATCTCGTAGCGCGCGTAGCCGTACGTCTGCCGGTGCGTCGCCGGGCGCTTCGCCTGCACGACGGCCGCAAGTGCGATCGCGAGCGCGACGGCGTCCATCGTGACGTGCGCCGCGTCGGACATCAGCGCGAGCGAACCCGCGCGGATGCCGCCCGCGAGCTCCAGCACGGCGACGCCCGCGGTCGCGACGAGCGCGACGCGCAGCCGGCCCGCGGAGGCGGCGTGGAGGCTCACGCGCGTAGCGCTTTGAGCGCGAGGACGGCGAGCATGGCACCGAACGTAACCCACGTTCGTGACTCGGCGTTGCCGATCACGCTCGGATCGTACGTGCCGTGCTGTGGCCCGGTGGGTACCGGCGACGGAATCAGTCGCGGCACCGCCGCGACGTACTCCTCGAACCGATCGCCGAACGTCGCGCGGAGGTAGTGCTCCTCGTGGGGCACGATGACCGAGTAGACGGCGGCCATCGCGGCGAGCGAGCCGCCGACGAGCGCGAGACGCATCGGCCCGGAGTTCTTCCCGGTGAACGCGATCGCGAAGCCGGCCGCCGTGATCGCGTTGCCGACGTAGAGCGGGTTGCGCACGTGCGCGTAGGGGCCCGCCGACACGAGCGTGGGCGCGGTCACCGCGTCGCCGCGCGTCGTGACGCCGCTGTAGCCGACGGCCCACATGCGCACGACCTCGCCGGCGAACGCGACCGGGAGGCCGGTCGCGATCGAGAACGCGCTCGGCTTGCCGAGCGCGGCGAGAACGACGGCGGGAATCGCGAGCAGCGCGCCGCGGTTCGCGAACACGAACGCGTCGAGCGATTCGTCAGGGATGACGTGGTCCTCGCACGGCGTCGAGGGTACGACCCGGCGCGACGGCGATCCGCTCGCACGCGTCGTCGTACGCCGCGCGCAACGCCGCGGCGAGCGGAACCTGCTGCGTCCATCCCGTCGACGCGCGCAGCTTCGCGGGGTCGCCGACGCTGCGCGGCACGTCGGCGGGGCGCATCCGCGCGGGATCGTCGCGCACCTCGACCGGGACGCGCGCGATCTCGATCAGCCGGCGGAGCAGCTCGCGCATCGTCGTCCCGACGCCGCTGCAGACGTTGTAGATCTCGCCGGGCTCGCCCGCACCCTCGAGCAGCAGCGCGTACGCGTCGCAGACGTCGCGCACGTCGAGCACGTCGCGCACGGCGTCGAGGTTGCCCACGTGCACGACGCCCGTGCCGCCGGACGCGACGCGCGCGATCTGCGCCGCGAACGTCGCCACGGCGAACCGTTCGTTCTGACCGCGGCCGACGTGGTTGAACGCGCGCGTGACGACGGCGTCGACGCCGAACGAGTGCGCGTACGCCGCCGCGAGCGCTTCCGCGGCGACCTTGCTGGCGGCGTACGGATTGCGCGGCGCGGGCGGCGCGGTCTCGCGCAGCGGGTAGCGCTCCGGCGGCTGCGCGCCGTACACGTCAGCGCTGCTCGCGACCAGCACGCGCGGCGATGCGCCGGCGTTCTTCTGCTCGACGGCCGCCTGCAGCACGTTCATCGTTCCGCGGACGTTGACGTGGACCGTCTGCTCGGGATCGCGGAGCGATTCGGGCACGAACGCCTGCGCGGCGAGGTGCGCGACGGCATGCGGCCGCGCGAGCTCGAACGCGCCGCGCACGGCGAGACCGTCCGTGACGTCGACCGCGAGCGCGCCGTCGCGCTCCGTGTGATCGGTCTCGAAGACCTCGTGTCCGCGCGCGCGCAGCGCGGCCGTCAGGTGGCGTCCGACGAAGCCGTTCGCGCCGGTGACGAGAACGCGCACGTCACACGGACGCGTACGGCCGCAGGCGGTCGATGTCGCTCTGCACCATCATCTCGACGAGCCGTTCGAAGGCGACTTCCGGCTCCCAGCCGAGCTCCCGGTACGCCTTCGACGGATCGCCGACGAGGATGTCGACTTCCGCCGGGCGGTAGAACCGCGGGTCGACGACGACGTAGCGCTCCCACTCGAGGTCCGCGGCGGCGAACGCCGCCTCGACGAACGCGCGCACGGAGTGCGTGTGTCCCGTTGCGATGACGTAGTCGTCGGGCCGGTCCTGCTGCAGCATCAGCCACATCGCGTGGACGAAGTCGCCCGCGAATCCCCAATCGCGCCGAGCGTCGAGGTTCCCGAGCCGCAGCTCCTTCTGCATGCCGAGCTTGATGCGCGCGGCGCCGTCGGTGATCTTGCGCGTGACGAACTCCTTGCCGCGCCGCGGTGACTCGTGGTTGAAGCAGATGCCGCTCACCGCGAAGAGATCGTACGACTCGCGGTAGTTCACCGTGATCCAGTGCCCGTACACTTTCGCGACGCCGTACGGCGAGCGCGGATAGAAGGGCGTCGTCTCCTTCTGCGGCGTCTCCTGCACCTTGCCGAACATCTCGGAGCTCGACGCCTGGTAGAACCGGATCGACGGATCGACGGCGCGGATCGCTTCGAGGACGCGCGTCACGCCGAGCGCCGTGAACTCGCCCGTCAGCACCGGCTGCGTCCACGACGTCGGCACGAACGACTGCGCGGCGAGGTTGTAGATCTCGACGGGGCGCACGTCGCGCACGATCGACGTGATCGACGTCTGGTCGAGCAGATCGCCGGACACGAACTCGATGTCGTCGATCAGGTGCTGGATGCGCTCGTGCACGTCCGTCGACGAACGGCGCGTCATCCCGACGACCCGGTACCCGCGCTTCAGCAAGAGCTCGGCCATGTACGAGCCGTCCTGGCCCGTGATGCCGGTGATCAGCGCCGTCTTGTCAGCCACGCGGTGCAGTTCAATTCAGGACGTGAACGTTCTTGCCGGACTCGTCGAAGACGAAGCGTGTCTCGAACAGCTCGTCGGAATCGGGACCGACGACCTTCGACTGAATCACGAGCCGGTGCATCAGACGATCGTTGTGCCGCACGATGCCGGAGTAGAAGTACTGCACGAGCGGCGTCACGCGCTCGTCGAGCGGCGCGAGCCGGCGGCGTTCCACCAGCATCGCGAGCAGACGGGTCTGCAGCTCCTTCGGCAAAAGGCGCGCGGTGTCGTCCGGCGTCATGCGCACGGCCGTGAGCTCGTCCTGCGCCTTGTTCGAGTCCGCGACGGGACGGTCGGTGGTGTACCGAATGATCGCGTCCCAGTCGTCCGCCGGAATCCCGGTGAAGCGCAGCCCGTACCGCCATACGGTGCGGCCCTGGTGCTGGACGTTGTCGTTCCAGACTTTGCGCACGCGGATGCGCAGGCTCCGCACGTCGAGCTGCAACCGCATCTCGAACTCATCCGGTGCGACCGGCTCCTGCGTCAGCACGCACATGCCGCCGCCGCTGATGTCGAGCCCGATCGCCGCGCGCGTCGACACACCGTCGGTGCTGTACGCGGCGCGGTACGGCTTCCGCTTGCGCGGGAACTTCCGACGGTTCTGCTCTTTTCCGGTGAACCAGGCGAGGAGCTCGGGGAGCATGCGTCAGCGGGAAGATTGGCCGTTTGCGCCGTCTTGGCCTTGAACCAGCGCGCTCAGGACGCCGCCGCGCGCCGCGCGCAACGCCGCGTCGTCCGCCGTCGCGTCGTCGATCAGCAGCGCGAAGATCACCGCGCCGTGCGCGGCGTTCGCGGCGTACCCCGCGAGCGCGGCGACGTGCGCGAGCGTGCCGGTCTTCGCGAACACGTGCCCCTGCGCGGGCGTCCCGGCGAACGACGATGCCAGCGTGCCGCGCACGCCGGCCACCGGAAGCGCGTCGAGGACCGCGTCGCGATACGGGCCGTCCCAGGCGGCGCGCAAGATCGCGACGAGCGCGCGCGGCGTGATGCGATCGTATGTCGACAGACCGCTGCCGTCGGCGAGCGCGTACGCGGTCGCGTCGACGCCGTGCGCCGCGAGCCACGCGCGCTCGGCGGCGAGCCCGTGCGCGGTCGTACCGGGCGCGCCGTCGTGCACGAACCCGATCTCACGCAGCAGCAGCTCCGCCGCGAGGTTGTCGCTCGGGAGCCACATGTCGCGCAGCAGATCGGACAACGGTTCGGAGTCGTGGCGCCACAGCACCGGCGCGTTCGACGCCGGCGTTTCCCCGAAGCGGTGCTCGTCGGGCCACGGCCCAGCGATCGTGGACGGCGAGCTCGCCGCGATGCCGTGTCGCGCGAGCGCGGCCGAAAACGCGTCGAACGCGTACACGTCGGCGTCAGGAACTGCGACGTCGAGCGTCTCAGCGGGCGCACCGAACGGGATCGATCCGACGACGTCGATGCAGCCCGCCGGTTCGCGCACGACGTCGATCGTGTCCGCCGAACCGGGCGCGCCCGTGCGCGCGGCGCTCAGCACGTGCGTCGCGGCGGTGGGCGTGCAGCCCTCGATCGGCACGCCGCGCTGCACTCCCGCGCCGGTGCCGAGCCGCGCGAACGCGCCCGGCCGATCGCCCGGCGTCACCGTGATGCGCACCGCGTTGTGCTCGTACGCGAGCGCGCTCACGGGCGCGGCGTACGCGTACGGGACGTCGTCGAGCGACCACCCCGGAAGGAACGGCTCGCGCTCGTCGTGCGCGTCGTCGATCGCGGCGCCGCGCAGCGCGCGGCGGATTCCGGCCGCGGCGATCGCGCGCGCGGCATCGTCGAGATCGGACGCGCTGAGCAGCGGATCGCCGCCGCCGCGCAGCACGAGCGTGCCGTCGAGCACGCCGTCCGCGATCGTGCCCGCCGCGACGACGTCCGTACGGAACCGGTACGACGCGCCGAGCACGTCGAGCGCGACGCTCCCCGTCAGCAGCTTCAGCGTCGACGCCGGCTGGAACGCGTCGTCGGCGTTGCGCGCGTACAGCACGCGCCCGTCGCGCGCGTCGACCGCGAGCAGGCCGGCGTGCGCGCCGCGCAGCGCGGCGTCGGCGAACGCGCGATCCAGCTGCGCGTCGAGCGCCGCGACCGCGGCATCGCTCCACGGCGTGCCGGCGATCGCGGGCTTCGACACGACGGCACCGTCGCGAACGGCGCCGAGCGCGGGCGACGCGCACGCGAGCGCGCAGAGCACGGCCGCGGCGCGCGCCGTTACGCGGCGCACCGCTCGGCCACGCGCCGCGCGATGAACGTCGCGACCGCGCTCGGCAGCGTGCCGCGCCCGAAGCCCGCGTCGTAGCCCAGCTCCGCGGCGAGCAGGTTCGTGACGCGCGGGCCGCCGGCGATGAGCACGACGCCGTCGCGCATGTCGTACGCCTCGAGCAGCTCGGCGAGCGCGGTGAAGTTCGCGACGTCGCTGCCTTTCTGCGTCACGGCCTGCGACGCCAGGATCGCGTCGACGTCGCGCTCGCGCGCGAAGCGCACGAGATCCTCGACGGCGACCTGACTGCCGAGGTTGAACACGTCGAACCCGCGGTACCGCTCGAGCCCGTAGTCGCCCTTGTAGCCCTTCATGTTCAAGATCGCGTCGATGCCGACCGTGTGCGCGTCGGTGCCGATGCACGCGCCGGCGACGCGAATCCGCCGGCCGACGCGGCTCGCGATCAGCTCGTCGACCGCCTCGGGCGAGAGCACGTCGCGCAGCGCCGCCGGCGCGCGCACGGTCGAGACGTCGACGACGGCGCGCGTGCGCGCGTAGACGACGAAGAACGAGAAGCCGTTTGCGATCGGACGGCCGTCGGCGACCGTGACGTCGCTGAACCCCATCGCGGCGACGAGCCTCCGCGCCGCTTCGTCGGCCGCTTCGTCCCACGCCATCGGCAGCGTGAACGACAGCTGCACCGCGCCGTCGCCGAGC
>Ga0213875_10001724_pt1 | contig 13716 bp, 13 predicted proteins | sample BarmaccomBMRX_R8_FD_160105 | JGI IMG/M metagenome (GOLD analysis project Ga0213875, IMG submission 160105) | Root-associated microbial communities from Barbacenia macrantha in rupestrian grasslands, the National Park of Serra do Cipo, Brazil - RX_R8 | ecosystem: Host-associated > Plants > Roots... | reverse complement strand
CGGCGGCGGTGCAGCGCTTCGGCTCTCCGGCGCAGAAGGACGCATTCCTGCCGCGCTTCGCGAGCGGCGAATTGCGCGGCGGCCTCGCCTTGACCGAGCCCGATTGCGGCACCGACCTGCAGGCCATTCGCACCGTCGCGCGCCGCGAGGGCAACGAGGACTATGTCGTCAACGGCACCAAGACGTGGATCTCAAATGGCATCCACGGCCACATATTCGCGCTGTTGGTGAAGACCGATCCGACGGCGCAACCCCGGCATCGCGGCATGAGCCTCTTTCTCGCCGAGAAGGGGCCGGGCTTCACGGTCAGCCGCAAGCTCGAAAAGCTCGGCTACAAGGGCATCGACTCGGCCGAGCTGGTCTTTTCCGACTACCGCATCGCGGCCGACCGGCTGATCGGCGGCGAAGAGGGGCACGGGCTGCAGCACGCGCTTGGCGGGCTCGAATTGGGGCGCATCAACGTCGCGGCGCGCGGCGTCGGGGTGGCGCAGGCCGCGCTCGACGAGGCGGTCTCGTACAGCCAAATCCGCAAGACCTTCGGCAAGCCGATCTGCGAGCATCAGGCGATCCAGCTCAAGCTCGGCGACATGGCGACCAAGGTGCAGGCCTCACGCCTGCTGGTCGAGCATGCGTCGCGCGCTTACGACCGTGGCGAGCGCTGCGACATGGAAGCCGGCATGGCGAAATTGTTCGCGACGGAAACCGCGGTCGAGGTCAGCCTCGAATCGATGCGCATTCACGGCGGTTACGGCTATTCGAAGGAATTTACCGTCGAGCGCCTTTATCGCGACGCGCCGCTCCTCGTCATCGGCGAGGGCACCAACGAATTGCAGCGCCTGATCATCGCCCGCCAGCTGATCGCCCGGAACCCGGTGTAGCTGGCCTCGCGCCGCGGTAATGGCCGCCACCGATGTGTTGCTGCCGACTGGCGAACCGATCGGAACACCGAGCCAGGGCGGAGATGAACAGATCCGAAATGTCAGCGGCGGCGCTCTCCGCGCTCGCGACATTTATCGCCAGCTCGCGGAAGGTGGGCTGCCATATCGCGGGACTTACCGGGCAGGGCTGTGGAACTCCCGGACGGCGGGTTTGTCGGCATTCGCGGGGAGAACACGCAACGTCCCACGATCGACGTCAACATTCCGTCCGTGCCGCAAATCCGTAAACTCCATTTCTGACGAGGAAGGGAGTGGTGCAAGAGAACCTGCTTGAGAAGCGAATACGCGGGTGGATGTATGAAGCCGCCCAGGATGTCGTGGGATTGTGGGAACTGTGCCGGGCCGCGCGCGAGGATTGGGGCGCGAAGACGCCGCAGGAAGTAAGGGAGCGCGTTCTGAGCCTCGTGCGCGCTTTGTTGCGCAATGGCGTGCAGGCGGTCGAGGTGCTGGATCAACGGCCTTGGCCTACCCAGGACCCCGACGAGGTCGTTGAGCGCATCTCCCGTGAATGGGATACGCTCGGGCGCGAGCCCAACGTGCCGGACATTGTCTGGTTCAAAAGGAGCTGATGTGCGTCCTCCCCTCTCCGGTCTTCGCGTGATCGCGGTCGAGCAGTATGGGGCGGGGCCGTACGGCTCGATGCAATTGGCCGATCTCGGGGCCGAAATCATCAAGATCGAGAACCCGACCGAGGAGGGCGACATGGCGCGCCGGGTCGGGCCGTTCTTCGTCGGCCCGAACGACAGCCAGTTCTTCCAGTCCTTCAACCGCAACAAGCGCAGCATTACGCTCGATCTGAAGAGGCCGGGGTCTCGGGGGGTGCTGCACGCGCTCGCGGCGCGCTGCGACGCGCTGATCGACAATCTGCGCGGCGACTTGCCCGAGAAGCTCGGCCTGACCTACGCCGCGCTCGCGCCCGCCAACCCGAAGATTGTCTGCGCCCATCTCTCCGCCTATGGGCGCAGCGGCTCGCGGGCGCATTGGCCCGGCTACGACTACCTGATGCAGGCCGAGACCGGTTATCTGTCGCTGACCGGCGAGCCCGATGCGCCACCCTCGCGCATGGGCCTGTCGATCGTCGATCTGATGACCGGGTTGTTCGCCGCCTTCGCCCTCGTCTCGGGGGTGCTCGCCGCCCGCGAGAGCGGGCGGGGCCGCGATCTCGACGTCAGCCTGTTCGACTGCGCCTTGCAGAATCTTGGCTATCTCGCGACCTGGTACTTGAATGCCGGCCACCTCCAAACCCGCGAGCCGCGCTCCGCCCATCCGTCGCTGGTCCCAAGCCAGCTCTACCGCACCCGCGAAGGCTTCATCTTCATCATGTGCAACAAGGAGAAATTCTGGCCGATCCTGTGCGAGCGCATCGGCCGGCCCGAATGGGCGTCGGACCCGCGCTTCCGCACCTTCAAAGACCGCCTCGAACATCGCGCTGAGATTAACGCGCTGCTCGACGAGGCGCTGTCCGAGCGCACGTCAGCCGAATGGCTGGCCGAATTCGCCGGGCAGGTGCCGGCCGCACCGGTCAACGACATCCGGCAGGCGCTCGAAAACCCGTTCGTCGCCGAGCGAGGCAAGATCCGCGATTACGCCCACCCCGCGGGCCCGCCCTTGCGGATGGTTGCGTGCCCGATAGAGACGCCCGGCGAGGAATTGCCGCAACGCGCCGCGCCGAGGCTCGGCGCCGACACTGACGAGGTGTTGCGCGAATGCGGCTTCAGCGACGCCGATCTTCGCGCGTTGCGGGCCGATCGGGTCATTTGACCGGGAAGTTTCCCCCTTGGTGTCCGCCCATCGACGCGGACAGCGCCGGGACGCTCGCCTGATAGCCAACTCGGAGCAAGGGGCGGAGCGAGAATGGCGGCGACGCGGAATGATGAACAGCTGGCGTATAGCGCGGGACGGCTCTACTGGTCCGGCGGAAGCGCGCCGGCCGCAATCGGCCGGGGCGGGGTCACCGCGAACAAAAAGGAGGGTGACGGCGCGACTCCGGCCGGGGTCTATCCGCTGCTTTTCGGGCTTTATCGTAGTGACCGGGTGGCCTTGCCCGCGTCGCGCCTGCCGATCACCCCGATGGCCCCGAATCAGGGCTGGGTCGACGATCCGGCCGATCCCAATTACAACCGGCCCGTGTGGTTGCCCTATCCCGCGCGGGCCGAGCGGATGTGGCGCGAGGATCATGTCTACGATGTCGTCGTGATCATCGGCTACAACATGAACCCGGTGGTGGCGGGCGCCGGAAGCGCCATATTCCTGCATATCGCGCGCCCGACTTTCTCGCCGACGGAAGGATGCATCGCAATCAGCAAGGACATCCTGTTGCGCATAATCCCGCTGCTTGGGCCGGAAAGCGCGATCGCGATCCGTGAGTAGCGGGACTGCTTGCGAGACCCGGATGCGGTGACGAACGAGACCATGCCCTCGGAGGAAATCGCGGCGCTGATCGGGCACCGCTTTGAGACTCCCGCATTGCTTGAAGACGCGCTTACGCATCCGAGCGCCGTCGTATCGCCGCGCCGCCGCGGCCGGCGCCGTGAGCCGCTGAACCGCGGCTATGAGCGGCTGGAATTCCTTGGCGACCGGGTTCTCGGCCTGGTCGTCGCGGATCTGGTCTGGCGACGGTTCGAGCAAGAGCCGGAAGGGGATCTGACGCGGCGACACACGCATCTCGTCCGGCGCGAGGCGCTCGCCCGGGTCGCCCTGGCAATCGGGCTAGACCGGCATTTGAGGCTGTCGCGGGCCGAAGCGATGGCGGGGGCGGCGCGAAACCCCGCAATCCTCGCCGACTCCTGCGAGGCAGTCATTGCCGCTATCTATCTCGACGCAGGTCTGGAGGCGGCGTTCGGGTTTGTCCTGCGGTTCTGGACGCCGCTGATCGAGGAGATGGACGGACCGCCGCGCGACCCGAAAACGACATTGCAGGAATGGGCGCAGGCGCGCGGTCTCGCCCTGCCGGCCTATGAATTGATCGAGACGAGCGGTCCCGATCACGCCCCCCGGTTTACGATAGCCGCGCGGGTCGCCGGGTTTGAGGGCGCCAGCGCCACGGCCTCGTCGAAGCGCGCCGCCGAGACCCAGGCCGCCGCTGCGCTGCTCGACCGGCTCGCAACGAACCGGCCCGAGCCGTGACCGAACCGGAGTCCCTCGCCGCGCAGAGCGACACCGCGGAAGCGGCGCCGCGCTGCGGGTATGTGGCGCTGATCGGCGCGCCCAACGCCGGCAAATCGACCCTCCTAAACCGGCTCGTCGGGCAGAAGCTCGCGATCGTCAGTCCAAAGGTCCAGACGACGCGCAGCCGGCTGCTCGGGATCGCGATCGCGGGCGAGGCACAGCTGATCTTTGTCGATACCCCCGGCATTTTCGAGCCGCGGCGCCGCCTCGACCGCGCAATGGTCGCGGCGGCCTGGGCCGGTGCGGAAGATGCCGACGGCACGGTGCTGCTGGTCGATGCGGAGCGCGGCTTCGACCGAGACCTCGGCCGCATCCTCGATCGCCTCGCGGCGCGCAACCGCGACGCGATCCTGGCGCTGAACAAGATCGACCTGGTGCGGCGCGACAGCCTGCTCGGCCTCGCCGCGCAACTGTCGCGAGCGGCGCGCTTCACGCACGTCTTCATGATTTCCGGCTTAAAGGGCGATGGAGTCGAAGACCTGAAACGCCATCTGGCGGCAACCGTGCCGGCCGGGCCCTGGCTGTTTCCTCCCGATCAACTGTCCGACGCGCCGGAACGCTGGCTCGCGGCCGAGGTCACGCGCGAGCAGGTTTTCCTGCAACTGCAGCAGGAATTGCCCTACTCGGCGACGGTCGAGACCGAGAGCTGGCAGGAGCGAGCGGATGGCAGCGTGCGCATCGAGCAGGTTCTCTACGTGCAGCGGCCGGGGCAGCGGGCGATCGTGCTCGGCGATGGCGGGAGAAGAATTAAATCGATCGGCTCGCGCGCCCGCGCCGAGCTCGAACGTCTGCTCGATCGACGCGTGCATCTGTTTATTTTCGTCAAGGTACGCGAGAACTGGATTGAGGATCGCCAACGCTACGACGCGCTCGGCCTCGATTTCGATGTTTAGCCGGTTCGCTAGAACGGGCCCGGAAATCGCCGTCGATCGCCCCGTATGCGCGAGGGAGATTTGGCAATGCAATGGTCTGACGCCGCCTTTGTCGTGGCGGCGCGGCGGCATGGCGAGAGCGCCCTCGTCGTCGAATTGCTGACCCAAAAGCACGGGCGACATGCGGGGCTGGTGCGCGGGGGTCAATCGCCAAAGGCGCGGGCCGTACTGCAGCCGGGCAACGCGGTGGCGGCGACTTGGCGCGGGCGCCTGACCGAGCATCTCGGCGCGTTGTCCTGCGAATTGGTGCAGGCGCATGCGGCCGGATTGCTCGACGATCCCGACCGGCTCGCGGCGCTCGCAGCAGCCGCCGCACTGGTCGCGGCGACGTTGCCCGAGCGGGAGCCGCACGGCGATATTTTCGCGGCCTTCGCGGAGCTCCTGGCGGCGCTCGATTCGGGCACGGATTGGCCCGAACGGACCGTCGTGTGGGAAATTCGCTTGCTCGCGGCGCTCGGTTTTGGGCTCGATCTCAGCCAGTGCACCGTGACCGGTGCGACCGCCGACCTCGCCTATGTGTCGCCGCGCACCGGGCGCGCCGTGTGCCGCGCCGCCGGCCGGCCGTACCATGACAAGCTGCTGCAACTGCCCGAATTTCTCTGGCGCAGTGCGACCGCCAAGCGGGCGGATGTCGTCGCTGGGCTGAGGCTGACGGAATATTTCCTCACGCAGCACCTGTTGCTGCCGCAAGGCCGCCCGCTCCCCGAGGCGCGCCTTCGTTTCTCCGAGCGCATGCGCCGTCCGGCCGGCACAGATAAGGTGGTCGCCGACATTACCGCCTAACTGCCTCGTTGATTTTCATTACGTCGTGACCGGAACTCCCATCCACTGAGGACCCGCCCTGAATGCCTGTGACTGCTCCCTCCGGCGAAATCCACGACATCGATTTCGGCACTGCGCTGGGGGAGCGTTATCTCTCCTATGCGCTGTCTACCATCGTGTCGCGCTCGCTGCCGGATGTGCGCGACGGGTTGAAGCCGGTCCATCGCCGCATCCTGCATGCAATGCAGCAGCTGCGGCTCGACCCCGCCTCCGGCTACAAGAAATGCGCCCGCGTCGTCGGCGACGTGATCGGCAAATTCCACCCTCATGGCGAGGTAGCCGTGTACGAGGCGCTGGTGCGGCTCGCCCAGGATTTCTCTCAGCGTTACCCGCTAGTCGACGGGCAGGGCAATTTCGGCAATATCGACGGCGATAACGCCGCGGCTATGCGCTACACCGAAAGCCGCCTGTCGGCCGTCGCGCAGGCGATGCTAGACGGCATCGAGGACGATGCCGTCGACTTCCGCGCCACCTATGACGGCGAGGATCGCGAGCCGATAATCCTCCCCGCCCGCTTTCCAAACCTGCTCGCCAATGGCGCTGCCGGCATCGCGGTCGGCATGGCGACCAGCATCCCGCCGCACAATGTCGGCGAAATCTGCACCGCGTTGCTGCACCTGATCGATGACCCCGCCGCGTCAGTCGGCGACCTGCACCCCCATATGCCAGGGCCGGATTTCCCGACTGGCGGCATCCTCGTGGAACCGCCGGAAAGCATCGCGCAATCCTATGCCAGCGGTCGCGGCAGCTTCCGCCTGCGCGCGCGCTGGAGCAAGGAGGCATTGGGCCACGGCCTCTATCAGATCGTCGTGACCGAAATCCCGCATCAGGTGCAGAAAGGCCGGCTGATCGAGAAGGTCGCCGCGCTTCTCGAAGAGAAGAAGCTACCGCTCCTCGCCGATATTCGCGACGAGTCGACCGAGGATGTGCGGATCGTACTCGAGCCGAAGACGCGCAATGTCGACGCCGAGGTGCTGATGGAACAGCTCTTCCGGCTGACCGACCTTGAAACGCGCGTTCCGCTGAACCTGAACGTGCTCGACCCGCAAGGTGTGCCGCGGGTCATGAACCTGAAGCAAGTGCTACAGGCCTTCCTTGACCACCGCCGGGTGGTGTTGTTACGGCGGTCGCGCCATCGCCTCTCGGCCGTGGCGCGGCGGATCGAGATCCTGCGCGGACAGATCGTCGTCTATGTCAACCTCGACGAGGTGATCCGCATCATTCGCGAGGCGGATGACCCGAAAGCCGAAATGATGGCGCGGTGGGGCCTGACGGAGACGCAGGTCGAGGCGATCCTCAACATGCGCCTGCGCGCTTTGCGGCGGCTCGAGGAGGTCGAAATCCGCAAGGAACTCGAGGCGCTCGCTGACGAAGAGACCGGGTTGCAGGCGCTGCTTGGCAATGAGGGGCGGCAATGGCGGGTGATCGCCGAGGAAGTCGAGCGAACGCGCGCCGAATTCGGCGGCGAAACGCCGCTCGGACGCCGCCGCACCGAATTGGCCGCCCCGCCGGAACCGGTCGAGATCCCGATAGGAGCCCTCGTGGAGCGCGAGGCGGTGACCGTGCTCTGCTCCGCAAAAGGCTGGATTCGCGTCGTCAAGGGACACAACGCCGGCGCTGCCGAGCAGAAGTACAAGGAAGGCGATGCGGCACGCTTCGCGGTCCCGGCCGAGACCACCGACCGGCTCCTCATTTTCGCCAGCAACGGCCGCTTCTACACGCTTGCAGTCGATAAGCTGCCGGGCGGGCGCGGGCAGGGCGAGCCGCTGCGATTGATGATCGACCTGGCAAACGAGCAGGATGTCGTCGCGATGTTCCCCTACCGCCCCGGCTTGAAGCTCCTAGTCGCGGCGAGGGATGGGCGGGGCTTTATCGTCGATGCCGATGAGGCCGCGGCGCAGACCCGCGCGGGTAAGCAGGTGCTCGCCCCGGCGGCCGGCAGCACGGCCCAGCTCTGCGTGCCGGTCAGCGGCAGCGATCACCTCGCGCTGGTCGGCGACAACCGTCGCATGCTGATCCTGCGGCTCGATCAAATCCCCGAGATGGCGCGTGGCCGCGGCGTCATTCTGCAGCGCTACCGATCGGGGGGGCTGGCGGACGCCAAGGCGTTCCGGCTCGAAGAGGGTCTGTCCTGGCGCCAGGGCGAAAGCCGGACCCGCACCGAGACCGAGCTCGGTCCATGGTTCGGCCCCCGCGGCGGGGCCGGCCGCAGCGTGCCGCAAGGCTTCCCAAGATCGACTCGGTTCGGGTAACGCCTTCGCCCGGTCGGGTCAGGTCAACGCCCGGTGGAGCTCATATCGGTGCGCGGCGGTCGATAACTTTCCGGCTCAGGCGTAGATGCCCGCAAGCTGCTGGTGCGCCCATTTGACCGCGTCTTCCGGCGGCATGCCCTGGACGGCTTTGGCGTACATGTCGACGATTATGTATTTGCTGATCGCTTCGGCGGCCGGCCGCAATGAGGGGCCGGCATAGCCGGCGAAGCGCCCGCTGCGCACCGAGGTGCGGAACGGCGCCATGATCGGGTCGTCGTTCCACACTTTGTTGCCTTCCCACATTGTCGTGGTGCCGGCCGAGAAGCCCTGCTGCGAGGTGAACCACTCGTCATAGACAGGGTTGGAGTGGAACGAGCGCAGGAAATCCTTGGCCGCCTTTTCGTTCTTGGAATACCGCAGGATGACGTTGGCGAACGGCACGTGGTAGCTGAACTGGCCGGCCGGCCCCGATGGGAGCGGGGCGTGAAAGATGTCGTCCTTCATCGGCGTGCCCTTGTCGGTCTGGTACGAGTCGGGCTTCTTCTTGGCTTCGATGTAGATTGACGCGGCGTTCGCGGTCGCGCTGATCGTGCCGGACAGGAAGGCACGGTTGTTGCCTGAATCGTCCCAGGCCAATGCCCCCTCGTCACAGCATTCCTTCCAGAACGCGGTGGCAAACTTGACCGACTCGACGGTTTCCTTGCTGTTGAGGACGACGGTCTTGCCGTCCGCCTCGACCTCCTTGCCGCCCCAGGACCATAGATACGGGTACCAGAAGGCGGGCGCGTCGCCATAGGTGTGGGCGAGGGTCTGGCCGATCGGGTGGTCCTTTCCCTTCAGCTTTTTCCCCGCCGCGCGGAAGCCTTCCCAGTCGCGCGGGTATTTGTCACCGCCATAGCCGGCCTCTTCCCACCATGTTTTCCGGTTGGCGAGCAGAATGCCGAGGATCGTGAACGGCACGGCGATCCAGCGCTTCCCGTCATTGCCGATCGCCTTCGATTCCTCATAAAACCCGCCCTGCGCCTTCGCGATCTCGTCGCAGACATCGGTGACGTCGACGACGCTGTCCGCGTAAAGCTGCGCCCAGTTGTTGATCTCGCAGATCACATCCGGCCCGGCGCCGCTCTGGATCGAGGAGGTGGTGCGCGCCTGGATGCCGTTGCCGTCGATCGTCTCGAGCGTGATCTTGATCCCGAGCGCCTTCTCGCATTCCGGCAGCAATTTCTTGCGCAACAGTTCGTCGGAGGCTGGCACGTAATCGGGCGGCTTCAGCCAATGCAGCGCCGTCCCCTGTGCAAAGGCAGGCGCGCGGCGCGCCGCGACGACTGCCGCGAGCCCCCCGCTCGCCGCCGCTGCTGCCGCAACCCCCGAGGTCCTCAACAACCGCCGCCGCGTAATGCCGGCCATGTCTCTCTCCGCTACTGTCCCGGGTCAGGAATTTGCAATCCCCGAGCGGCGATCCGCTCGCCCGCCCTTTCGGCGGAAGCGGAATTCGAGCGGTCTCCGACCGAGTCGAATCGGCTACTCCATCTCGTCATGGCCGGGCTTGACCCGGCCATCTCGGAGATCCGCGGGTCACGCCCGCGGATGACATAGGAGGTGATCGGCTCTGTTCGGAAGTGCTTTGGACACCGCATCGATCTGACCGAGTCACGTTAGAACCCGTGCTGCGCGGCGAAGGCTTTGCCGGCTTCGAGTTCGCTGATCGCTTGCCCAATCAACCGCTCGGCCGCCACTTTGTGGCCGCCGAACACGTCGCGCGCGTGCTGCAGGTCGGCCATCGCCCCTTGCAGCGCCCCCTCGGCCCGATCGATCTCGCCAAAGCGCGGCTGCGCGATCGTGCCGGCGGCGAAGGACAGCACGGCGAGCGAAAGTATTGCGGCCGCAAGCGACAGGTTCCACACCTTCATGAGCTCCACCTCCCTCCTGCTGCGCGGCACCGCCGCGCTGATCAGATTGCGGCTTCGGTTTCGATGTCGAAGAAGTGCAGACGTTGGGGGTTCAAGGCGAGACGCAGCCGGTCATGCACCTTCGCCGGGACGGTTGGCTCGACCGCCGCGACCATCATCGTCGGTCCCACCGCGACATCGAGCAGGATCTCGGAGCCGAGCTTCTCGACGACCTCGACCGCGGCGTCGAAGCTGAGCTCAGCCGGGTCGGCAGCAGAGGCGATGCGGAGGTCCTCCGGGCGGATGCCCAGGGCAACGTCGCGCCCGGCATAGCGGTCGAGCCGGTCGCGCAATTCGCCCGGTACCTCGATGTGCATGCCCTCGCTGCCGGCCCACAGCGAACCGTTGTTCTGGGTCAGCCGCACGGTCGCGAAATTCATCGCCGGGGAGCCGATAAAGCCGGCAACGAAGCGGTTGGCGGGCTGATTGTAGAGTTCGAGCGGCTCTCCGACCTGCTGCACCCATCCATCCTTCATGACCACGACGCGATCGCCCAAGGTCATCGCCTCGACCTGATCGTGGGTCACGTACATCGCGGTCGTGCCGAGGCGCTCGTGCAATTTCTTCAGCTCGACCCGCATCTGCACCCGCAATTTGGCGTCGAGGTTCGACAGCGGCTCGTCGAACAAGAAGACTTGCGGGTGCCGGACGATCGCGCGGCCGAGCGCCACCCGCTGGCGTTGACCGCCGGACAATTGGCGCGGTTTGCGTTGCAGGTAATCCTGAATGCCGAGGATGTCGGCGGCCTCGCGCACGCGCCGGCCAATCTCGGCGCGGTCGAATTTGCGCATCTTCAGGCCGAAGGCCATGTTGTCGTAGACGCTCATATGCGGGTAGAGCGCGTAGTTCTGGAACACCATCGCGATATCGCGGTCCATTGGCGGCAGGTCGTTGACGACCTTGTCGTCGATCAGGATGCGCCCGGAAGTGACGCTTTCGAGCCCCGCTACCATGCGAAGAGTCGTCGTCTTGCCGCAGCCGGACGGGCCGACCAGGACGACGAATTCCTTGTCCCGGATCTCGAGGTTCACGTCCTTGACGGCGTGAACCTCGTCGAACTTCTTGTTCAAGCTTCGAATGACGACCTGCGCCATCGCCTCACCCTTTCACAGATCCGGTGAGACCGGCGACGTAATATTCGACAAAGAACGAATAGACGAAGGCCACCGGGATCGAGCCCAGCAAGGCTCCGGCCATCAATTGCCCCCAGAAGAACACGTCGCCGCGGATCAGTTCGGAGGTGACGCCGACCGGCACGGTCTTCTCGTCGGGCGAGGACAGGAAGACGAGGGCGTAAATGAACTCGTTCCACGACAAGGTGAAGGCGAAGATGCCGGCCGACAGGATGCCCGGCACGGCGATGGGAAAAATGATGTACATCATTGCCTTGAGGCGGGTCGCGCCGTCGATGCGGGCGCATTCCTCCAATTCCTTCGGGATGGATTTGAAATATCCCATCATCAGCCAAGTGCAGAATGGGATCAGAAAGGTTGGATAAGTCAGTATCAAGGCCCAGGGCGTATCGCCGAGATGGAAGTTCCGGATAATGTCGGATAGCGGGATGAAGAGAAGCGTCTGCGGCACGAGATAGGTGATGAAGATGCCGGTGCCGATACTACCCGCGAACGGGAATTTAAGCCGCGACAGCGCGTAGCCGGCCAGCAGCCCGCAAAACAGCGAGATCGCGGTTGCGGCGAGCGAGATCACCATCGTGTTCAGCATCCAGGTGCTGAACAGGGTTTCGCTCAACAGGTCGCGGACGTGCTCCAGGGTCGGGCGCAGCGTCCAGAACGGAGTGTAGTTCGGTGCGTTCCAGGGCCGGTACAGCTCGGCATCCGGCCGCACCGTCGTGACGATCATCCAATAAAACGGAAACAATAGCGAGACGACGAAACCGGTCAGCGGCATGTAGAAGAACACCCAACGCCGCCACGATGCCCCCTCGATCATGACCGGGTGCCCATTTGGATTGCGTCGTCACCCCCGCGAAAGCGGGGGTCCAAGGTACCCGACCCTCGCTGCCGCCCTGGATTCCCGCTTTCGCGGGAATGACGGGAGAGGTCTGCCGCGGGCGTGGCGAGCATGGCGGGGGTCGCCATCAATGCGTCTCCACGCGGCGGATGTAGAGCAATTGCACGATGACGACGAACAGCATGACCGGAAAGATCGCGAGCGATATCGCCGCGCCCTGGCTCAACAGCCCGGTGCCGACCCCGATCTGGTAGGCGTAGGTTGCGAAGAGCTGCGTCGCGTTGGCGGGGCCGCCGCCGGTCAGCACATAGACGAGCTGGAAATCGGCGAAGGTCTGAATGACCGAGAAGAGCACGATGACCAGCGTGACAGGCAGCAGCAATGGCCAGGTCACGTGGCGGAAACGCGCCCAGGCGCGGGCGCCGTCGATTGCCGCCGCTTCGTGCAGTTCGGGGCTGATCGTCTGCAGCCCAGCCAGCAGGCTGATCGCGTAAAACGGCACGCCCCGCCACACATTGACGACAATGACCGAGATCATCGCCAGTCCCGGGTCGCCCAGCCAATTGACCCGGCCATGAATCAGGCCGAGATGGAACAGCATCCAGTTGATGACGCTGAAGGTCGGATCGAACATCCACTTCCAGGCGAAGGTCGACAGCACGGTCGGGATGATGAAGGGCAGCAGAATGAAGGCGCGCATAAACGCCTTGCCTTTGAAATGCCGGTTCAGCAATAAGGCCAACCACAGCCCGAGCGCCAGTTTCAGGACCGTCGTGACAAAGGTGTAGAGGCAGGTGTTCCACACCGCGACATGGAAGATGTCGTCCTGCCAAATGCGCGAGAAATTGTCGAAGCCGACAAACTGCCCGGGTACGCCGACCTTGGTATCGGTAATCGACAGCCATACGCCATTGACGAATGGATAGGCGATAAAGAGCGCGAGAAGCAGCACTGTCGGGGCCATTAAGGACAGCGCCAGCCAGCGTTCGTCTTCGAGCAGCCGGGTCAAAAATCCGCGCCGCGGCGTGCCGGCGTAAACGGCGGGCGTGGCGGCAGAAATCAGCGACATGACTGTCCTTTCCGGCCCTGCGGCCGATGCTGCGCGGCGCTGCGCGCGGCCGGAGAACCGGGGCGGCCGCTGCTATGCGCCATAGACTTTCGTAAGCTCATCATGGGCCCATTTGACGGTGTCTTCCGGCGCCGCTCCTTGGATCGCCTTCGCGTACATGTCGACAATGATGTACTTGGTCCGCACCTCGGCCGCCTTCTGGTTCGGCGGGCCGGCGAAGCCGACCATGCGCCCGGTGATCGGGACTTTCTTAAACGGCGCCATAATTGGGTCGGTGTTCCACACCGGATGGTCTTCCCACATTTTCGTTGCCCCGGCGGTATAGCCCTGCTGCGAAACGAACCACTTCTCGAAAACTTCCTTGGACGACATCCAGCGAATAAACTTCTTCGCGGCATCCGGGTTTTTCGAATATTTCATGATCAGGTTCGTAAACGGGCCGGGTTCGTTGAAGACGCCGCCCGCGCCGCCGGGAATACTGGCGTGAAGGATATCGTCCTTCATCGGCGTTCCCTTCTCCGTTAGGTAGGTGTCCGGCTTCTTCTTCGCTTCGAGATAGATCGAGGCGCCGTTGTTGGTGGCGCTGATCGTGCCCGACAGGAAGGCGCGGTTGTT
>Ga0213875_10001723_pt1 | contig 13718 bp, 16 predicted proteins | sample BarmaccomBMRX_R8_FD_160105 | JGI IMG/M metagenome (GOLD analysis project Ga0213875, IMG submission 160105) | Root-associated microbial communities from Barbacenia macrantha in rupestrian grasslands, the National Park of Serra do Cipo, Brazil - RX_R8 | ecosystem: Host-associated > Plants > Roots... | reverse complement strand
GATAACCGGGATCGATAGTGCCGAAGTTTACCGTGACGGAGTGCTTGAGGGCCAAGCCGCTGCGGGGCCGCACTTGCGCCTCATGGCCGCGAGGCAGTTCGATGGCGATACCGGTGGCCACCGCGTACGCGGCTCCGGGCGAGAGCACGCTGCGCTCCACCGCCCGCAGGTCCATGGCGGCGTCTTCATCGGGGCCATGGGCGTAGGCGGGCAGGAAGGCGTCGGGGTGTAGCTTCTTGATGCGGATCTTCATGATTCAGGATTTAGTGTGGCATGGGTGCTAGCCATGTTACGATTCCGCGCGTGGCCTTGAAGTACCGATCTGGCGATGAGGTTTTAGCAGATGACCAAATTTTTGTGCCTCCGAACCTGGCCGGATCGAGTTTGTCGCAGCGAAGGGAGACCCGAAGACCGCCTGGTACATGGAACAGTTCGGAGGCGGTTGCATGATTCTGGTTGCTCCGTTTGGCAGCCTGTTCATCAGCGACCCTCAAGATGACGAAGACCTCGAGTTCGTCTCCCGCAGCTAGCTTCCATCGATCACAGGACTGCGAACGCGGGCGAGAGTACGATCGCGGCGATCTCGCTCCTCACGAAGTATCTCAGCCGGGGATCTCTCGTACTTCGCGGGCGGGAGGTTGGCGATACGTTCGGCCAATTCCTTCATCGTTGGGCGCTCCGCGACATGTTCAATTTCCCTCAATAGGTAATCCGAGAGCGAAAGCCCTTCCACGGCTGCGCGGGATTTGAGTTTGCGATGCAGGCTGTCCGGAACGTTGCGCAACTGAATCATCTTTGCCACGCCTCGAACATACTTTCATGCTCAGCACATGTCAAGGTTAGTAGGGGTACTTGAGCACAGTTCTAAAATAAAATCGATGTCCAGACCAAGCGGGACCACTACTGTGCCCGCTCGCCGCACGCTCAGCGGCATCCCGATTGAGGCAGTTTACACTCCGGCCGACGTTACAGGCCTGGAAATCCCGCCGCCCGGCGAATTTCCGTACACGCGCGGTATCCACAAAAGCATGTTCCAGGCCAAGCTGTGGACCATGCGGCAATTCTCGGGATTCGCGACGCCCGAGGAGACCAATCAGCGCTACCGTTATCTGCTAAGCCAGGGCCAAACCGGGCTCTCGGTGGCTTTCGATCTGCCAACGTTGATGGGCTACGACGCGGATCATGCGACGTCTGAGGGCGAGGTTGGCAAGTGCGGCGTCTCCATCTGCTCGCTTGAGGACATGGAAGCTCTGTTTCGCGATATTCCGCTCGGTGACGTCACGGTTTCGATGACCATCAACTCGCCCGCGCCGGTGATCTGGGCAATGTATCTTGCCGTTGCCGAAAAGCAGGGCGTCGATTGGAGCAAGCTCTCCGGAACCTTGCAGAACGACATCTTGAAGGAATACATCGCGCAAAAGGAATATATCTATCCTCCACGCGCATCCATGCGTCTGGTGACGGATGTGATCGAGTATTCGACGCGCCACGTGCCGCGCTTCAATCCGATTTCGATCAGCGGTTATCACATCCGCGAAGCCGGTTCGACGGCCGTTCAGGAGGTCGCGTTCACGCTCCGCGACGGCATGGAGTACGTGGAGTGGGCAGTCGCGCGCGGGTTGCCAGTGGACAGCTTCGCGCCGCGCCTCAGCTTCTTTTTCAATGCGCACAATGATTTTTTCGAAGAGATCGCAAAGTTTCGAGTCGCGCGCAAGATCTGGGCCGAGACTATGCGCGACCGCTACGGCGCCAAGGGGGAGCGTAGCTTGAAGCTGCGCACGCACGCGCAAACCGCCGGATGCTCGCTCACCTGGCAGCAGCCCTACAACAACATCGTCCGGACTACGCTACAAGCACTGGCGGCCGTCCTCGGTGGAGCGCAATCCTTGCATACGAATTCGCTCGACGAGGCGTACGCGCTTCCGAGCGAACACGCAGTGACGATCGCCTTGCGCACACAGCAAGTGATCGCCTATGAAAGCGGCGTTCCCGAGGCGCCCGATCCGTTAGGCGGAAGCTATTTCGTCGAGAGCCTGACGGCCGAAATGGAAAACAAGACGCGCGAATACATCCGGCGCATCGATGAAATGGGCGGCATGATTCCAGCCATCGAGCGGGGATTCCCGCAGACCGAGATTGCCAACGCGAGCTATGAGTATCAGCATTCGATCGAGACCGGGGAGCGCAAGATCGTTGGCGTAAATGCTTTCGCTGAGGAAAGCGAGCAGCCGATTGAGGTGCTGGAGATCGACGCTTCGGCCGAAGCCCGGCAATTAGAAAAACTAGCCAGACTAAAACCGGCGCGCGATAACGCAAGAGTTCGAGAATGTTTGGACGCCCTGCGAAATACCGCGAAAGGCGAAAAAAATACAATGCCGTTTATTTTGGATGCTGTTCGCGCTTACGCTACAGTGGGCGAAATCTGCGACGCAATGCGCGAAGTATTCGGCAGCTTTACCGAAACTAGCGTATTGTAGTGCTGCGGGTAGTATCTCAGTTTGAATCCCTCGATAAGGCAAAGATCACCCCGGCGGAACATGTAACAACCCATATCCATAACGGGATATCCACAAGCGATCCAACGATGCTGTGCAGGCCATACCATGATTTGGGAGCGGCAAGCCACTCCCCGAACGCAGTATGCAAAGACATTGGAATCAGAAGGGTTCCCAAAGTGAGAGTTGGCCAATGGCCAGTCCTAAGCCAAACGATCACCTGTCCCGCTACTACTACAGCCGCGACAACATAGCCGCCGAGGCCGAAAAAGATGAGGCCGAACATACTCGCGTCACTTGTTTCCTTAATTTCGGGCATCTTACTTGGGCATCGGCAATAAACCTGATCCGGAGTACCAATCCGGATGAGGAGTGGCCTTCTCTGCGCGCGCGAGCGCTTCGCCGCGAGTATCGCCTTCGGCCATTAAGTAGGCATTCAATTCAGTTAGACGACCATCGATTTGAAGAGAAATAATAATGACCTCCAAGGCCGAGTCTTTCAACAAAGGCCGCGACATAAAACCTCTCGACCAAATAACATTCGTACTCAGTAAAGGTACCTTTCACACATAATAGTACGCCATCTGGCAATTCAAAGGATGGTGGCAAATGCATAAACAGAGTGCTTTTAGTACCTCGTTAATTGTTGCGAGGTGTGTACATTCGCGTCAAAATCGAGGTAACCAAGCCAAATCTAAGCATCGTTATTCCGACGCAATCTGCGAGGCGGTACAATTACTCATCTATGAATTCAACAGAAATGGCTACCATTATCCTCGCCCTCGTCACACAGCGGGGAGCAGTGTCATTCCCGGAAATCGTGAACGCCATTGGAGACGATACCCGCGGCGACCTCGCCTGGGAGGTCACACCGAACCTGGTTTTGTGGGCCGGAATTTCCAAATCTATCATCAAGACCTTCGAGAGCCTTAAAGACGCCGTCGAACCCTGTACTACCAACGTGCTGGTATATCTCAACGACGGACCGATGCTGAACCTTCGGGTAGCAAAGCGCGCCAATCGGAAGGGGTACAAGGAGCCGCACTGGTTGCCAATCGTGTTCAATCCCAGGAAGGAAGCGACACGGAGCGGAGCGCAACGCGGAAATGCACGGAAGGCCGGGCGCCTTTCGAGCGATTCAAAAAGGTGGTAGCGTTCCATATTCTGTAATTCTGAAACGACTCAAAGCCGAGCGTAGGCGGACCTGTAAAGAATTGAATAACGCGGACAAGGGCCGACGACCTGATACTGCGACGAAAGGAAAGCAATGGCCGAAAGAGAACGACAGGGTTACGTGAAATGGGACTCCCGCTGGACGCCAAAAGAATGCCCTATATGTAGGCAGAAGCCCGCGACGGCTCATGGATGGATATTCGAAGACCCGCCACCTCCAAGTTTGGCTCTCGGCGATTTCCGCAAGCCTAGCCAAGAGGTGTTGCCCCACGAAGGCGGCGAAGACTGCGTCATCCTGGCACCCGCAAAAAGCTAGCATCTCGGCATACACCGGAGACAAGTGCCTGAATTGCCTTCCCAACCACGTCCAGTTGAGACGAATCTCTCGGTCGAGTGTTGAGCGAGTTCTGATGCGAAAATTAGGAGACTGCCAGGACGCTATCAGGCCGAGGTCTGATGCTACCATCAGATCGTATGGATCCTCGCATCCGGGTGCTGGTCGCCAAACCGGGTTTGGACGGCCACGACCGGGGAGCGAAGGTAATCGCGCGGGCTTTGCGCGACGCGGGCATGGAGGTGATTTACACCGGCCTGCGCCAGACTCCGGAAATGATTGTGAGTGCGGCTTTGCAGGAGGACGTGCAGGTGATCGGCCTGTCGATTCTGTCCGGTGCGCATAAGGCGATCGTTCCGCGTATTATGGATTTGCTGCGTGAAAAGGGCATGGACGTCCTGGTCCTGGTCGGCGGTATAATTCCTGACGAGGATGCCGCCGAGCTGAAGAAGCTGGGCGTCGCGGCTGTGTTCCAGCCCGGAGCGTCACTCGAAGCCATAGTGGACTTCATACGGTCTTCCGTAAAGCAGGCCGCGTAAAGCAACAACCCGCGGGCCGGAAACGCCCGCTTACTTTGAAAACAGAACATTGGCGCTGGGTCGCCGTGTACTAACTAAAACTGATGCAAGAAAAATTGAACATCGCCGTGTTTGTCGATTATGACAACATTGAAATCGGCGTGAAATCGACATTGCGGCGCGAATTTGATGTTTCGCTACCGCTCGATGCGCTCAAAGAGCGGGGCGACTTAGTCGCGAAATTCGCTTATGCCAATTGGGGTCGCCAGGAAGGCGCGGCCCGTTCCATGGCGGAGAATGCCGTGCAAATGGTACAACGCCTGCCTTCCCCCCGTGGCGACAAGAACGGCGGCGACATAAACCTGGCGCTGGATGCGCTGGAGATGGCGTTCACTCATCCGCACGTAAACGCATTTGCGATCGTGAGCGGCGACAGCGATTTTATTCCGCTGGTGAACAAACTGAAGGAATACGGCAAGACCGTGTTCGTGGTGGGGGGGAAGGCGTTCACCAGCACGATCCTGCAACAAAACTGTCACGAATTTGTGAGCTATGAATCGCTGCTGTCGGACGCGGAGCGTGGGGTGAGCCGCGAGCAGCGTGCGGCACGCCCGCAAGGCGGTGAGCAGCAACCGTACCGCGAGCGCCAGCAAGGTGGACAGCGGACGCGGCCGGCTCCGCTCGATCTGGCGCAGTCCATGCCGCTGGTGGAGCGCGCTCTGCAGGTTTTGGAACGCCGCGCCGTTCAGCCGCAGCTCGGGCTTCTCAAATCCACCATGCTGCAACTCGATTCGGCCTTCACGGAAAAAGCATACGGCGCGAACAGCTTCTCAGATTTTGTCGAGAAATTGAAGAAAGCCGATTATGTCAACGTGAGCGGCCAGGGCGGACGCTACATCATCGAGAGAAAAGGCGCTTCGCAGCCGGAGCGTCCCACGCCCAAACCTGAAGAGGCGCTGCCGCCGCTGCGCGACGTACTCGAGACGCATCGTCTGGAGATGGAGAACGGCGTGCTGGCCGACGATCTGGCCGCGTGGGTGCAAGCCGAGGTGCCGAATTTCTCCTCCGCGGCGTATGGTTTCCAGGAATTTTCAGAATTCTTGAATTATGCGCAGGACAAACTGGTGGTACGCGTGGAGCCGGACGAAGAGAAGGGGCCCATTGTATATATGGGTGCTGAATTCTATCCGCCCGCGGAGCCGGAAAGGACGCCCGAAGAACCAGCCGAAGAGGAAGAGGAAAAACAGCCCATCGTCGAGGGCCAGCCATCGCTGCTTGAGCCGAATCCGCCGCCGGTAAAACCGAAACCGGTGCGCCGGCCGCGGAAGGCGGCAGGGGGAAACACTGCCGATCGGCCACGGCGCGGCGGTGGGACGCGCAAAAAGCGGACGCCGGAACATCACGGGCCAATGCAGTAAAACCGCGGTCGTTACCAGTTCGCGCCTTCCTGCGCGGCTTCCGTCGTTTCCCTGGCGATGTAGCCAAAAGCGACGACGGCGAGAAAAAGCGTTAGCACCTCGCTGTCCCCCAAATTGTATTCGGCGAAACCTTCTGCCAGGATCGCGACGATTACCGCGATTGAGCCCTGCAAGACGAAGCGAGCTTCCGGGTCTGCCAGTTTTCTCCGCAAAATTCGCGCGAAGTCCCACAGGATTTTCGCGATGACCCAGAGAAATATGAGGAACGTCGGCAGTCCGCGCTCGGCGGCGTATTGCAGATAGACATTGTGCAAGTGCCCGTAATAGCCGCTCGGCAAAGGCCGCGCATCAACCGGCACCCACTGATCGAATTGAAATTTGATTTGTTCCGGGCCAAGCCCCAGCCACGGATGCGCGCGAACCATCAGCATTCCAGTTTCCCGCGCAACTGCGCGAAAGCGGTTCGAATCTATATCGCCGTGCGGCTCGATTGTGGAAGCGATCCGTTCCCGCAGAAGTTGCGGTCCCATAAAAAACACGACGAGCACTGCCGCTGGCACGGCTACCACCAGCCATTTCTTCCAAAACCAGAGCAAGTAAAGCAGACCGGCCGGAAAGCCGAGCAGGAAGATGCTGCGCGTGAATCCCAGCACCATCGAGCAGGCCAGGATTACTGCGCAGAACCAGCCCGCCGTTTTCCAGCGGTGTTCGCGAGAGAAAAACAAATACGAAGCCAGCAGCAAGAGCACGATCATCTCTTCGGCGCCGAATGTCATCCAATGACTCATGAACCCGGTGATGCGCGACCCGACGTAGAATTCGTAAAAGCCTATATGCTGACTTTGCGACTGCTGGTAAATTCGCCAGAACTGAAAAAAGCTACGAAGAGCCGACAAGGTCGCGACGCCGGTCCACAGCAGGACGATGGCGCGAATCTCGGAGACCTTATGAAACGTGCTGTACACTACGAGCAAAATGACGAACACGAAAAACTTGCGGATTTGAGGCATGCCCTGCTGGACGTGGCCGGAAGCCAGCAACGAAATTACTGTGCCGGATAAGAAAAGGGCCAACGGGAGCTTGATGGGTGGCAGGCGGATTCTGGTTGACGAAAGCAGCAGCGCGGCCAGCGCGAGGGCCAATAGGATTTGAGAAACAGCGATCGAGAATAGAATAGAAACTAGCGCGCCGCAGGTGAGGTAAAACGCGCCGCGGTCGATATAGGGTTTCAACACAGTAGGCTACCAGGAATGGAAATTTATATCCTCCGGCACGGAGTGGCCGAAGAGCCGCAGTCCGGACAACCGGATTCCGACCGCGCGCTGACTACCGATGGCAGAAAAAAACTGCGCCACGTCTTGCGTGTCGCGGCGTCGACGGGTGTCGCGCCGTCGCTGATTCTAACTAGCCCCTACAAGCGCGCAGTACAAACCGCTCAGCTTGCCGCGGAACTGTTGGGCTACCAAGGCGAGTTGTTGCGCACCAAAGCACTGGAGCCGAGTTCGTCTTCAAAGATTGTGTGGGACGAAATCCGAGTGCATAAAGATGAATCCCGAATTCTGCTGGCCGGGCACGAGCCTTTAATGAGCCGCTTGACGGCGTATCTGCTGGGATCGGAGAGCCTGGAGGTGGATTTCAAAAAGGGCGCGATGGTGTGTGTGGAACTGGAGCGGTTCCCAGCCGATCCGCACGGCGTGCTGCGCTGGATGCTGACGCCGAAGCTGGCGGCAGGACAACGGGCGCCAAAGCCTGCTAGCTAAACGTTGCTCCTCTTTTTCTCGTAAGGCTGCTTAAGATACTTGGCGGCTTCTTCCTGCGCGCCTTGCGTATCGTCACGCGTCCGGATGGCCTGGTTGTATTCGTTCACTGCGCGTTCGCGTTGCCCGGAAATGTCGAAAATATTGCCGAGCTTGATGTGCGCCCACACCTCCGTCCACTTCGGATCCACATCGCCATTCAGGGCGGCGCGATATTCGTTCGCAGCGGACTGATAATTGTTCTGCGTGAAGAAAACCTCGGCCACCCGATAGTGAGCCAATGAGCTGGAACGATTCACTTCGATCGCTTTCTGGTATTCCTTGAGAGCATCGCTGAACTCGCCAATCTGGGCGAACTGCTCGCCTCGTTTGATGGCGACCGCCACGCGCATCGCAGGATTCCAACGCAGTACGGCGCCGGCAGGATCGATGGTTACCGTCTTCGGCTTACCGAACGTGTCGACAGTGAATTCCGATGAGGTTCCGACTACGTCGATACGCTTGGTTTCCGGATTACCCTCGGTTTCAATCTTCAGATCCACAGGCATCTGAAAGGTATCCAGATCCTGCGTGATCTTGCCCATCACTCGGAAACCTTTCTGTGTGCGGAATACTGTGTAATCCAGCTTGAATTCGGGCGCGCCGCTCGATTCCATCCACTGCACGAAAAAATATTGCAGATTTTGACCCGAGATCTGCTCGGCCATTTTGCGGAAGTCGACCGTGCTCACCGATTGCCAGCCATATTGCTGCGGAAAAGTCGACATCAGTTTGGCGAAATTATCCTGGCCGATCACGCTGCGCAGCATGTTCAACACCGCGGCGCCTTTTCCAGCGGTGAGCGCCCAGTACTCGGGCGAATAGTCGTCCAGGCGTCCAGCTTGAATGAGCGGCGGATTATCGACGGTCATGGCCTCCACGTACGTGTCGTGGAGGTCCTGCTCAAATGCCGACGAGCCGTTGGCGTGTTCATCCCACAGCAACTCGGCGAAGCGGGCGTTTCCGTTCTCCAGCCACAAATGATCGCGATTGATCGGCGATACCAGCACTTCCCACCATTGCCTTGCGAGTTGATTCGCCAACAGTCGCGCGCTCACCTGATTCCCGATTCCTTTTGGCGAAAGAAAAACGATTCCAGGCGCCGAGTAGCCGTTCGGCGTGCCGTCCTCAGTTTCAACCAGGGTCAGATTCGCTTGCGGCGCCAAACCATACAGGCTGCTGAGAAAGGTCATGACCTTTCCGGTCTGCTCGCCATAAGCGTTGGCCATGCTCTGCTTCTGGCGGAAATACATCGACGTGGTGACGCCTTCGGAATTTATCTTTATCGGATCGCCTTGCACGACCGCGATGCTTCCCGGAAATGAAGGCTTCGTAAATTGAAAGCTGAAAGCTGTCTTGCCCGCTGCCGCCGGTTGCGAGCTTCCGATGCCGCTCGCGATCACCCGATATCCGCTCGGCACCGTTACATGCAGGTCGGAAGTAAAGCGGTCGACGCTATAGCCGCTCACCGGAAACCAGCGCGCCGGATACATCAGATAGGCGAAATCGTTTTGAATGGAAGCGAACTTGATGCCGTAAATGGGCGATTCTTCCTGGCCCGTCAAACGGCCGTCGTAAGTGAACGTCAACGTGGTGGCTTTGCCCTTGATGAGAGGGGCGGGGAAGCTGAGATGAACGCTCATATCCTGGCTCGAGCGCGAAGCGGGAATCTGGTGGCCGCCCTCGTCGATCACGCGTGAAACATTCAAAGCGTTGTTTAGCTCAAAAGAGGCTGAAGAGATGTCGCTATCGAGCGGGATAAAGCGGACTTTTACGCTGGCAGTGAGTGCTTGCGTCCGCGGGTTGACCTCGGCGTCAATCGAGTAGTTATCCACGTCAATACGGCCGTCGATACGGCCGTCCGTACGACCGTCGGTGCGGCCGGACTTGTCCTGGGCTGTAAGCAACGGCGCGAGCGTGAGCGCTGCCAGCAGAATCTTACGAAACATGAACCATTTCCTCTTCTTTAGAATGCTTCTGAGCCAAATATTTCTCGACGATCGACGCCGCTACTTCCAGCGGATCCTCGGGGCCGGAGAGTTTTCGGGTTACTTCGGCCAGATCGCGCCGCATAGCTTCTCGAGCCGTCTCGTCTTCCAGCAGCACCAGAACTTCACGAGCCAGGCTTTCGGCCGTCATCTTATCCTGTATGAGTTCCGGCACAACCAGGCGATTCGCCACCAGGTTGACCATCGAATAGAAAGGTACGCGAACGAGCGCCTTTCCCATCCACCAACTTAGGTTATTCACACGATAGAAGGTGACCATGGGGGTTTCTAAGAGGCAAGCCTCAACCGTGACGGTTCCACTGGCGGCCAGCGCTACGTCTGCGCAGACGAGCACGTCCCAGGTTTTTCCCTCAAGGACTTGGATGGACGCCGCTGAAATACGTTCCCTGAAATTTGAAGCTGATCCCGATCCAACAGGCAGCGTTCCGGGCGGGATCGCCAGGATGAAGGCGGGCTCGACCTTAGCCAAGTTCCGCAGGCGCGTCACCGTATCTAGAAGGATCGGCAAATGGCGCGCCACTTCGCCAGCGCGGCTGCCAGGCAGAAGGGCGACCAGCGGCGTGCCATCGAGGATGCCAAAACGGCGGCGGAGCTGGGCGCGGGTGTCCGATGGCTTCACCAGGCGTGTGAGAGGATGGCCAATATACGTGGTAGCGATACCGTGGCGCGTGAAAAATTCAGGTTCGAACGGGAAGATGCACAGCAATCGGTCAATTGTTCGGCGCATTAAGGGCAGGCGGCCTTTGCGCCATGCCCAAGCCTGGGGCGCCACCAGGTAAATCACTGGAATGCCGAGTTTCTTGAGGCGCCGCGCGACACGCAAGTGGAAATCCGGGCTGTCGGTAAGGATGGCGGCTTCGGGACGCTCGCGCCGGGCGGCGCTCAACAGTTTCCGGTACTCGCGGTAAATGCGGGGGATGTGCGTAATCACTTCTACCAAGCCGACGACGCCCAAGCTGCGCGCATCGACGATTGGGCGAACCCCTGCCCGTTGCATGCGCGGCCCGGCACAACCGAAAAACTGTAAATCGGGCCGGCGGCGTCCGAGCGCCTCCACCAGAGCCGCCGCATACAGATCACCGGAGGCTTCACCAGCCGAAATAAGAACTTTCGGGGCCACTGAATTTAGTCTAGCGCTAGGGATCGTCGAGGCGGCGGCTCGCGCGCAAGGGCAGTAACTGGTTTTGATTCACGTCGAATTTCGCGCCGCAGGTTCGCGCCGGGCCTCGTGTTAGAATGGAGACGATTTCATCCCATCCGATGTCCGCGCAACCCGATCTTTCTAAGCTGAGCGTTGGCCAGTTCGCAGAGCGATTCCGCGGCGATTTGATCGCCCTCAGCAACACATTTTCATACTTCTGCGCCTCGGTGCCGCTGAGCGAAGAGGACGTAAAGGAGTACCTGGAGGAGCCCATCGCCGCACTACCTCCGGCGATTTCGGCGCTACTGCCGAAAGTGTCTATCATGCTGGTCCCATACCTGGAGCGCGTGGATGGAAAAGATAAGGGAACGGCGCGGCGCGATGAATTCGTCGTCAGTGAAAAGCCGCCCGAGAGCCGGGCTTCGTGGGCTACGCAGGTGCGCTTCGACAAGGAAGAGGTATTGGTCTTCGCTTTCAAAGATCAGGATGTTTCGGAGTATCACTACCGTCTTTATCACGTGCTTGCGACACTTGCGGCCGATCACGGCAGCCCGGACGCGCTGGCCCAGTACAGCGCGCTATTGCGCGAAGAATTGAACGCACGCGTAAACGGCGAGGTAGACGAAGAGAGCTGGCGCATGAAACAGGCACTGTTGCGGCGCAACACGAATATGCGCAAGGATACCAAGGCCTTTCGCGATTATGTACGGCAATCCCTGATCGACACGCTGACTTTATATCTGCATGGAACTTGCTGCGACATCGATGTCGAGACGGGTCCGCGTCAATTGCCCAGCCGTTATTTGCGTAAGCGGCTGAACTTACTTTATAGTCTTTATCCGCCGCCCGAAGGCTATGCAGTTTTCCCCGAGCATCAGGAACGTCCGCAGTAGCGGTTTACGAATCATTACAGCGCCAGGGGAAACGGAGGCTGTGGTCCATGCGTTCTAAACTGCATGGTGTCGGAGTGGGTTGTAGATCCCGATGCGGCTTTGATGGTGAGGGTTTGTGCAGGCGACGAACCCAGTTTTGAAACGCTGCTGGACCGGCATCGCCGTCAGGTGGTTAACCACTTATATCGCGTGGTGCGCAATCGCGCGATCGCGGAGGAGTTGACGCAGGATGTGTTTCTGCGAGTCTTTCGCTTTCGCAACCGATATCAGCCGGAGGCTAAGTTCAGCACCTGGCTATTTCGCATCACTACCAATGTTGCGCTGAACTGGCGCAGAGATACGCGCCGCGAAACCACGCATCTCCGCTTGGATGCGGCCCTTCAATATAACAGGCGGATCCAGCTGCCGGATCGGACTCCGCGGCCCGATCAGCAGTTGCTTGCTGAGTATTACGCCAACGAAATCCGCGCTGCGGTCCAGAGCCTGCCTACGAAACAACTTGCGGCCGTGTTGATGCACAAATACGAAGGCTTGGATTACGCGGCGATCGCCGAGGAGTTGAACTGCTCCATTCCCGCGCTGAAATCTCTGCTGTTCCGCGCCTATGAAACGCTGCGGCGGCGACTGGCACATTTCGCTCCTCCCTCGATGGTTTGACGCCCTGGTTTGCCCTAGCGGTTGACCCGATCTGAAATGAGCATCGGAAACCGGCCACAATAGTGTCCATGAAAACAATTGTGTTGGGCGGATTGTTGCTTTCCGCCGCGTCGGCGCAGGCGGCGAACAATTTTGTGCTGGTGGCCCATGGAGGCGCGGGAGACTACACGAAGATGACGCCCCAGACCATCGAGGCCCGGCGCGATGCCATGGCCAAAGCCCTCCGCGCGGGCTACGCAATTCTCGCCCGCGGCGGCGCTGCCTTGGACGCGGTGGAGGCGACAATTCGCGTGGAGGAAGATTCAGGCCTCTTCGACGCGGGGCGCGGCGCCTATTACACGAAGGAAGGGATACCGGAAATGGACGCGGCCATTATGGATGGGCGCACCTTGCAAGCTGGTTCAGTCGCCGCATTGAAGCACATCGCGAATCCGATCCATTTAGCGCGCTTGGTGATGGAGAAGACTCCGCACGTAATGCTGGTGGGCGAGGGCGCCGAAGAGTTCGCAAAAGCGCAAGGCATTGAGCTGGTTTCGCCCTATTATTTCTATAGCGAGCGCGAATGGAAGAGGTTCGAGGAGGCCAAGAAACAAAAGACGGGAGGCAGCGGGCACGGTACGGTTGGGGTGGTAGCTCTGGATATGGGGGGAAATCTCGCGGCTGGCACTTCCACCGGCGGCACGGTTCTAAAGATGCCTGGGCGGGTAGGCGATTCGCCCATCATCGGCGCGGGCACGTATGCCAACAACGATAGTTGCGCGATCTCGGCCACCGGGACCGGCGAGTATTTCATGCGCAATGTCGTGGCGTCGGATATTTGCGCGCGGGTCCGCTATCTGCATATTTCCGTCGATCGGGCGGCCCACGAAGTAGTGATGAAAGAGCTGGTCGCGCAACACGGCGATGGCGGCGTAATCGCGCTGGACCGTCAAGGTAATGTCGCGACGCCCTTCAACACCACAGGCATGCTGACTGGCGTAGTGGGCAACGATGCCAAAATTAAGCTATCCGGCTGGAGCAAAGGCGCAGAACCCGTCATCCTTCCGGCACAATGAGCGGCCGCTAGAATGAATTGGGCTTGGTACGCAGTTCTTTCCGCGTTCTTCGGAGCGATGGTGGCGATCTTTGGCAAGATCGGCGTGCGCGACGTCGATAGCAATCTCGCGGTGGCCTTCCGCACGGTGATCATTGTGTTCTTTGCCTGGGGCATCGTGCTCATGCAAGGGAATGCCTCGGAGTTGCTCCGCATTTCGCGCCATTCTTTCGTATTTCTCTTTTTATCCA
>Ga0213875_10001722_pt1 | contig 13726 bp, 16 predicted proteins | sample BarmaccomBMRX_R8_FD_160105 | JGI IMG/M metagenome (GOLD analysis project Ga0213875, IMG submission 160105) | Root-associated microbial communities from Barbacenia macrantha in rupestrian grasslands, the National Park of Serra do Cipo, Brazil - RX_R8 | ecosystem: Host-associated > Plants > Roots... | reverse complement strand
GCCGCCGTACCCGTACTCGGCGCCGCCGCCATCGCCATACCCGCCGCCGTACCCGTACCCGTACCCGTACCCGCCATAGCCGTAGCCGCCATAGCCGTAGCCGCCATAGCCGTAGCCGTAGCCGTACCCGCCGCCGCCATCGCCATACCCGCCGTTGCCATACGGCCCGCCACCGCCTCCGGCGCCGCGGGCCGCCGAGCCGTCGCTCGAATAGGTCACCGAGAACGACGACCCATCCGATGAGAGCGCCGACGGCTGGGCCGCGCCCGAGCCGTCGCTCGAGCCGATGTCGACCCCCTCATAGCCCGAGCTGTCAGCGCCCGGGGTCAGGGTGACGGCCGCGGTCGACCAGGCGCCGTCCGAGATCGTGCCGGTATGACCGCCCGAGTCGGTGGCGCTCGCCGAGGTGAAGGTCACCGTGCCGAAGTCGGTCAGGGGCAGCGGCGTGCAACTGCTCGCCGACGCGCCGCACGACGAGGGCGCCTCGGCGATCCACTCGGCGCTCGAGGTGTCGGGGTCGTCCATGGTCAGGCCCTTGGACGCGCCCAGGCCGGTCGTCGCATCCGTCATGGAGATCGCCACCGCGGTGCCGTTCACCGTCACTCGCGTCGAGATGTGGTCGCCGGGGTTGACCGCGAGGTTCAAGCGCGCCGGGGCGGAGGGCACGAGCTCGTACCACGCGTAATAGCTGGCGTTCCCGTCCTCGTCGCAGTTGCCCTCGGTGCCCGCCTGCTCGAGTGCCTCGGTGTTGCCGGCCCCGCCGAGCCCGACCCAGAACGCCGAGTAGGCCCGGCTCGAGCTGCAGTGGGCGGTCGGCACGACCCAGCTGCCCGAAACGGTCCGATAGCTCGAGTCGCCGCCTGCGCCGCCGACGACGTACCCCGACCAGTTCTCGCTCGAGGACTGCGAGACGTCGGTGGCCGCGGCGGCGGTGGATGCGGACCCGAGCGCGCACGCGGCGGTGGCTGCCAGGACGGCGAGCAGACGCGTCGGCTTCATGTCACGGACGATGACTCGCCCGGTGAAGAGCCGACGCTGAGTTACGTAAGAGAGGGCGAAGCCTCAGCCGGCGGACCGTTCGCCGCCCGAGCACAGCGCGGCGCGCACCGCGTCGGGCAGCGGGACGGCGGCCCCCTGCCGCACGCCGTCGACCAGGCAGGTGGTGATGCTCGCCTGCACCGCGACCTGCCCGTCGACGTCACTCAAGGTCACCGCGTAGCGCACCGACGAGCGCCCCACCGCCTCGACGGCAAAGTCGATCACGACCTCGTCGTCGAACGCGAACGCGCGCTTGAGCTGGAACGTCGCGGCGACCCGGGGCGTGAAGCCGAAGGTGCGGTCGGCGATCCCGAGCGCCGTGTGCAGCGCCGCCTCGGCGGCCTCGGCGAAGCGGATGACCGTGCTCCAGTGGTAGATGCCGGCGGCGTCGGTGTCCATCCACTCGATCCGCCGCCGGATGCGGATGCGAGCGGGATCCTCGAGCGCGTCCGATGACATCACGCTGACGCAGGATATTCGGATGTCACGTCTCCCGCTCGTCTCCCGGTAAGCTGCCCGCGGTGAACGACGTCGATCAGCTGCGTCGCCGCTCGGTCGGCGCCCCGGCGGCACGCTCGGTGCTGCTGACGACGCTCGGCGAGTACGTCCTGCCGGCGCCCGAGGGCGTCTGGCAGGAGACGCTGATCGCGGCGCTCGGCGCGCTCGGGCACAAGCCGCAGGCCGCTCGTCAGGCGCTCGCGCGCAGCGTCAGCGCCGATTGGCTGCAGACCACGCGCCACGGCCGGCGGTCGCGTATCCACCTGACGCCGAGCGCGGAGGCGATGCTGCGCACGGGCGCGGCGCGCATCTACCGCTTCGGCGAGCCGTGGGCGTGGGACGGCGAGTGGCTGCTGGTCATCCTGCGCGTCCCCGAGCAGCGCCGCGAGGTGCGCCACCAGCTGCGCACCCGGCTGGCCTGGGCGGGTTTCGGCTCGCTCGGGGGCGGCCTGTGGATCTCGCCGCACGTCGAGCGCGAGAGCGAGCTGCGCGACGGCGTGCCCAGCGATTCGGTCGCCGAGCTGCAGTCGTTCCGCGCGCGGCTGGGCACGATCGGCGACCCGGAGAAGCTCGTCGCCGACGCCTGGGAGCTGAGCGCCGTCGCCGCTGGCTACCGCGCGTTCGTGAACCGATTCGCCGACCTGCGACCGCGGACGCCGAAGGGGATCTTCCGCGCCCAGACGCTGCTCGTGCACGAATGGCGGAGGTTCCCGTTTCTCGACCCCGACCTGCCCGAGACGATGCTGCCCGATGCCTGGCCGCGCTCGCGCGCGCACGCGGTGTTCACCGACCGCCACGCGCTCTGGCACGCCCCCGCCCAGGAGTACTTCGCCGCTCTCGAGGGCCGTCAGTCGGCCGAGCTCGCGCCCAGGCCGGCGCCGCCCAGGCCGGCGCCGCGCGGGTCGGCGCCGCGCGGGTCGGGGGACGCCGGGTCTTCGAAGTCCTCGCGGATCGCCTCGAAGTAGGAGCCGCAGGCCTCACAGCGTCACTGCGCGGTGATGATCTGGCCGCCCCACTGCCCGACGCGCTCGACGCCGCCGGCCCCGCAGAACGGGCAGTGAGGCGCCGCGCTCACGGCGTCCACCGGCGCCGCGCTCACGGCGTCCACCGGCGCCGCGCTCACGGCGTCCACCGGCGCGCCCCGCGATCCCAGCGGTCCCAAGCGGTCGGCTCGCGCAGCTCGATCGCCTGTCCCTCGGCGTCCAACAGCGCGACCAGCCAGTCGCGGACCATCGCCCGCTGCTGGGCCGGCCCGAAGCGCAGCATTCCGGCCTCGAGCGCCACGATGTAGTGTTGCGTGCATGCGGTCAAGTGCCGTCGAGGCCAAGCCTCGCGAGGAGACGGGCCGGGGGATCGTCATGCTGACGCTGAACCGCTCCGACAAGCGCGGCGCGGTCGACGCCGAGCTCCACGAGGCGTTGACCCGCGCGCTCGACCGGAGGTGCTGACCGGTGGCGGCGGCCGGATGATCCCGCGCTCGCCGGCGGGCACTTCTACACGCCGACCGTCGTGCTCGAGCCGCCGCACGACTCGCCGATGGCCCAGGAGGAGGTGTTCGGGCCGGCGCTGCCGATCTGGCGCGTCGGCGACTTCGACGAGGCGCTGCGTCTGGCCAACGACTCGCCCTTCGGTCTGGGCTCGTCGGTGTGGACCTCCGACCTGGACCGCGCCGAGCGCGCCGCCGCCGAGCTGCACTGCGGCTACACGTGGATCAACTCGCCGACCAAGGTCTACGACGAGCTCCCGTTCGGCGGCGTGAAGTGCAGCGGGCTGGGCAGCGGGCTGGGCAGGGAGCACGGTTCCGAGGCGTTCGATCACTACACCGACCTGAAGTCGGTTGTCGTGCGCCCGCCGAGCTGAGAGGCTGGACGCGATGGCCACGGTCACACCGGACGAGCACCTGAACGCGGGCACGCTCGTCGACCGCCAGCTCGAGGCGGGGCGGGCGGAGAAGGTCGCCTACGTCGCCGCCGACGCGAGGCTGACCTACGCCGCGCTCGCCGACCAGGTCAACCGCGCCGGGCACCTGCTGCGCGACCTCGGCGTCCGCCGCGAGCAGCGCGTGCTGCTCGTGCTCGACGACACCACGGCGTTCCCGGTCCTGTTCCTCGGCGCGATGAAGATGGGCGCGGTGCCGGTGCCGGTCTCGGCGATGGACCAGGTGCAGAACTTCCAGCACTTCGTCGCCGACACGTACACCGAGCTCGTGGTCTGCGACCTGCCGCTGCTCGAGCGCCTCCAGGTCGCGCTCGCGGGAGCCGGCGTGCGCTATCTCGTCCGCGGCGGCGACGGCGCCGGGGTCACCGAGCTCGACGGCGGCCTCGCGGCCCAACCGGCCGAGCTCGATCCGGTGATCACCCACCGCGACGACATGGCGTTCTGGCTGTACAGCTCGGGGTCGACGGGCAAGCCCAAGGGCGTCGTGCACCTCCATCACGACATCCCGTACACGTGCGAGCACTACGCCGGGCAGGTGCTCGGGCTGCGCGACGACGACGTCACCTTCTCCACGACGAAGCTGTTTCACGCCTACGGCCTGGGCAACGGGCTGTCGTTCCCGCTGTGGTTCGGCGCCACCGCGGTCCTGATGACGGGGCCGACCAAGCCGCCGGCGATCCTCGAGACGCTGCGCAGGCACCGCCCGAGCGTGTTCTTCTCGGTGCCGGCCCTGTTCGGGGCACTCGCCCGCGACCCCGACGCCGACGGCGCCCTGGACTCGGTGCGCGTGTGCGCGTCGGCCGCCGAGCCGCTGCCCGCGGCGACCGTGCAACGGTGGCGCGAGCGGTTCGGCATCGAGATCGTCGACGGGATCGGCTCGACCGAGATGCTGCACATCTACTGCTCCAACCGCCCGGGCGCGCTCGAGCCGGGAACGAGCGGCCGGCCGGTGCCCGGCTACGAGCTGCGCCTCGTCGACGAGGCGGGCGCCGTGCTCGACGGGCCCGCGGTCGGCGGGCTCGAGGTCCGCGGCGACTCGTGCGCCGCCCTCTATTGGCACCAGCACGAGAAGAGCAAGCGCTCGATGCGCGGCGACTGGTTTGTCACCGGCGACCGCTACGAGCGTCGCGCCGACGGCGTCTACGCCTACGTCGGCCGCCTCGACGACATGCTGAAGGTCGGCGGCCTCTGGGTCTCGCCCGTCGACATGGAGCAGGTGCTGATCGAGCATCCGCGGGTTCGGGGGGTCGGCGTCGTCGGCGTGCGCCTCGATGACGCGAGCCGGATCGCCGCCTTCGTCGAGTGCGACGGCATTCCGGGCGACGAGATGCTCGCCGCCGAGCTGCGCGAGTGGTGCAAGCAGCGCATGCGCCGCTACGAGTACCCCCACGTCGTCCGCTTCGTCGAGGAGCTCCCGCGTACCCTGACCGGCAAGGTGCAGCGCTTCGCCCTGCGCGACGCGCTGCTCGACGCGGTCGTGTCGCGGCCCGGCTGACGCCGACGAGCCAAGGAGCCTCCCAGTGTCCTATGACGTTGCCGGCAGCAGCCCCGGAACGATCGCCGCCGCCGGCGCACTGCGCCGCCTGGTCGCGCAGCGCAGCGTGGCGCTGGGCGGCTGGTGCATGGTGCCGAGCGCTTTCTCGGCCGAGATCGTCAGCGCCTCGGGCTGCGACTGGATGTGCATCGACACCCAGCACGGGCTGATCGACGACGCCGCGATGCGGGTGATGATCCAGGCCGCGGCGATCCGGGCGACCCCGGTGTTCGTGCGCGTGGCGTGGAACGACCCGGCGGCGATCATGCGCGCGCTCGACGCCGGCGCCGAGGGCGTGATCGTCCCGCTGGTCAACAGCGCCGAGGAGGCGCGCGCCGCGGCCGCCGCGTGTCGCTATCCGCCGCTCGGCTCCCGCAGCTGGGGTCCCGTCCGCTCGGGGATGGCCCAGCCCGGGTTCACCGCCGCGCTCGGCAACGAGCAGACGGTGCTGCTTGTCATGGTCGAGACCGAGCAGGCGTACGGGAATCTCGAGGAGATCCTGTCGGTCCCCGGGATCGACGGCGTCCTCGTCGGCCCCAACGATCTCGCCCTCTCGCACGCGGGCACCAACGAGGGCGCGGGGACCTCGCCCTACGACGTCGAGATGATCGAGGCGATCGCCGCCGGCTGCCGGCGCCACGACCTCGCCGCCGGCATCTCGATCGGCTCGAGCGCCGACGCGCGGCGCTGGATCGACGCCGGCTACACGCTCGTCGGGCTGGCCAACGACGCCACCGTGCTCGCCCGGGGACTCGCCGACCTGCTCGCCGACGCGCGGCGGCCCGCGGGCGCGTGACGGCCCACGGACGCCTGACGGCCCGCGGGCGCGTCGGACGCGTGGCGGCGGTCGTGGCGTCCCGCTCGCCGCGATGAGGCGCCTCGTCCTCATCAGCCCCGCCGCGGCGACCTGCCGGGGGCACTTCGACGAGCTCGCCGGGGTCGAGGTGGTCGAGCGCTACGACCTCGCCGAAACGCCGGACACCTCGCGGCTCGCCGCCGGACTCGCGGGCGCCTGGGCGGTCGTCGCCGGGGGCGAGCCGTATGACCGGACGACGTTGGCGGCCGCCGACGACCTGCGCGCGATCGTGCGCTGGGGCACCGGCTCGGACGCGATCGACGTCGGCGCGGCGACCGCCCGGGAGGTCGCCGTCGTCACCATGCCGGGCGCCAACTCCGAGGCGGTCGCCGACCTGGCGCTGACGCTGATGCTCGGCTGCCTGCGGCGCCTGCCCGAGCTCGAGGCGGCGGCGCGCGGCCGCGACTGGCGCCCGCCGTCGCCGGCCGGGGACCTCGCCGAGGCGACGGTCGGGATCGTCGGCCTCGGAGCCATCGGGCGCGCGGTCGCCCGCCGGCTGCGGGGCTTCGGCTGCCGGGTGCTGGCCGTCGAGCCCGCACCCGACATCGACTTCTGCCGGCATTACGAGGTCGAGCCGGCGAGCCTGGCCGACATGCTGTCGCAGGTCGACGCGGTGACCCTCCACACTCCGCTGTCGCCGTCCACCCACCACATCATCGGAGCACCCGAGCTCGCGCGGCTGCCGCGCCACGCGGTCGTGATCAACACCGCGCGCGGTCAGCTCATCGATCAGCCGGCGCTTGTGCGGGCGCTCGCGGAGGGCGCGATCGCGGGCGCCGGGCTCGACGTATTCGAGCGCGAGCCGCTGCCCGAGAACGACCCGCTGCGCACCCTGCCCAACGTGATCGTGACCGGCCATGCCGCCTCGTTCACGCGGCTGGGCATGGGCCGCACCGGCGAAGCGGTGCTCGCCGCGCTGCGATCGATGCTCCACGGCCGCCTGCCGGACGGGTGCCTGAACCCCGAGACCTGGGGCTAGCCTGCTATCGGCCGTCGCGGTCGTCTCGGGCGGCGCCGTCGTCTCGGGCGGCGCCATCGCCCCGGGCGCCGCCATCGCCCCGGGCGGCGCCATCGCCCCGGGCGCCGCCATCGGCTCCGTCGGCGCGATCGGCTTGGTGGGGGCGATCGGCTCGGTGGGGGCGGCTCGGACGGTCGCCGAACCCCTTGAGCGGGCGGAACTGGACGCTGATGCGCGCGCCCAGGCAGCGCGCCGTCTTCGGGATCGCGTGCAGCCACGTCCGCTGGCAGCTGCCGCCCATGACGAGCAGGTCGCCATGCCCGATCTGGAGCCGCAACCCGGCTCCGCCGGCGCGGGGGCGCAGGGCGAACGGCCGCCGCGCGCCGAGCGAGAGGATCGCGACCATCGTGTCCTCGGGGCTGTCGCGGGCGACCCGGTCGCCGTGCCAGGCGACGCTGTCGCGACCGTCGCGGTACAGGCACAGCCCCGCCGAGGCAAAGGGCTCGCCGAGCTCTGAGCGATAGTGGACGCTGAGCTGCGATCGGGCCGTCTCGAGCATGGCGTGCGGCAGCGTCTCGCCCGCCGCGTAGCCGGCGAGCAGCCGCGGAACCCGCACCACGCTGTCGTACATGTGCACGCGCTCGTCGCGCCACGGCACGCTCTCGATCAGCGCGTCGAACAGTTGGTCGGCGGCGGTGACGAAGCCGGGGCAGAGGTCGACCCAGGCCCCGTCGCCGAGCGGCCGGCGCTCCACGGCGCCCGTCAGCGCGCGCACGCCAAGCGGGCCGTCGGAGTGCAACAGGGAGGGTTGGACGACGACGGGGTCCATCGCCATTCGAGTCTATCGAACACACGTTCGTGACAGGGCGACGTCCCGCGCATCCGATCCTCAGGTGCCACCCGCTCGGGTTGGCTGGATGCCCCGCCGCGCGAGGACCCGGCAGCGCGGACCGACACGACAGCGACCGTCGACCGATGGATCGCGTAGCGATCGCCCCAGACCACCCGGCCCCGCCGGCGCGTCAGGTAGACGATCGCGGTCCCGGCGGCGTCCGTCGCCACACGCAGCGTCGCCACACACAGCGAGGCCACGATCGCGCGGCGGGCGACGGGGACCGCGATGCGGGATCCAGACGAGCTCATCGACGCTGCCCGGAGCGGCAGCGCGCTTTGAGCAATGCCAGGAGTCCCGCGAACGCCGATCAACGGCTGGACAGAGCCCTCGCCGCGCCCTGGCGGGCCGTCAGCACGCCCGCCGCGACCTTGCCGGCGATGGTGTCGATCGAGCCACCCTCGCGGGAGCGGACGGCCGCCTGCTCCGGAGCGACCCCGAGATCGGCCAGGGCACGCGCCGCCGCCGGTTCGAAGCAGCGTGCACGGAGCCACCGCGCCATTGTGGCGTCGTCGAACCCGGCCCGGGTCCACGCGCGCGCGGCGCGCTCGGCATCGTCCCACCGAGCGGTCTGCTCCGAATGCCCGACGATCGTCTCGGCGCGGGTGATCGGCGTCGGGCGGTGGATCCTCATCGGGCGGCGGGGAAGCCGACACGACCGATGTCGGCGCGCATGTCCTCTCCGCCGACGGCGTCGATCGCCTTTGCGGTGGCCATGTGAAAGAGGATCAGGAGCTGCACGATCCCGAGCGACGAGGAGCGGTGGCGCTCGGAACCGATCGTGAACTCGCCGAGGCGCTGGGTGCGCAGGTGACTGGCGAAGTGCATCTTCTCCCAGATGGCCTCCTCGATCTGTGTCGCCTGGTCGGGTTCGATGCGACCGGCGATGCGCAGGCAGGTCTCGTTCGGCGAGCCCGGCACGAGCAACATCCCCTCATCGTCGATGAACGGCGACAGGTCGGGATGGGGCAGGCCGTCGCGGAGGGTCAGCTCCGCATCCAGCTGTCCGGGATCGATCTCGTCGACGCCGCGCGGCGGCACGAAGGAGACGACGAGGTCGGCGTGGCGCCGCTGCGGCCGGATGAAGGCCTCGGAGTCGACCTCGCGACGCTCGAGCTCGGACAGGACCTCGTCGGTCGTGTAGCCGCGATTCGCCGTGTCGCGCTTGACCTTCCACGTGCGGCGCACATGCTCGGGAGGTGCGAGGTAGACGCGCACGTCGTAGGCCTCGCGCATCTCCTCGGTGTGGTACCCGAGGAGTCCCTCGACCACCGTGAAGCGGGCGGGTCGCACGTACTCGGGAGGGCCGAAGGTGCCGTCGGCGTGGTCGTAGACGGGCTTGAGAATCGGCTCGCCGGCACGCAGCCGGAGCAGGTCGTTGCCGAGAACGTCCAGATAGTTACAGTCCGGGTGCAGCGGCGTGATCTGGAGCTCGGCGCGCTGCCGGCGGTCGTACCGGTGGTAGTCGTCGGCGCTGACGTGGGTCACGTTGTCCGTGCTCAGCAGCGAGACGAGCCCCGTGCTGATCGTCGTCTTCCCGGCCGCCGAGTCACCGACGATGCCCAAGATGATGGGGCGAGCCATGGACCTCCTCTGCCGGCCTCAGGCTGGCGCCAGACGGGTCGGGCCGGCGGTGTCCTCGAACACGCTCGAGGCGTAGATGTCGCTCGCCTCGATCAGCATCAGCTCTCGCCGCCCGAGCTCGGCGTCGGTGTCCAGCAGCCGTGAAGCCTGTCGCATGCGGGCTCGGTCGATGGCGTTGCGGATGCTGCGTCCCTGGGCGAAGCGCGGTCGGCCCATGCGGCGCTCGATGTACTGCCCCAGCGCCGCCTCGGCCTCCTCGCCGAGCACATAGCTCTGCTCGACGAGCATCAGCCGCGCGATCTGCATCAGCTCGGCCTGGGTGTAGTCGGGGAAGTCGATGTGGTGGGCCACGCGCGACCCCATGCCCGGGTTCGCACGGAAGAAGGCATCCATCCGGTCTCGGTAGCCGGCGAACACGACGACCAGCCGCTCGCGCTCGCCTTCCATGTACTGGAGCAGAACCTCGATCGCCTCCTGCCCGTAGTCGCGCTCGTTCTCGGGCCGGTGCAGGTAGTAGGCCTCGTCGATGAACAAGACCCCGCCGAGCGCGGCCTGGAGCACATCCTTGGTCTTCGGCGCCGTGTGACCGACGTACTGGCCCACGAGGTCATCGCGCGTGACGGTGACGAGCCGGTCGTGTTCGACGTAGCCGAGCCGGTGCAGGATGTCGGCCATTCGCAGCGCCACCGTTGTCTTGCCGGTGCCGGGGCTGCCCGTGAAGCTCATGTGCAACGAGGGCCGTCGCGAGTTCAGCCCCACCTGCTCACGCAGCCGCTCGATCACTAGCAGCGCGGCGATCTCGCGGATGCGGCGCTTGACCGGCGCCAGGGCCACGAGGTCGCGGTCCAGCTGCTCGAGCACCGGCTCAATCCTCGTCTCCCGCAGCACCGTCCGCAGGTCGCCCTCGGCGTCGCGACCGTCGAGGTCGTCCTCGGCGGCCGCAGGACGCGGCTCGGGGTCGCGCGCGTCCGCCGAGGAGCGGCCGCCCGGGTCCGTCGCCCTCAGGATGAACCGCCGCTCGGCCATCGGCGATCGTCGCGTCCGTAGCGCCGCCCCACCGGATCGTCGGCGGCATGGGGATGCAGCGTGTAGCGCATCGTCCGGTCACGCTCGTCGCGGCGGTCGAGCCGGAACCCGGGCTCGTCTGCCGGGCGGTTGACGATGAAGCTCAGCGCCGTCGTCTGCTTGGTGTGCCGCGCGTCGTACGCGGTCACCTTGATGTAGTGATCGGAGAACCGCTCGCGACAGGCGCGGACCTCGCGCATCGGCACCGCGGCCTCCCCCGGCTCGAGGTCGAACTGAGGCAGGTTGAACATCTCCCAATAGGCGTTGCGCGGATGGGGGTCATCGGTGTACTCGATGCCGACCGCCCAGCCCTGCCCGAGCGCATAGCGGATCTGTGCCTCGATCTGCTCGTCGGTGAGATCGGGGAGGAACGAGAACGTGCCCTGGGTGACCCTCATGATGTCCCTTTGCCGCGGTGCTCAGCGCACCGTCGTCGGCGTCGGCGTGGCCACGTAGTCGGGCGTGTCCGTGGACTCGAACTCGAACGTCACGTCTCGCCACACCTGCAGCGCGGCATCCAGCTCCGGACAGCCCCGGGCGGCCCGCTCGAGGATGTCGGGGCCCTCGTGGAAGTAGTCCCGCCCCTCGTTGCGCGCCTGGATGATCGCCTCCACGGCCACCCGATTGGCAGTCGCTCCGGCGCCGATGCCCATCGGGTGGCCGATAGTCCCTCCTCCGAACTGCAGGATCGAGTCCTCGCCCAGGTAGCGAAGCAGCTGGTGCATCTGGCCGGCGTGAATCCCGCCGGAGGCGACCGGCATCACCCCCGGCATCGATGCCCAGTGCTGGTCGAAGTAGATCCCGTGCTCCGGGTTCTGGGGGATGACGTCCTCGCGGCAGACGTCGTAGTAACCCCTGATCATGTTCGGGTCGCCCTCGAGCTTGCCGACGACGGTGCCCGCGTGGATGTGGTCGACGCCGAGGAGGCGACACCACTTGGCGATCACGCGGAAGCTCACCCCGTGGTACTTCTGACGGGTGAACGTCGCGTGCCCGGCCCGGTGCAGGTGAAGGATCAGCCCGTTGCGGCGTGCCCACCTCGACATCGAGGTCATGGCGGTGTAGCCCACTGTCAGGTCCATCATGATGATGACGCTGCCGAGCTCCTTGGCGAACTCCGCGCGCTCGTACATCTCCTCCATCGTGGCCGCGGTGACGTTCATGTAGTGCCCCTTCACCTCACCGGTGGCCGCCGAGGCACGGTTGACGCCCTCGATCGCGTACAGGTAGCGGTCACGCCATCGCATGAACGGCTGCGAGTTGATGTTCTCGTCGTCCTTGGTGAAGTCGAGACCTCCGCGCAGCGCCTCGAAGACGACCCGGCCATAGTTCTTGGCTGACAGGCCCAGCTTGGGCTTGACCGTGGCACCGAGCAGCGGGCGGCCGTACTTGTCCAAGTACTCGCGCTCCATCACGATCCCGTGCGGCGGTCCTTGGAAGGTCTTGACGAACTGCGGCGGGATCCGCAGGTCCTCAAGCCGCAGCGCCCGGAGCGCCTTGAAGCCGAACACGTTACCGATGATCGACGAGGTCATGTTGGCGATCGACCCCTCCTCGAACAGGTCGATGCCATACGCGATCTTCGCGATGTACTGGTCGTCGGCGCCAGGGACGGGCTCGACCGAATAGCACTTGGCCTGGTAGTACGCGTGGTCGGTCAACCGGTCGGTCCACACGACCGTCCAGGTGGCGGTCGACGACTCCCCCGCGACCGCGGCGGCCGCCTCGGTGGGATCCACGCCCGGCTGCGGCGTGATCCGGAACGCGGCCAGGATGTCCGAGTCCCGGGGGTCGTAGTCGGGGTTGTAGTACCCCATCTCGGCGTACGGAGTGACCCCCGCCGACCACCGATCCTTCCTACCGTTGCCGTCCGATGCCGGACTCATCCGATCGCGTCTCCTCTGACGTGGCCGGGAACAGGCTAGCCACAATCAAGAGAATGACCACCGGTTTTTGGGTCGGATCGATAGGTTTCTCTCTATGAGATTGAGACGGGGAGGGCGAGTCACTCCCGGCGGCGCGCGCCCGGCGGTCAGGCGCCGTGCGGCGCCGTCGCCGGCGCTCGATCCATCCGGGCGTCGGTCGCCCCGAGGGCGACGGCAGCACGGGCGGTGACCAGCTGGTAGAGCACGAGCAGCTGCGTGATCGCAAGCGACTCGGACCGATGCAGCTGGGTGCCGACGGTGAACTCGCCGAGCCGCTCGGTGCGGAGATGGCTGGCGAAGGACATCCGGCTCCAGACCATCTCCTCGATCGCCGCACTGCGCTCGCGCGGAATCATCCCCGACACCCATAGCGTCGTCTCGGCGTCGCGCTCGTCGAGAGCGAGGTGGTCGCCGTCGCTCTCGGTCAGCGGCGCGAGGTGAGGATGCGCCAGCCCGGGCCGCAGCACGATCCGGACGTCGAGGTGCGCCTGGTCGCCCGAGTCGCCGGAGTCGCCGGCCATGAACGAGATGACCATGTCGGCGTGGCGCCGCTGGGGCCGGACGTGGAAGTCCGCGTCGGCCTCGCGGCGGTCGAGCTCCTCGAGCACTTGGTCGGTGGTGTAGCCGCGGCGCGAGCAGTCTCGTTGCACCTTCCACCGGCGCCGGAGGTCCTCGGGAGGATCGAGGTACACGCGCGCGTCATAGGCCGCGCGCATGGCCGCCGTGTGAAAGCCGAGCAGCCCCTCGACGAGCGTGAAATGCGCCGGCCGAACATACTCGGAGGGACCGAAGCTGCCGTCGTGGTGGCGATAGACGGGCTTGATGATCGGCTCGCCGGCGCGCAGGTGCGCGAGGTGCTGCTCGAGGATGTCGAGGTGGTTGCACTCGGGCGCCAGCGGCGTCACGCCCCGCTCGGCCCGCTGCGCGCGGTCGTAGCGGTGGTAGTGGTCGGCCGAGATGTGGGTGACCTGCGACTCGCCCAGGATGCGGACGAGGCCGCGGGTCAGCGTCGTCTTGCCCGCGGCGGAATCACCGACGATACCGAGCAAGATGGGCCGAGGGACCTCGGACATCTCCGGAGCACAGCATGCCAGAGGGCCGCGATCCATCGAACTTTCCCCGTCGTCTCAAGGCCCGGCCCAATGGCTCGGCCGCCCATCTCCCGCGGCCTGACGCATGAACTCGACGAACTCGGTCACGACCGGGCGGCGCGGTCCCACCGTCGAGACAAGCACGTACCACGGGCGGGCCGGCACTCCGTCGGCCAACTCGATCTCCGCCAGGCGGCCGGCGACCACGTCACCGGCCACCGTCGCCCGGGAGACCAACGAGATGCCCAGGCCACAGCTGACCGCCTGCTTGATCGCGCCGTTGGATCCGACTGTGAGCGTGCGCGGCGCGAGGCCGCGGTCGCTGAGGAACCGCTCGTTCAGGGCTC
>Ga0213875_10001721_pt1 | contig 13733 bp, 14 predicted proteins | sample BarmaccomBMRX_R8_FD_160105 | JGI IMG/M metagenome (GOLD analysis project Ga0213875, IMG submission 160105) | Root-associated microbial communities from Barbacenia macrantha in rupestrian grasslands, the National Park of Serra do Cipo, Brazil - RX_R8 | ecosystem: Host-associated > Plants > Roots... | reverse complement strand
GCATCGAGGCCGAGGGGGAATGGCGCATCAGCCCTAGGTTCAGGCTTAGCGCGAATTACGCCTACCAAAGCGCGACCCAACCAGGCCCCCTGGCGGGCGCACAAGTGCGAGAGGTACGGCGGTCAAAGCATAGTGGCTCGGTTGCGCTCGATGGCAGCAGCGGCCGATGGAGCTACGGCGTGGGGGTTGCCTACACCGGCTCGCGAATCGATACCGATTTCGACGCCTACCCGGCGCGAACGGTGTCGCTTCATCCTTATTGGCTCGCCGACGCACGCCTCGCCTATCGCGTGAGCCGCACCGTCGAGCTGTTCGTCCGTACGGCCAATGCCTTTGACGCTCATTACGAGGACGTGATTGGCTACCGCACCCAAGGGAGGAGCCTTCATGCCGGCATTCGCCTTGCTGGCCGCTAGCCTGCCGCTCAGGGTCGCGTCGCTCAACCTGTGCAGCGACGAATATCTGCTCCTGCTTGCTGATCCGGGGCGCGTGGTGAGCGTGAGCTATCTGTCGCAGGACGCGCAGGAGTCGCCGCTGTGGCGGGCCGCCAGGCGGTATCAGGGCAATCGCGGGTCGATCGAAGATGTCCTGGCGCTTCGGCCCGATCTCGTCCTGACGATGGGCGGGAGCGGCCGGGCGAGCGCCTCGCTGTCGGGCAGGCTGCACATCCGCTCGCTCGATCTTCGCGAACCGGCGAGCCTTGCGGACGTCGTCACGAACCTGCGAACGGTTGCCGCTGCGCTTGGCGCCCCGGGGCGCGCCGATCCGTGGGTCGCGAGGTTAAGGGCGCTGAAGGCCAGCGCGCCTTCACAAGCGGTCGACGCGGCCTGGGTCTCGGGAGGCGGCCAAAGCCTCGGGGCGGACTCGCTGGGCGCGCAATGGCTTCGGCTGGCCGGGTATCGCCAGCGTCCGCTCCAGGGCGCTCGGCTGACTTTGGAGACAATGATCACTAACCCTCCCAAGGCACTGATACGAAGCAACTATCGGTCGGGACAGATGTCCAGCGGGCAGCGCTGGCTGGACAACCCGATCATTCGTCGCGCGCCGAGCCGCCAGGTGGTCACCGACGGGCGCGCATGGACCTGCATGGGACCTCTCACGATCACCGAAATCGAGCGGCTGCGAAGGCGCGACCGGTGAAAGGCGCGGGCGCATTGGTCGGCCTTGCGTTGGCGGCGATTGCCGCGGCGCACCTCTTTCTGCCTCTGGGACCCGTGCTGGCGCTGCACCGCTCGGACCCGGCAACGGCGGAGCTGCTGCTGACCCAGCTCCGGCTGCCAAGCACGCTGCTGGCGCTCGGCTATGGGGCGGTGCTCGGCATGAGCGGCGCCGCCTTGCAGGCGGTGTTCGCCAACCCGCTGGCGTCCCCCGATATCACGGGTGGAAGCAGCGGCGCCGCGCTCGGGGCGGTGCTGGCCGCTTATTGGTTCGAGGTGTCGGGCCCGATCGCGCTGGCAGCATGCGGTGGTGCCGGGGCTTTGGTCGCTCTGGCGCTATTGCTGACGCTGGCCGGACGGAATGCAGCGGGTGCGACGCTGCTGCTCGCGGGGCTCGCGATCTCGCTGGCGGCCGGCGCGGCGACGAGCCTGGTTCTTGCCCTCGCACCCTCCCCCTTCGCCTTTTACGACAGTTTCGAGTGGCTGATGGGGAGCCTCGTCGATCGCAGCTTGCCGCAGGCAGCGACGGCGCTCGTACCTGCAGCTTTCTGTTGCCTGCTCCTGCTGGCGCGGTCGCGGGCGCTCGACTTGATGGCGCTCGGCGAAGACGTGCTTGCCTCGCTGGGATACCGGCCGCGACGCATTGCGATCGAGGTGGTGGCGCTCAGCGCAATCGCCGTCGGAGCCTGCGTGTCGGTGTGCGGCGCGATCGGCTTCGTGGGGCTGATCGCGCCATATGCGGGTCGGTTGGTCACGAGGGGGCATCCTGGGCGGGCGCTGCTGCCCTCGGCTGCGATCGGAGGAGCGCTGCTGTTGCTGGCCGACCTCGCAGTACGTTTCGGACCGGCTGGACGCACCATCCCGGTCGGCGTGCTGACGACCGTCGCGGGCACGCCCTTGTTCGTGTGGATCGTGGTTCGGATGCGCGCGCGGGTGGCGGCATGACGCCAGTTCTCGATGTGCGGGGCGCAAGCATTCCCGCTCGCTTGCGGTCGACCGCGCTGCGCCTGGACGCTGGGGAGCTGGTCGCGGTGATCGGGCCGAACGGCGGTGGCAAGACGAGCTTGCTGCGCGGCTGCTCGGGCATCGACGGGTCGGCGGAGTCGATTACCGTCGCTGGCGAGGACCTCCGCGCCGCCTCGCCCGCTCGTCGCAGCCATCTACTCGGCTATTTGCCGGCGTCGCGCGATGCCGTCTGGCCGATCAGCGTTCGCGACGTGGTCGCGCTGGGGCTGGCGGTTCCCGACGCTCGGCGAGTGGACGCGCTGATTTCATCGCTGGAGCTTGAATCGCTCGCCGGGAGGGCGGTTGATCGGCTGTCGACGGGTGAACGGGCCCGGGTCCTGCTGGCGCGCGTCCTGGCGCCGAATCCCATGGTGCTGTTGCTCGACGAGCCGCTGTCGAACCTCGACCCCTATTGGGTGCTCCGCCTGCTTGGGCTGCTGCGCGGGATTGCAGACGGCGGCGTGGCAGTCGCGGTGGCGTTGCACGACATCGAGCGCATGACGGCGTTCGATCGCGCGCTTCTGGTCGATGGAGGCGAGATCCGGGCTGACCTTTCGCCGAGCGCCATGCTGGCGGGGCGCGAGTTCGCGCGCGCGTTCCGGATCGAGCGCGCTGCCGCGGGGTGGCGGCTCAGCTCGCCGGCGGGTCGGCGATCATCGCCGTGAAGCTGGCCTCGGCGGCGAGCTTGCCTTCGATCAACGCCCGCCCGACGAACTTGCACACGCTGGTTCGCTTCTGGACGAAGTCGACCTCGAGCCGCAGGAGGACGCCGGGCTCGACCGGAGTGCGGAACTTCGCGCCCTCGATGGCCATGAAATAGACGAGCTTGCCGCTGTTCGCGAGGCCGAGGGATTGGACAGCCAGTACGCCCGCCGCCTGCGCAAGCGCCTCGACAATGAGGACGCCGGGCATGATGGGCCGGCCGGGGAAATGCCCCTGGAAGAAGGACTCGTTGATTGTTACCGCCTTGATCGCGACGATGCCCTTGTCGGGCTCGAGGCTCTCCACGCGGTCGACCAGGAGCATCGGGTAGCGATGCGGAAGCGCCGCCATGACCCGACGAATGTCGAGCGGACCGCCGGCGATGCCGGAGGAGGCGGCGCTTGCCGTTTCGTCGCTCATCCGACGATTAGCGGCCCTGCGGCTGCTGCTGGGCCGGGGCCGCCGGGGCTGTCGTCGAGACCGACGGCAAGGCCGCGTTCAGGCCCGCGAGCACGTCGTTTGTGACGTCGAGCGCGGACGCCGACGCCAGGGTCGCACCCTGCTCGACAAGCACGTTGGCGCCGCGGCGCTGGAGGATCTGCTGGTAGATCGGGCCAAGCTTGGCGCTGATCTGCTGACCGATATAGTCGCGGTTGCGCTGGATCTGCACCTGACGCTGCTGGAGTTCCTGCGCGCCCTGCTGCTGTTTGGCCTGGAAAGCACGGATGCGGGCCTGCAGTGCGGCGTCCGGCTCCTTGCCCTGCGGCAGGGCATCGACGGCCGTCTGGATCGACTTGCCTTCGGCTTCCAACGGCGTTGCAAGCGTCTGCTGCCGCGTCTTGAGCGCATTCAGCTGACCTTGAAGAGTCGCCGCGGCCGTCTTGCAGGCCGTGCACTGGCTGCTCACGCGCTCGAGATCGACAACCGCGACGACGGCGCCCGGGATGGCCTGGGCGGATGCAGCGGCCGGAGCGAGTGTAACCACCGCCGCGGCGGCCAGAATTGCAGTCTTCAGCATCAGAATTGGGTCCCTACGTTGAAATTGAACAGCTTGGTGTCGTCGCCCTTCTGCTTGAGCAACGCCTTGGCGAGATCGATCCGCAGCGGGCCGAAGGGTGAGTTCCAGTTCGCGCCGATGCCGATCGACAGGCGCGGCTTGGGCGAGTTGCCGAGGAACACCTCCCTGAAGCCCGGCGAGGAATCGAACTTCGTCGAATCGTGGGCGATGCCCGAATAATCGACGCTGCAATTCGGGTTCGGGCTCTGGAACTGGGTCAGGCCCGTGGTTCCGACCTTCGGGCTGCAGACCGCGACGATATCGGTCAGGAGGGGCTTCTTGAGACCGAAAAGCGAACCGACGTCGACGAATGCCGAAGGCCTGAGTCCCAGGCTCTGGAGGCCCGAGGAAACCGGTAGCTGCAGCTCGAGCCGGCCCATGTAGTAGGCCCGTCCGCCAAGAGCATCGGTGACGATGCCCTTGGGCTGAAGCGTGCCCGTCGCGTCGTAAGCGTAGCGCTTGATGCGCGGGCCGATGCCGCGGATGTCGAACCCGCGCAGCTCGGGCACGAAGAACCGGTCGGTTAGACGGACCGGATCTTCCCCGGGAAGATTGGATTGCTCAAGCGCGTGGATATACCCACCCTCGGCATGGGCCGAGAAGATCCAGCCCGAACCGAAGCCCCAGTATTTGGTCGCATCTCCGTTCGTGCGCAGATAGCGGACGTCACCGCCAAGCCCGGCGAAGTCCTGCGAAATGCTGAACCGCTGGCCGCGCGTCGGGTGGATGCCGTCCGTATTGTCGTACAGCATCGTGTAGCCGACGGCCGAGGTCAGGCGCTTGCCGATTTCGTCGCAGAGATAGCGGCCGGCCTTCAGCGGGTCGCAGGTGGCGGGTAGCGGGCCGGTGCCGTCCGGGTCGGTGTAGAAGGTCGTCTTGTCGAGCGAGACCTTGTCCTGGGACAAGGTGTACCGTGTTCCCAGCGACATGAACTCGGTGATCGGGAAGCCGAGGCGGAGGATGCCACCGGTGCTGAGCTCCGAATAGGTCGTGTTGCGGGCGTTGTTCTGGAGATAGTCGAAGCTGCGGTAATCCTTGCGGAACACCTGCGCGCCGAACAGGATCTGCTTGTCGAACAGATAGGGTTCGGTGAAGCCAAGCACGACCGACTTGCCGTAGGCCGAATAATCGACGGATGCGTCGACGCTCTGGCCCTTGCCCATGAAGTTGTCCTGAGAAACGCCAAGCTGGATGACGAACTTCTCGAGGCTGGAATAGCCGCCCGAGAGGGACACCTGGCCGGTCGACTTCTCCTCGACGTTGACGCCAAGGACGACCTTGTCGGGAGTCGACCCTTCGGTCTGCTTGATCTCGAGCTTATCCTGGAAGAAGCCCAGACTCTGGATGCGGTCCTGGCTGCGCTTGACCTTGAGCGCGTTGAACGCGTCGCCCTCGTTCAACCGGAATTCCCGCCGGATCACCTTGTCGCGCGTGTTCGTGTTGCCGGTGATGTCGATGCGTTCGACATATTGCCGGGGCGTGTCGTTCACCTTGAAGGTGATGTTCATCAACCGGTGGGCCGGATCGCGGTCGTAGGAGGGACTGATATCGGCAAACGCATAGCCGAGGTTGCCGGCCGCAGCATTGAGGTTCGTGACCGCGTCTTCGATCGCCTTGGCGTTGAACCAGGTCCCCTGCTTCACCTTGACGATCTGCATGATCGTCGCCGGCGGGAAATCGCGAAGTGCGCTCGTCGCCTCGATCTTGCCGAAGTGATAGCGCGGACCTTCCTCGACGACGTAGGTGATGACGAAGTCGCGCCGGTCGGGCGTGAGCTCGGCAAGGGCCGAAACGACACGGAAGTCGGCATAGCCCTGGGTCAGGTAGAAGGCGCGAAGCTTCTGCTGGTCGGCGGCAAGCCGGTCGGGGTCATAGGTATCGTTCGACTTCAGGAAGCCGAGCGGGCCGCCGGCCTGCTTGGTGTACATCTCCTTGCGGAGGCGGCCGTCCGGGAAAGTGGTGTTGCCGATGATGTTGATCGCGCGAACCTTGGCAAGATCGCCCTCGCTGATCTCGAACACGACGTCGACGCGGTTCTGGTCGAGCTGGACGATCTTGGGCTCGACCTGCGCGGCAAACCGGCCCTGGCGGCGGTAGAGGTCGAGAATCCGGTCGACGTCGGAGCGGACTGCCGACCTGGTGAAGATCTGCCGTGGCGACAGCTTGATCTCCGGGGTGATCTTGTCCTGCTTGAGATGCTTGTTGCCCTCGAAGGTGATGCGGTTGATCACCGGATTCTCGCGCACGTTGATGACGAGATTGCCGGTATCGGTGCCGGTGATCGTTGCGTCGGCGAACAGCTGCGTCGCGTAGAGGTCGTGGATCGCCTGGTCGAGCGTGTCGGCAGTGTAGATCTGACCCGGCCGAAGATTGGCGTAGGAACGGATCGTTTCCGGCTCCAGGCGCTGGTTGCCGCGGACCGAGATCGAGCGAATCATCCGCTCGGGTGCTGGGGCGGGCGGAGTCGCGGGCAGCGCGGTCGGCGCGGTTGTTTGAGCCGGCGCCGTGTCGACAGGCGCCAGTGTGTCCACCGGCGGCGGAGTGGTGTCGGCGGGCTGGGTTTCCGGCGGCGGCGCAGTCTGCGCGACGAGAGGCGCTGCCCAGCCGCCGAGCATCGTGCCGACGAGGAGAAACGCGCCAGCGCGCCGCTTGAAGCTCTTTGATCCTGAAATCACGCGTCCCCGCCTTGAATGCTGCTTACGGTTATGATGCTTCCGGCCCGGCGACGCCCCCCGGCCGCCAAATGCAATGTCTGCCCCTGCCCCAAGCCACCTAGTCAATCAAGCGTTCAAGCCGATCCCAGAGCCCGACCGAGGCCAGGTTGTTGAAGGTCGTGAAGGCGAGCAGTGCAAGGATCAGCGCCAGCCCGCCCCGGAACGCCCATTCCATGATCTGCTCGCTGACGGGGCGCCGGCGAATGGCTTCGACGATGTAGAAGAAAAGATGGCCGCCATCGAGCATCGGAACTGGCAAGAGGTTGATGAATCCCAGATTAATTGAAATCAGCGCGATGAGGACGACGACCGGGAGCACGCCGAGACTCGCCGCCTGGCCAGCGAACTGAGCGATCCCTACGGGTCCTTTTAGCTCGGTCGGTGAGATCCGCCCGCGGAAGATCATTCCGATATTGTCGACCATGGAGCGGGTCAGGCGGGCCGTATAGTCGACTGCAAGGGGCACGGCCTTATAGACTGGAACGGGTTGCAGGGCCTGGGCGGTTGGATAGACGCCAAGCAGTCCGTGCGGGATTTTTTGCCCGAACGGATCCGGGCTCGAATCCGACCGTACGGTAACGCGAAGGGTCCGGGGCTGGCCGTCGCGAACAAGGTCGACATCGACGTGCTCGTTGGCGCGCACGGAAACGACGTTGCTGATATCGTCGAAGGTTGGAGTCGACCGGCCAGCGACGGACAGAATTCGGTCGCCAGGCTGAATCCCGGCCGCCGACGCCGCACTTCCCGGGAGCACCTTGCCGACGACGTTGGTGCGCGGGATCCCGACGAAGGTGAAAAAGGCGGAGAAAATGAGGATTGCGAGGATGAAGTTCGCGACCGGGCCGGCAAGCACGATGAGGAAGCGCTGCCAGACCGGCCGAAACTGAAAGGCACGGGCGCGAAGCTCTTCGGGAATGTCTTCCGCCGCCCCCGGCTCGCTGGCCGCGTTCATGTCGCCGACGAACTTGACGTATCCGCCGAGCGGCAGCCAGGCGACTTTCCAGCGTGTGCCCTGCCGGTCGGTCCATCCGAACAGCTCGCGTCCGAAGCCGATCGAGAAGCTCTCCGCCGGCACGCCGAACAAACGGGCGACAAGATAGTGACCGAGCTCGTGGAAGAAGACGAGCGGCCCGAGGACACACACGAAGGCGACGAGGGCAAGCCACAGGGGCGGTTGCTGCAGGATCACGCGCAGCTCGCCTTCATGGCTGCACCGACGCGTGACCGGGTCGCGCGGTCGATCTCCAGAACGTCGGCGATGCTCAACGGCGTTGAATCCCGGCTTCGATCGAGCGCATCGGCGACGGTGGCCGCAATCGCCGGGAAAGGGATCGCTCCGGCGAGAAAGGCGTCGACCGCGACTTCGTTGGCGGCATTGAGCACGATAGGCGCGGCGCCGCCCGCCTCCAGCGCCTGGCGAGCCAGCCGCAGGGCTGGAAAACGTCGATCGTCGGGACTCTCGAACGCCAGGCTGCCGATTGCCGCAAGGTCGAGCCTTTCGGCCGGGGTTGGCATCCGCTTCGGCCAGGCGAGTGCATACGCGATCGGGATGCGCATGTCGGGGCTGCCGAGCTGGGCAAGCACGGAGCCGTCGACGAATTCGACCAGGGAGTGGATGACCGATCGCGGGTGGATGAGGATGTCGATCTGCTGCGACGGCAGGCCAAACAGGAAGTGAGCCTCGATCAGCTCCAGGCCCTTGTTCATCAGGGTTGCGCTGTCGACGGAGATTTTGGCGCCCATCGACCAGGTCGGATGGGCGATGGCCTGCGAGGGGGTCGCAGAGGCCATCATCTCGCTCGATGCAGTTCGAAACGGACCGCCGCTCGCAGTAAGGATGATCCTTGAGACATCGCCGCCACGGCTGCACGCAAGGCACTGGAAGATAGCATTATGTTCGCTGTCGACCGGGAGGATGGTCGCACCACTCGCCTTCGCGGCCTCAGTCATCAGGGCGCCGGCGGTCACCAGCGCCTCCTTGTTGGCGAGTGCCACGGTTCGCCCCGCCTCGACAGCGGCCATGACCGGTTCGAGCCCAGCGCAACCGACGATCGCCCCGATCACAAGGTCGGCTTCCGCGGCGGCGGCAGCGACCAGCGCCGACCGGCCGCCCTCGGCGCGGCAGCCGGTGCCGGCGAGGCGCTCGCGAAGCTCGGGAAGGAGGCGCTCGTCGCCGATAACGGCAAGCGCGGACCGACTGCGCCTGGCGATGTCCGCGAGATCAGCGACCTTCGTCGCCGCCGTCACGGCGCTTATGGAAAAAAGCTCGGGCGAGCGTTCGATCAGGTCCAGCGCCGACGTCCCGATAGAGCCGGTCGCACCGAGGATCGCAATCCGGCGGGTCATGTCAGGCCCGCCAGTTGGGCGGCGGCTGTCAGCACCACCACCGGTACGAAGCCGTCGAGGCGGTCGAGGATGCCACCGTGGCCGGGCAGTAGCTTGCCCGAATCCTTGACGCCGGCTCGCCGCTTCATCCAGCTTTCGAACAGGTCGCCGCATTGGGCCATTCCCGCGAGGATCGGCGCGAGGACGATCAGCGGATAACCGAGGCCGCGGGTAAAGACCCACAGCGTACCGAGCACGGTCGCCACTGCGATGCCGCCGTAAAGGCCGGCGACCGTCTTGCCGGGGCTGATCGAGGGAGCAAGCTTCCTGCCGCCGATGGCCCGTCCGACGAAATAGGCGCCGATGTCGGTCGACCAGGTGACGATGAAGACCCAGACCAGCAGTGCTAGGCCCCCCTCGTTCGTGGGGTCGGCGAGCGGCGTACGTTGCCGGATCCATAAAAGGGCGAGCGCCGGCAGCAGCGCGTAGAAAAAGCCCCCGATCGACCAGGCCGGGCCCCAGCCGCGACTGATCTGCCGCCACTCATAGAACATCGCGACCGCCACAACCGCGGCGAGGACCGCGAGGATGTCACCGCCGACCACCGCTGCTATTAGCGCGGTCGCGATCAGGACGAGACCAGAGAGGGTCCGGACGGCAAGCTCGCTCATCGGCCGCCGAACCGCCGCTGACGCGAAGCATATTGACCTAGGGCGTCCACGAAGACCGTTTCGTCGAAATCCGGCCACATGATGTCCAGGAAGAGCAATTCCGCGTACGCCGCTTGCCACAAGAGGAAATTGGAGAGGCGGACTTCGCCGGAAGTGCGGATCAGGAGGTCCAGCGGTGGTAGTTCGCGGGTCTGCATTTCGCCCGCAATGCGCTGCTCGTCGATCTCGCTCACCTGGAGTTGGCCGTCGAGGGCTCGTTGCGCGAGCGTCCGAGCGGCGGCGGCGATCTCCGCCCGGGAGCCATAGTTGAGCGCGATGACCAGGGTCAGGCGCGTGTTGCTGGCGGTGCGCTCGACGGCCTTTTCGAGCCGGGCGACGAGGTCAGGCCCGAATGCCTGATAGTCACCGATCAGCTTGAGGCGCACCCGCTCCTTCTCGAGAGTCTTCAGCTCGCGCTCCAGGTAGAAGCGCATCAGCGCGGTGAGGTCCGATACCTCCTCCTCGCTGCGCCGCCAGTTCTCGGAGGAAAAGGCATAGATGGTGAGAACCTCGACGCCGTGGTCCGCCGCCGCCTGCAGTGCTCGGCGCACGGCCTCCGCACCAGCGCGATGGCCGGCGATGCGCGGCAATCCCCGGCTCTGCGCCCAGCGTCCATTGCCGTCCATGATGATGGCGACGTGACGAGGAGTCGTCGAGGCCGCTCCCGTGCCGGGCGACGCCGAGCCGGGCACCGTGTCTGCGCCTGGAGCGACGGGACCGGCGCGGGCGATCACTTGCCGAGGATTTCCTTTTCCTTGGCCTGAGACAGCTGGTCGATTTCGTTGATCGTGTCGTCGGTCAGCTTCTGCACCTCGGTCTCGTGGCGCTTGCGCTCGTCTTCAGAGATTTCATGCTTCTTTTCATCGGTCTTAAGGGTGTCGTTGCCATCCCGGCGAACGTTGCGAACAGCGATTTTCGCCTTTTCGGCATATTGGCCGACCAGCTTGGCGAGCTCCTTGCGGCGCTCCTCGGTCAAATCCGGGATCGGCAGCCGGACCATCTGGCCGTCCGTCACAGGGTTGAGACCAAGACCCGCCGAGCGGATCGCCTTTTCCACCGGGCCGACGTTCGACCGGTCCCACACCTGGACCGTCAGCATGCGCGGCTCCGGCGCGGAAACCGTCGCCACCTGGTTCAGCGGCATCTGCGCGCCATAGACCTCGACATTGATCGGATCCAGGAGGTTGGTCGAGGCACGCCCGGTGCGAAGCCCAACGAGATCGTGCTTCAGGGCATCGATCGCGCCGTGCATGCGGCGCTGAAGGTCTGCCTTGTCGAATGCGGGCATGGTTATTCTCCGTTCTGAACGACCGTCGCCGTGCCTTCTCCGGCCAGCACCTGGGCAAGGTTGCCCCGCTGCCGGATGTTGAAGACGACGATCGGAATATTGTTGTCGCGGCACAGCGCCACCGCTGCGGCGTCCATGACCTTGAGGTCGTCGCTCAGCACTCGGCCGAAGCTGACGGTCTCATAGCGGGTCGCCGTCGGATCCTTCTTCGGGTCGGCGGTATAGACGCCGTCGACGCTCGTACCCTTGAAGAGGGCATCGCAACCCATCTCCGCAGCACGCAACGCCGCTGCCGTGTCGGTGGTGAAATAAGGATTGCCCGTCCCCGCCGCGAATAGGACGATGCGCCCTTTCTCGAGATGCCTCAGCGCTCGGCGGCGGATGTAGGGCTCGCTGACGCTGGCCATCGGGATCGCAGAGAGGACGCGAGTGTCGACGTCGACGCTTTCGAGTGCGTTCTGAAGCGCCAGCGCGTTCATCACCGTGGCCAGCATGCCCATGTAATCGGCGGTCGCGCGGTCGAAGCCCTTGGCCGCCGCCGCCATGCCGCGGAAGATATTGCCGCCGCCGACCACCAGGCAGAGCTCGTGCCCCTGACCCTTGGCGGCCGCGATCTCCTCCGCGAGGCCTGCTACAGCCGCGGGATCGATGCCGAACTGCCCCTGCCCCATGAGCGCCTCGCCCGAGACCTTCAGGAGGATGCGGTTGAAGCGCTGGCGGGTCATAGGCGTCGGAACCGTCCTTCGAGGAGACAACAAGGGCGGCCAAGCCTTTATGGCCGGGCCGCCCCGTTGCCAATATCCCCGGACGTGCCGGGACGGTGCGTTACGCGACCGGCTCGGCCTTGTTCGTGCCGGCGGCGGCGGCGACTTCGGCGGCGAAGTCGCTTTCCTTCTTTTCGATGCCCTCGCCGAGCTGGAAGCGCACGAAGCCCTTGAGCGTAATCGGCGAGCCGGCGTCCTTCGCGGCTGACGCCACGACATCGGCGACCGGGGTCTTGTTGTCCATGACGAACAGCTGCGACAGGAGCGCATTGTCTTTCCGGAACTTGGCGAGGCCGCCCTCCACCATCTTCTCGATGATGTTCTGCGGCTTGCCGCTTTCCTTCGCCTTTTCCATCGCGATGCCGCGCTCGCGTTCCACGAGCTCCGCGGAAAGCTCTTCGGCCGACAGTGCCTGCGGGTGAGCGGCTGCGACGTGCATCGCGATCTGCTTGCCGAGCTGGGTCAGCGTATCGGCCGAAGCTGCGCTCTCGAGCGCGACCAGAACGCCGATCTTGCCGAGGCCGGGAGCGACCTGGTTGTGGACATAGGACACGACTGCGCCCTGGCTAACTTCCATGATCGCCGCACGGCGAAGCGACTGGTTTTCGCCGATCTTGGCAATGTTGTCGGTCAGCTTCTCCTGGACGGTGCCGCCTTCGGGGTAAGCCGCACCGGCCAGCGTTTCGACGTCTGTTCCGGTCGTAAGCACCAGCTTGGCGACGTTGCGGACGAAATCCTGGAAGATCTCGTTCTTGGCGACGAAGTCCGTCTCCGAGTTCACTTCGACGGCGGCGCCGCGCGTGCCCTCGACGACGACGCCGACGAGACCTTCGGCCGCAGTCCGCCCCGCCTTCTTGGCGGCCGCGGCAAGACCCTTGGCGCGAAGCCAATCGATCGAGGCTTCCATCTCGCCATTGTTCTCGGCGAGCGCCTTCTTGCAATCCATCATGCCGGCGCCGGTGCGCTCGCGCAGTTCCTTCACGGAAGCGGCCGTGATCTCAGCCATCTGTATTTCCTTCATAGCTCCCCTCCCGCTGGCGCGAGAGGTTGGGGGAGGGAATGTGGTGTCGAGAGCCTGCGATAACAGGCCCTCCCCTGACCCCTCCCGCGGGCGGGAGGGGGAATGGATTCACGCCAGCGCGGCTTCCGCCGGCGGCTCGGCCATGCTGCCGATGTCCTGGCCGCGAGCCTGGGCGTTGCCCGACCGGCCCTCGCCGACGGCCTGCGCAACCGAATCGGTATACAGGCGAATCGCGCGGCTGGCGTCGTCGTTGCCCGGGACCGGGAACGCGATGCCCGTCGGATCACTGTTCGAATCGAGGATCGCCACGACCGGAATGCCAAGCACATTGGCTTCCTTGATCGCCAGCTCTTCCTTGTTAGTATCGACCACGAACATGACGTCCGGCAGACCGCCCATGTCGCGGATGCCGCCAAGGCTCTTCTCGAGCTTGTCGCGCTCGCGGGTCAGCTGGAGGACTTCCTTCTTGGTGAGGCCGGCGGTGTCGCCCGACAGCTGCTCCTCGAGGCTCTTCAGCCGCTTGATCGAGTTGGAGATCGTCTTCCAGTTGGTCAGCATGCCGCCGAGCCAGCGGTGGTTGACGAAATGCTGACCGGACGCACGGGCCGCCTCGGCGACCGGGTCCTGCGCCTGCCGCTTTGTGCCAACGAACAGCACCTTGCCGCCGCGAGCGACCGTCTGCTGAATGAAGTCCAGCGCGCGCGAGAAAAGCGGCACGGACTGCGACAAATCGATGATGTGAACGCCGTTGCGGTCGCCGAAGATGTACGGCTTCATCTTGGGGTTCCAGCGATGGGTCTGGTGGCCGAAGTGCGCTCCGGCCTCGAGCAATTGCTGCATCGTGACGACGGTGGTCGCCATAGGTCTTTCTCCTTCCGGTTTTGCCTCGACGGAGCCGTGTCACCGATCGTTCGATCGGCACCGGTATGTAAGCTCCGCCTGTGGGATATCGGCGCCCCTAACGGAAGCTCGCCCGCTTTTCAAGCGCTT
>Ga0213875_10001720_pt1 | contig 13737 bp, 11 predicted proteins | sample BarmaccomBMRX_R8_FD_160105 | JGI IMG/M metagenome (GOLD analysis project Ga0213875, IMG submission 160105) | Root-associated microbial communities from Barbacenia macrantha in rupestrian grasslands, the National Park of Serra do Cipo, Brazil - RX_R8 | ecosystem: Host-associated > Plants > Roots... | reverse complement strand
TGAAATTCGATGCGAGCACGCCCCATTGGCCGGATCGGGATCGTTTCATCCTGTCGGCCGGCCACGGCTCGATGCTCCTCTATTCGCTCTTTTATCTGACGGGGTACCCCGACATATCGATCGAGGATCTGAAGCATTTCCGACAAGTCGGCTCAAAGACCCCGGGCCATCCCGAGCATGGGCACACGCTCGCCGGCGTCGAGACGACGACGGGACCGCTCGGTCAAGGCATCGGGGCGTCCGTCGGCTTTGCGCTCGCCGAGCGCATCCTCGCGGCCGAGTTCGGCGACGAGCTCGTCGACCATCGCACTTATGTGCTGTGCTCGGACGGCGACCTGATGGAAGGCATCTCGCAGGAGGCGATCGCCATCGCGGGGCATCTCAAGCTCCACAAGCTCATCGCTTTCTATGACGACAACAGCGTCACGATCGACGGACCGACATCGCTATCGGACTCGGTCGATCAGGTGGCGCGTTTCAAAGCGTGCGGCTGGAACGCTTCGCATATCGACGGGCTCGACGGTGAGGCGGTCGCCCGCGCCATCACGGCCGCGCAAGCATCGGATCGTCCCACCCTCATCGCTTGCAAAACAATCATCGGTTATGGCGCTCCGACGAAGGCGGGCACCAACAAGGCCCATGGCGAACCGCTCGGGCCTGACGAAGCGGCGGGAGCGAAGAAGAATCTCGGCTGGACCTCGCCGCCTTTCGAGGTGCCCAAAGAAATTTTGGACGCCTGGCGCAAGATAGGCGCGCGCGGGGCAAGCGCCCGAAAAGACTGGGAAGGGCGGCTCAAATCGGCGGACGCAAAAAAGCGCGCGGAATTCGAGCGGCGGCTCGCGGCGAAGCCCCTGCCCGATCTGCAACAGGCCTTCGAGGCGCTCAAGCGTAAATTCGCTTCCGAGAAGCCGACGATCGCAACGCGCAAATCGAGCGAAGCAACGCTCGACGCGATCGTCGAGCACGTGCCGGAGCTCGTCTTGGGCTCGGCTGACCTCACCCCATCGAACAACACCAAGGTGAAGCCGCTCCAGGACATCACGCCCCAAAATTTCTCCGGCCGCTATATGCATTACGGCATTCGCGAGCACGGCATGGTCGCCGCAATGAACGGCTTGGCGCTCCATGGCGGGATCATTCCGGCAGGCGGCACCTTCCTGGTCTTCTCCGATTATTGCCGTCCGGCCATTCGTATCGCTGCGATCTCGGAGGCCCATGCGATCTATGTCTTCACTCATGACTCGATCGGCTTGGGCGAGGATGGCCCCACACACCAACCGGTCGAGCATCTGGCGGCGCTGCGCGCCATTCCCAATCTCCTGGTGCTGCGCCCGGCTGATGCCATCGAGACCGCCGAATGCTGGCAGATCGCGCTTGGCCACAAGAGCGGCCCTGTGCTGCTCGCGCTCACCCGGCAAAACCTCAAACCGGCGCGCGCCGATGCGGGCAAGGAGAACCTTTGCGCGCAAGGCGCCTACGAGATCGCGCCGGCCGAAGGGGCAGCGAAGATCAGCCTGTTCGCCTCAGGTTCGGAGGTCGAGCTCGCGCTCGAGGCCCGTGATCTGCTCAAGGCGAAAGGACATGCGGTGCGGGTTGTGTCCGTGCCCTGCTTCGAGCTCTTCTTCGCGCGCGATGAGGCGTCACGTCGTCGCGTCATCGGCGACGCACCCGTGCTCGTTGCGGTCGAGGCTGCCGTACGCCAGGGCTGGGACGCGATCATCGGCAGGGACGGTGCCTTCATCGGCATGCACGGTTACGGCGCCAGCGGCAAATACAAGGATGTCTACAAGCATTTCGGCATCACGGCCGAAAAAGTCGCCGAAGCGGCGCTCGAGAAGCTGGCGGCCGGCCGATGACGGCATTTGGTCCCGGCTGAGGGGCTCATCCGGGAAATCACACAGGGAGAGGATCAATCAATGGCCGTGAAGGTCGCGATCAATGGCTTCGGGCGTATCGGCCGCAATGTCCTGCGCGCCATCGTGGAATCGGGGCGCAAGGACATCAAGGTGGTCGCCATCAACGACCTCGGCTCCGTCGAAACCAACGCTCACCTGCTCCGTTACGACTCCGTGCACGGCCGTTTTCCGCATGAGGTGAAGGTTTCCGGCGACGCCATCGATGTCGGCGTCGGCAAGATCAAGGTGACGGCGATCAGACACCCCGCCGAGCTCCCGCATAAGGCTCTCGGCGTCGACATCGCGCTCGAATGCACCGGCATCTTCACGGCGAAAGACAAGGCCAAGGCGCATCTCGAAGCCGGCGCCAAGCGCGTGTTGATCTCGGCACCCGGTGAAAGCGCGGATTTCACCGTGGTCTTCGGCGTGAACCATGACAAGCTGAAGAGGGATCACCTTGTCGTCTCGAACGGCTCCTGCACCACGAATTGCCTGGCGCCGGTCGCCAAGGTGCTGAACGATACCGTAGGCATCGAGCGCGGCTACATGACGACGGTCCATTCCTATACGGGAGACCAGCCCACCCTCGACACGATGCACAAGGACCTTTACCGCTCGCGCGCCGCCGCGCTCTCCCAGATACCGACCACGACCGGAGCCGCCAAGGCGCTTGGCCTCGTGCTTCCCGAGCTGCAAGGCAAGCTCGACGGCAGCGCCATCCGTGTGCCGACGCCCAACGTGTCGCTCATCGACCTCAAGATCGTGGCTTCGCGCAAAACTTCGGCGGAGGAGGTCAACTCCGCCATGAAAAGGGCGTCCGAGCAGGAGATGAAAGGGGTGCTCGCCATCACGGCCGCCCCCAATGTCTCATCCGACTTCAACCATGACCCGCACTCCGCGACCTTTCATCTCGACCAGACGAAGGTGATCGATGGGAGCTTTGTCCGAGTGCTTTCCTGGTACGACAATGAATGGGGCTTCTCTAATCGCATGGCCGACACTGCCGTGGTGATGGGAAAGCTCATCTGAGGATCGCACGTGAAAATCGGCGGGTTTCGTCGCAACGAGGTTGCAGAGATGTCTGATACGGCCAAACGCGAACCTTCGATCGAGCCGCCTTTCGAGAATGACACGCCGGTCTATGGCTCACCCTCGGCGATGGCCGCGGCGCAACCGGCCCCGGCCGGCGTTCCGCTCTCCGAGCGCGGCGGGCTCGATCAGCTCTCGCGTGTCGAAGAAAAAGTGGCCCGCGTCGAAGAGAAATTCGCACGCAGCGAGGCGCTTCTCCTACGCCTCGAGGCGACCTTCCAGGATACCTTGACCCGGTTCGGCGGCCTCGCGCGATCCGCCGACGTGAAGGCGCTCGAGGGTCGCGTGCGCAGCCTGCCGGGCGCCGGTGCCATCTTCGTCGTGGCGCTGATTGCGGCGCTCATCGGAGCGTTGGCCATGTTGATCGCGATCCGGTTCGGCATTCCCGGACTCTTGCCGCCGCTCGGGGCACGCTAGATTTCTGAAATCCAAGGCTGGTGGCTTTGCGCCGGTTCGCTTCGGAGCCATTGAATCGCCTGCGACGGATGATCGCTTTGAAAGGGCGGCTTCACGTTTTTGCGGATCGTGCTCCGGTCGAAACTGATCCAGGCCGGGCACGGCTGTCGCCGACCTCGCGGTGCCCCGTTTTCGAGCTCGATGTTCCAGGAGGTTTCGTGTGACATGACGTCTTTCCGCACGCTCGACGAGCTTGATCCGAAGGGCAAGCGCATTCTCTTGCGCGTCGACCTCAACGTGCCGATGGAAAACGGAAAGGTCACCGATCTTACCCGCATCGAGCGCGTGGCGCCGACGATACGGGAACTCGCGCAGAAGGGAGGCAAGGTGGTGCTTCTCGCCCATTTCGGCCGGCCGAAGGGCAAGCCCGATCCGAAGGAAAGCCTGGGGTCCGTGGCGCCGGTCCTCGAGGAAACGCTGCGCAAGCCGGTCCGTTTCGCGCCAGATTGCATCGGCAGCGCCGCGGAATCGGCAGTGACGTCGATGCGCGAGAGCGATGTTCTCCTTCTCGAGAACACGCGCTTCCATCCGGGCGAGGAGAAGAACGACCCTGGCTTTGCCAAGTCACTCGCCGCCAATGGGGACGTTTTCGTCAATGACGCTTTCTCGGCCGCCCATCGCGCTCATGCGTCGACGGAAGGTGTTGCCCATCTCCTGCCTTCCTTTGCCGGGCGCGCAATGCAGGCCGAGCTCGAGGCGCTCGCCAAGGCGCTCGACACGCCTCGGCGGCCAGTCACCGCGATCGTCGGGGGCGCCAAGGTCTCGACCAAGCTCGAGCTGCTCGGCAATCTCTCGGCCAAGGTCGAGACTTTGATCATCGGCGGGGGCATGGCCAACACCTTTCTCGCGGCTCGCGGGATCGAGGTGGGCCGTTCCCTTTGCGAACAGGATTTGGCGAAGACCGCGCGCGAAATCGACGCCAAGGCCGAGGCCAAGGGATGCGAGGTCATGCTGCCGGTCGATGCAGTGGTCGCGACCGAGTTCAAGGCGCAGGCCGCGCATCGCGTAGCCGCGCTCGACGACATCAAGGCCAATGAAATGATCCTCGATATCGGGCCTCGTTCCGTGGCGGCGATCACTGCCAAGCTGCGCGGTGCTGCGACCCTCGTCTGGAACGGCCCTGTCGGCGCATTCGAGCTTCCGCCCTTCGACGCCGGCACGGATGCGATCGCACGCGAGGCTGCGGCCTTGACGCAAGCCGGCAAGCTCGTTTCGATCGGCGGCGGCGGCGACACGGTCGCGGCGCTCAATCGCGCCGGGGTCGCGGACAAGCTCACCTATGTCTCGACTGCGGGTGGCGCCTTTCTCGAATGGCTTGAGGGCAAGGCGCTCCCTGGGGTAGAGGCGTTGCGCAAGACCTGACGCTTGCGCAGGAATGCGGCCCGCGCGAAGCCCGCCGTGGCGCGAGCGAGCGACATGACGTCCGAAATGACGTGCCGCTGCTTCTTGATGGGAGAAGAAAGATGAATCTCGAACAACTGATGAAAGTGGCGCAGAATCTGGTGGTGCCCGGGAAGGGCCTCCTGGCGGCTGACGAATCCTCGGGCACGATCCAGAAGCGCTTCGATACGATCAAGGTCGAGAATACGGAAGAGAACCGGCGCGACTATCGCGAGCTCCTGTTCCGCTCGACGGAGGCGATGAAGCAGCATGTCTCGGGCGTGATCCTCTTCGATGAGACGATCCGCCAAAAGGCCAAGGACGGCACGCCCCTCATCAAGTTGATCGAAGCGTCCGGTGCAATCCCCGGGATCAAGGTGGACAAGGGCGCAAAGCCCCTCCCCTTCTGCCCCGGCGAGACCGTCACCGAGGGCCTGGACGGCCTCGCCGACCGGCTGAAGGAGTATTACGGGCTGGGCGCCCGCTTTGCGAAATGGCGCGCGGTCATCGACATCGGCGAGCGCAAGCCGAGCTACACCTCCATTCTGGCCAACGCACAGGCGCTCGCGCGCTACGCCGCACTCTGCCAGCAAGCCGACATCGTGCCGATCGTCGAGCCCGAGGTGCTGATGGACGGGGACCACGATCTCGCGACCTGCGAGCGCGTCACCGAATGGGTGCTCAAGGAAGTCTATCAACAGCTGTACTATGCCCAGGTCGTGCTCGAGGGCTCGGTCCTCAAGCCGAACATGGTTGTTTCGGGAAAGAAGAACCCGAAACAGGCAGGCGTTCAGGAGGTCGCCGAGGCCACGATCCGCGTGCTCAAGCGCTGCGTGCCCGCAGCCGTACCTGGGGTCGCCTTCCTGTCAGGCGGCCAATCCGATATCGATGCCACCGCCCATCTCGACGCGATGAATCGCATCGGCGGCCTCCCTTGGAAGCTGAGCTTCAGCTATGGCCGGGCGCTGCAGGCAGCGCCGCAACAGGCTTGGGCTGGAAAATCCGCCAATGTGGCGGCGGCGCAAAAAGCCTTCTCGCACCGCGCGAAGATGAACGGCCTCGCGACGCTTGGCCAATGGAAGAAGGATCTGGAAAAAGCGGCCTGAACGATCGCCGCATGGGGGGCCGCGGCAGCGCGGTCGAGGCTTACCAAGCTCTGGCAGAGAGTTCTCGCGCGGCGAACCGAGGATCTCGAGCCGTGCTTTCGCCACCATCATGGGCGAGGGAGCCAGCCTCGTACGCGGCGGAAAATCGAAGTCACGCGCCATCATGGATTTGAGCTCACCTGGCCTGATGCTGTTCAGCCCGCAATTGTCCGAGGCTGAGGCGTTCGTCCCGCCTTTGCAGGCGGCGCTCTCTGCCGGCGAGCTGAAAGCGCTCGTCCTCGACCTCGCCGATGCGGATGACCGCAGCCTCGTCAACCTCGTCAGGCGTGTGGCGCCCGTGGCCCAGGCCAAGGGCGCCGCAGTGCTCATCGCGGAGCGCCCCCATCTCGTCGCACGCTCCGGGGCCGACGGGGTGCACCTTCGCGATCCCAAGGAACTGGACACGGCGCTCGATCTCCTGAAGCGCCAGGATCGCATTGTCGGGACCGGCGGCCTTCGGCTGCGCGACGATGCCATGGCGGCTGCCGAGAAAGGGGCCGACTATGTGCTGTTCGGAGAAACTCTGGCGGACGGCAAACGTGCCTCTTTTGCGAGCATCGTCGAGCGCACGTCTTGGTGGGCAGGCATCTTCGAGACCCCGTGCGTCGGCTTTGCCGGGGACCTTGACGAGGTCGATGCGCTGGCCGCGACAGGTGCCGAATTCGTCGCCATCGGGGAGGCCCTGTGGACGCACGCTCAAGGCCCTGCGTCAGCAGCCAGCTCCGCCTTGCAACGTCTCGCCTGTCGGAACGCGGCATGAACGCGAAGCGCTTTCTTCGGCACCTTCCGGTCGCCGCGCTCATGGCCGGGCTTCTCGTTTCGGAAGCCTTCGCGGCTGCCGGTGAAACGCCTGATCTCGCCTTCGGCGCCTATCAGCGCGGCCGATACCGGGACGCATTCAGCGAGGCGACAAAGCGGGTCGAGCAGGATCATGACGATGCGGCGGCGATGGCGCTTCTGGGCGAGCTCACGGGGGATGGGCTTGGCGTCGCGCCTGATTTGAAGAAGGCCGCGGAGTGGTTCGAGCTCGCCGCGGCCAGGGGCGACCGCAACGCCGCCTATGCGCTTGCGATGATGGCGCTCGAAGGTCGCGGGGTGCCGCAGGACAAGGAGCGCGCCAAGTCGCTTTTGGAACAAGCCGCGAATGCGGGGCAGCCTTCGGCCGCCTATAATCTCGGCCTTCTCGCGCTCGACGAAAAGACGCCGGATGGCGATGCGCGCGGCCTGAAGTTGATCCGCGAAGGCGCCGAGGCCGGCGTGGCGGAAGCCGAATACGCGCTCGCGGAGCTCATGCGGACCGGCAAGGCGACTCTCACCGATCCAGAGGGCGCGGCCCATTACATGGCGCTCGCCGCACGCGACCTCTACGAACCAGCCGAGATCGAATACGCCATCATGCTGTTCAACGGGGAAGGTGTAACGAAGGATGAGGCCGCTGCTGCCAGGCTCTTCGCCCGGGCCGCATCGCGCGGAAATCCAGTGGCGCAGAACCGGCTGGCGCGCCTTTACGTCGTGGGCCGCGGCGTGAAGAGCGATCTCGCCGAGGCGGCGGCCTGGAATATGCTTGCCCAGCATGCCGGGCGAGACGACCCTTGGCTCGACAAGGAGACGGAAAATCTCACATCCGAGGAACGCGAAAAGGCCATGGGACTCGTGCGCCAGCGCCTCACTGCCTTCCAGCTCGGCATCTCCAGTCCTTGACGGGCCCTCAGTCAGCGCGCACAGAGCCGGCGCGCGGCTTCCCCTCACGTCCGGAAAGCCGATTGCCCCTCTCATCCGCTCTAGCCTCGCGAACTGCCGCCATGATTCGCTCGCCTTTCATCTCCGTCATGACCGACGCCGCGCTCAAGGCTGCGAGAAGCCTACGGCGAGATCTTGGTGAGGTCGAGGCGTTGCAAGTCTCGATGAAGGGCCCCGGCGATTTCGTCTCGGCCGCGGATCGCCGCGCCGAAAAAATCATTCGCGAGGCGCTCGTGAAAGCGCGCCCCACCTATGGCCTCGTGATGGAAGAGGCGGGTAGCATCGCTGGGAGCGACGGCGCACATCGTTGGCACGTCGACCCGCTCGACGGGACGACCAACTTCCTGCACGGCATCCCGCAATTTTGCGTCTCCATTGGCCTCGAGCGCGACGGCGATTTCGTGGCGGGCGTCGTTTACGACCCGGCAAAGGACGAGATGTTCGTCGCCGAGCGCGGCAAGGGGGCCTACCTCAACAACCGCCGCATCCGCGTTGCCGGGAGGCGCGATCTGAGCCAAGCGCTGATCGGGATCGCCACGCCACATCTCGGTCGCGGCGGTCATCCGCGTTTCCTCAAGGAGCTCGGCGCCGTAATGGCGCGCGCCGCCGCGACGCGGCGGCTGGGTTCCGCTGCGCTCGACATCGCCTACGTGGCGTGCGGGCGCCTCGATGCGTTCTGGGAACGCGACCTCAATACCTGGGATTTCGGCGCTGCCTCGGTGCTCGTGCGCGAGGCGGGCGGCTTGTTCACCGCGCTCGACGGCAAAAAGTCCCTCGTCGAGGCGAGAGACGTGATTTGCGGCAATGAAACGATGCAGGCAGAGCTCAACGCAATCCTGAAGGGAGCTGCTTCCGGCTCATGATCGAGGATTTTGGTGCCACGAACGGCCCCTTCGGGGCGCGGCGCTCAAGTTCCAAGTTAGCGTCGAGCTGGTGCAACAAGCCTGCCGTGAAAATGTCGTATCATTGCTGCAATCTTTGCGTTGAGCTTTGCCGAATCACGCAACGCGAAATGTGAAGCCATGACGACGCCTTCAGGGCAAAAGGGATGACCGGCGATCTTCAAAGCCTTTTCGCCCCAAGATTGTGGTCGGTCCTTTGAGCTTTCGCCGGAGACCCCCGGCCGCCTGGGCGCAGCCGCGCCCGACGAGAACGCCTCGATGATCAAGGGAAAGCGCTGCTCGCGCCTTCTCGCCTGCCCTTTGGTCGCTCTCCCCGTCCTGGTCAGAACAGAACCCGCCGCTCAGCTTTGGGCCACGCGGCGAGCCTTGCCTCGCACGGCGCGAAAACCATCGGTGGCTTTGCCGCCCTTGATCACACAGACCAGCGCAGCCATGATGCGCTGAGCACGAAGGAGCCGTTTATATGGTCGATTCCGGGCCCGCGACGCCGTTGCCCGCGCCCGTCGCGCCGCTGAGCCGCCCGGGAACCTATGTCGGGCGCGTCATCGTCTTCCTGATCCTGTGCGGGATCGCGGTGGCCTTCCTGCAAGAGCGCATCATCACCGCGTTCCTTGCGAATCCGGTGCTCAACGCGGTGATCATCATCGCGCTCATCGCCGGAATCGTGCTCGCCTTGCATGCCTTGTGGCAGATCGGCCGTGAGGTTCGCTGGGCGAATGCCAAGCTTCGTTCAGGGGCAGCTGCTTCACGCGTCAAACCCTATCTGCTCGGCCCGCTGGAGGGCACCTTCACCGGCGCGGTGAAGAGCCTGACCCCGCTCAATCAGCGGGCGCTCCTCGATTCCTTCGAGGCCCGGCTCTACGAGGGGCGGGAAATCTTGCGCTACCTCGCCGGCCTCCTGGTCTTCCTGGGACTCCTCGGCACTTTCTGGGGCCTGCTCGAGACGGTGCGTTCGATCGGCGGCGTCATCGGCACGATGCACACCTCGGGTGGGGAGAGCGGTGCACTCTTCGAGGACTTGAAGAGCGGGCTCGCGGCGCCGCTCGCCGGCATGGGCATCTCCTTCTCGTCCTCGCTTTTCGGCCTCGCGGGCTCGCTGGTTCTCGGCTTTCTCGACCTTCAGGTCGGACGCGCCCATGCGCGCTTCGCGACCGAGGTCGAGGACCGGCTCGCTCAGCGCGTTTCGCTTGCCTCGGAGGGAGGTGAGCTTCCGGCGCTGCAAGGCGTCTATTCCGCGCTCGCGGAGCTGAAACAGCTTGTCGGAGCGGATAGTAGCCGGGCCACGACACAGGCCATGGCCAATCTCGCCGAAGGCATTCAGGCGCTCGTCAAGCATATGCGCTCGGAACAGCAGATGATCCGCGATTGGGTGGAGGCGCAAGCACTGCGCGAGCGCAAGGTGGAACGTCTTCTCGACCGCTTGGCTTCCGAGCCGGTCAATCGACAGTGAGGCTGACCCATGTCGCTCGCAAGGACGCGTAGATATTCGCGAGAAATCAATTATTGGCCCGGTTTCGTCGACGCGCTGTCGACCTTGCTTTTGACCATAACCTTCCTTTTGTCGATCTTTGCCGTGGCTCAGGTCGTGCTGTCGCAAGAGGTGAACGGCCGCGACACAGTGCTCACCCGCCTCAATCGCCAGATCGCTGAACTCACCGAGCTGTTGTCGCTCGAGAAGACCAAGGGCGCCAAGTCGGACGCCGAAATCGGCGCGCTGAAAGCGACCCTCGACCAGGCGAAGTCCGATCAATCACGGCTGCAGCAACAGATGGACCTCGGTGGAGGCGCTGCTAACGCCGCGGAGCGGCGCGCCGGCCAGTTGCAGAGCGCTCTCGAGGCGCAGACGGCCGACACCAATCGCGCTCTTTCACAGATCGATTCTCTCAACCAGCAGATCGCAGCGCTACGACGCCAGCTCGCGGCGATCGAGTCCGCGCTGCAGGCTTCCGAGTCGCGCGAGCAGGACGCTCAGACCCGCATTGCCGATCTCGGCTCGCGCCTCAACGTCGCGCTCGCGCAAAAGGTGCAGGAGCTCGCGCGGTATCGCTCCGACTTCTTCGGTCGGCTGCGTGACATCCTTGGGAACCGTCCCGACATCCGCATCGTCGGGGACCGCTTCGTGTTTCAATCGGAGGTGTTCTTCGATCCGGGCCAGGCGGACCTGAAGCCGGAGGGAATGCCCGAGCTCGACAAGGTGGCGACCGCGATGCGCGAGATCATCTCGAGCATTCCGCCCGACATTCCCTGGGTGCTTCGCGTCGACGGCCACACCGACAAGCGCCCGCTTTCGGGAACCGGAAAATTCGCGACGAACTGGGACCTCTCCGCCGCGCGTGCGATCGCGGTCGTGCGCTATCTTCAATCCCAAGGATTGCCGCCGGAACATCTCCTCGCGGCGGGATTTGGTGAATTCCAGCCGCTCGATGTCGGCGATACCGAGGATGCTTTCAAGCGAAATCGGCGCATCGAGCTGAAGCTGACAGACCGCTGAGCGGCAAGGGATGCGCCGCTTACCCTCACACGATACCGTGAGACACCGCCCCGCCCGTTTGGACGCGAGGCGTTGAGCGGACGGCCCGTTCTCGGCCCGAAAGCAGGCGCGGCATGAGCGCAGCGCCTTTGAAATCCGAAAGCTGCCGCATCACGCTTCGCGACCTCCACGAAAGGGATCGCGACGCCGCCCTCGATCTGTGGGTAGCGGCATGGCGAAAGGTGATGCCGGAGATCGATTTCGATCTTCGGCGTAAATGGTTCAGCGGCCATCTTACGCAATTGAAGCTCCTGGGATTCGTGATGCGTTGCGCGACCGGCTCTCGCGATCGGCGAGTCCGCGGATTCATCGCTCTCTCGCCGAAGCTTCGTCATCTCGAGCAGATCGTCGTCGACCCCGACCAATGGGGAAACGGCGTTGCCGCGGCGCTGATCACCGAGGCGAAGCGCCTCTCGCCCGATGGGCTTTGGCTCGACGTGAATGAGGAAAATTCTCGCGCCATCGCCTTCTATGTGAAACACGGCTTTCGCCGCTTACGCAGCGGCCGCAATCCGGAGTCAGGCCTGCCAACCTTTCGCTACGCGTGGGGTGACGTGAAGCGAAAGCGTGAGAAGGCGAAAGGCGAGCGATGAAAAGGAAGACGCAACCGCCGCGAGCGGGCGCGATCTCACGCTTCGTTGCCCTGCGCCAAGGGGCTGATACCTCAATCGCCGCGAAGACAGGTGGCGCGATTTCGTAACCCTCCTGTCCATGGCCCGCGCCATCGATGTCGATCAAAAGGCTGAGAGACCGTCTGGCCGGAACGTGCTTGAATGCGCCGCCGCGAACGCGAGCGAGGCCAAACCATGAAAGGTTCGCGCCTAGAGGCTGACAGCTATCGACGCCTCTCCGAAGCCGATCTTGCCACCTACCTCGCTGGTGTTCCGAGGGCCCGGAAGCGGTTGGGCGGCGAGAGCTCCGGCTGGTCGGTGCGCGAGGTGGGAGACGGCAATCTCAATCTCGTCTTCACCGTCAAGGGGCCGAAGGGCGGGGTCGCGGTGAAGCAGGCACTTCCCTTCGTGCGCCTTGTCGGCGAGAGCTGGCCGCTTCCCCTTTCCCGCGTCGATTACGAGCATCTTGCGCTCGTGCAACAGGCGCAGCTCGCGCCGGGGCTCGTTCCTGAGGTTCTGCATTTTGACGAGGCGATGAAGCTCATCGTCATGGAGCTCCTCGAGCCTCACATCATCTTGCGGCGTGGCCTGATCGCCGGCACGCGATACCCGCGCCTTGCCGAGGACATTGCAGTCTTTCTCGCCCGCACGCTGTTCTTCACCTCGGACCTCGCGTTGCAAGCCGCCGAGAAGAAGGAGCGAATTGCCGCCTTCGCCGGCAACCATGCGCTGTGCAAGATCACCGAGGATCTCATCTTCACCGATCCTTATCGCGTGGCGGAGCAGAACCGTTGGACCGAACCCTACCTCAATTCCATCGCCGAAGGCTTCCGCGCGGACCTCGACCTCCATGTCGCGATCTCCCGACTGAAACTGAAATTCCTGAGCTCCGCCGAGGCGATGATCCATGGCGACCTGCACACCGGCTCGGTGATGGTGACGCCGGACGATACGCGGGTGATCGATCCGGAATTCGCCTTTTACGGTCCCATGGGATTCGATGTGGGAGCCCTCATTGCCAATTTCCTGATGAATTTTCTGGCGAATGAAGGCCATGAGAAGAACCAAGGCGAGCGCGCCGATCATGGCGAGTGGGTGCTCGAGACGACGCAGGAGATTTGCCGTCGCTTTCGCGCGAAATTTCTCGAGCTCTGGCGCAGGCATGCGAAAGGGGATGCCTATCTGACATGCTTGTTCCCGGGTGCGCTCGGCGAGGCGCGCCTCGACATCGAGCGGCAGCATTACATGGACAGGCTTTTCCAAGACACGGTAGGTTTCGCGGGCGCAAAAATCGTGCGCCGCATCCTCGGGCTTGCGCACAACATCGATTTCGAATGGATCGAGGACAAGGCGCGCCGCGCCACTTGCGAGGCGCGGGCGCTTCGCCTGGCGCGCGAGCTGCTCGTCAATGCCTCGAGCTTCACGTCGATCGAGGCCGTCATCGCGGCGGCGCGCTTTGCCGCCTCGTGGAAACCTGGATTCACCTGATGCAGCCGAGGCTCACTCCTCGGCCGTTTCACGTAGCCTTTGGGCGTAGACGTTGATGACGAGCGCCGCGAGCAGGATCAAGCCGCGGATCAGGATTTTCAGGAACGAATCGATCTTCACGTGGTCGAGGCCGTTGTTGAGCACGCCGAGAACGAAGAGACCGACGATCGTGTTGCCGATGCCGCCGCGGCCGCCGAACAGGCTCGTGCCCCCGACCACGACCGCCGCGATAGCGTCGAGCAGGTAGGTGTCGAACTCGTTCTGCTGGGCGCTGCCGAAGTGAGCGACGCCAAGCATGCCGGCAATGCCTGACGAGACCGCCGAGATTACCATGACGGTGCCGATGATGAGCTTGACGTTGAGGCCCGAATACTCGGCGGCCTCGCGGTTCCCGCCGACGATGTAAACGTATCGGCCAAAGCGCGTATAGGTGAGCACGAGGTGGCCCGCGAGCAAGAGCACGGCCGCCACGATAACGATCCAGGGAATTCCGCCGATGGA